>Ga0265314_10001335_pt1 | contig 27972 bp, 24 predicted proteins | sample 4126metaG_FD_203106 | JGI IMG/M metagenome (GOLD analysis project Ga0265314, IMG submission 203106) | Rhizosphere microbial communities from Carex aquatilis grown in University of Washington, Seatle, WA, United States - 4-1-26 metaG | ecosystem: Host-associated > Plants > Roots > Rhizosphere >... | reverse complement strand
GCTCGAAAACGGGTTCGGTTCCTAGGCTAGTCTATGGCCGATCGAAAAAACTGCTCCGGGCTGAAGCTAGGTGAAGAAGTTAATCCCCGGAGGCGAAACCAATGATCACGCCGACGGTGTCGGCGTCGTGAAGTCAGGGGCCGCGCTCGACGTTTAGTGTCGATCACGGCTGCCCGAGGATTCAGCAAGGGGTGTGCCGTCGAGGCGGCTTGAGGCAATCCCGTTGAAATACTGGCGCTTCCATGTTAGACGAGCCTATTGTTCTCATCGCTCCACCCATGAACCCTGACATTCGCGTCAGCATGTGCCCGGTCGGCACGTAATTTTTCATAGCCTGGCATGCCGAATAGCCTCCTGGTCATCAACGCCGACGGCCCCGAAACCAGGGTTGCGCTCGTCGAAGACGGTTTTCTCGGCGAGCTCTACATCGAGCGGAAACGCGAGCGCGGCATCGCGGGAAACATTTACAAGGGCCGCGTCGAACGCGTATTGCCGGGAATGCAGGCGGCGTTCGTCAACATCGGCCTCGAGAAATCGGCCTATTTGCACGTCTCGGACGTGCGCGGCACGCCCGACGATCTGACGCGGCTCTTTGCAGGCGAATCGTCGAGCCGCCCCGACGAGGAGGATGACGAGGCCGCCGACGCGGCGCGCGCGCACGGCGGCGCGCGCATCGAAGATCTCCTGAAAGAGGGCCAGGAGATCGTGGTTCAGGTGACCAAGGAGCCGATCAGCACGAAGGGCGCCCGGACCACGCGCTACATTTCGCTGCCCGGCCGCCACCTGGTTTTCATGCCGACCGTCGACCACGTCGGCATCTCGCGCCGCATCGGCTCCGACCGCGAGCGCAAACGCCTGCGCGAGATCGTCGATTCGATGCGGCCTCCCGGGTCGGGGTTCATCGTGCGCACCGTCGCCGACGGGGTCTCGGAGCGCGAGCTGCGCGCCGACATGGAGTTCCTGATCAAGCTCTGGAACGAGGTCGTGCACAAGGCCGAGGGCGGCCGCTGTCCGGCGCTGATCTACAACGATCTCGACCTGCTGCTGCGCACGGTCCGCGACCTGTTCACCGCCGACGTCGAGAAGCTGATCATCGATTCGCGTCCCGAGTATGACCGGGTCAAGAAGTTCATCGCGGCGTTCATGCCCGACTTCTCGGGCAACATCGAGCTCTACGACGGCACCGACCCGATCTTCGACGGCTACGGCATCGAGATCGAGATCGACCGCGCGCTCGAGCGCAAGGTGTGGCTGAAGTCGGGCGGCTACCTGATCGTCGACGAGATGGAGGCGCTGACGGCGATCGACGTCAACACCGGGCGTTTCGTCGGCAAGTCCAGCCTGGAAGACACGATCACCAAGACCAACCTCGAAGCCTGTCGCGAGGTCGCGGAGCAGCTGCGCATCCGGTCGATCGGCGGCATGATCGTCGTCGACTTCATCGACATGGACCGCCCGCACAACCGCGACAAGGTCACGCGGCAGTTCAACGATTACCTGCGCAAGGACCGCGCGAAGGCGGCGGTGACGCGCATCTCGGAGCTGGGGCTCATCGAGATGACGCGCAAGCGAACGCGCGAGTCGCTGCTGCACACGCTGACCGAGCCGTGCTCGGCGTGCGAGGGCAAGGGCTACACCAAGTCGCGCCGCACGGTCTCCTACGAGCTGTTCCGCGAGCTGCGCCGGCAGGGCGACCTCATCGACGGCGACACCGTCCTGGTCGAGGTTCATCCGGACGTGGCGCAGGTGCTGGCGACGAGCGACCGCGCGTTCCTCGAGGACATGGAGAAGCGCCTGCAGAAGCGCATCATGGTCAAGGCGCGCGGCTCGTTCCACATCGAGGACTTCGAGATCCGGTCGCCCGGCGACAAGGCGCCGCTCGAGCGGTCGGAGGCGGGCGGCGGTGCGCGCGAAGCCGAGAAGGGCGAGCGCGACGCCAAGCGCCGCAAGCGCCGCCGTCGGGGTCTGGGCTCGCCGGCCGAGGTCGAAGCGCTGCTAGCCGAGGACGAGGCGGCGAGCGTGGTCGATCCGGAGCACCTGGCGGGCGAGCCGGCGGCGCACGGAGCGTCAGGTGGAGCGTCAGGTGGAGCGTCGGGTGAAGCGTCAGGCAACCCGGCGGGCAGCGGTCCGATCCCGAACGGCGCCGACGCGCACGAATCGGGCGAGCGCGGCGAACGCCAGGAGAGCGGCGCCGCGGGGCCGCCTGCGTCCGACGACGGGCTCACCTCGAAGCCGCCGGGCGAGTAGCGCGCGCGGTCGCAGTCGGGCATGGTGCGGATCTGCTTCGTCTGCCTCGGTAACATCTGCCGTTCGCCGACGGCCGAGGCGGTGATGAAGCACCTGGTGCGGCAGGCGGGCCTCGAGAACGCGATTCATATCGAGAGCGCGGGCACCGGCGACTGGCACATCGGCGAGACGCGCGATCGGCGCAGCCTGGCGACCGGCGCGGCGCGCGGCATCCCACTGTCGGGGCGCGCTCAGCAGTTCACCGCGGTCGACTTCGCGCGTTTCGATTACGTGGTCGCGATGGACACGTCGAACCGCGACAACCTGCTCGGGATGGCGCCCGAGGGCGCCGCGCGGGCCAAGGTCAGCATGCTGCGCGCGGACGAAGAGGGCGCCGCGCCGGACGCCGACGTGCCCGACCCCTATTACGGCGGCGCGCACGGGTTCGAGGACGTCTTCGACATCTGCCAGGCGGCGTGCGCGGGCTTGCTCGCGCGGCTGCGCCGCGAGCACCGGCTGTGAGCGGCGGCGGGCTCGCAGCGGCGCTCGAACGCGCGCTGGGCTCGCCGGTCCTGCGGTCGAGCGGGCTCGCCGGCGGCGACATCAACCAGGCGGCGCAGGTCGCGCTCGCCGACGGTCGCGAGCTGTTCGTGAAGACCAACCCCAGCGCGCCCGCGACGATGTTTGCCGCCGAGGCGCGCGGCCTGCGCTGGCTCGCCGACGCGCGCGCGCTGCGCCTGCCCGAGGTGGTCGCCGTGTCGGGCCCCGACGATCCCGTGCAGTTCCTGGTGCTGGAGCTGGTGCGTCGCGGGCGTCCGGCGCGCGGGTTCGACGAGACCCTCGGGCGCGGGCTGGTAGCCCTGCACCGATCCGGCGCCGCCGGGTTCGGAATCGATCACGACAACTTCATCGGGCGTCTGCCGCAGGCGAACGGGCCGGCGTCCGTTCCTGGGAGCTGGCCCGCGTTCTATCGCGAACGACGCCTCGAGCCCCAGCTGCGCCTCGCCGCCGATCACGGCCTGGCGTCGGCGCGCATGAAGCGCGACTTCGCGCGGCTGTTCGCCGAGCTGGACGGCCTCTCCGGCCCACCCGAGCCGCCGGCGCGCCTGCACGGCGATCTGTGGGGCGGAAATCTCATGTGTGATGCCGACGGCGCGCCTTGCCTGATCGACCCCGCGGTCTATGGCGGCCACCGCGAGATCGATCTCGCGATGATGCGGCTCTTCGGCGGCTTCGGCGCGGGCGTGTTCGACGCTTACGACGAAGCCTGGCCGCTGGCCGACGAGCACGAGGCGCGCGTCGACCTCTACCAGCTCTACCCGCTGATGGTGCACGTGAACCTGTTCGGCGGCGGCTACGGCGGGTCGGTCGAGTCAGCGCTGGGCCGGCTGCTGTCCGCGTAGATCCGCGCGAATCACCCAGGCCTTGGTCAGGCGGCTAAACCGCCGCCGCAAAGTGCCGATGGTGTGGGACAAACACTCTTGGCCAACTTCCCCTTCAAGAAACTGCCGCCGGACTCGGCCGAGCGGGTCGTCCCGATGAGTCAGGTCGAGATGGCGCTCGATACGCTCGGCGCGATCCTGCGGATCCTCGGCGAATACGCCGCCGACCAGGAGCACCAGGAGCCCGAGGCGTTCGTGCGCGTGTGCGAGGCCTGGGCCCAGCACGTGACCATCGCTACCCCGCCGCCGGGTTCGAACGAGCCGACCAGCGGCCCGGGCTCGGGTCCGGTCGCCGTCGGTGGGCCGCCGAAGTCGCCCGAGACGGCGCGCCGCGACTGGACCGGCGTGCGCGAGTTCGTGCGCGACTACGCCAAGAACAGCACGACCCACACGCGCACCGTGCTCACCGATCTGCGCCAGGTGATCTGGGTCTTCATCCAGAACCTCAGTCATTCCTTGGCGACGGAGCAGGATTCGGACAGCCGCATCAAGGAGCACCTCGGGCGCCTCGAACAGCTGGCGCAGGGGACGGCGACCGGCGAGCTCAAGCGCGAGGTCCTGGCCACGATCGTCAAGCTCGGCGAGATCGTCGAGCAGCGGCGCAAGAGCCACTACGAGCGCGTCGAGTCGCTGGGCGCGCAGGTGCGCATCCTGGGCAACGAGCTCGAGACCGCGCGCAAGGAGAGCGAGGTCGACCCGCTGACGCGGCTCTTCAACCGCAAGGCGTTCGACGAGTACCTGGCGCGCAGCGTGGAGCTGGCGCGCGCCTTCGGCCAGGAGACCTGCCTGCTGCTGATCGACGTCGACAAGTTCAAGACCATCAACGACACCTTCGGGCATCCGGAGGGCGACGCGGTCTTGCGGCGGGTCTCCGACACGATGACCCGCATCTTCCTGCGCAAGAGCGACTTCGTCGCTCGCTGCGGCGGCGATGAGCTGGCGGTGGTGCTGCGCGAGACGTCGCTCAAGGAAGGCATCGCGCTCGGCGAACGACTGCTGCGCGCGGTCCGCTCGGTCGCGATGGACCGCGAGGGCGTGCGCTTCCAGCTGACGCTGTCGATCGGTGCCGCGGCGCTGAAGCCCGGCGAAGAATCAACCTCGTGGGTCGAGCGCACCGACCGCGCTCTGTACCGCTCCAAGCGAGACGGCCGCGACCGCATCACCCCGGCCGAGTAGCTCGCGTCGCTTCATGGTAGCGTGAACACGCCATGGAATATCGACCACTCGGCAGGACCGGTTGGAACATCTCCACGATCAGCTTCGGCGCCTGGGCCATCGGCGGAACCTGGGGCGCGGTCGACGATCGCGAATCGCTCGCGGCGCTGAACCGCGCGCTCGATCGCGGCGTGAACTTCTTCGACACCGCCGACGTCTACGGGGACGGCCACAGCGAGAAGCTGCTCGCCCGGCTCCGGCGCGAGCGGCGCGATCCTTTCTATGTCGCGACGAAAGCCGGCAAGCGCCTGAAGCCGTTCGTCGCCGCGGGCTTCAACCGCGACAACCTGACCACCTTCGTCGAGCACAGCTTGAAAAATCTGGAGACGCACGCGCTGGATTTGTTGCAGCTCCACTGCCCGCCGTCCGACGTCTATTACCAGCCCGAGGTCTTCGGGATCCTCGACGACCTGGTGCAGGCCGGCAAGGTGCTGTTCTACGGCGTCAGCGTCGAGCGCGTCGAGGACGCGCTGAAGGCCATCGAGTATCCCGGCGTGCAGTCGGTGCAGATCGTCTACAACATGTTCCGCCAGCGCCCGGCCGAGCTGTTCTTCCCCGAGGCGAAGCGCCGGCGCGTCGGCGTCCTCGCGCGGCTGCCGCTGTCGTCGGGGCTGCTCGCCGGCAAGCTCAACGCGCGCAGCATCTTCACCGGCGACGATCACCGCCACTTCAATCGCAACGGCGAGGCCTTCGATCGCGGCGAGACCTTCTCCGGTATCCCGTATACCACCGGCCTGTCGCTGGTCGAGGAGCTGCGCCCGCTCGTGCCCGGCGATCTGCCGATGGCGACCTGGGCGCTGCGCTGGATCCTGATGAACGACGCGGTGACGTGCGCGATCCCGGGCGCGAAGCGCCCCGACCAGGTCGACGAGAACGTCACCGCGGCCGACCTGCCGCCGCTGCCCGAGGCGACCATGGCCAAGGTGTACGAGATCTACGACCACCGGGTTCGCCCGCTGGTGCATCAGTACTGGTGAGGCTAGACCTTCACCGAGCGAAACAGCGGCGGCAGAGGCGGCTTCTGGCCAATCGCCAGCGCGATCGCTACCGCCGCCTGGTGCACGAGCATGCCGAGGCCGTCGGCGTAGCGCCGCGCGCGACCACGGACGGCGCGCGCGAGCGGGGTCTCCGCCCCGTACGCCATCTCGAGCACGGCGGTGCTCGGCTCGATCGCGTCGAGGCCGGCCTGCGCCTCGGCCGAATGCCAGGCCGCGGCCGGCACCGCGGAGACCAGGATGTGGGCGCCGGCGAGCGCGCCCGCGAGCGCGGCTTCATTCCAGGCGACCACGCTGATGCGCGCGCGTCGTCGCGCTGGCAACCGCGCCTTCATCGCGCGCCCAACCGCGGGTCGTCGCGCGACGACGCGTACGTTCGCGCCCGCCGCGCTCAGCGCTTCGACCGCGCCTGCGGCCGCGCCGCCCGCACCGACGACGACCGCCGTCGCTCCGGCGGCCTCGGCGCCGAGATCGCGCAGCGCCGCGAGCAGCCCCGGCCCGTCGGTGTTCTCGGCGCGGATCTCGAGGGCGCCGCGCGCGCGTCCTCTGCCGCCGAAGATCAGCGTGTTTGCCGCGCCCGATGCGCGCACCGCCGCCGAACGCGACGTCGCCATGGCCGCCGCGGCGTTCTTGTGCGGGATCGTGACGTTGACGTAGCGGTAGCCGTCGCGCGCCAGCGACCTCACGAGACCGCGAAACCCACGCGCGGTCACGCTGCGCGCTTCGTAGCGGCCGTCGATTCCCAGCGCGCGGAACGCCGCCTGGTGAATGTCCGGCGAGCGGCTGCGGCTGACGTCGCCGCCCAGCACCGCCGCTCGTACCGGCGCCGGCGCGACGGCGGCGCTCATTTTTGTCCGTCCCCCTTCGCGCCCGATTTGGCCTCGGTGACCTCGGCGGCGATCGCGCCCTCGCGCAGGCGCACCGTGATCGCGTCGCCGGGCCGCACCTGATCGGCGCGTGTCACCAGGTGTCCGCCGGCATCCTGGGTCAGGCTGAACCCGCGGTCGAGCACCTTGAGCGGCGACAGCGCGCCCAGCTTGTGCGTGCAGGCCTCGAGCGCCCGCTGCCGCCGATCGGCCGCGCGCTTCATCGACGCCGCCAGCGTCTGCCCCAACCCGACCAGCAGCGCGCGCTGGGCGTCGATCCGCCGGCGCGGGTGCGCGCGATTCAGGCGCATCTCGGCCGCCCGCAGCTCTGCCTGCCGCGCGCCCAGCTGCCGGCGCACCCGGGCGAGGGCGCGCTGCGACAGTTCGTCGATGCGCTGCCGGCGCATGTCGATCAGCCGCCGCGGATCACCGAGCCGCGTGCGCGCGCGCTCCAGCGCCAGGTGTTGCGTGCGCAGCTCCCGCTCCACGCCGCGCGCCGCCCGCCGGCACAGCAACGTCAGTTCGGTGCGCAGATCCGCTGCGACCGGCACCGCCAGCTCGGCCGCCGCCGACGGCGTCGGCGCGCGCACGTCGGCCGCGAAGTCGGCGATCGTGAAATCCGTCTCGTGCCCGACCGCCGAGATCACCGGCACGCGCGAGTCGACGATCGCGCGCGCGACGTTCTCCTCGTTGAACGCCCAGAGATCTTCCAGCGAGCCGCCGCCGCGCGCCAGGATGATGACGTCGACGTCCGGGACCTCGGCCAGGCGGCGGAGCGCGCTGGCGATCGCGATCGACGCACCGTCGCCCTGCACCGGCGTCGGCGCGAGCAGGATCGCGATCGGGTAGCGCCGGTGCGCGACGCGGATGATGTCGTGCAGGACCGCGCTGCTCGCGGACGAGACCACGCCCAGCCGCCGCGGCAGGAACGGCAGCGGCCGCTTGCGAGCCAGGTCGAACAGCCCCTCGGCCTGCAGCTTCTTCTTCAGCTGCTCGAACGCCAGCGCCAGCGCGCCGGCGCCGGTCGGCTCGACCTCGGCGACCGTCATCTGGAACTTGCCGCGCCCCTCGTAGATCGTGAGGCGCCCGCGGCAGCGCACCGCCATCCCCTCGTCGACGCGGAACTTCAGGCGGCCCGCCTCGCGCGAGAACATCACGCAATCGAGCGAGCCCTCATCGTCCTTCAGCGAGAAATACAGGTGGCCCGGTCCCGAGCGCTTGAGCCCCGAGACCTCGCCCTCGACGCGCACGTCGGCGAAGCGGCTCTCGAGCGTCAGGCGCGCCGCGCGGATCAGCTCCGACACCGCGAAGATGCGCGGGGCCGGCGGAGGCGCCGGCAACGGCATCGACGAGGGCACCAGCGCGGCCGCCGGCCCCATCACCGTGGCGGGGCTCGGCGCGGCCACCGTGGAAACCACCGGCGCCGGCGACATGCGCTCCGACAGCGGCGCCAGCTCGATTTCCTCGGCGTCCTCGGTCGCGACGCTGTTCGCGGGCGTCACCGCCGGCGGCGGCGGGATCGCGACGTCGATCTTGGCGCCGAGGCGCGCGAGCCGCTCCTCGAGCGAAAGCTGGACCGGCGCGCTCTTCTCGGGATCCTCCCTGGCCCGCGCCGCCATCAGCGGGCTCCGCGCGCCGCCGCGCGCTCGTAGTCGGCAGCGTTGGTGCGCACCTGCTCGAGGTCGTGGTAAGCGCGCGTCTTGCGCGCCTCGGCGTCGGGTGTGAAGCCGGCGAAGCCCCAGCCACCCTTGTCGCCGCGCGCGAAACGCACGCGCCCGCCGTCGGGCAGGACGACTTCGGCGACGTCGCCCGGCGCCTCGACCTCGATCGTCGGCTTCTCCAGCACGACCAGCTTCGCCAGCTGGGGCAGCATCGCGTCGGCGACATCGGCCTTGAACAGCTCGCGCGCGGAGGGCGCGGTCGCGCCCTTCTCGAAGCGGTGCAGCTCGCGCTCGCGCTCCGGCCCCTGCGGGTAGTTGCTGATGACGATGTCGTAGGCCTCGCGGTGCCACTTCTGCACCGTCATCCAGTCCCAGCGCGTCGTCTGATCGCACGCGTCGAAGAGGGCGCCACCGTCCTTCGCCGCGACCGCCCTCGAGAAGCGCGCGTAGGCTTCCTCGGGTGTCTTCGCCTTGGACGAGCAGCCCGCCGCGGCCAGACCCGCCGACAACAGCATCCAGACCAGGATCGTTCGGGAACGCATCGCTCGGAAACGGTCGACGCCGCGCACCCTCCGCAGATAGCGGAAATGGCGCGGTTGAGCAAGCGTTGAACAGGGGAACCCCGGGGAAGTTCCCTCACCCTCCGCGACGGATTGAGTGGCCGCACCGCCCCTGACGTGCGAGATTCACGGCCGCGAGGCGTGCTAGTCTCGGGGCCGCAATTGGCCGATTTCATGAGCGATCCCCTGACACCCCCCGCTGCGCGCCCCGAGTTGCCCGAAGACGAGTTTGCCGGGGTGCGCGCGCGCGCTGGGCGGCACCCGGCGCTGGCGCTGGGCGCGGCGGCGCTCGCGCTATTCATCATTTTCCACGTGCGCGCGGACATCGGCTACGCGCTCTCGTCGAGCGTGCCCATCGATCTGGGGGATGCGGCGGCGACCTTCGCCGCCGCGCCCGCGGAGGCGCGGCCGCGCGGTCACGGCGTCTCGCCCGAAGCGCTGGCGCAGGCCGCGAACCACTACGTGCGCGTGCGCGGCACGCCCGATCGCGAGAGCGCGCTCGAGCTCGACACCAAGGGCTCGTGGGTCTTCACGCAGTTCTTCCGCATCCTGGGCACCGGCAGCCGGCTCTTCGTCCACCGTCGCGAAAATCCGCTGCCCGCGGTGCGCGCCGAGGAGGACGTGTTCGAGGGGCGGCTCATCCGCTTCGCGGATCTCTCGTTCGAGGCTTCGATCCGCGAGTACTCGGCGACCCACGTCAGCGCGACGCACTTCTTCGCGCCCGACGGGCTGCGGCGCGCGGTCGCGCAGGCGCCGGGCGCGGCCACGGTGACGGTCACCGATCTCGCGGGCGATCCCGTGCTGCTCGGCCCCAACGATCTGCTGGCGATCGACGTGACTGTCCCCGAGCAGCTCCGCATCTCGTTCCCGGCCGACAAGTTTCGGCATGCGCTCGAGGCCAGCGGCGAGATCGAGAAGCGCGGCGGCACGGTGCTGAAGGTCGTCGAAGAGCCGGGTCCGTTCAATCCGACGGCGAAGCCAGCGATCGCGGCGGCGCGCCCCGACCACGTCGTGCTGCTGGTGAGCTTCTCACCCGAAAAGCGAGACGCGGCGCTGGGCGAGCTCGGAGACCTGGATCCCAAGATCGAGATCCGCGACGCGCGCCGCACGCTCAAGGTGCGCCTCAGCGACCTGCGCGACGGCGGCGATGCGTTGCTCGTGCAGTCCGTGGAGGGTAGCGCCGCGCCCGAGCGCTTGCCGATCGCCGACATCCCCGCGATTCGTACGCTGGCGGCGGTGCAGATCCCGGCCGACGCCTGGATGCTGCTCGAGATGGACCACCCGCGCGACCACGTGCAGACGGTGATCTTCGCCGGCGTGTTGCTCGCTTTCGCCGTCATCAACCTGCTCGGCCTCGCAAGGGGTTTGAAACGCTCATGAGCCTGCGCATCTACGACACGCGCGCCAAGCGCAAGATTGATTGGGCGCCGCTCAACCCGGGCCAGGTCGTCGGCGTCTATGCGTGCGGCATCACGCCATACGATCTCTGCCACGTCGGCCACGCGCGCATGTTGGTGGCGTTCGACGTGATCATCCGGCATCTGCGCGCCAGCGGCCTCGCCGTGCGGTTTGTCCGCAACGTCACCGACATCGACGACAAGATCATTCGCCGCGGCCATACCGAGGGGCGCTCGGCGGCGGCCGTCGCGCTCGAGTACACCGCGGCGATGGACGCCGACATGCGCGCGCTCGGCATCGCGCCGGCCGACGTCGAGCCTCGCGCCACCGAGCACATCGCCGAGGTGATCGAGGTCGTGCAGCGCCTGGTCGATCGCGGTCTCGCCTACCCCGCCGACGGCGACGTTTACTACGCCGTCGGAAGCTTCGCGGGCTACGGCCAGTTGTCGGGCCAGAGCACCGACGATCTCAAGGCGGGCGCGCGCATCGAGGTCGGCGAGCACAAGCGCAGCCCGCTCGACTTTGCGCTCTGGAAGGGTGCGAAGCCCGGCGAGCCGCAGTGGCCGAGCCCGTGGGGGCCGGGCCGGCCCGGGTGGCACATCGAGTGCTCCGCGATGGCCTATCGGTACCTCGGCGAGACGTTCGATCTTCACGGAGGCGGCTCGGACCTGATCTTTCCGCACCACGAGAACGAGATCGCGCAGTCCGAGGGCGCGTTCGGCAACGGGCACTTCGCGCGCCACTGGCTGCACTCCGGCATGGTGAACTTCGGCGGCGAGAAGATGTCGAAGTCGCTCGGCAACGTGGTCACGATCCGCGGTGTCGCCGAGACGCACGACCTGGAATCGCTGCGCCTGCTGATGCTCAGCGTCCACTACCGCAGTCCGGTGGCGTTCGAGATCGCGCGCGACAGTGATGGACGGGCCACCTTCCCGGATCTCGACGAGGCCGAGGTGCGCCTCGAGTACTTCTACCGCACGCTCGAGCGGCTCGCGGAGTCGGCGCTGCCGGCGCCCGACGAGGCGGGCGCCGTGCTGCCGCCGGCCGACACGACCCTGGCGTCGTTCCGCACGGCCATGGATGACGACTTCAACACGGCGGCGGCGCTCGGGCATCTGTACGAATCGTTCGTGCTCGCCAACAAGGTGCTCGACGATCCCAAGGCCGCGGCCAAGGACGTGCGGCGGCGGACGCTGGCGCGGCTGCGCGCGGATCTGCTGGCGTGCGGCGCGACGCTGGGCATCTTCCAGCGTACGCCGTCGGAGTTCCTGCTGGCGCGGCGCGAGCGCATCTGCGTGCGCCGCAACATCGACCCGGGCGCGGTCGAGGTGCGCATTGCCGAGCGCGCCGCCGCGCGCGCCGCCAAGGACTTCGCTCGCGCCGACGAGATCCGCAAATCGCTGCAGGCGACCGGCATCGAGCTCATGGATTCGTCGAGCGGCACGACCTGGCGCGTGACCTGATCCGCGCCGCGGTGAGGCTGCGCTAAGCTTCCGGCATGTGCGGGCGAGCGACGCTGACCAACGAGGACTTCGAGGGCATCGCGGCCGAGCTCGACGCCGAGTTCTCCGCCGCGGACGCCGCGCTCTACCGCCCGCGCTACAACATCGCGCCGTCGGACCTGCACTGGATCGTCGAGCACGGCGCGGATCGCCGCGTGCTGCTCCCGGCAGTCTGGGGTTACCGCGCATCGGGGGGCAGGCCGCTCATCAACGTGCGCGGTGAGCAGGTCGGGTCGGGACGCGGCTTTCGCGACGCGTTCCAGGCGCGGCGCTGCCTGGTGGTGACCGACGGCTTTTTCGAGTGGGACGCGACGAAGGCGCCCTTCTGGTTTCACCGCGCCGACAAGAAGCTGGTGCTGCTCGCCGGGCTCTTTCAACCGGCGGGCAACGATGCCGGCGCGCCGTCGCAGCCGTCGCGACCGCGGTTCACGATCCTGACCACGCAGCCGAATCGGGTCATCGCCCCGGTCCACGATCGCATGCCGGTCGTGGTCGCGCCGGCGGGGATCGACACCTGGCTCACGGCGCCGCCGGCCCAGGCTGCGGCGCTCATACGGTCGGCTCCCGATGACACGCTCATCGCGACGCCGGTCTCGAAGCGTGTCGGGTCGGTCAAGAACGACGACCCGGCCGTGCTGGCGCCGCCCGATCCGGAGCCGCCGAAGCCGGCTCAGCAGAGTCTGTTCTAGCTCAGCTCAGTCCTGCGGGCTCGGGTCCGAAGAGGGGCGGGCCGGCGTGGGCGAAGCCGCGGGCGACGGCGCGTCCGCCGTCGATCGGCTGTTGCCGCTGTTGCCGCCATTGCGGCCGTTGTTGACGCGCTCGCGCAGCTCCTTGCCGACCTTGAAGAAAGCCAGCCGTTTCGGCTTCACGTGCACCGCCTCGCCGGTGCGCGGGTTGCGCCCCTCGTACTCCCGATAGGTGCGGATCGAGAAGCTACCGAAGCCGCGGATCTCGATGCCCTCGTCGCGGCGGAGCGCGTCGACCATCGCATCGAAGATGTGGCCGACCAGAAGCTCCGCCCGCCCCCGCGGAAGCTTGAGCCTGTCCGCGACAATGTCGATGAGGTCGGCCTTAGTCATGGGGACGGACAGGACACAGTCTAGAGAGACTCACCCAAGAAATCAACAGTTACCGTAAGTTACGGCGCGGGCATTTGAATGATGCCCGCAGCCTCGATTTCGGGCGGTCTAGCGGGTAGCGGCTCGTCGGGATCGGTGCGGTGCCGATAGCTCCGAAAGAATGAATATTCCTCACAGTTGTGGCGAGCGTAGAAGTCGATGACGTCGCGCCAGCCCAGCTCGCCGCGGTCGGCACCGTCGCGAATGTCGCGCCAGGAAAAGGTCTGGGGACAGAGGCTGCCAGCGAGGGGAATGTGCCCGGCCGAGGTTCGGCGCCCGTAGAGGATCAGCCCCGGCGGCATGCGCGAGACGTAATAGGCGCCGAGGCGCGGGATCTCCATCACTTCGATGCGGCGCACGCTGATCCGTTCGTCGGATCGATAAAGGCACTCGGTGCGCCGGATCGTCTGGTGCGGCGCCAGGACGATCGCGTTGTGGGGGGCGTCACCCTTGGTTTCGCAGCGCGGTTCGTCAGGGACGCGCGTCTGGACGCGATACGCGAGGTAGCGGTCGCCGCGGTTCTGGATCGTCAGCACCAGGTGATCCGCGCGGTAGAGCTGTCCCGCCATCGAGCCGGCTTCCCTGCGCACGACCAGCTGCAAGTGCAGGTGCGGCGTCTCCATCGTGCCGCCGACTTTGAGGCTGCGGTCGCCCGACCACTCGTCGAAGTAGGGGAAGAGGGCGGCCATCTCTTCGTAGGGCGAAGGCGCGACTCCATAGCTGTGCGCGTCCTGCTCCAGCGCCGCGCGATAGATCGTCCCCGAGTACTTGATCGCGGCGGCGGTCACGGCGGGCGCCGGGATCTTCGGGCGCGGCGGCGCAGGCGGCGGTCCGCCGGCGTACATGAGCCCGAGACCAATCGCGATGACGAACAGCCCGGCGAGGGCGACCACCAGCGCGAGGGTCCGGGATTCCACCCGCTAACCGAGGACGGTGGCGCCGCCGAAGTACGGTTGCAGCGCCGCCGGGACGTCGATCCTCCCATCGGCCCGCTGATAGGTTTCGATGATCCCGATCAAGGTGCGCGGCAGCGCCAGGCCCGAGCCGTTGAGCGTGTGCACGAAGCGCGACTTCTCCTTGCCGTCCTTCTCCTTGAATCGGATGCGCGCGCGCCGCGCCTGAAAATCACCGAAGTTCGAGCAACTGCTGACCTCGAGCCACTCGTTGCAGCCCGGCGCCCACAGCTCGAGATCGAACTTCGCCATCGCCGAAAATGAGAGATCACCGGTGCACATCTGCACGACGCGGTAAGGGAGCTCGAGGCCCTTCAAGATGTCCTCGGCGTCGGAGAGCAGTGCGGTCAGCTCGTCCATCGAGGTCTCGGGGCGTACGAATTTCACCAGCTCGACCTTGTCGAACTGGTGGCCGCGCTTGATGCCGCGCGTGTCGCGGCCGGCCGCCATCTGCTCGCGGCGGAAGCAGGCGGTGAAGGCGACGTGCCGGATCGGCAGGTCGCCGCCGTCGAGGATCTCTTCGCGGTAAAGGTTGGTGACCGGCACCTCGGCGGTGGGGATGAACCAGAAGTCCTCCTCCGCGTCGCGATACAGGTTCTCGCCGAACTTCGGCAGGTTGCCGGTGCCGACCAGACACTCGCGCCGCACCATGTACGGCGGGTAGATCTCGACATAGCCGTGCTTGCTGGTGTGCACGTCGAGCATGTAGGTGATGAGCGCACGCTGCAGCCGCGCGCCCCAGCTCTTGAGCACGTAGAAGCGCGAGCCAGAGATCTTCACGCCGCGCTCGAAGTCGATGATGCCCAGCTTCGTGCCCAGGTCCCAGTGCGGCTGCGGCGCGAAAGCGTAAGTCCGCTTTTGACCTTCTTCGCGCAGGACGCGGTTCTCGGTCTCGTCCTTGCCAACCGGGACCGAGGGGTGGGGCAGGTTGGGCAGCTCCAACATCTGCTCGTCGAGCGCCGCCTCCGCCGCCGCCAGCTCGCCGGCGAGCTTCTCGATCTTCTCCTTGAACGCCAGGCTCGCCAGCTTGGCCTGCTCGCGCGCCTCGCCGGGCGCGGCGCGCCCGATCTCCTTCGACAGGCGATTCTGCTCCGCTTGCAGCGTCTGCGATTCGTTCTTGAGGTCGCGCACGCGCGCGTCGCGCGCCATGACGGCGTCCAGGTCGACGGCGGTGCCCAGGCGCCGGTAGCCGGCGCGCACCTCGTCGGGCTTCTCTCTCAGCAGGCGAATATCGATCACGGCCGGGGAGTTTACAGGGGCGGCCGCGCGCCGTCACCCCGCGCTCGGCGCGGCGCTTTTTCGGCATCGCGCACCTGGCGCGGCGGCCATTCGTTGGTTAGATTGCGGCGCATGTCTCAACCGCAAAAGGGCGATGCCAAGAAGCCCTTCCTGACCGACGTTCAAGAACTTCGGCGCCGCGCCCGCCAGCACATTCTCAACGGCGCGGTGACGGAGGGCTATCGCGGCGATCGCGAAACCGTGGTGCGCTTGCTGAACGAGGCGCTGGCCACCGAGATCGTCTGTGTGCTGCGCTACCGCCGCCACTATTTCATGGCCAGCGGCATCCACGCGCAAGCGGTGGCGCAGGAGTTCCTGACCCACTCCAACGAGGAGCAGGGGCACGCCGATCAGATCGCCGAGCGCATCACGCAGCTCGGCGGCGCGCCCGACCTGAATCCAGCCGGATTGGTCACGCGCAGCCACGCCGAGTACCAGGAAGGCGGGTCGTTGATCGAGATGATTCAGGAGGATCTCATCGCCGAACGGATCGCCATCGATTCCTACGGCGAGATGATTCGCTACATCGGCGACACCGACCCGACGTCACGCCGCTTGCTGGAATCAATCCTGGGCGTCGAGGAAGAACACGCCGAGGACATGCGCACGCTGCTCGAAGCGCTCGGCAACGACAACAAGCCTCAGTGATCGGGCGCCCCGGCATCGCCGGGGCACCATTTTTCGCATCCCGTTCGCGGGCGCGTCGCGCTAGCGGCTGCCGCCGGCGTCGTGGGCGCGCTCACACGGGCGAGCGTGTGGTGAAGACGCAGACGCGCGTCGCCGTAGGCTTCCTGAATCGGTCACGTGCGTGATCGCGATGGCGCTCTCGGCGCCGTCGCGAGCCTTTCTCCGTCGGAGCGCGTCAGCGATTGAACGCTCACCGTCGATCGATGATCGGCAAGACACGAGCGTGGACTACATTCGCCGGACCATCGACATTGGGCCTGACGCAGATCGATCAGGCGGAGGACGAACGAATGCAGCACGCACGCCACTGTTCCCGATCGAGCGCCAGGTTGGGGCGGCCATCTTCGGCCGCCCTTTTCATGTTTGCCGTCAGCGTCGCCGCGGCGGCCACCGTTGGATGTTCGACATCCGGAGGCGAAGGTCAGGGGGGTGTCGGTGGCTCGGGGGCAGGGTTGGGCGGGGCGAACGGCGCCGCCGGCGCATCGGGGGCCGGCGGTGTGACGGGCGGCGGAACCGGAGGCGCGGCGGGGGCGAGCGGCGGCGGCGTCGGTGGATCGGGAGCGGCCGGAATCAGCGGCGGCACCGGCGGCAAGGGCACCGGCGGTGCGACCGGGACCGACGCGGGCACGGGTGACTGCACGACCCCGCCACCCGCCAGTCCGCTCGTCGGCTGGGCGGCGATGAATTCGGCGAATCCCAACGGGACCACCGGCGGCGGATCGACGGCGCCGACGATGGTGACGACCGCCGCGGCGTTCAACAGTAACGCCGGCGGCACCGCTGCGCGGGTCCTCTACGTCACGGGATCGCTCACCGGTAACTTCACCATCGGATCGAACAAGACCATCGTTGGTCTGTGCGGCGCTTCGCTGCACGGCCACATCGAGATGAACGGCTCGGTCAATGTCATCTTCCGCAACTTGACCGTCGTCGGCTACGGCGTCGGCAACTGCGCGCTCGACCCCAGCTTCGACCCGACCGTCGGCTGCTCGTCCGGGGCCGACGCCATCACCGTCATCGGCGGCGCGCAGCGCATCTGGATCGACCACTGCGACATCTCCGACGGCACTGACGGCAACCTGGACATCACGCTCGGATCCGACCTGGTCACGGTGTCGTGGACCAAGTTCCACTACACCGCGCGGACCGACAACGGCGGCAGCGACTCGACCGGCGCGTCCGGCCACCGCTTCAGCGATCTCGTGGGCGGCGCCGACAATTCGCCCGGCGACGTGGGCAAGCTCAATGTCACCTGGCACCACGACTGGTGGGCCGACCGCGTCAGCGAGCGCCAGCCGCGCGTGCGCTACGGCAAGAACCACATCTTCAACAGCCTGTTCAGCGGCTCGGGGGATGACTACTGCGTGCGCGCCGGCATGAACGCCCAGCTGCTGGTCGAGAACAACGCGTTCATCGGCGTGTCCAACCCGCAGCAATTCAACAGCACCGTCGATCAAACGACGTCGTTCATCACCGCGAACAACAACCTTTACACCGGGACCAGCGGATCGAAGTCGACGGGCGGCGGCGGCACGGCTTTCACCATGGCGCCGTACACGTACACGCTCGACGATCCCGCCACGGTGCAGGCCGCGGTCCAGGCGGGCGCGGGTCCGCAGTAGCACGCAGGCGACCGCGTCGGGCGAAGCCAGCTTCGCCCGACGCGCGTGCAAACACGCTCTAGGGTGCCGCGCTTGCGCGCGGCTGCACCGCCCGCGCCGCCACCGAAGTCGCCAGGCACACGAGGCCGCCGAGAGCGATCGGAGCCCGGCCGCCAGCGAGGTCGGCGAGGCGACCGACGATGGGCCCTCCGAGGAACGCCGTGCCGCCGATGAGCGCGGTTTGCAGCGCCAGCACGCGGCCGACCATGTCGCGGCGTGTGTCGACTTGCGCGAGCGAGGTGGTGGCCGTGAAGTACACGATGCTCGCGCCGCCCACGAGGAACACCGCGCACGCGGCCGCGTAGACGTTGGGCGTCGCGGACAGGAGGAGCATCGCGAAGCCGAGCGCGAGTGAGGCGGCGACCACGTGGCGGAGCTGGACGAACCTCCGGTGCGCGACCAAGAGGGCGCCCACCACCGCGCCGGAGCTCGAAACCGCATAGAGCGCGGTGTAGGCGACCTCCGTGGCATGAAGCGAGCGGGTCACGAAGAGCGCCAGGGCTACGCGCAAATTGAACGAGAACGTGCCGACGGCCGCGAACATCGCAAAGCTGATCCAGAGATCGGGCACGGAGAGCACATAGCGGAGCCCCTCGCGCACGCCACGGCCGGTTCGCGGCGCCGGTGGGGGCCTGAACAGCTCGCCGGTACGCATCATGAGCACGGCCGCGATCACCGCGAGGTAAGACGCCGCGTCGATCGCAAAGCACCAGCCGTAGCCGAGCGTCGTGGCGATGAGGCCGGCCAGCGCCGGCCCGAAGACCTGGGAGAGGCTGACGATGGTGCCGTAGAGCACGACGGAGTTCGCCAGATCTTCCTTGGGCACCATCTCGGGCACGAACGATCGGCGCAGTGGGTTGTCGAACGCGAGCAAGACGCCGCCGAACACCGCGAGCCCGTAGAGCGCGACCAGCGACGGCCTCGGATGGAACGCGAGGATCGCGAGCCCGACGGACTGCAACATCTCCAGGCTCTGGGTGACGAGCAGGAGCTTCCGTTTATCGCCCCGATCGGCGACGACCCCGGCCCACGGCGAGAGCAGAAGCAGCGGTCCGAATTGACAGGCCGCGAGCGCGCCGACCGCGAAGCCGCTGTGGGTGAGCCGAAGAACGAACAGGATGAGCGCGACGTTCGTCAGGAAGTTGCCGGTGTTCGAGATCGTCTGTCCGATGAAGAAGAGCCGAAAATTTCGGTTCTCGAGCGACTGGAAGGTGCGCGAGAGCCCACGCCTCACGCGACCCTCGTTCGAAGCGGGCGCACCGGGGCCGGGGACGAGGACGCGCGGATCCGTGGACATGGCTAGCTCGACGACTTGCTCGCGGAAGGCACGGGGCGATCGGCGTCGGCGAGGCGCTCGAGCAACCGGATGGCTCGCTCGAGCGTGGACCGTTCACCGGCGGGCACGTGCTTCTCGATCGCGTGCGCGAGCCAGGCATCGCGCGACGCGACGGCGGACTCGAACAGCCGACCGCCGGCGGCGGTGATGAGGACCAGGCTCTTCCGCCCGTCGCTCGGATCGGGAGCGGTGCGCACGAGCTCGGCCTGCTTCAGCGCCGCCAGATTCTGCGCGATCGCCTGATGGCTCACGTGCTCCGCCGCGGCGAGCACGGCCGCCGTGGTGGGTCCGCCGTCGCGTAAACGTTTGATGATGGCGAGCTGGGCGATCGGCAGCTCCACCCCCGAGCCCCACACCGCTTCACGCAGCCGCGCGCGCAGGCGCTTGATCGCGACGGCGAGTCTCATCGCCAGCGCGTCAGCGGCCGGCCCCTTGGGCTTCACGGGCATGGCCCCGAAGCTATCGTGGCCGAGATGTTTACGCAAGTAACTTGCGCAAGTGGCTTGTAGAGTTCTATGCTCCGCCCATGCCCACCTCCAGTCCCAATAGCGCGCTGCTCGTGATGGACGTGCAGCACGGAATCCTCGATCGCATACCCGACAAGGACGCTTACCTGGCTCGCGTTCGCGCCACCGTCCAGATGGCGCGCCAGAAGGCAGTGCCGGTGCGCTTCGTCGTCGTCGGCTTCCGGCCGGGAATGCCTGAAGCGTCCGCCCGCAACCGGGGTTTCGCGGCCTACAAGCAACAAGGCTCGACGTTGTTCACCGACCCGCGGCCCGCGATCTCGCCCGAGGAGGGTGACGTCGTCATCACCAAGCGCCGCGTGAGCGCGTTCACCGGCAGCGATCTCGAGGTCGTGCTCCGCAGCGGCGACGTTCAACACCTGGTGCTCTGTGGCATCTCCACGAGCGGCGTCGTGCTCTCGACGCTCCGCGAAGCCGCCGACAAGGACTACCGCCTGACCGTCCTGTCCGACCTCTGCGCCGACCCCGATCCCGAGGTGAACCGCGTGCTGCTCGAAAAGGTGTTCTTACGTCAGGCAGAGGTCATCGCCAGCGAGCCGTGGGTCCAGAGCCTCGGGTAGCCCGATCACGCCGCCTCTTCGGCGCTCGGCCGCGGCATCGTCGACAGGGCGTTGTTCTCCGCCTTGCGCGCCTCGACCAGGGTCAGCCGCACCTCCTCGGCGATCTCGGGGTGCTCGGCGACATAGGCGCAGGCCTTCTCGCGGCCCTGCGCGATTCGTTCGCCTTTCCAAGAGTAGAACGCGCCTGACTTGTCGATGAGGCCGGCGGTGGAAGCCAGGTCGACGATCTCGCCCGGCCAGTTGACGCCGGAGCCGTAAAGAATGTCGAACTCGGCCTCGCGGAACGGAGGCGCGACCTTGTTCTTCACGACCTTGACCCGGGCGCGCGTGCCGATGATCTGGTCGCCGCTCTTCACCGTGCCGATCTTGCGGATGTCCAGGCGCACCGATGCGTAGAACTTCAGCGCGTTGCCGCCAGTCGTGGTCTCGGGGTTGCCGTAGACGACGCCGATCTTCTGCCGCAGCTGGTTGATGAACGCGACCGCGGTGTTGTTGCGCGCGGTCGCGGCGGTCAGCTTGCGCAGGGCCTGGCTCATCAGGCGCGCCTGCAGGCCCATGTGCGCGTCGCCCATCTCGCCCTCGATCTCGGCTTTGGGCACCAGCGCCGCGACCGAGTCGACCACGATCAGATCGATCGCGCCGGTCGCGACCAGCTTGTCGGCGATCTCCAGCGCTTGCTCGCCGTAGTCGGGCTGCGAGACCAGCAGGTCTTCGATCTTCACGCCCAGCTTGCGCGCATAGGTCACGTCCAGCGCGTGCTCGGCGTCGATGAACGCGCACACGCCGCCCGTGCGTTGCGCCTGCGCGATCGCTTGCAGCGTCAGCGTGGTCTTGCCCGACGATTCGGGACCGTAGATCTCGATGACGCGGCCGCGCGGCAGCCCGCCCACGCCGAGCGCGAGATCCAGTCCGACCGAGCCGGTGGGGATGACGCCGATCTCCGCGATCTCGCCGCCCGAGAGCGGCATGATCGCTCCCTTGCCGAACTGTTTCTCGATCGCGGCGATCGCGGTCGAGACCGCCTTCATCTTTTCCTTCAGGGTCTCTTTGATGGACGACATGGACATGGGGACGCTCCTTTTCGGTTTCGGGTGTCAGGGATCGATGGGTCGATCGAGCAAGCGGTACTGCAGCGCCTCGGCCAGGTGGGCGTTGCGGATTCGATCGACGCCGTCGAGGTCGGCGATCGTGCGCGCCATGCGCCGCACGCGGCTGACCGCGCGCGCCGACAGGCCCAGCCGCTCGACGGCGCGCTCGAGCAATCGGTGTCCGTCGGCGTCGAGCACCGCGGCCCCTTCGAGCTCGCCCGCGGTGAGCCGCGCGTTCGAGCGCGGGCCGCGCCGCCGCTGGCGCTCGCGCGCCTCCTCGACGCGCACACGCACCGGCGCGCTCGGCTCGCCGCGCGCCGCCGCCGCGAGCTCGCGATAGGGCACGGCGGGCACGTCGACGTGCATGTCGATCCGATCGAGCAGCGGGCCCGACAGCCGCGAGCGATAGCGGGCGATCCCCGACAGCGAGCACGTGCAGGTGCGCAGCGTGCTGCCGAGGTGGCCGCACGGGCAGGGGTTGAGCGCCGCCACCAGCATGAAGTCGGCGGGGTAGGTGACGTTTCGGCGCGCGCGTACCAGCGACACCGCGCGCTCTTCCAGCGGCTGGCGCAGCGCCTCGAGCACGGGGCGCGCGAACTCGAGCAGCTCGTCGAGGAACAGCACGCCGTGGTGCGCGAGCGTGATCTCGCCGGGCCGCACCGCTGGTCCGCCGCCGACCATGCCCGCGGTGGTCACGGTATGGTGTGGCGCGCGGAACGGACGCTCGCGCACCAGGGCGCGCCCGCCCAGCATTCCGGCGACCGAGTAGACCATGGTCGTCTCCAGCGCCTCGTCGAACGACAGTGTCGGCAGGATTCCGGGGAGCCGCCGCGCGAGCATGGTCTTGCCCGAGCCCGGTGGCCCGACGAAGAGCAGGTTGTGGCCCCCGGCGGCGGCAAGCTCGAGCGCGCGGCGCGCGACTTCCTGGCCGCGCACGTCCGCGAGATCCGGCGGCACTACTGGTGCGCTCGGATCGATCGGGTCGATCGCGGGGAGACTCGCCAGCGCCAGCTCACCGCGCAGGTTGCCGACGACCTCGCTGAGCGCCGACACCGGCTCGACGGTGCAGTCGCCGCCGACGACGCTTGCCTCGCGCAAGTTGGCCCGCGGCACGAACAGCCGCCGCATGCCCTGTGCCCGCGCCCACGCCGCGATGGGCAGCACGCCCCGCACTGGACGCACCGAGCCGTCGAGGGCGAGCTCGCCGACGAACAGGCTCGCTTCCAGCGCCGCCGGATCGAGCACGCCGGCGGCGCACAGCATGCCGACCGCGATCGGCACATCGAACGCGGCGCCGTCCTTGCGAAGATCGGCGGGCGCCAGGTTCACCGTGATCCGGCGCGGCGGCAGCTTGAAGCCGCTGTTCTCCAGCGCGCCGCGGATGCGCACGCGCCCCTCTTTCACGCCCGCGTCGGGCAACCCGACGATGTGGCAGCCGGGTAGCCCGAGGGCGACGTCGACCTCGACGTGGATCGGCGCCGCTTCGATCCCGACGACGGCGGCGGACGTGACGCGAGCGAGCATGCTGCAATCGCTCTAAGCGAGAGCGATGCCAGCTCCGAGCCGCGGATCCTCGCGGCTGCACGTCACGCGCTGGCCGGTCCCCGGCCACGTCGTCCCGGATCCGGTCAGGCGCTGGGTCGAGAATCGGCGAGCGTCAGCGCACGCAGCGCGTGTACGCCGTCGGGAACGTATTCCACGCCGTCCCCGAACCGGCGTTCCAGCCGGTGAAGCCGTCGCAGTAGTTGATGCCCCAGGCGACGCCGCCGACCTTCGACGCCTCCAGCGCCCAGTACCAGGTCGTCGCGCCGCAGAACAGCGTGTTGGGGAGCGCCGTGCGGTTCACGGCCGGGCCGACCAGCGCTTCATTGACGGTGCTGGTCAGCTCGTTGAGGGTGGGCACGCGCCAGCCGGTGTGGCCGTTCAGGGTCAAGCCGGCGCAATACGCGGGTGCGTCGGCAAAGTTCATCAACGCCGGCGAGTACGCCTGTTGCCAGGTCAGGCCGGTGTAGTTGTCGGTGACCTCGCCGCTGGCGATCGTGTAGTGGTTGGGCGGCTCTTTCGCGAAGACGTCGGCGTCCTCGCCGGGGCCGTTGCCGCGCACGCAGCGCGCGACGTTGTTGGTGCCGCTCATCGCGACGGCGTTGCTGCTGAAGCCGTTCGTGCCGTAGCCGAACTGAAAGCCGGAGGTGTTCTGTCCCGTGATCGTCTCGTACCACCACGACGACGTGCCGTAGTAGCCGGACGTCACGGTGAAGATCGACGCGAACCCCTTGGCGCCGTTGTTCACGTCGACGATCGACGCCATCTCCACGCGGGTCGGCATGCGCCAGTCGTTGAAGCCGGCGTAGTTGCCGGTGGCCAGCGCCGCGCAGCGATCCGCGCTCGCCTGCCAGGTGCCCTGGGTGGCCGGGTTGGCTTTCTCCCAGACCAGGCAGGTGATGTTGTCCTTGATGGCCCCGTTGCCGAGGTCGGTGTAGCTCTGGTGATTGGGCACGCCGGCGCCGTCGGCGACCGGGTTCGGCATCCGCCAGCACGGCCACTTGTGCGACCCGCAGGTCGACTCGACGCACGGGCCGCCGGTTGAACCGCCCGCGCCGCCTCCGGTCGCGCCGCCGGAGCCGGTTGCGCCCGCGGCTCCGGATGAGCCGCCCGCGCTGCCGCCGGTGGTTCCGCCGCTACCGGTCGTGCCGCCCGCACCCGTGGCGCCCGCGGCGCCGGTTGCGCCGCCCGTCGGTGAGCCGGGCGCGCCGCCGCTGCTCGATGGCGCTCCGCCGCCCGCGCCTCCCGCGCCTCCCGCGCCCGTACCGGTGCCGGGCGCGCCGCCGGTTGCTCCGCCCGCAGGAGACATTACGTTGCCGGCACATCCGGCCCATAGCAGGACCGCCGCTCCGCACAGCCCTCGTGTCACCAAGGTCGGTTTCATGCGACGAAGTTCCTGGTTCCCCAACATCGATGAGTATTGTTGCCGGAGCGAGCGAAGCGAATCACTGCGTGCGACTCCCGGCCGTAATCCGCCTCTAAGACAAGGGTTGGGACTCACAAAGTTGGTGCAAGCTCTCGCCGTTCGCCGTCAATCGCGGATTCTCGAAATGAACCTGACCGCGGATGCGCGCGGTCGCCGTCAGGGGTCAGGGCGGGATCCGGTGCTAGAAGCCCCGATCGTGTCCGGGCGCGCCCGCAGAACGTCGAAAGTATGGCTGGCGCTGGTGTGGGCGGTCGCGGGGTGCGCGCCGCGGTCCACCGATCCTTCGTTGCATCGGCCCGCGCCCGGTCCGGCGGTCAAGGCCTTTCCCACCGCGGATGGCTGGGCGGCGACGACGCCGGGCGGACGCGGTGGCGTGATCCTGCGCGTGACCACGCTGGCTCCGAGCGGTCCGGGTTCGCTCGGCGAAGCGCTGCAGGTCGACGCCCCGCGCCTCGTCGTCTTCGAGGTCGGCGGCGTGATCGATCTCGGGCGCAGCGTCATGGATGTCGAGGCGCCCTACCTGACTGTCGCCGGCCAGACCGCGCCGTCGCCAGGCATCACGCTGATCCGCGGCGGCATCCGCATCGCCACTCACGACGTCATCATCCAGCACCTGCGTGTGCGGCCGGGCGAGGCCGGCGCCCCCAAGCGCAGCGGCTGGGAGAGCGACGGTATCGGGACCGTGACCGGCGCGCACGACGTGATCATCGATCACTGCACGACGACCTGGGCCACCGACGAGAACCTGAGCGCTTCGGGCGATCGCTTCGCCGGCAGGAATCCCGCAGAGTGGCGCGAGTCGACGTCGCACCGGATCACCATCAGCGACTGCCTGATCGCCGAGGGGCTCTCGCACGCGACCCACCGCAAGGGCGAGCATTCGAAGGGGACGCTGATTCACGACAACGTCACCGACGTGGCGGTGATTCGCAACCTGTACGCCAGCAACGTCGAGCGCAGCCCGATGTTCAAGGGCGGCGCGCGCGGCATCGTGGTCAACAACTTCATCGCCAATCCGGGACGCACCGCGATCCGCTATGTGCTGGTAGATCACGAGTGGGGCCCGCTGCCGCATCAGACCGGGCAGATGGCGATCGTCGGCAACGTCATGCACTACGGCCCCGACACGCGCGCCGAGTTGCCGTTGCTCACCGTCGACGGCGCCGGGCCGTGCGAGGTCTTCATGGACGACAACGTCGCGCTGGACACGCGCGGCGGCACGGCGCCGCCCGTGCTCGGCAAGCTGGAGAACGTCATCCCGATCGTGCGGCGGCCGCTGTGGCCGGCGGGCTTCGTGCCGATGCGGGCCGCCGACGTCGAGGCTCACATGTTGCGTGAAGTCGGCGCGCGGCCGTGGGACCGCGATCCGATCGATGCGCGCATCATCGCCCAGGCGCTGAGCGGCAAGGGGCACGTCATCGACAGCGAGGCGCAGGGCGGCGGCTATCCGCCCGCGGTCGAGACGCGGCAGGCGTTCGAGCCGGCGCGCTGGAACCTGGCGACGATGATGCCGCTCGAGACCGCGGCGCCGGCGCGCCTGTCCCAGCAAGACGCGCGCGCGCCCTGAGCGCGCGTCGATTGCCGCATCAGGAGCACTTGCCGCTGGCGGCGACCAGCGTGGACCCGGTGATGCACGAGCAGCTGCCGCCCGTCACGCAATGGCCGTGGAACGCGTCGAGCGCGGGGTTGTCATTGCAGGTCTGGTCATCGCCGACGGTGCAGACGTTCGCCGGCCCGACGCAGCCGACGGATGGCTGGAAACAACCGCCCGCCGGGCAGAGGCAGGTATCGATGACGTGGACGGCGGTCGGCGCGCAGGAGCAGGCGCCGACCGCGCACGTGTTGGGAAAGTTGCCGCTGCCGCTGCAGCAGAGGCTGTTCGAGACCGTGCCACCGGTGGCGTTGCAGGCCTGTGCGTTGATCGAATCGTTGCTGCCGTCGAGCCCCAGTAGCACCTCGGCGTCGTGATCGAGAGCCAGCGAATCCCCCGTGGGATTGAGCAGGCATCGCAGGTTGCCGCTGGTGACGCTGTTCGGGGGCGGCAAAGTAACTCTGATTCCGTTGGAACCTGGGCATGCGGAGCTCAGCTTGGTGAGATCGCCCACCCTCTGCAGGTGGTACAGGAACAGCGTGACCTCGGGGGACCCCGGCGGAAACGAACGAGGCAGGGGTGGCGGCATCAGGGCGGTTGTGCTCGCGATCGTGCGCTGGGCTTCCCCGCGGCTATCGATGGAGACCTGGACGTCCGGCAAGGCATCGCCGAAGGTGATGGTTGCGACCGGGATCGGATCGACGATGGCGGATCCATCGACGGGGCATGGGATGCCCGTGCAGGCACCGACGACGCCGTCGGTGCAGATGCAGCTCAGCTGGCACCCGAGGCGAAGGACGACGTCGCCCGAGTGATAGGTGATGCCGTTGTCGATGCAGCTCATCCCGGGTGGGACGTCCGTGGCTTGATCGACGTGCCCATCCTCGGGGACGTCGGGCACGACGGTGTCGGCGACGACGTCCGGCGCGGTATCGGCGACGACATCGGGTGCGGCATCCACGACCACGTCGGGCGAGCCGTCCGGCGGCAAATCCGGCTGCGCGTCGCCGGCGTCGTTCGACATGCGGACGTCGCCTCCGTCGGGCGTGCCGGCCGCGCCCAGCGACATGGTCCGCGTGCAGGCCGCGATCGCCAGCGCCATCACCATGGCGGCGAACGCGCCGCCACCTTTCCCCTGTTCGATGCTCGAGACAACCCGCAAGCGATGAGTCTTCATGATTCGTCTAGTGACGGCCGACGGAGAAACGTTTCAGGGGCACGCGGCGATCGCTTTTCGCGCGCGCTGGGCGAACGCGTCCGATTCGCCGTTCGCCAGCACGGCCTCGAGATCGGCCTTGCCGTCGGCGCAGCGCCCGGCCTTGATGCGCAGCTCGCCGCGCACGGTGCGCAGCTCGCGCGCGCGAGGAACGCCACCGAGCCCGAGTTGATCGAGTAGTGCCAGCGCCTCGCGGTCGCGGGCGCTCGCGAGCAGGATCTCGGCGCGCAGCAGCCGCGCTTCGAGCTGGATCTGGCCCGCGGGGAAGCCCCGCTCGTGCGCGTCCAGCGCCGCCAGCGCCCCGGCGGCGTCGTGGTCGCGGTGCCAGAGCGCGAGCGCCGAGGCGAACGAGCGGCTCTCGGCGACGATCGTGCTTTCCGGGGCGGCGGGTTCCGGCGGGGACGAGCGCGGGATCTCGCGATCAATCACGGCGGGCCTTGGCGCGCCTGATGGCGCGGCCGCTGCGGGCAGCTGCGGTGCCGGCGCGCTCGGCGCTGGCGTCGGCGGTGGTGCGGGTGACAGCGCGGGCTCCGACGCTGGACCCGGGCCCGCCATCTCCGCTGCTGTGGTTCGAGCGGCGGCGTGCGCGGCAGTCTGTTGCCGCTCGGCCAGCGCGACGCGGGTTTCGCGCACACGCGCAGGCGAAGCCGCGCCGCTCGCGGGCGCGACGATCCCGATGCTCGCCCGCGGAGCCTCGGCTAGCGGCGCCGGCGTCGATTCGTGACCGGCCGGTTCCGGCCCCGGCAAGCGCGCGGAGGCGCGGACCGGAGCGGCGGCTGCTTCCGATTGTGCCGGCTGTGTTCGGCCGCGCGTCTCCGGCGCCTGGCTCGTACGGCCGTGACTCAGCAGCACTCCAATCCAACGGCCCACGCCCGGCAGCCGCGTGAGATCGCGGCCGGCCATCGCCAGCGCGCCGCCGGCGAGCAAGAGCACGAACAGCGCGGCCAGCGCCGGCGACAGCAGCGGGCGCCGCGCCGCCGCGCGCGGATGGTGCAGCCGCCGCTCGATGCGATCGATCTGCGCCGGCGTCAGCTCGGGCAGGTCGCGCGTGCGCTGCAGGAACGCGATTGCGCGGCGGTAGCGTTCCTTCAGATCGACGGTCGCGGCGGCTGGCGCCTCGGCCGGTA
>Ga0265314_10001334_pt1 | contig 27988 bp, 22 predicted proteins | sample 4126metaG_FD_203106 | JGI IMG/M metagenome (GOLD analysis project Ga0265314, IMG submission 203106) | Rhizosphere microbial communities from Carex aquatilis grown in University of Washington, Seatle, WA, United States - 4-1-26 metaG | ecosystem: Host-associated > Plants > Roots > Rhizosphere >... | reverse complement strand
TGAATGAAAACTTCCCGGCAAGGAAGGAACGGGCGCCGTGCGGCAGCGTATCGGCATAACGGCCGAAGATTAAGATGATTTATCGCAAGGCCCGGCAAAGCGGCAATGCGACCGATAGTTTTCCCATGGTTTATCAGGGCTTTGCGGCGGGGGCGAAGCCGCCAATGACGCTGCGCAGGACGCCGCGCGCGTCGGCGGCGGTCATTCCGGGCGTCACGCGCGGGTCGTACAATATGGTGAGCAGATCGCGGTCGTAGACCGACAGATAGCCGACCATGCGGTTTTGGTTGAGGGTGGTCCAGGGATTGCGCTGATCGTGGTTGGACAGGCCGAAGGCGTGCAGCAATTCGTGATAGGCGCAATCGAGGAAGACGGCGTCGCCTTTGTCGACGATGACGAAGGAAACCGAATGCAGAATGGCGCCGCCGGCGCTGGATTTTACGCTCGTCATGCATTGCGGATTGGTGCGGTCGACAAAAGTCTTGGTGACCTCGTCGCCGAAGGCCGCGCGCAAGGCCGCCTTGAAATTCCGCTCATCGATCAAATGGACTTCGAGGTCGGCCGCCGTGTCATGGGCCAGCGTCAGATGCAGGTTGGGGACCTTGTCGGCATATTCCTGGATGATGCGCGTCATCGCCGCGCCGCGGTCGACGCTGCCGCCGGCGATCACGCGCGCCACGATCGGATGGTCGTACCGGCGGATGCCGCGCGGCCGCGCGCCGATGCGCAGGTCGGAGCCGAAGGCCAGCGCCATGAAGCCGCGCTGCAACTCCGCGGCGGAAAAGCTCGTGTATTGCGGCGGCGCGCCGGCGAAGCTGCCGGGGGGCGCCGGCTGTTTGTCCGACGCGGCGAGCGCGGCGGTGGCCGCGATCAGCATCAACATGACTGCGAGCGATCGTTTCATGACCACCGCGCTAGGGCGCGCGCCGCAGACGCACCAATCCTTCTTGCGCGACCGAGGCGACAAGCTTGCCGTCCTGGGTAAAAATCAATCCGCGGGCAAAGCCGCGCGAGCCCTGAAGACTCGGCGTATCCTGGGCATAGAGCAGCCATTCGTCGGCGCGGAACGAGCGGTGCAGCCACAGCGCATGATCGAGGCTCGCGGCCATGAATTCCTTTTCGAACAGCGTACGGCCATGCGGTGTCAGCGACGCGTCGAGTAGCGACATGTCGGAGGCATAGGCGAGCGCGCATTGATGGATGGCCGGATCGTCGGGCAGCCGCGCCGTGATCTTGATCCAGACATTGAAGCGGCCGTCGGGATATTTCTTGCCGGTATAGCGATCGAATTCCACCGGCCGCATTTCGATCGGCCGCTCGCGTTCGTAATAGCGTCGCACCGCTTCGGGCAAGAACGGCAACACCGTCGAACGCATTTCTTTTTCGGTCGGCAATTGGTCGGGCGGCGGCACGTCCGGCATCTGCATCTGGTGTTCCAGGCCCTGCTCTTCGCCGTGGAACGACACCAGCATGGAAAAAATCGGATGGCCGTGCTGCCGCGCGGTAACGCGCCGCGTCGTGAAGCTCTTGCCGTCGCGCATGCGGTCGACGTCGTAGATGATCGGTACCTTTGGATCGCCGGGCAAAAGGAAATAGGCGTGCATGGAATGCGGCGTCCGCCCGGCATCCACGGTGCGCACCGCCGCGACCAGCGCTTGGCCGATAACTTGCCCGCCATAGACCCGCTGCCAGCCATTCTGCGGCGAGCGGCCGCGGAACAGATTGAGGTCCAGTTCCTCGAGATCGAGGATGCTGAGCAATTCCTGAACGGCGTCGGACATCGGTCTACCCGGGGGGTCGGCTGGGTGCGGCAGGCGGTGAAATATCCGCTCAACCTGCTATGCTCCAGCCGAATTTACAAGGAAGCGGCCTTAATGGCGAAAGCCTCGAAAAAACAGCCAAAGATCGACCTGTTGATCGGCGGCGCCGGGTTTGCCGGCTTGGCCTTGGCCATCGCGCTGCGCCAAGGGTTGGGCGATAGTTTCTCGGTCACGGTGGTCGACCCCTCGCTCGGCGGCGGCCCATCGAAAGATCCCCGCGCCTCCGCCATTGCCGCCGCGGCACGGCGGCTGTTCGAGGCGATCGGCGTCTGGGAGGCGGTGGCGGATATGGCGCAGCCGATCCTCGACATGGTGGTGACCGACTCCAAGCTCGACGACGCCGTGCGGCCGACTTTTCTCACCTTTGGCGGTGAAGTCGACGAGGGCGAGCCGTTTGCGCACATGATAGAGAACCGGCGTCTGATCGACGCCCTGGTGGCGAAGGCCAAAGAACTCGGCGTCGGGTTGCGCCCCGGTACGGTCAGCGGCTTTGAACATGCGCCGAACACCATCGATGTCACGCTGGGCGGCGGCGAGATAATCTCCGCGCGGCTGTTGGTCGGCGCCGATGGCGCGCGCTCGGTCATCCGCGAGACCGCCGGCATCGCCAGCCACGGCTGGAATTACGATCAGTCGGCCATCGTGACCACGGTGGGGCATGAGCGCGAACACAACGGCCGCGCCGAGGAGCACTTCCTGCCGTCCGGCCCCTTCGCGATTCTGCCGCTGACCGGCAAGCGCGTGTCGATCGTCTGGACGGAAACCAAGGCCGAGGCCGAGCGCATCGTGGCGCTGCCCGACGGCGAATTTCACGCCGAACTGGAAAAACGCTTCGGCCTGCATCTCGGCGATATCGAAGTGATCGGACCGCGCCGCGCTTTTCCGCTCGGCCTGTTCACGGCGCGCGAATTAATCGGCGAACGTCTGGCGCTGGTCGGTGACGCCGCGCATGTCATTCATCCGATCGCCGGGCAGGGTCTCAACATGGGCCTGCGCGATATCGCCGCCCTGGCGGAGGCCATCAGCGACGCCGCGCGGCTCGGCCTCGACATCGGCGCGCCGGAAGTGCTGACGCGCTACCAGCGCTGGCGGCGCTTCGACACCATGACCATGGGCGTTGCCACCGACGGCCTGAACCGCTTGTTCTCCAACAGCAACGATGCGCTGCGGCTGGCGCGCGACGTCGGCCTCGGCTTGGTCGAGCGTATGCCGGCGTTGAAGAAGGTGTTTATCCGCGAAGCCGCGGGCTTCACCGGCGAGGTGCCGAAGCTGCTGAAGGGCGAGATGCTGTAAGCCATCGCCTCTCGGGGAGGCGATAACAAGCTCACGTCAGCGGAACGCTGCCGACGTGATCTTTGAACCCCTGGTGCGACGATATCGCGGCGAACCAGCGATCGAGGTTGGGCATCGACGGCCGCTCCTGGATCAGTTTGACGAAACGGTTGCAAACGCAGCCGACCGGAATGTCACCGTAGCTGAAGGCATCGCCGGCGACGTAGGCCGTCTTGCCGAGCTGCGTGTCGAGCATAGCCATCGCCTCGATGGTCTTCCTCTTGTGCGTTTCGATCGTCTTGTGATCGCGCTGTTCCGCCGGCGTGCGGATGAGCTGCCAGAACACCGGCGTGATCGCTGGATTGGCGACTGAGAGTTGCCAGTCCATCCACTGACTGGCGAGCGCGCGCGCTTTCAGCTCTTTCGGCTCGAGCGCGCCGGCCTTGTTGTACTTGGCGGAGAGATAGCGCACGATCGAGTTCGACTCCCACAGCGTGAAGCCGTCCTCTTCCACCAGTGTCGGCACCAGCGCGTTCGGATTCATGGACAGATAGTCGGCTTCCTTGGTCTTGCCGAAAGCGCCGCCGGCATCGAGTCTCTTGTGCTCGAGCTTCAATTCGCCCACCGCCCACATGACTTTCTGCACGTTTATGGAATTGTTGCGGCCCCAGATTGTGATCATGAGTCGTTTCCTGACGTTTCTTTTTTCAATTCGATGTGTCGAAGGCCCGCCGCGCGCGGCTACTCCAACCTGCGCGCTTCTTCCTCGAGCATGATCGGAATGCCGTCGCGAATCGGAAAAGCAAGCTTGGCTTTGCGCGAAATCAGCTCTTGGCGGACGGCGTCGTATTCCAGCGCGCCCTTGGTGAGCGGGCACACCAGAATTTCCAATAACTTCGGATCGACGCCGCTTTCAGGGCGTTCGGTAGGCGGCACAGTGGACATGACGACAGCTCCCCAGCGATTGCCCGAGGTTTATAACGCTATTGGAGCTGCGGGTCGCCTTCAATATTTCTCTTGGCGAGTTCAATTTCCGTGATGGCAACCAGCAATTCCGCGCGTGTTTTCAAGTCCGGCGCTTCCAGCAACGCCTGCTTTTCCGCCGGACCATAGGGCGCCATCATCGACAGCGCGTTGACCAGCGCCTCGTTCGGCGCCTTGTCGATGTCGTCCCAGTCGGCCTTCAGGTCGTTCGCCGACATGAAATCGGTCAGCGCGCGCAGCAGCGCCTTGCGGTCGACCTGTTCCTCGCCTTTGCGCGCGATGAAGTCGTCGGCGAAGGGCGCGAAGGTGACCTTCGCCTGCCGGTACTCGGTGTTGACGGTCAGTTCCTCTTCGATACGGAAGCGCGCGACGCCGGTGAGTTCAAGCAGATAGCGGCCATCGCCGCTTTCGGCGAGTTGCGTGATACGGCCGACGCAGCCGATCTTGTAAAGCGGCGGCTTGTTCGCCGGGCCCGGATGTGACGGATCCGGCTGGATCATGCCGATCAGGCGGTGACCGTCGCGGAACGCGTCGTCGATCATGGCGAGGTAGCGCGGCTCGAAAATGTTGAGCGGCATCTGGCCGCGCGGCAACAAGAGTGCGCCAGGCAACGGGAACAGCGGTATGGTGCCCGGCAGCTCGATCGGTCCGCGATAGTCGGCGTTCATCGGCATTGCGGTTACTCCGCGCGGGCCGGCGCGCTACGAGAACAAGATCGACGACAGTTTCTTGCGGCCTTCGAGCGTGGCTTCGTCGGTCGGACCCCAGGCCTCGAAAAACTGCACCAGTTGCTTGCGCGCGCCGTCGTCGTTCCACTTGCGGTCGCGCTTGACGATCGCGAGCAGATGATCCGCCGCCTCGGCGCGCTTGCCGTGGGCGTTCAGCCCGGTGGCGAGATCGAAGCGCGCCTGATGGTCGAGCGGATCGGCCGCGACTTTACGCTCAAGCTCGTCGATCGGCCCGAGTTTTTTGGCCTGCTCGGCGACCTCGAGCGCGGCGCGCGCGGCCGCGACCGGCGCTTCACCGCGTTTGGCTTCGGGGATCAGATCGAGGGTTTGCCGGGCTTGATCGAGCGCGTCGCTCTCCACATAGCAGCGGGCCAGCCCCGCCAGTGCCGCCACGTTGCCGCCGTCCTGCGCGACCAGTTCGCCGTAAAGATTGGCGGCGGAGGCGGCGTCGCCTTCGGCCAGCGCCGCGTCGGCTTCTTTCAGCAGGTCCCGTTCCTCGGGGGCGACTTTGCCTTTGGTCAGCCGCTCTAGGAAGGCGACAACCTGGCTCTCGGGCAGCGCACCCATGAAGCCGTCGACCGGCTGGCCATCGGAAAATGCGATCACGGCCGGAATCGACTGGATACCCATCTGTCCTGGGATGTCCGGATGCTTGTCGATATCCATTTTGACGAGTTTGACCCTGCCCTTGGCCGCCTTCACCACCTTTTCCAGAACAGGGGTGAGCTGCTTGCATGGGCCGCACCAAGTCGCCCAGAAGTCAACGAGCACCGGCTGGTGCTTGGACTCCTCGATGACATCCTTCATGAAGCCCTGCGTGGTCGTATCCTTGACCACGTTATCGGCCACCACTCCGCCGCCGTTTCCCAGCATCGCGTCTCTGCCTCATTTGCGCATGATCTTGTCCGAAAACCGGTTCCCACCCACGGATCAAGTCCGAGGGCATGCTTTTGGGGATCATGCGCTTCCCGTTTCCTGACGCCGATTAGATGGGTTATCCGGCCCGCGAATGCAACTTTAGCCGGGCTCCGGGACATGCCCGGATACCCTTTCGATCCGCGCGAGATGGCCGGTGGATTCGAGGAATTTGACCAGATCGTCGCGCCCGATCGACGTCGTCATGGTGTTGAGCAGCGGGTGATAATTGAGGGTCTCATGCGCCATCATGGTCGCGTCGAGTATGACGGTGACGCGGCCTTCGCTGTCGTTGATGGCGCCGAAAGGCGTCACCGATCCCGGCGTCACGCCCCACACCTCCAGCAACAGATCGGCTGAACCAAAGGAAAAGCGGCCGCTCGCGCCGAGCACGCGATGCAGGCCTTTAAGGTCGATGGCGGCATCTTCCAACGCTACGACAAGATAAAGCGCGTTCTTCTTGTCGCGCAGAAACAGGTTCTTGGTATGGCCGCCGGGAACCTCGCCGCGCAGACGGGCGGCCTGCTCGACGGTGAAAACCGGCGGATGCGTCACGGTCTTGTGCGCGATACCGAGGGCGTCGAGTGCGGCGAATAGCTGATCGGGCGTGGTGGGCATGCAACATAAGGGTCCGGGCCGGTGTTAAGATAGTAACTCAGTCGCGCCTGATATTCTCGATCATGCGCCGGGACAATAAGGTCGAAAATGCTGCGATTTATGATGGTTAGCGGTCTTGTCGTCGCCGCTTTGGGGGCCGGCCCGCGCCTGGCCGCGGCCAATGAGCTCGAAGGGCCGTGGTGCGCCCAGTCCTGGCTCGGCTCCGGCGGCGAGATCCGAGATTGTCATTTTCGATCGATCGAGGAATGCCGGCCGACGATAATCGCTGGAAATCGTGGCTTTTGCACCCAAAACCCGCGCTGGGCGGGCTGGAACGCCCCTGTTGAGCCGGTCCGCCGCCGCGCCAAGCGCCGTACCCACCACGGCTAAGTTTCATTCGGCGGCGGTGGTTGCAATTGCCCCGGAGTATTGGCTATAGGAACGGCTTGGCGGCCGATATCGCTGATCGGTCAAATATCTAACGGATGCGGGTGTAGCTCAGGGGTAGAGCACGACCTTGCCAAGGTCGGGGTCGAGGGTTCGAATCCCTTCGCCCGCTCCAGTCATCGCTCCTCCGGAGCTGCGACTGGCAAGCCGTTGTTTTCACGGGAAAATCAATAACCTGCGGCCAGGGCTCCGCGCGTGCGCGGGTCGGCGGCGCCGACAATGCCATCCGGCGTCACGGCGATGGAATTAGCCGATGTCGCGGGGCGAGTGAGTTCGATCTTATGGCCGCGCGCCGCTAGCGCCGCGAGCATGGCGGGATCGAAGCCCGGCTCGACGAAGACGCTTTCCGGCTGCCATTGCTGATGCAGCCGTGGCCAACTGACCGCCTCGGCTACGTTCATATGGAAATCGATGACGTTGACGATGACCTGCAGCACCGCGGTGATGATGCGGCTGCCGCCCGGCGAACCGGTGACTAAAAACGGCTTGCCCTCCTTCAGCACGATGGCCGGCGTCATTGACGACAGCGGCCGCTTGTTCGGCCCGGGCAGATTGGCGGTGTAGCCCACCAGTCCGAAGGCATTCGAAGCGCCGGGCTTGGCGGTGAAGTCGTCGAGTTCGTTGTTGAGCAGCACGCCGGTGCCGTCGGCGATCAGACCGAGGCCGTAGGAAAAATTCAACGTGTAAGTGTTGGACACCGCGTTGCCGTCGCGATCGATGACGGAAAAATGCGTGGTGTTTTTACCTTCGAAGTCGGTGGATTTGCCGGGGCGAATGTCCGCTGCCGGCGTCGCCTTGTCACCGATGGTCGCGCGCAACGAGGCTGCATGCGCCTTCGACGTCAGGCCGGCCACCGGAATCTTGACGGCATCGGGATCGCCCATGAACACCGCGCGGTCGGCGTAGGCGCGCTTCATCGCCTCGATCATCAAGTGGTAAGTCTTGTCGCCATGGCCGATCGTATAAAGATCGTCCTGCTCGAGGATGTTGAGCATCTCGATCAAATGCGTGCCGCCGGAGGACGGCGGCGGCATGGAAACAATGTCGTAGCCGCGATAGGTGCCGCGCACGACCGGACGTTCCAGCGCCTGATAATTTTTCAAGTCATCCGCGGTCATGATGCCGCCGGCCTTGCCGACGGCGCCGGCGATGCGCGCCGCGGTCGGGCCGTCGTAGAATCCGCGCGGTCCTTGTTGCGCGATGGCGCGCAGTGTATCGGCGAGATCGGACTGGATCAGGCGGTCGCCTTCCTGCAAAGGCTGGCCGCCGTCTTTCAGCAGAATGCCTGACGACGAACGCCAGCGTGCCAGCCGCTCGCGCGCGCGCGGCAGCGAGTCGGCGATATCGTCCTCCACCGGGAAGCCCTTTTCCGCGAGGTCGATGGCCGGCGCGATCAAATCGGCCAGCGACAATTTGCCCGAACCGTATTTTCGCTGCGCTAAGGCCAGACCCGCGACGGTGCCGGGTACGCCCACGGACAGCGCGGAATCGCGCGATTTCGCCGGATCCGGCTCGCCTTTTTCGTCGAGAAACATGGCCGCCGTCGCGGCCGCTGGCGCGGTCTCGCGATAATCGATGGCGATGTCGCGCGCGTCTTTGGCGAGATGGATGACCATGAAGCCGCCGCCGCCGATATTGCCGGCGCGCGGATAGGTCACGGCGAGCGCGAAGCCGACGGCGACCGCGGCGTCGACGGCGTTGCCGCCGCGATCGAGAATTTCAACGCCTATTCTTGCGGCGCGGGCTTCCTGCGCCACCACCATGCCATGTTGGGCGACGATGCCGCGCGCCGGCGGAATGGCGGAACGCGCCGAATCGACCTGCGGCGCGGTCTGCGCGAGCGCTGAGACGGCAAGGACAACGGAAAAAATAGTGATGATGGGGATGCGTCGCATGTTCGCTTTGCTTGACCTCGCTCCGCGTGCGGGGAGAGGAAACTAGCGGGCCTGCTTGTGATAGGCCGAATTTGGCCGCATGTCGGTGGCGCTGGCGACGCGGTTCGACATGTTGAAGAAGCCGGCGATGGCGGAAATGTCCCAGATGTCGCGATCGGTGAAAGCCGCGCGACGCAGACGCTCGCGGTCGGCTTCCTCGATGCTTCCCGGCGCGGCGGTGAGCTTGACGGCGAAATCCAGCATGGTGCGGTGACGTTTGCTCAATCGCGCGACGCGGTAGTTCATCACCAGTTGCTCGCCGAGCAGCGGATTGCCGGAATATTGCCGCACGGCGGCGCCATGCGCGGTCAAACAGTAGTAGCATCGGTTTTGCGATGACACCGCGACCGCGATCATTTCGCGTTCGAGTTTGGACAGGCCGCTCTCGCCGAGCATCAGGTCGTTGTACAGGGCGGCGAAGGTTTCCAGCTTGGTATTGTCGAAGGCGTAGGCCAGCAACACGTTCGGAACGAAGCCGAGCTTGTCCTGGCATTTCTTGAAATAGGTCGTCATCGCCGGCGACAACTTGGTCGGCGGTAAATTGAGCGCGATGACCGGCGCGTCATCGGCGCCGGGCGCTGCGGTTTTGTTCGGCGCGGCTTTGGCGAGCGTCGCTTTGACGCCCGCCGCCTTCATCATGGCGCTGCGGGCCAGCAAAGGCTGCGCCACACCCGGTTTCGCCGACGTCACCTTCGAAGGCTTCACGCTGGCCGCCTTGCCGGCGGTTTTGATCGATTTATCGGCCTTCGTCATTTCCGCCGTCCCCTTGAGTGTCCTGCCCCATGGAAGACTACATGGTTGCGGCGCACGGCGATAGAACGGTCCCGCCGAGTTTTAGCCTTAATTGTCAGTGCTTTAGGGGAAGCGGGACCGGTGGCCCGGTATTGCCGTCATGGCGGCGTCACCAATTGGTGAGTTGCTCTCGACGGGGCCGGGGGGATTGTGAACACTTCCGGTTCGCCTCGACTGATTCCCTCCTGCGCATGATCCCGAAAAGTCGGCACCGGTTTTCGGACGAGATCATGCGCTAAGCCCAAAGTGCGAGGTTCCATGCTCGAGCGTACCCTTCGTGACGACGATGCCGCCGCTCGCGCCCTCATGGAGAATGCGGGAATCGTCATCGCCGCCCGGCGCGGCGATATACCGAAGGATTTTGTGGTCCAGCTTTTCGGCCATGCTGTGCCGGAGGATGTCGAGCGCTACGGCGCCGACGATCTCGCGATGCTGGCGGAGCGGGCTTTCGACTTCCTGAGCGATCGCGGCGCGGGCGCACCCAAACTGCGCTGCGAGACAGTCGCCCTCTCCGATTCCGGTGCGCGCAAGTCGGTGACCGTGATCGAGATCGTCAATGACGATATGCCGTTTCTGGTCGATTCGGTGATGGGCGAAATCGGCGAGCGCCGGCTCGACGTGCGGCTGGTGGCGCATCCTGTGCTGGGCGCGCGGCGTGACGGCGGCAAGTTGACGGCGCTTGGTACGCCCGAGGCCGTCGGCGGCGCGCGCGAAAGTTTTATCACGGTTCATCTCGATCCGATCGATGACGAAGCGGCCCGTGTCGAGCTGGTTCGCGCCATCGAGAATGTGCTTGGCGAAGTGCAACTTGCGGTGCAGGACTGGCGGTCGATGCTCGACCGCATTCACGCGATTGTCGCGGAACTCAAGAGCAATCCGCCGCCGCTGCCGGTCGCCGAGATCGCCGAAGCGATCCAGTTTCTGCAATGGCTGCTGGCCGACAACTTCACCTTCCTCGGCTTGCGCGCCTATACCGTCGACGGGCACTCGCTGGAGCCCGATTTCGCGACGTCGCTCGGCATCATGCAATCGCGCGACTTGCGCGTGCTCAAGCGCGGCAGCGAGCTGCTCGAAATAACGCCGGAAATCATGGCGTTTCTGCAAGAGCCGCGGCTGCTGATCGTCGCCAAGGCCAATATCCGTGCCCGCGTCCACCGCCGCGTCTATCTCGACTACATCGGTGTCAAACGCTTCGACGCCGCCGGCACGCTGGTCGGAGAGCTTCGCATCATCGGTCTGTTCACGTCGACCGCCTACACGCGCACGGCGCACAGCATTCCCTATCTGCGCCGCAAGATCGCCAATATCGAAACGCGGGCCGGCTTCGATCCCAACAGTCATTCCGGCAAGGCGCTGGCCAATGTGCTGGAGCATTATCCGCGCGATGAATTGTTCCAGGTCGACGAGGACACGCTGTACCGTTTCGCGGTCGCCATCCTGCAGCTCGACGAACGTCCGCGCGTACGCGTGCTGGCGCGTCACGATCGCTTCGACCGCTTCGTCTCGGTCATGGTGTTCGTGCCGCGCGAGCGCTACGACAGCCGCATCCGTGTCAAGATCGGCGACTATCTGGCGAACGCCTTCATCGGCCGCGTCTCCGCCTACTACCCATTCTTCCCCGAAGGCCCGCTGGTCCGCGTGCATTTCATCATCGGTCGTTCCGGCGGCGTCGTGCCGAATATCGATCGCGCGACGCTGGAAGCCGAGGTAGCCAACATCGTCCGCAGTTGGACCGACGGCTTGCTGGCTGCGCTGCTGCTGGTCAATACGCCGGCCAAGGCGCACGAATTGTTCGGCCGCTACGCACGCGCGTTTTCCGAAGGTTTTCACGAGGCCTATGCGCCGACGGTGGCCGCCGGCGACATCCGCGTCATCGAGGGCCTCAGCGAGAGCCGCCCGCTCAATGTCGACTTCCATCACCGGCTCGAGGAAGAGCAGCGCAGCGTCGGCTTGAAGGTCTGGAGCTGTGCCCGGCCGCTGCCGTTGTCCGAGCGCGTTCCGGTGCTGGAAAACATGGGTTTTCGTGTGGTCGACGAGCGCACTTATCTGGTGCAGCCGGCCGGCGACGGCGCGCCGGAGGTCTGGTTCCACGACATGCTGCTGGAGCGCAATGACGGCGGCGCCATCGATCTGACCGGCGCCAAGGGCCGGCTCGAAGTCGCCTTTCTGATGGTGATGCGCGGCGGCGCCGAGAACGACGGCTACAACGCATTGACGTTGTCCGGCGGACTGGCCTGGCGCGACGTCGCCTTGATCCGCACGCTGTCGCGCTATCTACGCCAGATCCGCGTGCCCTATTCGCAAGATTATATGTGGGCGACGCTGGTCAAGCATTCAAGGATTGCCGTCAGCATCGCCGAGCTGTTTCACGCGCGCTTCGATCCGCGCCCTGAGGCGGCGCAGGACCGCGACGGCAAGCAGAAAGACATCGCTGCGCGCATCGACGAGGCGCTGGAGAAGGTTGAGAGTCTGGACGAAGATCGCATCCTGCGGCTGTTCGTCAACGCCGTGCAATCCGCGATCCGCACCAATTTCTACCAAACCGACAAAGACGGCCACGTCAAAGCGCTGATCGCGATCAAGTTCGCCAGCGGCAAACTGACTGAAATGCCATTGCCGCGGCCGCTCTATGAAATCTTTGTCTACTCGCCGCGCGTTGAAGGCGTGCACATGCGCTTCGGCAAGGTCGCACGCGGTGGTATCCGCTGGTCCGACCGGCCGCAGGATTTCCGCACCGAAATTCTAGGCCTGGTGAAAGCGCAGCAGGTCAAGAACGCGGTCATCGTGCCGGTCGGCGCCAAAGGCGGCTTCGTGCCGAAGCTGATGCCGAAGAATCCGACACGCGAGCAGTTCCAGGCCGAAGGCGTCGCCACCTACAAACTGTTCATCTCGACGCTGCTCGACATCACCGACAATTACGACGCCGACGGCAAGGTCGTGCCCCCCGCCGGCGTTATTCGCCATGAGGGCGACGACCCTTATCTGGTGGTGGCGGCGGACAAGGGCACGGCGACGTTCTCCGACATCGCCAACGCCATTTCCATCGAGCACGACTACTGGCTGGGCGACGCCTTCGCCTCCGGCGGCTCGGCCGGTTACGACCACAAGGTCATGGGCATCACCGCGCGCGGCGCCTGGGAGTCGGTCAAACGGCACTTCCGCGAGATGGACGTCGATATCGGCACGACGCCGTTCACCTGCGTCGGCGTCGGCGACATGTCGGGCGACGTGTTCGGCAACGGCCTGTTGCGCGAGGACACCACCAAGCTGCTGGCTGCCTTCGACCACCGCGACATTTTCATCGATCCCGCTCCGGACAGCAAAGCCGCGTTCGCCGAGCGCCAACGGCTGTTCGCGCTGCCGCGCTCGAGCTGGCAGGACTACAACAAGGAGCTGATTTCGAAAGGCGGCGGCGTCTATCCGCGGTCGCTAAAAGAAATCAAGCTGTCGGCGGAGGCGCAGAAAATCTTCGGCGTCGGCGATAGCGTGACGCCGCAGCAGTTGATGAAGGCGATCCTGACGGCGCCAGTCGATCTGTTATTCTTCGGCGGCATCGGCACCTATATCCGCGCTTCGAACGAGAGCGACGAGGCGGCCGGCGACCGCGCCAACGACGCCATCCGAATTACCGGCAGTGACGTTCGCGCCAAGGTGATCGGCGAGGGCGCCAATCTCGGCATGACCCAGCGCGGCCGCATCGAGGCGGCGCTCAAGGGCGTGCGGTTGAACACCGACGCCATCGACAATTCCGCCGGCGTCAACACCTCGGACGTCGAGGTGAATATCAAGATCGCGCTCAGCGTGCCGGTGCGCGCCGGCGAACTGACGACGGAGGCGCGTAACGTCTTCCTGGCGCAGATGACCGAGGAAGTCGGCCACCTCGTACTGCGCAACAATTATCAGCAGACGCTGGCGCTCTCGCTGGCGCAGCGGCGCGGCATGGAGGATTTCGGCTTCCAGCAGCGCCTGATGCAGACGCTGGAAAAACAGGGTCATCTCGACCGCGCGGTGGAATACCTGCCGGACGAGATGTCGTTGGCCGACCGGCGCAAGCGCAGCGTACCGCTGACGCGGCCCGAACTCGCCGTGCTCTTGGCTTATGCCAAGCTGACGCTGTACAGCGACCTGCTCGATTCGACGGTGCCGGACGATCCTTATCTCGGCCGCGAGTTGAACCGCTATTTCCCCAAGGAAATGACGGAACGCTATCCCGAAGCGCTGCACCTTCACCGGCTGCGGCGCGAAATCATCGCCACGCAGCTTACCAACTCGATGATCAACCGCGGCGGCGCCACACTCATCGTGCGCATAGCCGATCAGACCGGCGCCACCGCGGCCTCGATCGCCGCGGCTTTCGCGGCCGTACGGCAGAGCTATGAGATGATCGCGCTCAACACCGAGATCGATGCGCTCGACAACAAGGTGTCGGGCAAGACCCAGCTCGATCTCTACGCGGCGGTGCAGGACCTGTTGCTCGACCGGCTGGTCTGGTTCCTGCGCAATGTCGATCTCAAGCGCGGCCTTGAGACCAACGTCGCGCATTACCGCGACGGCATCGCGGAGGTGGCGGCGGCGCTGGACGGTGCGCTATCGAAACCGGCGAAGGCCGCACGCGACGCACGCGTGACCGAACTGACGAAGGCCGGCGTGCCGGCCGATCTCGCATGGCGCATTGCCAGCCTCGGGTTCCTGAAAGCCGCGACCGATATCGTGCTGGTGGCGGATCGCGCCAAGAAGCCGGTCGCGGAAGTGACGGCGACTTATTTCGCGACTGAGGCGTTCTTCCAACTCGACAAAATCATCGGTGCGTTGCCAGGCATCGTGGTGTCGGATTATTTCGACCGCCTGGCGCTCGACCGCGCGCTCGACTCGATTGGCGACGCGGAGCGGCGGCTCACCTCGGCGATGGTCGACAATGGCACTGCGGGTGCCGGCGCGGTGGAGGAATGGGTCAAACCGCGGCAGGTGGAAGTCGAGCGCATCCGCTCGCAAATCCACGAAATTTCCGCGTCTGGCTTGACGCTGTCCAAGCTCTCGGTGGCGGCGAGTTTGCTGGGGGATTTGGCGAGGGAGTGAGACTTCTATCGCTCTCCTTTCAGGGGAGGGATGAGAAAGCCTAATGCCGGAAATGCCTTGTCCCGGTGAATACCATGGCGATGCCGTGGGCGTCGGCGGCGTCGATGACTTCCTTGTCGCGCATCGAGCCGCCGGGCTGGATGACGGCCGTTGCCCCGGCCTCGATCGCGACCAATAGTCCGTCGGCAAACGGGAAAAAGGCGTCGGACGCTACCACCGAACCTTTGGTCATCGGAAAATCGAGCTTGAGCTCCTTCGCCGCGTCTTCCGCCTTGCGCGCGGCGATGCGCGCGGAGTCGATGCGGCTCATCTGTCCGGCGCCGATGCCGACGGTGGCAAGTTGCTTGGCATAGACGATGGTGTTCGACTTGACGTGCTTGGCGACGCGGAAGGCGAAGCGCAAGTCGGCCAGTTCGGTCTCGCTCGGCGAACGCTTGGTGACGACCTTTATCGGCATCACGTCGACCACGGCAGTATCGCGCGACTGCACCAGCAGTCCGCCGGCGACCGACTTCACCGTCAGCCCGGAGGCGCGCGGATCGGGCAGACCGCCGGCCAGCAACAGCCGCAAATTCTTTTTCGTAGCGACGATCTTGATGGCCTCGTCGGTGGCGTCCGGCGCGATGATGACTTCGGTGAAGATTTCCGTCACCGCGCGCGCGGCTTCCGCGTCGAGCGTGCCATTGAAGGCGACAATGCCGCCGAAGGCGGAGGTCGAATCGCAAGCCAGCGCCTTCTTGTAGGCCTCGAGCAGGTCGGCACCCTCGGCGACGCCGCAGGGGTTGGCGTGCTTGACGATAACGCAGGCCGGCGTGCGCCCCGGATCGAACTCGGCGACGCATTCGTAAGCGGCGTCGGTGTCGTTGATGTTGTTGTAGGACAGTTCCTTGCCCTGGAGCTGGCGCGCGGTGGCGACGCCGTAGCGCTGGCCCGGCGCCTTATAGAACGCCGCGCTTTGATGTGGGTTCTCGCCGTAACGCAGCGCCTGGATCAGCTTGCCGCCGAAGGCCCGATAGTCCGGTGCGTCGTCCTTCAAAGTGTCGGCGAACCAGTTGGAAATAGCGGCGTCGTAGGCCGCGGTGCGGGCGTAAGCCTTCGCCGCCAGCTTTTTCCGCAGTTCAAGCGAGGTCATGCCGGCGTGTTCGGCAAGTTCGCCCAGCACCTTGGCGTAATCGTCGGGCTCAACCACGACCGTGACGTCATTGTGGTTCTTGGCGGCGGCGCGGATCATCGCCGGCCCGCCGATATCGATGTTCTCGATGCAGTCGTCGTAAGACGCGCCCTTGGCGACCGTTTCCTCGAACGGATAGAGATTCACAACCAGGAGATCGATCGGCTTGATGCCGTGCGCCTGCATCGAGGCGGCGTGTTCCTTGTTGGCGCGGATCGCCAGCAGCCCGCCGTGCACTTTCGGATGCAGAGTCTTGACGCGGCCATCCATCATCTCGGGAAACCCGGTAACCTCGGCAACATCGGCAACATTCAGGCCGGCGTCTTTCAGCGCCTTGGCGGTGCCGCCGGTCGAGACCAGTTCGACGCCGAAACCGGCCAGCGCCTTGGCGAATTCGATCAGACCGCTTTTATCGGAGACCGATAGCAGCGCGCGGGTGATGCGGCGGGGATGTGATGCCATGCGCCCTTAATGTCGCCCGCCGCCCGCCTCCGCAAGAGGAAAGGTCAGGCAAATCACAGCGGCAATTCAGGCTCGTCGGCTCGCGTCGCCCGTGCGCCCTGGGCGGCCGGACGGGTGTGGCCGAAGCTCCATTTCACCGTGGGATGCTCGCGGGCGTGCCCATAGATGACGATCTGGACGGCGCGACGCGGGCCGTCGGGGCCGGCAAGAAATACGCTTTCCTCGATCTCGACCTTCTCGGCCAGCGTCGCGAAGGTCCAGACTTCGCGGTCCGGCAGCAACAAAATGACACCGCGGCTGTCCGACAGGCGGCTGGCCTTGACGGCCGGGTGCAGGTGAAAGCGGATGGCGTATTCGTCGCCGGCGCCGGGCGGGAGGCCGCGGGGATCGGACGCGGTGAAGCTGTCCTCGCCGTCGAGGATATCGCCGTCGGGGCTTACGTGGACGGTGCGGTGATGGACGATGCCGAAGTCGCCGGCATAGCCGTCATGCGAGGTGCGCAGCGTCGCGCCGTTGGCCGTAGCGTCGCGGTCGACGGAAACATGGTGCGGGCCGGCGACGATAGGCGTGCCGAACAGCAGCCGGCGGAACGGTTTCGATTCGAGAAAATGGCAGGACGAGGTGTCGTTGAATGTGGCGGTCGAATGCGCGGCGGTGGCGCGCGCCACCTGCCGCCAGGTTTCGCGGTTGACCGCGGGCAGGCCGCAATTGATCACCAGCCGGTGCTGCTTCCACGACAGTTCGAAGGACAGGCAGCCGGCATGGGCTTCCTGGCTGACCGCGACCGGCGGCGGGCGGCCGGTGTCCATCAGCAGCGCGGTTTGCCCTGCGTCGATGCGCTGGTAGCCCGAGTGCGGCGCATTCGCCACCGGCGTGCCGCGCGCGTCGTCATAAGCTAGCACCGTGGCCAGCAGATCGACGGCGGTCGGCCCCATACCATTGAATTGCGCGAAGTTGCCGTCGGCGTGCCGGAAGAAGCGCATCATCGGCATCATGCGGTCGATGGCATTGTTGAGCGCGGCCGGCGGCTGTAGATCGCGGGCGGAAAACAACTGGCGCAGCGGCAAGAGGTCGGCCAGCAATTCGATCAGCGCGCCGGGATTGCGGCTGATGTGCCCGCCGTCCGGCAGAATTTGCGCGCGCAACTCCTCGATCAGGCGGCGGGCGTTGGCGCGCAGGTGTCCCGACAGGCCTTGCAGGCACAAAGTCGCGAAGGTCAATGCGATCAAAGCCTGCAGCCGCGGCAGGCCATCGCGCGATTCGTTAAGCGTGCGGCGCAGGTAGCGCACCTGCCGCGACAGGCTGCGGATGAAGCGGCGATAGAATTTGGCGTCCGAGTCCTGCAACACGAACGGCGCCTGGCTGAGCCAGCAGATGATTCGCCGCGACAGGATGTCGGAGCGCCAGCCGAGCGGATGCCAGCCGCCTTGCAAATTGATCCATTCTTCGATCAGCGACCGCGCGTTGGCGCGGGTGATGGCCGAGTCGGCGGCCCGCAGATGGCGCAGCCAGGAGAAACTCAGCAATTGCACCGCCCATTCGTCGGACGGCGGCGTCATCTCGAACGGCGACCTGCGGTCGCAGATCACGACCTTGCCGGCGAAGGCGAAGCGCCCGGCGTAGATCTCGCTGGCGCGCGTGGCGTCGGCGGTGCGGAGATCTTGAGGGGCAATCACCAGCCGGTCGGTTTTGGTGGAGCCGAAGCGCCAGCGCAGCAGCGGATGGGTGTTGAAGCCCCCGGCGAGGCTGCGAAACGCGCGGCGCCCGATGAGCACGGAGAGCCTTAATCGCTCCGCGATCGAAACACCCCTCATGAAGTTGTCCGTCCCCTGCCGCGCGGCCCGATTCGCGCGCGAGTCCCACACGATAGCGAAGCGCCGGGGCAGGGCCAATATGCCTGGCCGGACCGTGATTTAGCCCCGCAAATCCTATGCAATTCGGGTGAGCCTTGAGGCGAAGAAGCCGTCGAGACCGCTCCATTGCGGTTCGGGGTCGGGCAAATAATGCGGCAGCGTGCGCAGGTCGCCGGCTCGGGTGAGGAATTCGGCCCGGCCGAAGACCTCCGCCGGCGTGATCGGCTTGCGGGCGACGCCGGAGTTGCGCGCCAGCAAGGCCTCGATCTGGGCGTCGCCTTCCTCCGGCTCCAGCGAACAGACGCAATAGACCAGCGTCGCGCCGGGCTTGAGCAATGTCACGGCGTGATCGAGCAGCCGCTGCTGCAACGACGTGAGCTGGACCAGGTCGGCCTCGGCCTTGAGCCAAGGCACGTCGGGATGGCGTCTGATGGTCCCGGTCGATGAGCAGGGCGCGTCCAGCAGGATGGCGTCGAACAAGTTGCCGTCTGGCTTCCACTCCAGCGCGTCGGCGGCGATGGTCTTGGCCTCCAGCGACAGACGCGCCAGATTTTCAGTGAGCCGCGTCAACCGCGGCGCCGAACGATCCAATGCGGTGACGCGCGCACCGGCATTGGCGAGTTGCGCGGTCTTGCCGCCGGGCGCCGCGCACAGATCGAGCACGTCGAGGCCGCGCACGTCGCCGAGGAGATGAGCCGGAATCGATGCGGCGGCGTCTTGCACCCACCAGGCGCCTTCGGTGAAGCCTGGCAGCAGCGCGATCGCACCGTGGGCCAAAGTGCGGACCGTGCCGGTAGCGATGACGCGGCCGTGGACGTGCTCTGCCCAAATCTCGGGATCTTGTTTGACCGTCAGGTCGAGCGCCGGCTCATGACCGTTGGCCTCGGCGATGGCGCGCGCGGTGTCGGCGCCATAGCTCTTGGTCCAGCGTTTGAGCAGCCATTCCGGCGTGTCGCGCGAGGTCTTATCAGTCAGAATAGTGGCGCGGTTCTGCGCGACCCGGCGCAGCACGGCATTGACCAGCCCGGCGTAACGCCCCGCGCGCCGGTCGGCTTGCGCCAGCCGTACCGACAGATCGACGGCGGCGTGGTCGGGAACGTCGAGCCAGAGAATCTGGGCGGCACCCACCAGCAATATGGATTCGGTGCGCGGCGCCTCGACCGGAAAACCCTTCTCCAAAAACCCGCCGAGGACGTGCCGCAGCGTGCCGAGCCGGCGCAGCACCGTCGCCGTCAGCCGGCGCATCAATGCGCGGTCGCGGTCCGCCAGCGTGGCGAGGCCCGGGTGAGCGCCGCGGCCGGACAACTGCTCATCAAGCGCGATCCGGCGCCGCAGAACGCCGTCGACAATATCGACGGCGATCCGACGGGCAGCGAGGCCGGGGACTTCCGGCTGGGGGGAGGTTCGCGGTCGCGCCATGACGCCATCTTTGCCATAAATTGTGTCGACCTTTCGAGTTCACCAGAAAAAACACCGCTCGTGCACCGGTTTAGCGGGTTACGCCTAGTTTCTCGTGCAGGTTGTATTTTCTTAGGATTTCAGATCGGGCTTGCGCCGACTCGGGCTGACGCGGATATTTGGGCACATGTTCCTAACGCTCAGACATTTCGCGCGGCCCCAGGGCCGCGGCATCGTGCTGCTGGCGGCGGCCTGTTTCGCCGCGGGCGTGGCGGCAGGCGGCTTGATCCAGCCGGTCGGCGCCGGCCGTGAGTCCGACACACCGCGACCGCCGACGCAGCGTGAAGCGCTTGCGCCGCGCGGCGGCCATCCGGCCGAGGTGGTCCGCGTGCTGGACGGCGATACCTTCGAGGCGCGCGTGAAAATCTGGCCCGGCATGGAGGTGACGACCCGCGTGCGCCTGCGCGGCATCGACGCCGCGGAAATGCACGCGCGTTGCGACGACGAGCGAACCAAGGCCATCGCGGCGCGCGACGCGCTCATTAAAATTCTGGGCGAGGGCGGCGTCGGCATTTCGCGCATCGGCCAGGACAAATACGGCGGCCGCGTCGATGCCGACGTTTCAACCGCGCGCACACCGGACGTATCGGCTTTGTTGCTGGCGCGCGGATTGGCGCGGCGCTATTCCGGCGGCAAACGCGAGAGCTGGTGCGGATAGACTTTTAGTTTGCGCGTGATCTTGTCCGAAAACCGGGCCCCACTTTTCGGGATCATCGCTATTGCGTCACGTAAACGTTGGCGCCCATCGGGACACGACGATACAGATCTAGGACGTCTTCGTTGTGCATGCGAATGCAGCCGTGCGAGACGTAGCCGCCGATCGAGCCGGGCTCGTTGGTGCCGTGGATGGCGTAATTGCCGTGGTCGAGGCCGAGCACCGCGGCGCCCATCGGGTTGCGCGGTGAGCCGCCGGGAATGACCGGCCCGCCGCCGAATTCGGGCGGCATGCTCCACGCCGGATGCAGTTTTTTCAGCGCGACATAGGCCCGGCCATGCCAGGCCATGCCGGCTTTGCCGACGCCGACCGGATAGCGGATCGCCTGGCCGTTGCCGAGCACGTAATAAAGCTCACGGCTGCTGGTCGAGATGACGACGCTGCCCGGCTCATAAGCGTAACCGGCGAGCGGCACGATATCGCGGGCTTGCGCGGCGCGGGCCGTGAACGCCGCTATCGCGGCGGCGGCGAATTTAAAGAGAGTCCGGCGAAAAATCATCGTTCCACGATCACCGGCGTGCCGACCGGCACCAGGCGGTACAGCTCGACTATATCGCGGTTATGCATGCGGATGCAGCCGTAGGAAACGTAGTGCCCAATCGATTCCGGACGGTTGGTGCCGTGGATGGCGTATTCGCCGCCGCGCAAGGTCAGCGCCGCCGCGCCCATCGGATTATTCGCGGCGCCGCCTTTGATAACCTCGGGAAGCTTGGGATGGTCGCGGCGGATTTCGTCCGGCGCCTGCCATGCCGGCTTGATGTACTTGCCTTCGACCCGGGCCTGGCCGGTCCAGGTCTTACCGGCCTTGCCGACGCCAACCGGAAAGCTCAGCGCGCGCTCCTCGTCGATCACAAAATACAGCCGGCGTTCGCTGGTCTTGACCACGACGGTGCCGGGCGCGAAGCCGGAAAACGCGACGACGCCGTGCGCGTCGGTGGCGGCATGCGCCATCGCCGCCGCGACCAGCGCGAACATCAACACGAAGGCGATAAAGACCATCGCCCGCTTCACAAGAAGGATCATTGCACGCGCCCACAAGCCTAGATGGGGCGATCATAGTGCGGCGCGGGGCCGGCTCAGGTGAAAGCTGGCATTAGCGTAAACGGTTCACGACGCGGGCGTTAACCAAGCGCGGTTATCTTGCGTCCATCATGCGTTGGCCCTCGCGCTGGGTTTCCTGGAAGCGTTTGCCGACCTCCTGATGCGCCAATATCAGCGCATTGACCTCGGTCGTGATGCGCGGATCGTTGGTGCGAACCTGCGTGCCCGACACGGTGAGCTTGCCGCGATGATCGTTGATGTAGTCGACCAGGCGCATCGAACTTTCGGTCATTTCGATCAAGCCCTTGTTGGACTTGACCATGGCGCGCGCCGGCGCCGTGATCAGCTTGTTGAAGGTCGTGTCGTAGACCGCTTTCAGGTCGTCGGGCTGTTTAAGCGCGGCGCGTTCGGCGTTCGCCTTGGCGACGCGGTCTTCGATCGTCTGGATAAACTTTGCCGTTTCGTCCTTAATCGCGGGGTAGGCCGGCCGGCGCGAGATCATTTGCTCGATGGTGCGCGCCTGACCGTCATTGCCGACGGTGGCTCTCACCTTTTTGTCGTAAACGTCCGCGGCGGCGGTCAGGTCTTTGTTGAAATCGGTGATCACCGTGTAATGCCGCAAATAGTCGCCGAAGGCTTTTTCCTCTTCGGGCTTCGGATTCAGGAAATGCGGCCCGGCCCTTTGATTGATCTGTTGCAGGAAGGCGATGAAAGCCTTGCGCTGGTCGGGCCCGTTGTCGCCGCAGCCGCCCAGCAGCAGGCCGAGCGCGATTAAAATCGCGCCGGCGAAACTGCGATTGATGCTGATCATGATGGCCCCCCGACCGGCGCTGCCATCCTAGGCCGCGGAACCGGACTTAAACCAGCCTGTGAATCTCGTCGCCGGGCTCTTTTTATGGTTGTAGCGGGAGCCATTTACAAGGCATTCTGGTCCGGGGCCGGCGTTCCGGGCCTCGAGAACAGGTTCCGATCGCGATGCTGGCGCCATCTTCTCCGCGTAAACGCAATTTCCAACTCGTGCTGATCAAGCCGTCGCATTACGACGACGACGGCTATGTCATTCAGTGGGCGCGCTCGGGGATCCCGACGAATTCGCTGGCCGCGATTTACGCGCTGGCGCGGGACGCGGCGCAGCGACAGGTGCTCGGACCCGATGTCGCCTTCGACATCACGGCAATCGACGAGACCAATATCCGCGTCCGCGTCAACGACATCATCAAGCTGTTCCGGGACAACGACGGCTTCGGCATGGTCGGCTTGGTCGGCGCGCAGTCGAACCAGTTCCCGCGCACCCTCGATATCGCGCGGCCGCTGCGCCAGGCTGGCCTGCCTGTGGTGATCGGCGGCTTCCATGTATCCGGCTGTCTGGCGATGCTGCCGGACATGCAGGCCGACCTTCAGGTCGCGCTCGACATGGGCTGTTCGTTATTTGCCGGCGAGGCCGAAGAAGGCCGCCTCGACACGGTGCTGCGGGACGCCGCGCACGGCACGCTGGCGCGGATCTACAACTTCATGAACGAATTGCCGGCGCTGGAATCGGCGCCGACGCCGTTCCTGCCGCCTAACGTGCTCCGGCGCACGCTCGATCACTACGGCTCGTTCGACGCCGGGCGCGGCTGTCCGTACCAATGTTCGTTCTGCACCATCATCAACGTGCAGGGCCGCAAATCCCGCCGCCGTTCGCCGGACGACGTCGAGCGTCTGATCAAGGAGCACTACAACCTCGGCTTCCGCTGGTTCTTCGTCACCGACGACAACTTCGCGCGCAACAAGGATTGGGAAGAGATCTTCGACCGCATCATCCTGTTGCGCGAGCGCGACGGCATCAGCGTCAAGATGGTGATCCAGGTCGACACGCTGTGCCACAAGATCCCGAATTTCATCGACAAGGCGGCGCGCGCCGGCGTGCGCAAGGTGTTCCTCGGCCTGGAGAACATCAATCCGGCAAATCTGCTGGCGGCCAAGAAGCGGCAGAACAAGATCACCGAATACCGCAAGATGATTCTGGCCTGGAAGCAGGCCAAGGTAATCACCTATGCCGGCTACATCCTCGGCTTTCCGGCCGACACCGCGGCCTCGATCCGCGAAGACATCGAGATCATCAAAAAGGAACTGCCGCTCGATATCCTGGAATTCTTCTGCTTGACGCCGCTGCCCGGCTCGGAAGACCACAAGGTGCTGTCGCAAAAAGGCATCGCGATGGACCCCGACATGAACAAATACGACCTCGAGCATGTCGTCACCGCCCACGCGCGGATGTCGCAGCAGGAATGGGAAGGCATCTACGCGGAGGCGTGGAAGCTCTATTACACGCCGGAGCACATCGAGACGATTCTGCGGCGCGCGGCCGTGTTCGACATCGGCATTTCGCATCTGACCCCGCTGTTGTGGATCTTCTCCAAGGCGACCGAACTGGAGAAGGTGCATCCGCTGCAGAGCGGTCTATTCCGCCGCAAATACAGGACCGACCGCCGCTCCGGCATGCCGATCGAGCCGGCCTGGCGGTTCTATCCAAAACTGGTCTGGGAGATCGTGGCCAAGCATGGCCTCGCGCTGTGGCACTACTACCAGATCGACCGCATCCGCCGGGCCGTCCGCAACGATCCGCAAAAGAAGAATTACATGGACGCGGCGCTGATGCCGGTCACGGACGACGAAACCGAGACGATGGAAATGTTCACGCACAATGAAGGCGCGCGCAATGAAGTCGTGCGGTCGAAAAAGATCGCCGCGCTGACCGGGCATCCCGAAAAGGCGACGGTGGAAGTGTGAGGTTCATCCCTCCCCCGAAGGGGGAGGGTGGCGAGCGAATAGCGAGCCGGGCGGGGGATTACTCCATCGAGGCACAACCCCACCCCGATCCTCACTTCGTTCGGATCGACTCTCCCCTTTCAGGGGAGGGATTAGAAGAGCTACGCCCCCGCCTTTACCGGCCTTTTGTTCTGCCGGTTGTTCACCAGATCATCCACCACGGCCGGATCGGCCAGCGTCGAGGTGTCGCCCAAGCTGCCGTATTCGTCCTCGGCGATCTTGCGCAGGATTCGGCGCATGATCTTGCCGGAGCGCGTTTTCGGCAGGCCGGGCGCGAACTGGATCATGTCGGGGGAGGCGATCGGGCCGATCTCCTTTCGCACCCAGGTCACCAGCTCCTTGCGCAATTCCTCGCTCGGCTTCTCGCCGGCCATCAGCGTCACGTAGGCGTAGATGCCCTGGCCTTTGATATCGTGCGGATAGCCGACCACGGCGGCTTCCGAGACTTTCGGATGCGCCACCAGCGCGCTTTCGACCTCGGCGGTGCCGAGACGGTGCCCGGCGACGTTGATGACGTCGTCGACCCGGCCGGTGATCCAGTAGTAGCCGTCCTCGTCGCGGCGGCAGCCGTCGCCGGTGAAATATTTTCCGATATAGGCCGAGAAATAGGTCTGCACGAAGCGCTCATGGTCGCCATAGACCGTGCGCATCTGGCCCGGCCATGAATCGGCGATGCAGAGATTGCCGGAGCAGGCGCCTTCCAGCACCTTGCCCTCGGCATCGACGATTTCCGGCACCACGCCGAAAAACGGCCGCGTCGCCGAGCCGGGCTTGAGCTTGGTCGCGCCGGGCAGCGGCGTGATCAGGATGCCGCCGGTCTCGGTCTGCCACCAGGTGTCGACGATCGGGCAGCGGTCGTCGCCGACGACGTGGTGATACCACTCCCAGGCTTCCGGATTGATCGGTTCGCCGACCGAGCCCATCAGGCGCAGCGAGGCGCGCGAGGTTTTCTTCACCGGCCCTTCGCCGGCTTGCATCAGCGCGCGGATCGCGGTCGGCGCGGTGTAGAAGGTGTTGACCTTGTGCTTGTCGATCACCTCCCAGAAGCGCGAATTGGTCGGATAGTTCGGCACACCCTCGAACATCAGCGTGATGGCGCCGTTGGCCAGCGGCCCGTACAGGATGTAGCTGTGGCCGGTGACCCAGCCGACGTCGGCCGTGCACCAGTAGACATCGCCGTCGTGGTAATCGAACACGTATTGATGCGTCATCGCGGTGTAGAGCAGATAGCCGCCGGTGGTGTGGAGCACGCCCTTCGGCTTGCCGGTCGAGCCGGAGGTGTAGAGGATGAACAGCGGGTCTTCCGCGTTCATCGTCTCGCAGGGGCAGTCGGCGGACACTGTCTTGGCGATATCGTCATAGAAGACGTCGCGGCCGGCCTTCATCGGCACGCCGGCATTGGTGCGCTTGACGACGATGACGGTGGTGACGCCGGACACTTTCTCGCAAGCCGCATCGACGTTGGTTTTCAGCGGCACCTTGCGGCCGCCGCGCAGGCCCTCGTCGGCGGTGACGACGACGGAAGATTTGCAATCCTCGATGCGGCCGGCAATCGAATCCGGCGAGAAGCCGCCGAACACCACCGAGTGCACGGCGCCGATGCGGGCGCAGGCCAGCATGGCGACCGCGGCTTCCGGAATCATCGGCATGTAGACGGTGACGCGGTCGCCTTTCTTGACGCCGCGCGCCTTGAGCACATTGGCGAAGCGGCAGACCTCGGCGTGCAATTGCTTGTAGGTGAGCTTCCTGTCGTCCTTGGGATCGTCGCCTTCCCAGATGATCGCGGTCTGGTCGCCGCGCTTGCCGAGGTGACGGTCGACGCAGTTGTAGGCGACGTTGAGGGTGCCGTCCTCGAACCATTTGATCGAGACGTTGTGCGGATCGTAGGAGGTGTTTTTGATCTTGGTCGGCGCCTTGATCCAGTCGAGGCGCTTGGCCTGTTCGGCCCAGAAGCCGTCCGGATCCTTGATGGAGCGCGCATACATCTCTTTGTATTTTGTGTCGTCGATAAAGGCGCGTTTCTGCCAGTCGGACGGCACGTCATAGATTTTGTCGGACATCGGAACTCCTCCCGGCCCGCGCGCAGCGCGGCGGGCGCTTATGCCTCATTGTTGCACCTATTATGCGACGGCAGTGGCGCGCGCCACAAGGCTGCGGCGTCACACTTTGGTCGGGGCCGGATTGAGAAATATCAAGGCGGCGCCTGGATTTAGGGCGCTAGGGACCCATCCAGCCGACCAGGCCACCGATAATCAGCAGCGCGCCTAGCCAGTGGCCGGCGTCGATTACGGACAGCATGACTTTGCGCCCGGCATAGGCGTTGTTGATGACGACGGTGGTCAGCACGAAGCCGAACCAGCAGAAGGCGCCGGTGACCATGCCGGCGTGCCAGCTCCACAGGCCGCTATGGGTGAGAATGCCGTAGATCACCACGCCCGTGATCAGCGCGCCGACGAAGGATAGGATGAAGGGCACGAATTTCGTCAGGCCCGACTTGGCGGCGAATTCGGCCTTGCAGGATTCCGCGGTCTTGCCCTGGGCGGCGATCCAGGCCTTGCCCAGCGCAGTGTAATAGATCGCGCCGAAAATCCAGGCCGCGACCGCGGCGATGACGACGCTCAAGATGTTGACGTGTCCGCCCATTGCCGACTCCTATTTAAGTCCGCCCATCTTACACACGATTTTCCATTCCGCGTCGCTCACCGGCGGCACCGACAGCCGCGACTGCTTGAGCAACGCCATCTCCGCGAGCTTCGGCTCGGCCTTGATCGCGGCCAGCGTCACCGGCTTGGCGACTTTCTCGACCGCCTTGATGTCGACGCAGACCCACGGCTCGCCGGCTTTGGCGGTCGGGTCGGGATAAGCCGGCTTGACGATCTCGCAGATGCCGACGATCTCCTTGCCGATATTGGAATGATAGAAAAAGCCGCGCTCGCCCTTTTTCATCTTCATCAGATTGAGCTTGGCGGTGTGATTGCGAATGCCGGTCCAGGGCTCGCCCTTGGCGCCGCGCTTGACCAATTCATCCCACGAAAAGGCGTCGGGTTCGGATTTCAAAAGCCAGTAGGCCATTTCATTCTTCCGACTTGATCGGCCGCGTCAGCAGCGATTCGATGGCTTGATCGACTGTCATCGTGTTGGCGAGCACCGCCGCGACGGCGGCGGATATCGGCATCTCGATCTTCTTCGCGCGCGCCATTTCCAGCAGCACCGGCGCGGTGAAGGCGCCTTCGGCCAGTTTGCCGTCCGGTTTGACGCCTTTGCCGAGCGCCACGCCGAACGAGAAGTTGCGCGACTGCGGACTGGAGCAGGTCAGGATCAGATCGCCCAATCCCGACAGCCCGGTCATGGTCTCGGCGCGGGCGCCGTGCGCGCGGCCGAACCGCACCAACTCGGCAAAACCGCGCGTCGTCAGCGCCGCCGATGCGCTGGCGCCAAGCCCGCGGCCGGTAACGATGCCCGACGCAATCGCCAGCACGTTCTTGACCGCGCCGCCGACCTCGACGCCACGCACGTCGGTTGTGTGATAAGGCCGGAAGGCGCCGGAGTTCAGTGCATGCGCCAAGGCTTGCGCGACGTCGGCCTCGGCCGCGGCGATGGTCACCGCCGTCGGCAGGCCGCGCGCCACGTCGGCGGCGAAGCTCGGACCGGACAAAATCGCCGGCACCGCGTTGGGTGCGCATTCGGCAATAATCTCGGTCATGAATTTCTGCGTGCCGTGCTCGATGCCCTTGGCGCAAGTGATGACCGGCGTTTTGGCCGCCATGGTTTGCGCCAGCGATTTGACGACGGAGCGCATCGCCTGCGCCGGCACGACCAGCAGAATAGCCTCTGCGCGCGCGGCTTCCGCCAAAGCGCGCGTGATCTTGATCGAGGCGTCAAGCTTGACGCCGGGCAGGAAACGGCTTTCGC
>Ga0265314_10001333_pt1 | contig 27988 bp, 29 predicted proteins | sample 4126metaG_FD_203106 | JGI IMG/M metagenome (GOLD analysis project Ga0265314, IMG submission 203106) | Rhizosphere microbial communities from Carex aquatilis grown in University of Washington, Seatle, WA, United States - 4-1-26 metaG | ecosystem: Host-associated > Plants > Roots > Rhizosphere >... | reverse complement strand
GATTTCAGCTTTCTCTTCGGGGGTCCGGTGTCGTCGGGTTAGGCGGATTTGAGATGATCGTCGTTTCACCCTGCCATCCTGCCGTACCCGCCTTCCTCACGGTAAGACGGCTCCGCCGGACGGTTACTCCCCGGGGCACACGAAAGCGCCTTGGACGAACCTCACGTAAAGGCCTTGGCAGAAGCCTTGGCACACCAATTTGAACGTATTCAACCCCTTCAAAGGAGGACGAACTCGTAATGCAACTTTTCCGGTTCTTGGTCCGAAACGCCCGCGGCTTGGCCTTCCTCACCGGCTTGGCCGCGCTGCTAAGCGGGGCGTGCAACGCCGGTCTGATCGCCCTGGTCAACACAGTGTTGAGCCATGCCAATCACCCTACAACGATGGTGGTTTGGACCTTTGTCGCCTTGGGCGCCGGCAAGCTGGCGACCAACCTGGTTTCCCAAGTGGTCCTCGCCCAGTTCTCCCAGCGGGCCATCGCGGATCTCCGACGTGGGTTGATTCACAAGATCCTCGCCGTGCCTTTGAGACATTTTGAGAAAATTGGCGCGCCACGGCTCATGGTTGCTCTTACTGAAGACGTCCTGAACATCACTCAAGCCCTCTTGATGATTCCTAGCTTCGCAGTGAATCTGGCAATCCTGGCCGGTGGCGCTCTCTACCTGGGATGCCTGTCCTGGAACGTCGCCCTGGGAATGTTCGTGGTCATCGTCTGCGGTGCAGCCGGATACCGACTCATGATTGCCCAGGGTTTCGGCCATCTGGCTATGGCACGAGCGGAAGAAGACAAGCTCTTCAATCATTTCCGCGCTCTCACTCACGGGATCAAGGAACTCAAGCTCCACCGCAGCCGTCGCGGCGAGTTTCTCTCGCGCCACATTCAGACCACTACGGACTCGTACTCACACCATAATGTCGCAGCGGAGATCCGTTTCGTGTTCGCCCATACCTGGAGTCAGTTGCTTTTCTTCGCCCTCATCGGCCTGGTTTTATTCCTGCTGCCCTCGGTGCAGAACATCAGCGCCTCGGCGTTGACCGGCTATGTCGTTACCATGCTCTATCTTATGGGACCGCTGGCTGGCGTGTTGAGCAGCCTGTCGGCCTTCGGCCGAGCCGAAGTGGCACTCAACACCCTGGAACAATTGGGATTCTCCCTCGCCACCCACACCACGGAAACGTGCCCGCTGGACAGCTTGGCGGACCCCCTTGAATTCGAAACAATCGAGCTGCGCGGCGTCACCCACTCCTATCAACACGAAAAGGATGATAGCCAGTTCGTTCTTGGTCCAGTAGATCTGACCTTCCGCCCGGGGGAATTGGTGTTTATTGTCGGCGGCAATGGCAGTGGAAAATCAACCCTCGCCAAGATCATCACCGGTCTGTATCCCCCGGAAAAAGGCAATGTGTTTTTCAACGGCTGTCCCGTAACCAACGCCAACCGGGATGACTTCCGCCAGCTCTTCTCCGCCGTGTTTTCGGATTTCCATCTCTTCGACTCTCTCCTCGGCCTGCGTGCGGTCAGTCTTGACCACAGGGCAAAGGACTATCTTGAGCAATTTCACCTCGATCATAAGGTGGAGATCCGCGACGGCCGTCTCTCGACTGTGGATCTCTCGCAAGGACAGAGAAAGCGCCTCGCGTTGCTCACCGCCTATCTGGAGGATCGGCCTTTCTTCTTGTTTGATGAATGGGCTTCAGACCAGGACCCGCAGTTTAAGGACATATTCTACACCCAACTCCTCCCGGAGCTGAAGGCTCGCGGCAAGGCCGTGGTCGCCATCACCCATGACGACAGATACTTCGTCTTTGCCGACCGCGTGATCAAACTGGACTATGGTCGGCTGGCCTACGACAGACGCGTGGGCACATCCTGTGTCGAGCCCCCAATCCGCGCACACGAATCGTCGGCGGCGCTACAGGCTGTGGCAAATCTCTAGTGCCCTTGGCGGCTTCGAGCCCGCCCTGCCAAGGTCGCCCCGGAACAATCATCACCACTCTAAGGCTCGGGCCCTACCGCTCTAACGGGTGGGGCGACCCACGGGGTGGGATTGAACCTTCCAGTCCCGTACGCCAACCTTCAGGTGTTCAAGGCGGAGCCCCGGGCTCTCCGTCTAGAAACCGCACGGCTGGAACTACACCCCCAGCCGAGGTTTATGCGGCCGGCCAAGGGTTGGTACCTTCGATGATGCCTTTCGAAAGCGCATAGCGGGTCAAGCTCGCGATATCGTGGAGGTTCAGCTTCTCCATCACCCGTTGGCGATGCTTCTCAACCGTCTTGATGCTAATACAGAGCTCTCCGGCGATCTGTTTGTTGGGTCTTCCCTCGGCGATCAACTGCAGCACCTCCGATTCCCGCGAGGACAAATGTTCGCTCTTCGCTCGCATCGGCTGCCCGCTCAAGAAAACCTTCCGGTAATGGTCCATCAGCCGCCTGGAGATCGACGGGCTAAAGAAAACGTTCCCTTGCTCCACTTCGCGGATCGCCTTGACCAGGTCGTTGGCCGCGGTTTCCTTCACCAAATATCCTGCTGCTCCCGCTTCAGTCAATTGTTCAACGTACTCGTCGTCGCCATATGAGGATAAAATCAGCACTTTGCTGCCGGGCACTTCCCGGCTGAGCTGGCGTGTCGCCTCCATTCCGTTCAGCGTGGGCATTGCAATATCCATGACAATCACGTCTGGCGTTAGTTTCTGAGCCAACTGCACCGCATGCCGGCCGCTGTCCGCCTCACCCACGACTTCCAGATCGGGCTCGACGGAGAGAAGGGCTCGCACTCCTTGGCGAACTACAGTATGATCATCGACAAGTAGGACACGGATCTTTGCCATATGTTTTCCTGGGGTTGGTTGATATGCCGCGCGCATCCGGCGACGCGGATATCATGGGTTGTTGGTTGGGAGTTTTCGGAGTAATAAATCGGGTCCAATCTAGCTAGACATCGCCGGCGCGGTCGGAAGTGCGTTACCCCTGCGCTTCGCCGCGAAATGCAGGCTGAGTTCCATAACCGGCCTAGTGGGAGCTTGGAAATGCTCGTTTTCATATCAATGCAGCCACTTCTTCATGCTGACCGTCGTCCCCCTGCCAACCTTCGATTCGATGTCGAAATCGTCCATCAGCCATTTGGCGCCGGGCAGCCCCACTCCAAGCCCACGGCTGGTGGAGTACCCGTACTGCATTGCGCGTCCCAGATCGGCGATCCCAGGGCCCTCATCCCGGGCAATTATCTGGATCCCGTGCTTCTTCCCTTGCTGAATCGCAGAGAGCAAAATCTCGCCGCTCTTCGCGTGGTCCACAATATTGCGGGCCACCTCGGAGATGGCAGCAGCGATTAAAGTGAGTTCCCCCCCTTCGAAACCCAGGTTCTGGGCCAGCGCACGGCCCTGCTGCCTCGCGGTCACGATGTCGATGGCTGAGCTGATCGGGATTCGAAGCTCATCGGCCATGGTTGGCTTTCCTCCGGTCTTGTTGTCCCAAGAAAGTCAGGCCCTCCTCCAAATCCAATGCCGTGCCGACCCCTTCGAGGGTCAACCCAAGTTGCACCATCGCGAACGCCACGTCAGGCTGAATGCCCACAATCACTGTCTCCGCCCCGCGCAACTTCAACATGTGCGCGATCGCCCTCAGCATCCGCGTGGCGAACGAATCGATGACATCCAACACCGTGACATCGATGATCACGCCCCGTGAACGAAACTGGCCCACACGCTCGGCCAGGTCGTCCCGCAGCTGGAGCAGATCTGCATCCGACAACACCGACTGCACCGATGCGATCAGGTAACCGCCCTGCTTTAGAATCGGTACGTGCATTGGTCCAGAACTCACGCTCCCGCCTCGGTGGGAGCATCCGAGGTGCTGATCACCTTGTAGCCTAACAGCCGTTCGGCCTCTTCGATGCCACCTTGGAGATCCCCAACCGCGTTCACCTTGCTTAGGTCCACTCCAATCGTCACCAGGGTCTGGGCAATCTCCGAAGATAAGCCAGTGATGATGACGCTGGCCCCCATCAAACGCGAGGCCTCCACGGTCTGCACTAAGTGGTTGGCAACAGTCGAATCGATCGTCGGGACGCCAGTGATGTCCACCACCACGACCTTGGCGCGGTTCTGCCGAATGCCCCGAAGTAGTTGCTCGGTCAACTGCCGGGCCCGCTGGCCATCGATCACCCCAATGATCGGCAGGATCAGCAGGCGCTCGCGGACTTGCAGCACGGGCGTGGAAAGCTCCCGGATGGCCTCCTGCTGCTGGCGGATGATGCGTTCGCGCTCCTGCACGAAGCTCACCGCCACCGTGTTCGCGATCCGGTTAGACGCGGGTTCATAGGCGTCCAAAACCTGGTTCAGTAGGTTGAAATCGGCCTGGTACTTCTTGAACAATGAACGCGCCAGCACGTCGCGCAGCAACAGCACGATCCCCACCACTTCGTCCGTCTCAACGCCGCGTGGAATGATGCGTTCAGACAGGTTTCGCGCATACGCCTGCAATGCCTCCACGCTCCCGGTTTCCAGAACCTCCACGTAATTGTCATAGACGGAGGTGGCCTCGGAGAAGATTTCCTCCTTGCTCATGGCCGTGAGCAACTCGGCGTCCGTGATCCGCCGCGCCCATTCCTCCCGTAACTGGGTCCGGTTCTGTCTCAGATGCGCCACCAACTCTCTCAGAAGCGCCGCATTGGAATCGGTCGGTGCCATTAACTCGGAGGTGGCTGTTTTGTCATTCTTTCTCTTCATGTACCTGTCCCTTAATACTGTGAGCAGCGCGCGACTAACGATATCCACCACCTCGCCCGTCCTTCGCCCGACCGTTGGGAGAAGGTGTCCGAGGGGCACGTGATGGCTTTGCGGTCGCCTCTGCCATGCGCCGATTGGTTACCCCAGTCCAAGACAGCCGTGAAACCGGAGTCTCGGCACCTGGGTCGCTGCTCATTCAGGGGGCCAGTCTTCCGCCACTGCCCCACCCTGGTCCATAGGGTATTACCCGACTCCGGCCCCTAGTTCATCCTCCATCACGCATCCAGAGGATCTCCGCCCCCACCGCCTCAGATTCTGACCTCGGTCAAGCGCATCACCATTGGGCATCGCCTGCGTTGACGGTCCGAGCCCTCGATTGAGGCAGAATTCCCAGCGTCAAAGGATGCGGATGCGCATCAAATCCCAGCAGATGCCACGTCTGCCCCCACGCAGCTCTACCCGCGCGCCCCCTGGCCCCGACCGGGAGCGTTCTTAACATGCCATGCTGAAATCGTTGCAACCCCTTCTACGCGAAAAGGATTCCAATGCAGCAATAGGACGCAGTTACCTTCCAGTGACCTCTTCTGGGCGGAGTGCTGGGTCTAGTTCCCGGTCCCGCGCGTCTTGAATTCACGGTTACGGCACCCTTCTGTCGTCCGATCGTCACATTTGCTGGCTACCACTTTTGCCCCGTTGAGTTGCCACAGCTAGGTGGAGACAATTGCCACCGCGGGTGTTGAAACTACCGTGGACGCAAACAAAGCCTGACCTCATATTAGCGCGCCGAAGAAACGCCTGACGGTTCCGAACTGGGCGTCCGGCTAGCCGAGGGCGACTATCCGGTACGGGACTTTAGTGCTACTCGTTCTCGGGAACCACCCGACCCTTTGTGTGTCATACGTAGTCGAAAGCAGCGTTTGACTCCGCCGATTACTGGAAGAATAGAAATAATGAAGACTTTGAAACCCGCAAAGCACAGCACACGATCGCTGGTTCTGGCCCTCCTGGCCTCGACCAGTCTGACGTCGTTGATTATGGCGACTGAGGTAGCCATTCCCGATCCCGGGCTCAATGCCGTCATACGAGACGCCTTGAACAAGCCTATCGGACCATTGACCGACCAGGACTTGCTCAGCTTGACAAACGTGAGCGCCCGCGGTCGAAACGTGGGAAGCATCGTGGGGCTGGAGGCGGCTCGTAATCTGATCTCGCTCGACCTCCAGATCAACCACCTTACCGACTTTTCCCTCCCAAGTGCGCTAACGAAACTGACCTCACTCGACCTCAGCGACAACCCGCTTACCAACTTGTTCCTCCCGAGCGGGCTGAGCAATCTGACTACGCTCACCATCGAGTCCGTCGGACTCACTAACCTCAGCCTGCCTGAGGACCTCGTGTCGTTGAAAAGCCTCGACCTGTTCGGGAATCAATTCAGCAGTTTCGATGCCCTCTCCAACCTGACGAGCCTGGACTCTATCGACCTTAGCTTTAATTCATTCACCAATTTCTCCCTGCCGGGCGGTCTGACGAATCTCCTCACCTTCCGCATTGGAGAGAATCCCCTCACCACCATCAGCCTGCCCGGCGATCTGACAGTTTTGACCGAGCTCTACCTGGCCGAAGATGAGCTCAGTAGCTTCATCTTGCCGTCGGGCATGACGAACTTGATCGAACTCGACCTATCGTTCAATCAACTCACAAACGTGATCCTGCCCGATGATCTGTGGAACTTGAAAGAACTCAACCTCGATTCTAATCAGTTGAGCAGCGTCACTTTTCCTTCGAATCTCACCAGCCTTGGCAGCCTTCACCTCCGCGCCAACCAATTCACCAACTTCGCCCTCCCAACGGACCTGCCTGCGTTGACCTATCTCGACGTCAGCGAGAGTCCGCTCAGCGAGCTTACCCTGCCTCCGGGCCTAAATCATCTGGGTACCCTCCGCCTCTCCAAGAATAGGCTCACCAGCTTCATCTTCCCTCCCGGTCTGAGCAATCTGACCGCGATCACTCTTAGCGAAAACCAACTCACCAACCTGGTGATGCCCGGCGACCTCAACCGTCTGGAGACCCTCGAGGTTGGCGACAACTTGCTCACCCAGCTCAGCTTGCCTGCGGGTCTCACCAATTTGGCCGGGCTCTACTTCTCCGGCAACCTGCTCACCAATGTCACGTTGCTTCCCGACATGACCCAAGTAAGCGCGCTCGGCTTCCTCGCCGATCCCTTGACCAGCTTCGTTCTGCCCGAAACGCTGGCCGCCACCAGCCTGGCCGCAGATGTCGCCACGCTGCGAAACCAGGGTGTCAATGTGTTCACTTACCCCTTAACACTCCAGCTCCTCCGGCCACGCGAGCTTACCGGGGCGTTCCAATTCGGAATCGCAGGGCCACCCGGGACCTACACAATTCTGGGATCTGACAATCTCGCGGCGTGGCCCATGGTAGGGACGGTGAGCAACATCGTTGGTGCCATCTCGTTCGTCGACACCACGGCCAACGCATCTCCTCAGAGGTTCTATCGCGCGCTTCCGCAGGACGCCCACTGAAAACCAGCCGCTCTCGGGCGGTCCTCGGCCACACGTCCCCTTTCGGTCGCCGCCGCTCCAGGTAGCTACCTGCATTTGTTTCTCTTTTTCATTTGACGCTATACATCTGTTACGGATACAACCTTAACAGTTGTATGCCGAAAATCACTCCCATCGAGAAAAACGACCCGACCTCCACCTTGCCACTCACCCCGGTCGTCTTCAGCATCCTGGTGGCTCTGACCGACGGGGAAAAACACGGCTATGCGATCATGCAGACCGTGGACGCGGACACCGAGGGCGCGTTGAAAATGGGGCCGGGCACCCTTTACGGTTCCATCGACCGCATGCTGCGCGCAAAGCTCATCACGGAAACGGATGGCACAGGCGATGAGGCGCCGCATCGAGAGCGACGCCGTTATTATCGCCTCACCGATCTGGGGCGCCGCGCGGTCCGGGCAGAACTGGGACGGCTCGAACTCGCAGTCGCCGTAGCCCGAAGAAAAAAACTCACCGCCCTGGATACTTGCTGCTCGCTATGAAGTGTCGATTGCTCCTCGCGTTAGGCGCAGCCGGCTGCGCGCTGGTGCTTTCCTTCCTCTCGGCCGCGGAGGCGACGTCGCTCCGGGACGTGGCCTATCGTGAAGGTGTGCCTGAACCTAAGCTGGATTTCTTTTTCCCCTCAGAGAAAGGATTCCCGACGGTGGTCCATGTTTATGGCAGCGGTTGGCGCTCTGGGAGCGGCAAGAGCTCCATTCCGGTTGCCGAGGCCCTACAGCGCCACGGTGTGGGGTGTGTCCTGGTCAGTCACAGGCTTGCTCCAGGTCATCCTATCGCCGACCAGGCGGAGGATGTTGCCGCTGCCTTTGCCTGGGCTAAGGCGCACGTCACCGAGAGCGGGGGAGATCCGAAACGGCTTTTTCTTTGCGGACACAGCACCGGCGGTCATCTCGCGGCGTTGGTAGCCGTGGACCCGAAATACCTGAGCCCCTATCACCTTGGCGCCCGCGACATTTCCGGCCTGATCGGGCTGAGCGCGCCTGTCGACCTCACCTTGCATGCGGACGGGCAAGGCTACGGCAATATGATGTCCGGCCCTCGGGGGAGAGGAGTGTTTCCATCGACCTCCGAAGAGATTCTCTCCCTCAGCCCATTGCACCAGGCAAAGCAGATGCCCCGCCGTGTGCTGTTGCTGGATGGGAGCGAAGATTTCCCGATGCTGGCCAAAGACGCCCAGGCCTTTGCCGCAAAGGCCCGGGAGCTCGGCGCGGATGTGTCCAGCGAGGTGGTGCCCGGCAAGGACCACATGGGCATGATCCGCGCATTGACCGTCGAGAGCGACCCGGTCTTCCTACGCGTGCTCGCGTTCGTTCAGGGCGACGCCAACGGGGTGAAACATTGATATATGCGTTGCGCGAGGGCGTTCTACAGAATTGCGTTGCGTGCCTACCCAGCCGAGTTTCGCCGCCGATACGCGGATGAAATGGAGCGCGTCTTCGCCGACGGGGTTGACGACGCGCTCAGAGCAGGCCGGAGTGTTGCGCTGCGCTATGGCCTGCGGATCGTAGGCGATTTGGCTGTCAGCGCCGCGCGCGAACGGTTTGCAACATTGGAGAAAAGCTCGATCGCTATCAGCCTGGCGGCCGTCGTCTGTGGCGGCCTCATTGCGAAGATGGATCTTCAGGCAAATGAGGTGCAGCCCACATTGTTGAGTCTGATCATCTGCGGCTCCGTTCTTGGCCTGTTGAAGCCGCGCGGCGCCTGGCGCTGGGCGCTAATCATGTCAGCAGTCATTCCGGCTGTGGACGTGATCGTGTTCGCGTTGAGCACCGGTGATGCGGGCAGCGGGCATCCTTACCTCTCGCGGCTAATGATCCTCCTTCCAGCGCTGGCGGCATCGCTCACGGGTGCCTATGCCGCCGTTCTCCTGCGGGTCATCTTGGCTAAACGGAGCCCGCCGATGCAGCCGGGTAACGCTTCACGACCCGCCGCCTGATGGGCCCGTTCGACCTCATCTTCGTCGTCTGCTTTTTGGGCGCGTTTTTTTACGGCACATGGCTCGTCTGGCTGTTGGTTCTCCGGCGCTGGCTAGACTTCCGGCGACACGCAATCCGGCTCGGCAGCGCCATCGCGATTTACCTTCTGGTGGTCGTTCTCGCCGGAACCTTGATGTCCCGCCGGGAGTTGTCCCCGGGGGCCGCTCTGCGTAGCGACGATTGGCTGCTGTCTGTGGAAAACGCGTCAGCAACTAATCGAATCGGCTCCGAGGGGCCCCAGGGAGAAGGCCAGCAATTCCTGGTTGTGAGGCTCAAAATCTCTAGCGCCGCGCGTGGCATCCGCCAAGCGGCTCCCAAAGGCTCCCTAGTCTACCTGGTCGACGCGCATGGCACGCGCTGGGATGTCTCGCCTCGCGGACAGTCCGCTTGGGAGGCGGTGCACGGCCCACAACCTGAGCTCACCGCAAAACTGGATCCGAACAGTTCGCCAGAGACGGTCCGGGTATTTGAACCCCCCCGCAATGCAGATCATCTTTCCCTGGCCCATCGCCACGGCTCAGGTTTTCCGGGGGTGTTCATCATTGGAGAAGGATTCCGATCAGATCCTGCTATCCGGCTGCGCTTCTGACGCAGCTTTTGGCACTGGGCGGTTCTCGCTGTCCACGACGGGACCAACGGCGCCAACCACACCGGGCTTCGATCAGACTGAGCCACAAGCGATCGTTCAGCTGGTGTCTCTCAAAGCACTCGGCTTGGCGACCGAGCGTATGAGCCGGCGCACCATAGGATTAGGACGGCGTACTCCGCAGAAGCGCAGATAGGGCGCCGCCGTGGCGAGCGCTGGCGCATAGGTGTGCGGCCGTCCCCGGCCGCAGCCAGGCAGGGGCATCCGAGCGCGTTGTATAATCTCCCGAGCTTTGAAACCGTGGCCAGCCTGCCCGCGGGCCCCGACCTTGAGGTCGCTTAGACTCAATGAACGCCGCGACTCAAGTGATCCCCAATGCTCGTACACGACTCCACGGTAGGCGGCGCGCGCGCCGCAAGATCGAGCACCCCAGGTGTGCGGCCGTCCCCGGCCGCAGCCAGGCAGGGGCATCCGAGCGCGTTGTATAATTTCCCGAGCTTTGAAACCGTGGTCAGCCTGCCTGCGGGACCGCAACCTTGAGGTCGCTTAGACTCAATGAACCCCGCGGTTCACGCGATTCCCGATGCTCGTACACGACCCCACGGTGGGCGGAAACAAGCAGCATTGCAGCCACCACGGAGCGGTGCATTATTGGGCCGGAAAGCGCCAAAGAGTCGGCGCCCCGATAAATGGATCTGAACCATCTCGCGCTCCCGGTTGCCCTGGCCTTGATCGTCGCCAAGTGCCTGGCCGAGCTATGGCTGGAGCACCTTAACCGGCGTCACGTCCTCGCCCATGCGGATGCCGTCCCTCCCGCCTTTGAAACGACCATCGACCGACCCACTTACGCCCGATCCGTGGACTACACCTTGGCCCGCGGCAAGCTCCACTCAATTGAGTTTATCTACGACTTGCTGGTAATGCTCAGCCTCCTGGCAACTGGCCTGCTCCCCTGGTCCTATCGAGTCGCGGTCGGCTCCTTCGGCACTTCCATTTGGGCGATGGCCGGATACCTCTTTCTCGTGGGCCTCATCCTTGCCCTGGCCGCATTGCCATTGCAGTGGTACGCGCAGTTCCGCCTTGAGGCCCGTTTCGGCTTCAACACCACCACGCCCGCCACGTGGTTGCTTGATAGGGTCAAGGGCTTCCTGCTGGCGTTCGCCTTGGGCTATCCGCTCCTGGCGCTCCTGCTGAAGCTTGCAAGTTGGGCCGGCGATCACTGGTGGCTCCTGGCCTGGGCCACGACCACCGCCTTCCAGCTCGTGATGATGGTGGTTGCGCCGGTCCTCATCCTGCCTCTCTTCAATAAGTTCACGCCCCTGCCGGAGGGCTCACTCCGGGCCCGATTGCTGGCCCTCGCCCAGCGCACCCACTTCCAAGCGGCCGGGATCCAGGTCATGGACGGCAGCAAACGCTCGCGCCATTCCAACGCCTTCTTCACCGGGTTCGGCCGGTTTAGAAAGGTCGTCCTTTTCGACACCTTGGTCGGGCACCTCACCGAAGACGAGTTGGAGGCGGTGCTGGCCCATGAAATCGGTCACTACCGGCGGCGCCACATCCCCAAGATGATGATCTGGTCGTCGGTATCCCTGTTAGCTGGGTTCTACGTCTTGGCTCTGTTAGCTCAGCAACCCGGTTTTCAGCAATCCTTTGGTTTCCCACCCGATGGTCTGGCCCCCGCGTTCCTGCTTTTTGGTCTGCTCGGCGGAACGATCACCTTCTGGGCGTCCCCGTTGATCAACCTGTGGTCGCGCCGCTTCGAATACCAGGCCGACGCTTTTGGGGCCCACGCCGTCGGTGGTCCTCACGCCCTGATTGGCGCCCTTCGCAAACTCACTGAGAAGAATCTGTCCAACCTCACCCCTCATCCTCTCTACAGCGGGTTCTACTACTCACACCCAACCCTCATCGAGCGGGAGCAAGCGTTAGCCGCAATCCCCTCCCCGCCCGGTTCGCCAACTCAACTCTCGACGGGTCCTTGAGGAGCCCCTAGCCTGCCTCGCGCTCACACACGCGATTATGAACGCACGCGCAACGCGACTTGTATTGGGGCTGGCCGTCGGCGCTGCCGTAGTGCTGGGCGGAATCTGGGGCCTGAGCAAGGGCCTCGAGGACCGGGAGCGCCGCTACCAGGGCAAAGTCCTCAGCTATTGGATCGCGGAGCTGAATAGTGGCGATGCCTCCAGAAGCAACCAGGCCGCCAACCTCCTGACCAACCAGATCATGGCCCAACTCACCGACCAGATGTTCCATGACACCAATGATTCCCATTTCAAAATGTCCCTCGTGGATGCCATGAACCAGTTGCCCGGCGTTTTCATCACCTGCATACCCTCCGAAGGACGACGAGCTGACGCCGCATCTCAACTGGGGGAAATTGGTCCCGCAGCCTCAGGAGCCGTCCCGGCCCTGATCCAAGCGGTGAAAAGCAATGAAGAGCCGACGCGCGGCTTGGCGATGGTCGCTTTAGGCAAGATCCATAGCGACGCCAGTACCGTGATTCCACTCCTGATCGAACGGCTAAACGACCCGCAGGATGAATCGAGGGACGCCGCCGCCTCCGGCTTGGCGTACTTCGGCGCCCAGGCAAAAGCCGCCGTCCCCATCCTGACCAACCTCGTGAACGTCCCCAGGGACAAGGATCTGCTCAAGGCCGCTCGCGCGGCCCTGCCGATGATCGATCCGCAAGCAGCCGCCGCCATGGGGCTGAAGTAGCCGCTCGCCGGCTCTCCGGTCCACCTGGAGCCTTCGGTTCTCGAAGAGAGCGCGGAGTTGAATCGTCCCCGCGCCTGAACAGCCTCAGCCCTGCCAGAGCGTGGCGCCCTGGCTGGCGTTGCTCACCATCTTCTGGTACCGCGCCAGCCACCCGCTAAGCTTTCGCGTCACGGGTTGGTAGGTTTTTCGTCGCTCGTCCAATTCCTCTTGGCTGACCACGATGTCGATGCGTCGATTGGGGAAGTCGATGCGGAGCCTGTCCCCCTCGCGCAAAAGTCCAATGGGGCCACCCTCGGCCGCCTCTGGTGAGACATGTCCAATACAGGCCCCAGCCGTGCCGCCGCTGAACCGACCGTCGGTGATCAAGGCGACCTTGTCTCCCAAGCCCATTCCGGCGATGTAGCTGGTGGGAGACAACATCTCCTGCATGCCGGGGCCGCCTCGCGGTCCCTCGTTGCGAATCACCACCACGTCGCCCGCCTTCACTTTGCCGGCCAGGATCCCCTCGCAGGCATGATCTTGGCTCTCGAAAATCACGCACGGGCCTTCGAACACAAAGCCCGGGCCGCAATACTGTTTGAAGGCTTCGCTGATGCCCGCGGTCTTGACCACGCTGCCCTCAGGCGCCAACTGCCCGTAAAGGATCGAGAGCCCGCCATCTTTAGTGTAGGCCTTGTCCAAAGGCCGGATGCAATCCTGCGCATCGAACATGAAAGCCGAGTCATACGGCATCAAACCGGCAGGCTGCGCTTCCTCCAGCATCCCAGGTCGATTTTCGAAATAGGCCTGCTGAATCTGGCCGTGCCGGTACCGGGAAACCCGGAGCAAACTCATTCGCTGTTTGGGCACGCCTTTATGGTATTGCCAGAACAGCAGCACCGGGATCTGTTTCAGGCTGGCGAGTTCAACGCGCACCGCCCCTCGGGCTTCTTCAAACTTCTGGCGCAACGTCGCGCCGATCGCCTCCGTCCCTTTGACCACGTTCTCGGGAGCGAGCTGCAGGCTCGCATCCGGACCAAAGACCGCCGTTGCGGTTTCCGAGTCGCTGGTGTTCCACGCCGCCGCAAAGCGCCAAAGAGCCACGCTGCGTTCGTCGCCTGGGAAGAAAAGCATGGGCTTGGGCGCGAGGTTGCCACCGGCGGTGATGCCTGCGGGACCAAGCTTGTCTTCGGGGTCCAGCACAAAGGCGCACGCACCGGACGCTCGCACCACCCTGGCCAGCGGAGTGCACTGCGCCGAGCGGATGTCCCATTGCTCGATATTTTTTCCCAGGGTTTCGCCGGTCACGGTCTTGCAGTTAAGCGTGAGAATCCGCTGGGCCTTGGGCTGGTCGGTCCCCTGGAATTGATCGTCCACATAGCCATTGGCTTCGTCCACGCGTTTGAGTTCTCCCAGGATCGTGTGGATACCGCCCGCCCGATGCACGTCTTGCACATGGTAATTGGACGAAGGCGAGACCTTGCACAGGCATGGCACGCGCCTCGCGATGGCGTCAATGCGCGCAATATCGTAGGCGATCCCCGCCTCCCGGGCGATTGCCAGGGTGTGCAGGATGGTGTTGGTCGAGCCGCCCATGGCCACGTCTAGCGCCAGCGCGTTGTCGAAGGCCTCGATGGTGGCGATGTCCCGTGGCTTGAGATCCAGTTCGATGAGCTTGAGGATCTGGGCCGCGGCTCGGGCGTAAAGGGCCTCGCGCTCCTTGGAAACCGCCAGAATCGTCCCGTTGCCCGGCAGTGCCATTCCCAACGCTTCAGCCAGGCAGTTCATCGAGTTGGCGGTGAACATCCCCGAGCAGGAACCGCAGGTCGGGCAGGCGTGCTTCTCCATCTTCTCCAGCTCGGCGCTGGTGATCTTGCCGGCCTGCAACTCGCCCACGCCTTTGAACACCGTGATCAGGTCAGACTTGCGCACCGCCGGCTGCAAATAGGCGGCCAACTCCTCGTGCACCATTTTCTGCTCCGCGATCCCCGCGGCCATTGGACCGCCGCTGACGAAAACGGTGGGAATGTTCAGCCGCATCGAGGCCATCAACATCCCGGGCACAATCTTGTCGCAATTGGGGATGCAGACCATCCCGTCGAAGCAATGAGCCCTCACCATGGTCTCAACCGCATCCGCGATGATCTCGCGCGAGGGCAGCGAGTAGGTCATCCCGGAATGGCCCATGGCGATCCCATCATCCACGCCGATGGTGTTGAAAATGAACGGCACACCGCCCGCTTCGCGCACCATCCTCTTCACCAGCATGCCGACCTCGTTCAGATGAGCATGGCCCGGGATGATGTCGGTGTAGCTGTTGCAGATGGCGACAAAGGGTTTGTTAAAATCACTGTCGTCCTGGATCGAGCCGGTGGCTCGCAAGAGGCTGCGATGCGGTGCTCGTTCGAAGCCTTTTTTAATGATGTCTGAGCGCATAATGCTGATGTAAGTTCGCGGTCTTTAACTAGGCAACACATGCCGAAAGCCCCGCTACGGACCCTGGCGAGCCAAGATTGCTGCGCACACGGACGCGCGCTGCGTGACGTTTGACCGAGTCTGTCTATCCCAGCAGCCGATCAATGTCACGCTTAAGCTCACTATAACCGAGGCACACGCCGGGTGCCACGCCGTGTTTTCTCTCGGCTCCAATTCTCGAAACTGATACATGTTGCCACGCTCGATCAGTCAAGCCGCTGGCACGACGTCCCCCTCCACGACAGATGCAGATTTCGCTAACGTTAAGGGATTCATTGTAGCAGCCGGATCGAATGAACGGAGGGAACGAGATCTTCCGGGGGCTGTTCGTTGACAATACCGCTGTGCAGAGATAGGTCTTAGGCATGAAGACGAAGCGGAACGACCGCCTAATTTCCATGAAGGAGACGGCCGAAGTACTTGCCAAAGTGCGCTCCAATCAGCCCAGAGTTACCTTGCAGCAAGCACAAGATCAGGCCGCGCGCTTGATGGGGGCAGGTCGCAATCCTCCGATGCATTCAGAGCGCTCGGTCTGCTCGAAGGGTGTGGCTCACCGCAACTCGAAGGATCAGCGCCGAGGCGCCTCCGCCTCATAGACCACTCGTCCATCCACGATCGTCAGCACGATTTTCGTATGGTCGATCTGTTCGGCCGGAACGCTGAAGATGTCTCGATCCAAAAGGACCAGGTCCGCCAGCTTGCCGGGGATCAGGGTCCCTTTGGCCTGATCCTGGAATTCCGCGTATGCGGAGCCAACCGTATAGGCACGAACCGCTTCCGCCACCGTGATCTTCTCTTCGGGGATCCAGCCGCCAGGGTGCTTGCCGTCCAGCGTCCTCCGCGTCACCGCTGCTGCGATGCCCAGCATCGGGTTGAGCGGCGCCACCGTCCAATCTGACCCAAACGCGAGCCGTGCTCCCGAGTCGAGCAACGACCGGAAAGCATAGGTCGTGCGGCACCGTTCTGGACCGATTCGCTTTTCGGCCCACCGTCCGTCATCGGCGCAGTGGTAAGGTTGCACGGAGGCGATCACCTGGTCGCGGCCAAATCGGCCGATGTCCTGTGGCCGGAGGTGCTGGGCATGCTCAATCCGGAACCGCCGATCTCGCGGCCCATGCTCCTGAGCGACGGTTTCGAAAATCGTCAAAATCTCGTCATTCGCTCGATCGCCGATGGCATGAATCATCACCTGGAGCCCCGCCTGGTCGGCTTGGCGCACACGTTCCAGCATGGCTCCTGCGGGAAACATCTCATCCGCCGGCAGCCCGCTGGTTTCGGGGGCGTCCGCGTACGGAGCGAAAAACAACGCGGTCGTCGAACCCAGGCTCCCGTCGGAAAATCCCTTCAGACCACCAATCCGCAACATAGCGTCGCCGAAACCCGCCCTAGCCCCAACCGCGCTGATCCGTTGCACGGCGGGCAGTGGACTCATGGCGTACATCCGCGTGTGGAGCTCCCCTCGTTCCAGGAGTTCTTGATAAATGCCCAGATCCTCCGCGGCGGACATGTCCTGAACGCTCGTCACCCCCAAGCTCGCCGCATGCCTGCTGGCTGCTCGCGCCGCAGCCAGTTTCTGCTCGCGACTGGGCGCTGGGATGTGACGATTCACCAACGCCATGGCGGCGTCCTTCAGAACGCCCGTAGGTTCTCCGGTCCGAGGGTCGCGCACGATCAACCCACCCTCCGGGTCCTTCGTGTCGCGCGTGATGCCGGCGATACTCAACGCCGGGCCATTGGCCAGCGCCATGTGCCCGTCAAGCCGGTTCACAAATACAGGAGTGTCGGAAGTGCCGTCGTCGATCAGCGAGCGCGTAGGCAACGGGCTGCCCGGCCAGCGTTCGTGATCCCATTCGCCCCCGGTGATCCACTGTCCTTTCGGCTGTTTCGCCGCGAAATCCCGGATCCGCGACGCGAACTCCCCAGGGGTTTGGGCATCACGCAAATCAACCCCGGATAACTCGAAGCCCCCGCTCAGGAAGTGGACATGCGCGTCGTTAAACCCGGGAACGATCAACCCGCCACGGGCATCCACCACGCGAGTCCGCGGTCCAGCCAACCGGCGCAGATCATCGGTCCGCCCGACGGCGGCGATGGTGCGTCCGAGAATCGCCACCGCCTGGGCCTCAGGCAAGTTCGTGTCCATCGTCCTCACCCGGGCGTTCAACACCACAAGATCGGGCGCCAAGGCTGGGTCGGCGGCGAGAGGTAGATTCATGGCAACCACTAGGCTCATGAGAAATGAAAGGGAACGCGGGAGATCCACGACTACTGTGTGTCTTTACTGGACCAGCAACCACTTCAGCAATCGCTCGTGGGCAAAGATCCAGATGGCCGCCGCTAGCGCGATATAGGGGCCGTATTGGATTCGACTCGCCCAGGCGCGTTTCCCGCAGGCGATGAGTGTGATCCCCACCGCGGCTCCCAGCATCGCGCTCGCCATGAGCGAAAAAACAACGCCCGCGCACCCGAGGAAGGCCCCGATGGCAGCCATAAACTTCACATCCCCCAAGCCCATGACCTCCCTGGGCACGACCACGAGGTCAGTCACTGCCTCCAGGCAAGGAACCTCCTCCGTTGGGAAAGTGTCCTCACCCACCTGAAGCGTCTTCTGGCTTAGCCGCACGGTCACATCGCGATAGCCCCGGTCCACCAACTCGACCGTCCGCGCATGGAGAACGACCGTGTCCGAGCGCCGGTAGAAAATCTCCTCGTAAGGAATTTCCATATCCGGGAACACCAGCGCCGTTTCTGTGAAGTACACGCTCGCAGGCTCGGCAAGGGTGAACTTCTGACGGCCCAAGGCCAGTTTGCCCAAACGCACAATGCTGTAGATGATGCCCGCCCCCAGCCCGATCCCGAGAAATGAAGCGCGCAGGGAAGCCAGGGTCGACGTGGCATCATGCAACTGCGGCACGATCAAAGATGCCAAAAAGCCCACTGCGGCCCCTCCCAGCGTGATCTCGTCGGGAATAATGAAATGCTCGAAGTCAATGAACGTCGCCGCAATCAGACCGGAGAGTAGGACGCAATAGGCCAGCACTTGGAGGGCGGAACGGTGTCCAAACGCCAGCCAGGCACATAGGAACAGCGCGCCGGTCAGAAGTTCTACCAGGAAGTAGCGCGAGGAAATCGGCGCGCGGCAAAACTTGCACTTGCCTCCCAGCCACAGCCAGCTAACTAGCGGGACATTCAACCACGGTGGGATCGCTTTTCCGCACCGCGGACAGTGCGAGCCGGGCGAGACGATGCTCTGTTCCAATGGCAGACGGTAGATGCAAACATTCAGGAAACTCCCCACCATGCTCCCGAACACGAAAAACACGAACGACCAGAAGTGAAACGGCACGGCCGCCCAGCGTTCAGAGTCGAACATAGCCATGTTAGAATGATCCATAGATGCTCGCTTTGAGGGCCTGCTGCATGACTCGCACCGGGGCCGGTCGACCGGACCAAATTTCTAGCGCCTTAGCTCCTTGATAAAGAAGCATCCCAATCCCATTGGCAACCCGGCAGCCCGCGCTCGCCGCAGCCTTGAGCAAAGGAGTCTCGGCCGGGCGATAAATCATGTCGTAAACCGCGCCCGCCTGGCGCAGGTCAAACCTGGCTTTGTCCCAAGGCAAGGGATCCTCCGGCTTAAGGCCGAGGGAAGTCGCGTTGACCAACAGGTCCACCTCGTGGGACGGATACCCGAGATTGAGCTTCACCGTAGGGAAGCGCTTTTGGATGTCCGCGGCGAGCTGTTCGGCCTTGCTCGCGCTGCGGTTCACCAGCCACAGTTCGCCGACTCCCTGTTCCCCCAGTTTCAACCCCGCAGTGCGTCCCGCTCCGCCCGCGCCGAGCAACAAGACGCGTTTCCCTTTCAGGTCGATGCCCAGATCGTCATGGAGCGACCGGGTGATCGCATCCGCATCCGTGTTGAACCCGTGGGCACGGACCGGCGTGTCTGGCATCTCTTCATGCTGCGATAACGGCCGCCAAACACCTTGGCCATCCTGGGCCTCGAAACGAATCGTGTTGACCGCCCCCCAGGCCGCCGCCGAGCCGTCCAGCGCTTCGACCATGTCCACCGCCAGCAGCTTATGCGGCACGGTCAGGTTCAAACCGATAAAATGCAGGGCCTTGGCGCCTTGAATGGCCGCCGCGAGGCGGTCTGGGTGGACATCGAAGGCAAGGTAGCGCCAATCCAACCCCAGAGCCTCGATCCCCGCGTTCTGCATCGCAGGCGAAGCGGAATGCTTGATCGGATGGCCCAAGACTGCGCAATACCGAGTATGCGCGGAGATCGGACCCCAGGGGGCGAAGACACTCCCTCCCCCGCCGACGGATCGGGTCTCGGCATCAGCCTGTAACAACAACTGTTGGGTGGCGCACATCAGGATCGACCGTTGACACTGCTATCCATTGCAGCCGATAGCTTTGCGGCAACGTTAACGATTATTCCAAAACCGGGAACTCAAAAACGATCCGGATAAACGGCCCGGATCAGACTCCCATCGATTTCATAGGGTGGCGGAACATTTTTCTGCTCTCTCTCCTGGAGTTTCTTGAGCAGGCTGCGGGATGGGCAACACTGGTGCCCATCCTGGCCCTCGCCCGTCTGGTGGGACTGGGTGCACGGCTTGTCCCCCCGGAATCGGGTGGAGGCGGAAGGGCCGGTGAGGACTCTTCTGTCGCCTATCCCACGGTCTCCTCATTATACCAAGACGCCCGGCCAACGTTGCCGTCAGCCGGGCGTTCGCGTGTCCAAACAAACAAACACACTGAGTGAGCAGGCTCCAGACCTCTCACTTGAAAGGCAACATAGCACAACCTGTGCCGCAATCCAGTGACGATTGCGGGACAGATTGGATACTTCGGGGAGGGGGAGAGCCTCTAGAGTGGGGGGAGTTGCCTACCCGCCCGCGAGTGGCGGGGGGAGCCACAGGGGTGAGAGGACGATACGACGGCCCGGAGGTGGGACTCGGGACCCTTACAGCTCCATGGGCGGCGAATCGCCTCGTTTTCGTTTCTTCTGCTCCTCGGCCAGCTCCTTCGCCTTGCGCCGTTCCTCGGCCGCAGCTTCCTCTTTGGCCAGGTCCGCCAGTTCCGCCTCGCTGAAACAAAAATGGGCCGGCAACTCCGCGCCACAAAAGCCGCAAACCTTGTTCCTGCGGCTATAGACCACCCGGTCGCACTTTGGGCAGTGGAGAGTCGTGATCGCGGCTTGGCCTTGGGCAGACGCCCCTTTTTTCGAAGGATCCCCAGTCAGCACCCGCAGCGGATCCACCATCAGAGGGTCCATGTAATGCTGGGTCGTGGCGGAGAAACGCCGCAGACGCTGCCAAAAGAACAGGCCCATGCCCACGGCCACGATCCCAACGATGAGGAGGAAGACTTTCAAGATTCGCGCTGAAGTCAGGGCTCCGGCCGTTGTTGCTGGATCTCAACCATGGCCCAAGATTCTCATTTTGGCTCTTCTCTACACCCGGAAGTGATTCATCAAACATGGTGCCGGTGGTGGGACTTGAACCCGCTTTTGCCCGCGTACGATTTTGCGCGATTCACGCATCAGAACCGCATGAATACTGAGCAAAAACGGCATTTTCACAATTCGGCATCAAGCAGCATTATACGCTAATTACGCAGCCCCGGAGTCGGGAAATGTCGGGAAACTACGGGATGCATGCCCACTACGCGCACAATGCCCACATTATTTGCGCTTGCCTTTGCCCTGTCAATGTGGATGATCGGCCTCGGTTGGCGCGTCAACGTCAACCCGCCGTTCGCTCTCGGGCCTTATCACCCCGTAGGCGCTCCGAACAATACAACTCAGCCCCGTCTGGATAGCACCCTTGGTGATTCTTGGGAGCGACAAGGTTGACGCCTTCCGGGCGGGGCTTTTGTATGCCCGGGACTCCCAGGCCAGAAAGACAGATGAAAAGCACAGTATCACGCGCCACCCGGCGCCCCACCTCCAACCGCTCAACCAAAAACGGGTCAACCGTTACCTGGGATGCCGGCACGATCGGCATTAGTGGAAAACTCGCGGAGCAGCTCCAGGCGCTCGCGGACCGTACCAACATCCCACCGGAGGCGCTCGTCAATGCGGCGCTCGTCAACCACGTGGTTGCCTCCGTCGGGGGCTACTCCTCCAGATCCTTCAATCCTGATTTGCTGGATGAAGCCGTCCTGCAGGTACTGGCGGAACAGGCTGAGCTTAGCCCTACTTGCATCGAGCAATTACGCGCCATTTCGGCCAAGTCTGGAACGCCCCTGTGGGTCCTGATCAAGCAAGGCCTCGAGTCCTTTGCCGAGGCGCAGAGCTAAAACCGCTTCACCCCCACCATGGGCCGACCTTTAACCGGGTCGGCCTTTTTGCTTTTACGGGGGTGCTGTGCGCGCCAGCCAAGCCACTGCGAGCGATCCCGGTCCAGAACCTCCCTTCTATGCCCCCGCCGGTCTCGGCGCGTCCAATGGGCGCTGATTGCGCTCATCCAGTGACCGCAGGAACACGGATTGCTGACTCTTGAAAGGGACGGGGGTGGCGCTACAGTGCCGTCCGATGAATGCCACTCTGAAAAACGCTTTCTTCGTTCTTGGCGCAATCTGCATCCTGAGTGTGATTGGCTTCGTCTATTACCCGTCGAGCTCCATCTGGCATGAATTGAGCGTCAACCTCGCGGCCGGAATCTTCTGCACTTTGTTGACCGTTTACCTGATTGACCGGGTGCTGCATCAGCAAGAACAGGCGCGAATTGATCGCTTTGCCGCTGTAGCGCGTGCTCGACTGAAACGACCATTGTTGCGCCACGTCTCGTTGTGGACGCAGATTTACAAAGCGTGCGCAATCTCCAAGCCGTCGACTCTCCCTAGCCGCTTCGCGGACCTGCTCAAAGCCGAGTGCTTGCAGGACATCATTCTACTCGACGGTTACGCCAAAGGACCTAGCTTTCCCGAGAAGACTTGGGCGGAACTCGTCCATGACGGCCTCGATGAGTTTCGAAGTCAGCTCGAGGACGTGGTTGATAAGTTCGGAGCGTTCATGGAGGCCGATGAGATTGAGCTAATTTCCCAATGCTCTGATTCTGACTTCATTAAATACATGACGATGTTCGCTCAATCCTTGTCCGTGGTTCCTCGCAAGTTCCAAGGCTATTCCCTTTTCCTGACGATCGATTTGAATAACTCACACGCTCGAGGGCCATACCCAGGACTCTTGGAGCATCTGCAGGCGGTCCAGGATCTTCTTCAACGGGTAATCCAGACAGAGGGCGCAATCACAATTCCGGAAGCCGAATGGGCCGATAACATCGCGCCCGCATTCGGATCGGGGAGGTTGAAAACGACCGGCGGCCCCATTGCCGCAACCTTCACCGGCTCTGGGCCCCCTCCTTTCTAGCGCAACCGGAGTGTCGGCGTTCGGAACGCGGACGTATGCAGCCGTTGGGAATGGCTTGCGTTGAATTCTGCACCTGCTTACGGTGGTATTGAACCAACCGGCATTTACCAGTTATGAAATCAAGGGCAAGTTTCACAAATTACGCGGAAGCCTTTACGCAGCTTAGCAGCGAGCCGCCAGTTGAGCTCGGGACTCTAGCCGAATTGGACCGTCAGGCCGGCCTAGGGGAGCGATATTACTCTATTCTGCCAGTCAGAGGGATGCTGCTCAAGTTCCTGGCAAATGCCCCGCAGTATCTGCCAGAACTCGCTGTCAGCGGGCCATTCGCTCAACGTCTAGCTCGGCTGGTTGGATCGATCATAAACGCGGGGAAGATAAACTCAGCAGACCCACCCCAGGTTGCCCGGGTGGAGGAGGAGTTCAAAGCAGCATGGGAGGAAACTTGCCCACAACTCATGCAGTGGGTTAGTGTTGCCTGGGTTTTATCCGGGGCTGACGCCGAGGCGCTCCAAACCATCGCTAACGCAAGGGCAATGGCCATGGAAGACGTTGAAAAGATCAAGAGGATTCTCGACGAAGCGCGGGTAGCTGCCGGGGCTGTTGGTGTCTCGAAGTTCGCGAAGTTCTTCGCAGACCGGGCCAACTCGCTTGAAACGGACGCGCGCAAGTGGCTTACGTGGACTGTTATTCTTGTATTCCTAACGGCTGGGGGTGCTCTCGCCTTTTATTTCGCCGTCGATGTGACGGAGGAAAAGATGATTGTCTTGCAGCATTTTGGAACCAAGGTATTGCTGATCGTGCTATTGCTGACAGCTACGATGTGGTGCGCTAAGATGTATCGAGCGCTGAAACACCAAGCTGCGGCGTACCGGCATCGGGAGCTTAGCATCCAGACTTTCCAAGACTTCACCAACGCCACCAGCGACCTCGCGACGAAAAACGCCGTGCTTCTGGAGGCTACGCGAGCTGCCTTCTCACAGCAGCCCAGCGGATTTATCGAAGGCGCAGCCCCAGAGCCAGAGATAAAGATCGTGGAAATGATCAAATCGGTTACCGGGGTAGGAGGCGGGGGCTCTGGCGGCACTCCTCGATTATGAGCTCATTCCTCAATCACGTTCAGCTTGAGCCACATTGTCAGCTCCCCGAACATCAGTCTTTTCTGCTCCTTCGTCACATCCAGCCGGCCAAGACCCCGGACGGCGTTGAGAACAAGCTCGACGGGGTTTAACGGAGGCGGCGCCGCGGGTTCTGGGCTATCGTCCACGATCTGGTGGGCTATGCCGGCGGCGAGCGCCTCGGATGCGCTGAATTTTTTCTCTGCATCGAGCCAGCCAGCCACCGTTTCTGCCGTCTGGAATGTGCGCTCGGAAATGTAGCGGACTAACTCAACATCCCGCTCGTCGAGCCTACTTGCCTCCTCGCGCAGTTCGTCGGAATTTCCCAGAAGGATGGATTTCGTGCGGTGCATCATGATGCGCGATGACTTCTCGATCAGGCGCAGGTCGGCGGATATGGCGAGCTCAGCGGCTGCGCTCGATGCAACACGCTGAATGCGGGCCGTGGTTTTTCGGCCGGCAATGGCGGTGCGAATTCGCTTGGAAATATCCAGATTGCCTCCGACTGAGTTGATCCAGAGTCCAACCTCGCGAGCCTTGCCGATGGCCTCGATCAGCGGCGCGGGATCTTGGTTCCCGCTCCCTATCTCACCGAAAACGCGCATGGTCAAAGTGTCGCCACTGGCGGAAAACGTAAACCAGGGGGCATCCTGGCGCGGCTGAGAGCCCTCCAGTCCAAGTCGTGCAATCGTAGCACGGCGGTTGCGCTCTACGGCTGCCATGGCGTATTCCTCGACGAGCTTCACAGGTCCGCAACGAATTCTGCGATATCCTTGATCGGATAACCGAATTTTCCGAAAAGGTCCAACTGCTTTAAATGGTCTTCCGCTTTCGCGACCGCTCCGCGGGCGTGGATCAGAATTCCGCTCTCAACGAATGGAACCTCGTGCTCGACCGCAGCCGCCTTCTCTTTCGCTTCCAAATCCTCGCAGCGCTTGGCTGCGCCGTCGATCCATGCCACCAGTGCCGGGCGGACCAGGGCGGCAGCTTTCGTAGAAACGACGGCCCTTGCTTGCCGGATGGCCTCGCGGCGATTCTGATAGCTGACCAGATAGTCTCTTTCGGTGAACTGATTGATCTGTGCGCCGGGGCCAGTGGGGACTTCATTTAGTTGCCGGATGCGCTCTGCCTGGTAGGCCTCTTTTGCTTTCGGGATTGTGTAGTGGCTCTCGATGTCCGCCAGTCGCTTCCACTCAACATCAAGGGCGCGAATTTGCTCTTGTTCCTCACTGGTTAGCGCCGAAGCGCCGGTCAACAAGCGACGAATCTTCTTGCCGACGTTTAATCCCAGGAAGCGCGAAAAATCGCGCTTGGGCTTGGCTGTAGCTACCGGTGTGGGGCTTGGTGCGGGCTCCGGTCGCGCGGTACCTGTCGACTCGTGAGTAGCACCGACGGCCAGACCGTCGTGGTGCTCTACGCGGGCCCCGGATCCAGCGGATGCGGTAAGGGGAACGGGTTGCGGCGGGGCCTCTACGGGCACGGGGGAAAGGCCGGCGCCCTGCCTGCCACCACGCAGAGCAGGGCCGCCGGACGATGGAGAAAGCGCGGAAAGAATTCGGTTGGCAAAATTAGTCATAGGTTCGATTCGGTTGAAATGATCTTCATAACTACCTTAAGGACGAGTGTACACCCTAAACAGTCGCGCCAGCTTGCGCAGCTTGCCTTCCTGTTTCTGGATCGCTGCGGGGCTAGATCCTGCACGCTCTGCCGCGGCGCGTATTGACTCGCCATCGGCCCCGAGGATTGCGCGCTCAAGGGCCACGGCGGCCGCCCCGGGACCCAGTGAGCGCAGAATAGTGCGGAGGGCCTCGCCAGCGCGCTTCGTGGCGAGTTCGTGTAAAAATGGCAACAGTGCCGACACCAACGCGGGAACCGTGTGCAGGTCGGCGCCATGCTGCGCGAGCAGGTCCGCCAGAGCATCGGCCTCGAGGGCGTCAGGGTCGCACGGCGCCCCCGGGCCCGGGGATTGCATTGCAATCTCGAGCGCTTCTGGACCGTTAACGTCTTCGAAGTCGATTGGGAGTGGGCGGTACCTCATGGCTTCATAGCCTTGGACATTATCTGTCTAACCGTATTACGCGGTCGCGCAAACCCGCTGGCGAAGGCTCCTAGCATTTGGCGCGTGAAATCGCGGCGTGATTTCCGCCGGTAAGCGGCCGCCTCGCGTTCAACGGCTCGGATTTGGGCTTTAATTCTCTGGGTCTTGGTCATGGTCTTTGTTGGTTGGGGTTGATGTTTTTGGAATTCGTTTTGGAGGTGGGACACCCGTGCTTATGGCCTCAAAGGCTTGGTCTAGGCACTTCTCAATTGAATCGCCGATCACCTCCGCGCTTTGGCCGTCCAAACGTGCCGGGAGCTCGACCAAGAGTTTCGATTTTAAGACCTGCACCACGGTGGCGGCGGTCACGCGCGCAGTGTTCACGACGGTGCTTCGCGGGATGTACTCATCCTTCATGATCCCGTACTCGAGCTTGGCGGTCTTCGCACGGAATTCCTCGAAGGTGTTTCGCCAGTCCTTCGCGCTCCCGCCCATGGCGAGTGCTGCCAGGTCTACGATGAACCGGCCAAACTCGACGCGATTGCTACGGAAGGCATGCGAGCCGGCGCGCTTCAATCGGCGGAACAAAGCCAGTGGCATGCCGCTCCCAGCGCTCGCGGCGGCCATCGAATCGAATGTTGGCCAGGCAAAATCCTGCCGAATTGCTGGGCTTTTCGGTTTTCTGGGTGTCGTTTTCCGTGGTTTTTTCATTTTTCAACTCGTGCGAAAAAGTTCGCCAGCTACGCGGACCCTGGCGTGCTCGGGGGGCCTTCCAGAGGGGTCCCGCCGTCTTTGGCGGGGCGGGACCATCGACGTAGCTGGGCCGCCGTGCGCTTGCGCTGCCCGCTGTGCAACGTTCCAACGGTCGGCGGTGTCGTCATGGGGTCCTTGCTGGTTGCGTCGCCCTGGCGGCCTGCCAGCGCTTAAACGTGCTCGGTGCGTGATCCCGAAAGTAACCGTCCAAAATGACCTTCACCTGGGCAGGGTGCTGCATGATCATGTCAACGAAGTCCGGTTCCCAGTTGATTACCCTGGACTCAAAGTCGCAGACGCGCTTGGCAAAGCACTTGGTCCAGTAGGTGAGTCGTCGCCGCACGCTCTCGAGTGTGGCCTTGTATCCTTCGTTGGATTGTCCGGACTTCGCGTCCGGGTCAGGATACTCAGCCTCATCGGTCCTGGTGTCGCGCACCCGGGCGCGCATGGCGTGGAAGTAGATGTTGCCTTCGAGCGTCAATCGGCGGCTGTGGAAATCTGCGCAGCGGTTGCACGCCCCGTGCGCCTTCCACCAGTCGAGTGAGAATAGCTCGGTGGCCCCATCCGCTATTCGGAGTGTCAGCTTGGCCCGGCAGAAAATGCAGCTGTGTTGAATCTCGGTGCTCATGGTTCGTGGTGGTAATCCGGGTTTTGCGTGGCCTTGTTCCTCTCTCGTTCGGAGATGACCGGCGCGGTCAACTTCTCGAGATAGCCTGGAGCAAAACCAACGATGCCCAGGGCCTTGGCGTCTGCGATCTCCTTTCGTTTTCGGGCCTCGGCGTCGCGCTCGCTTGCCTCGATCCTAGCCTCTCTTTCGGCGGGGGTTTCGGTAATGCCCCTCGATCCTCGGGCCTTGGCGCTTCGGGCCTGCCACGATGGCCACCGATTCGCTAGCCAGTGGCCGACGCCTTTACGGTCGAGTGGCCGGTTATGGTTCTTCGGGGTCCAATTGCACGCCTCCAGGGCGTTCCACCACCACTCCTTGAATTCCTGGGTCCAGGGTCGGGTTGAAAACTCTCGGTCGAATTCCTCCCTGCTCATCGGCGGCACGACGCTCTCTCTCTGATGTTCTTCTTGTTCTTTAAGAACTGCGACACGGTGAAGCCCCGTCTGTGTCGTAAGGTGGTGACTTGGTGTCGCAAGGTCGCGACTTAGTGTCGTGAGGGTGTAACGACTGAATCCGTTAGCCTTGGTTCCCGGAATCCTCTGCCTTTCCACCCTGATAGCACCGAGGCGCTCCAGGTCGACAAGACGCCGCTCGACCGTCCTGCGGTTCAGGCAGGCATTGTGAGCGATAAGGCCGATAGGAACCTCTATACTCTCAGCGCCCTTATCATTCGCGAGGCGCGCAACGGCCAAGTAGGTGAGCATTGCACTCCCGGCTTCCTCCGGTTCGAGGGAATCGCGAATCGCGTCCATAGCGGCCTTGGCTACTGGAGTGAATGCCTCGTTCACCGGTCCACCCCTGCCAGCGTCCGGCGTTTTCGTGGCCATCCCTGGCGCACAATTCGCTCCACTTTGCGCAGCGTCGAGCGGGGTGTCAGCGGCGGAATGAAAGTGTGGGAGAGCTGGCGTTTTGGATTTCCGTCTTCTTCGGTGGACTTTTCTTCCCGCTCTTCCTCGTAAAGCTCTTCTTCCTTCTTCGGGTCTGATCTTCTTGGGT
>Ga0265314_10001332_pt1 | contig 27995 bp, 25 predicted proteins | sample 4126metaG_FD_203106 | JGI IMG/M metagenome (GOLD analysis project Ga0265314, IMG submission 203106) | Rhizosphere microbial communities from Carex aquatilis grown in University of Washington, Seatle, WA, United States - 4-1-26 metaG | ecosystem: Host-associated > Plants > Roots > Rhizosphere >... | reverse complement strand
TCCGTGCCAGGTGAGACCCGGTTCCTGACCCGTCTCGCCGTAGTTCCTACGAAGGCGGCCAGAACCCTCGCCCTGCGCCAATACTCGCGCCCCGGCCCTCACGGACCGCGGTTCTAAGAGCCGCAGCAACGTTGAACGGTCCGTACCTCTCGTCTTACTTCGCCGCGTATCCTGCCCATTCAAATCACCGCAAGTCGCAGACTCGCCCTGCGAGTCCTATTGCAGCGCGGCTGCGATCCGCAGTGCGATGCCCTATCACCGACCCACCACTCCACTCGCCACCATAATTCCGTCCCCCGCGTCTTCCCCTTGCTTTGTTCCCTTCGTTCTCCGCCCTTTGTTCCCTTCGTGTTAAACCTCCCTCACTCCCTGCGCCTCCCCCGGACCGCGGCTCTAAGCGCCGCAGCAACATCGCAGCCTCCCAACGCGCCTGCTTATTTGCCGATCTTCCAGAGGTGCGCGTCGCTGCGCACGTAGAGCGCTCGTCCCGCGATTGAAGGCGTGGCCAGGATGGTCTCGCCAAGATCAAGCTCGCTCACGACCTCACCCTCGGGTTTGGCGGGATCCACAACCTGCAGCAGCCCTGCCTCATTCACCAGGTAGAGGTGATGTGCATCGGCCACCGGCGAGGCTGTGAAGGGTCCCTTGAGGCGCAGTTGCCAGGCGCGTGAACCATCGGCGAGCTTGCCACGAGTCAGAACTCCGGCGTCGTTCACAGTAAAAATACCGTCGTCCCATAGCACGGGACTCGAGATGTTCGCCCGTAAAAGATTCGACCGCCAGAGCTCGTGCGGGCTTTGTCCTGCCGGATCGGGTTGGAGGGCGGTGATACCGCCCGAGATGACATAGAGGTTCTGCCCGCGGACCGCTCCGGACGGGATGGTCGAAGTGGCAGATACCCAATTCCACGCCGTGGATCCTGTGGCCGGATCGATTGCGGTGACGCCACTCGACGACTGCAAGATAACCACCGGCTTGCCGTCCCGGCCTTCTTGCAACATCGGGGACGTCCAGTCGGCGTGACGGGCACGGTCGATCTTCCAGCGGTTGATTCCCGTGGCCACGTCGATGCCCGCAACGAACGCTTCGCTGTCAGTCTCGACTTGGGTGATCAGGATATCCCCGGCGGTCACGGGCGATGCGGACAGCCCCAGGCTGTTGCTGGCATTGGGGTAGTCCAGCGTGAGCCCTCGCAGCCATATGAGGTTTCCATCCAGATCCAGGCAAACCAGATCATTGGAGGAGAACAGGGCGAAAACCCTCTTGCCGTCGCTCGTTGGGGTGGGGGCCGCAACGCTGATCTTCTCGTGAACGGTCGTCCGGCCGGTCGCCCAGAACTGCCGCGTCCAACGCTGGGAGCCGTCGGACAAGTTAAAGCAGATCACGTGGAGCCGCTCATTTTGGGTGCCGCTGGAGCAGGTGATGAACACTCGGTCGCCAACGATGATCGGGCTGGAAATGCCGCGACCCACCAGCGGCGCCTTCCAGAGAACGTTTTTCTGGGCATCCAGCGTCGCCGGGAGCCCGAGGTCTTCGGAAACCGCCGCGCCTTGCGGACCGCGGAACTGCCGCCAATCATCCGCCATCACGCCGCAGGTCACCAGCCAACCCGCCAAACTCACCAGAGTAAATGTCCCCGACACCGATCTAAGCGCCGACGCTCCGGTCATGCTGCGGGCAAGTATTCTGGTCGTCGATTTCGGATTCCGCTGGTTGTCGGAATTCAAAATTCGGATATCGAGTTTGTAACCGATCATGGTGTGGCAGCGCCTCCAGCACCCGAACCAGCTTGCGCCACCGCCGTCGAAGAGCGGATCGGGGCGCCTTGGGGGTCGCAAACGCGGAGTTGGAAATCCCAGTCGCCCGCCCAGTCCTCTTTTTGTTCGTTTTGGCACAGCTTCACCAGGATCAGATTGCGCCCCCGGTGGAGTTGGCCGTTCATGCGATATTGGTCAATCGCTTTGTTGAGATGGTATTCATTTTGGCCGAACAGGAATTTGCCATTGAGCCAAAGCTTCCACGCGTTCTCCGAGCCCAGCCGCAATTCAACCTCCTGATCTCGGTCTGAAAAAAACTCGGCGCAAGCGTATCCGGCGACGCCTTTGAGGGGCGAGAATGGCTTGTTTAGGCTCACGAGCCCGTAATCATCCGTAGTCACGAACTCCTGCCACTTGGCTTTGCCCGACTTGCCGTCATACTCACCCTCGAAATCCAACTTTTCCTCCGGCGGATAGACAGCCGCGAAGCCCTTGCCTCCCGTGCTGTCGAATGGGCCAACTACCTTCCAGTGAGTGACAAAGCCAAAAACCGCGGGCAGATCGAGCTTCTCGCCGAGGTCACGGAGGCTCTTAGCGATCTCGTCAATCTGGGGGGCGGTGCGAGCGAAGCCGAGAGCCTGTTGAAACAGGATGCGAGCGGCGGGTTGGTTGCTCCGAGACATCACCTGGCTGGCTTGGCGAATGAGCTTCTGAACCGCCTCGGCCCGCAAGTCCGGGCTCGGATCATTCAGCATCCCCGCCAGCAAAGCCTCACCCGTCGACGGGTCGAGACGGGTGAGCAGGTCGAACGCCAAACGCCTCGGCTTGGAGTCGTGCCGGGCGTCTAACAGAAATCGTCCCAGATCGCCCGCCACGGCGTTATTGGTAGATCGGAACTCCCGGTCCGCGATGGCCTCAATGGCCGCACGCAGCCAGTTGGCTGCTAGTGCGTTCGCCCCATCCATGGCGTTGAGTAGCTCCGGCATGGCAGCACCGTCCAGCGCGGAGAGCTTCGTCCATGCAGCGCTTGCCTGGGGATTGCCAGCGCCTTCCAGGCCGACAGCGCGGATCGCTTGGATCTCACGGGCGAGATCCGGGGAAACCCCTGCGGCGACCTCGGCGGGGCTAGTCGCCGCGAGGTGTCCGAGAAGAGCGAAGATGGCTAGGGACCGTAGCAAACGTGGGCGGACGTTAAGCCGCTGTAATCCGCGCGACAAGCGGAAATGTCACGGGCGCTCGAGTTCAAGAAAACTAACCGGCCCTTCGACCCCGGCGCGATTCCGCACGTGCATCTCCAGCCGGTTGCGCCCCGGATGCAACTGCCAAGTCAGCGCTGGGGGGGAGGCCTTCCAAGGCTGGCTCTCGGCTCTCACCAGGAAGGTCTCGAAGTAGGGAGTAAAGGTGGCCATCTGAACCGCCACTTCGTTCGGCCGCGTGCCGAGCGTGGCGTCAAACCGCACTTGGTTCAGGCTCCAATTGAGATCGTTGGTGCGGGCGGTAAAGTTGCGATAGATCCGGCGTTTGGGCATGCGAGCGTCCTCCCAGCACCAATAATCCGGCCAGTCCCAGTGGACCCCCTGCGTCTTGGGTTGGGGATAAGGGGCGGCCAGGAAGTTGTTGCGCGGCATATAATTGATGAAAAGCCAACGGGTGGGTACGGTATAGAGACCGTTGGTCCAATGGCGCGCCATGTCGGGCGGCGGGGAGCTCGGGATCATGCTCGTGCCGTAGCAGATTCCCAGGGCGTCCGAAGGAAGACGAGACTGCGGCGCATTCTCGGGGATAGCCGGCCTTTCCGAGTAGTAGGTTTTCAGGATCAGATTGTGCACCTCCAGCATGCTCATGGGGGTTTTGGTGTGCGCGTCCAGATAATGCCAATCCTGGTTCACGTCCATGAAGACCCACTTCCGGTATTCGTTCGACCAGATTTCGCAGACTTCGTGGCCGCCGCCATCGAACGCCCCGGGGTTGTAGCCAAAGACAAAGCGCGCTTGGTGGCCCATGCTGATGGCGCATTGCATCAGGACGATGGCGTATTGCACACAGAACCCGCATTTGTGGCTCAGGATCTCATTCGCATCCCACGGCGGGTAGTAATCCTCCGGCGGCTTGTATTTCCATTGGTGAGCGACCCAATCACGCAGCTTCACGAACTGTTCCGTCTCGCTCTGGGCGCCAGCCACCACTTCATCAAGTCTGTAGTTCTTTCGCAGTTCGACCAGCTTGGGGTTCAGCGGATCTTCGTATTGAAAGGGTATCGAAGTGCTGCGGATTTCCTCGTTCCGCACCGCACCCACTTTTAGCGAGCTCGCCCAAGCAGGGATCGGCGAGCGACTGACCTCGGCTGTCACGTTGACTGTGCGGACGGCCGGAGTCTGGAGCGGGTCGTCGGTGAGCAAGGTTATTTGCCATTGGAGATAGCGGTGCTCCGGCGGAGTGCGACTGCCCGCGGGTTGCCAATTCGACCAGCTCGCGGCGTCATAAACCGGTGACCTCCCCGTCCGAACCGCGCATTCCAGGCGGGTCCCCGCAGGCGTGTCTCCCAAAGCTTCGACCATCACCGAGCTGATCTTCACCGGCGTGAGTAGCGTTAAGTCGTCGCCCTGCGGTTGGCCGAGGTCGATCACCTTCGACACGAACCGGCCGCTGGGCACGAACTGGACCAGCTGCAACCGCACCATGTATTCGCCGCGGATCGCTTGCCAGTTCTTCCCGCCGTCGCGGCTGACGAAGCTGCGCTTGGCCTGGCCTGCGCGCTCGGGCGCATTCCGAAGAATGTCCTCGGGAAGGGCGATCTTGATGGTCGCGTGCCGGTCCGCGCCGCGCAGCACGATCTCGTTGTCCCCCGCGCGCAAAAAATTCGGAGGCACCTCGGGATACTGGGTTGGATCGGGGATCGGCAGGGCTCGCCCGTTGATCTCGACGGTTACTCCCAACGGAACATACAGGTATGCGGCTTTGACCGCCGGGCGATCCAAGTGCAGGATTTTCTTAACCCGAATCTCTCCGGTGATCTCAGTTGTGGGCGCGCGGTTGTTGACCAGCCAGTCGGCGTCCCCGCCGATGCCGGGCCCGTCGTCTTCGACCAACACCCGGTCGTACAACTCGACTGTTCCCTCGGCGCCCTTTTGGACTCCCCATGCACCCTGACCTTGTTCGAAAGCGTCGGCCGCGCGGAAGGCGAATCGGTGCGTCTCCGCGGTGATCACGAGGCAACCCCCAAGTGCGGCCACTGCGGCCGCAAGCATGCCCAGGCTCAGCCTCTTGGGCCTCTGAAGCGGATGAATCAGCATCGTTGAGTGAGTTCTGGCTCAGGACCCGTTCCGCATCCGGTTGAGGAGGTTCATAGTGATCTGTTGTGCCCTTCGGTCAGGGCCCTTCGGTGTCGTGTAAACCGAGGGCCGCACGTACCCGGGAGGCGCGGCCAGTCCGTCCGCCCACCAACAAGTTGAGGCGTTGAAAACGATATTCCCCTTCGGACCCGGGTAAATGGTGCTGGTATACACGCCCCGGTCGTTCCCGTTTTGGGTCGTACCGGTAGAGATCACCTGAAGTCCGGGGATCGGTGCTGGATCGCCATGCCATTCCCATCCCACCAAGCCGGGAATCCCGTCGCCATGCTTCATCCCGGTTCCCGCGAACAGCCAATGATCCGGTGCCGAGCAAGTCCAGTCCGCGCCGCCGGTGATTGGTGAGACGCTTCGCGCGCCTACCAGTTGATTTGAGTTGGGGCTCTCGTGCGGCAGTTTCGCCATTGCGGGGAAGCGCTTGATCTCGGCCTCATCGCGCGGACCGTAGAAATCGGTGCGGGAAAACACCCGGTTGGGCTCCCCTTTGGCGTTGGGTCTCGGGTCGATCCTGCCGCAGCAGGTGTTTCCGGACAGGAATCCAATGTTCAGCCCGCCGGCCACCGCAGCCTGCAAATGATGGAACATCTCGATCGAGTAATATTCGTCATGCCCTACCGAGAGGAAGCCTCTCGCTCGCAACAGCCCCCGCGGGTCGCCATGGGTATCCAGGTTCGAGATGTAGGTCACGTCATATCCCTGGGCTTCCAGCCAATAGGCAAGCGGGTATTCCCAAAGAAACCATTCTCCGGAGCCGGTTGACAGCGGGGCATCGAGGATCTGGCAGTATTTGCCGTACGGGCGGTCGAAGCTCACGTCCACGCCAGGCCCCCAATACCATTGCTCGTGCCCGTCGTCGTACAACGCGAATTGGCTGGGCCAACGGTTGTACGCCTGCCAGGTCGTGTCCGAGGCTTGGAATATGAAATCAGCGGGACGGTCGTCGCGGACCACGAAAATCACGTAGCTTTGCCAGCCCTCACGCTCAGCCGTCAGTTTGCCAAGGTAGACTCCGCTCGGCCAATCCTTGGGAATCTTCACGGCGGCGCATGGCTCCCAGGCACACTCGCGAACGCGCCTCGGCCCAATAGGTGGATCCGGTTGCACGCGGCCTTGGAAAGGACCTAATTCGGCCACTTTGCGGCCTCCGGTCCCGCCGTAATAACCCATGCGGTAAAGATCGATTCGGAACGGAGAAGCTGGATTCGTGCTGACGGAAATCTCGATCACCTCGCCTGCCCGCACGCTCGTGCGCGAGCAAAAACCCTCGATCCAGGGACATCGATAGCGGCTCGATGGCTCGACGCCAGTCCGCTGCAGGAGCCAGTCCCGCGTTCCTGCACGTAGGTTCTCACGCCGGATCAGATCGGCGGCGCGGCCGGTCTCCTGTGGCGCGCCAACGCTGGAGCACCCTGGCAATGCGCTTACCGCGGCGAGGCCGGCCAAACCTTGGATGAGCTCGCGCCGGCTAAGCCCTGAATCATTTTTTGGTTCCATGATTTCGCGTGCGCCCTGGGGTTGTCCAGCGACCCGAGAGCTGCGCCGAGGGGCGCAATCGGTCCCGGCCAGGTTAATTCAGGGCGTGCACCGCCAGCTTATCCTCTCCATCAACGGTGCGCAATCGCTGGAATCTGTGGGACGGGAGCGGGGGAGGGGCTCGCCCGACTAATTCAGCGGGGCTGAGGTGCGTTCCTGGATCCAGGGCACATCCCGAGGCGCCACTCGCGTGCCCGCAGTGCCTTTCTGCAAGGTGGCAGCGTCGAGCCACTTACGGATCTCAGCGTGGCCATCGGCGAAGGAAAGACCGCCGGCCCCGTTGTGATAAATCGCGGGCAGGTTACCCCAGGTTTGGTTCGGCTCCAGGGTCACGAGAAAATAGCCGTCATCCACACTCTCCTCACGCTCGTCGATGAAGACAAACGCCCGGCTGGGTGAGGGGTTCGAGATATCGGAGAACTTACGGTACGTCCACCACTTGTTTTTGATGAGCGCGGTGTACCAGCTGTCCCCATTCATGTTGCCGTTCATCGACAGACTTCGGGTGCGCGAATAGGTGTGGCCACTGATCTTGACCGTGCTCCTGTCCGCCGGGCAGCGATAGATCCCGACCGATCCGGTGTAGGGCCAGAGCTTGCCTTTGGGCGGTTTGAGCAGGTTGATGTTCGTGGCGTCGGCGGGCGTGGGCAGCCACCCGCCCACCCAACCCTCCTGGTCGCCCGTGCCATTGGGCACCAGGTTGTCGCGGTTGTCGTCCGCATACATCTGCCACCCAAGCTGCAATTGCTTGAGGTGATCGATGCATTCGATCCCTTGGGCCTTGGTCTTTGCTTTGGCGAGCGCCGGAAGGAGCATCGAAGCCAGGATCGCTATGATGGCGATCACGACCAACAATTCGATCAGCGTGAACGCGCCGGTCGTGGATCGGCTGTGCGGTTTGGGCCATCGGCAGCGCAGTTTCGCTGGCTGGCCGCAGGTGCGATGGGCATTCATGTTTTCAGGTTGGTCACTAAAGAAAGGTTCGCGCGTGATCTCTTGGAGCTGTCCAAGAGATAGCCGTGTTCCAACGAGCCGCCGAACAACGTCTTCTCGGGTTGCACGGCGCAAACCTATCGCGATGACATCTGACGGCAAGCCTGAACCGTGCTGAGCCAGGCAAGATCACGACGGCTGCACGAGGCCAGGCCGCCAGCCATCGTTGATGCGCCTCTCGCCTCGGTTTTTTGGTGCGTTAGGAGGGCAGGACCGTTAAGGTGCGAGGATGCTCGACTCTAATACGAAGGCCTATACCCAGCCCCGGCCTTTTCTCTTTCCGCACAAGCTCGCCCTTCCGCGTCTCGCCGTGGCAGATCCTGCCCGACAACTGGCCTCGTCTGTCCTCCCTCGCGCCTGTCGCGGGCTGCTGGCCGGACTTGCCATCAGCCTCGCTGGCACTACTCTGGCGGCCCCTCCAGCGATCCAGCTTCACCCTGACAATCCGCACTACTTCCTGTGGCGGGGCAAGCCGACGGTCTTAATCACTTCAGGTGAGCACTACGGGGCGGTGCTGAACTTGGACTTCGATTATACCCGCTATCTGGACACCCTCAGCCACGACAAGCTCAACCTGACTCGGACGTGGACGGGCGGACCCTATATCGAGCCGGCCAGCGCATTCGGTATCGCCCATAACACTCTAGCCCCGGCGGAAGGGCGGTTCCTTGCTCCCTGGGCTCGATCCAGCACCCCGGGTTACGCTGGGGGCGGCAACAAGTTCGACCTGAACGCCTGGAACCCCGCCTACTTCCGCCGATTACATGATTTCGTGGCCCATGCGTCGCGACGGGGCATCGTGGTCGAGATGAATCTCTTCTGCCCGATGTATGACGACTCGCAATGGCGGCTTAGTCCTTTCAACAGCCCCAACAACGTGAATGGTGTTGGCGATCTCTCCCGGACCAATGTTTATACCCTCGATCGCAACGGAGGCCTGCTTGCCTTCGAGGAGAGAATTACTCGGAAAATCGTGACCGAACTTCGCGGTTTCGACAACGTCTACTATGAAATCTGCAATGAACCTTACTTCGGGGGAGTGACCCTCGAATGGCAGAAACATATCGCTGACGTGATCCAGGAAGCACAGCGCGCCGCTGGAATCCCGAACGGCCGCGGCCAGTTGATCTCGCAGAATATCGCCAACGGCTCTGCCGTTGTTCGAGACCCGCATCCCGGGGTTTCCATTTTCAACTTTCACTACGCCACGCCGCCCGAGACGGTTGGGATGAACTTCGCTCTCAACAAAGTCATCGGCGACAACGAAACTGGCTTTCTCGGAACCAACAACCTGCCTTATCGGGTTGAGGCTTGGGAGTTCATCCTGGCGGGCGGAGGACTGTTCAATAACCTCGACTATTCCTTCACCGCGGGTCACGAAGATGGTTCGTTTGTCTATCCGGCTTCGCAACCGGGCAGCGGCAACGCGGCCCTGCGGCGTGAGCTGCACGTCCTGCGGGATTTCATGCAGGGTTTGGATTTTGTTCACATGGGACCGGACCCCAGCGTTCTAAAGGAGGTTCCTAGCGGACTCGTATGCCGGGCGCTAGTCGAGCGCGGCAAACAGTATGCCCTTTATTTGCGGCCGGCCACCCTCCCCAAGGGTAACGCCCCCGCGCCAACCTACTCGCCCGCGGCCCTCAGACTGGATTTGCCCGAGGGCGTCTATGCGGCCCGATGGCTCGATCCTCTGAGTGGTAAAGTCGTTGCCAAGGACCGCTTTCACCACTCCGGAGGCACGTTCACTTTCACCACCCCTGCCTTCACCGGGGAAATGGCCTTGTGCATCCTCCGGCGCGGTGGTGGTTTGTAGTCCTCGGATCAGCTCGAAGTCGGCTCTCACCGCCGATTCGCGCTCCCGCCTTCTGGCCAGGCGCGCCCGCGTTCATTGCTCCTTGGCCAGCGGGATCGTTGGAGCCCATTTGAGCCACTGATCCTCGGGCTTTTCATGCAGGGCGAAAATGGTCTCCGGCGGAGCGGCAATTCCGGGCGGTGACGGTGTGGCGAAAGCGATCCCGCCGACGAGCAGGGACTTGAAAGATTCGGCGCTGACGTCCACCCCAAAGAGCCGCAGGTCCACGTTCAGCCCGCCCGCGTTCCAAAAGACCGAATTGGAGCGGACCAAAGGGGCGAAGCGCTGCTCGATCCGAACATGCACCGTCACGCTCGTCGCGTCGTCACCGAGTTGGAAATACCGGACCTTGCCCACTTCCACGCCACGAAAATAGACCGGCGATCCGGAAGTCAACGAACCGGCGTGAGGCGCAACCACGAGCACTTCTAGCGCGTCGTCAAGGGGTTGCATCAGGGGCGCTTGGTCACGCCGAAGGAAATGGAATTCGGGCTTTCCCGCGCCTGGCTGGAGCTGGATATACGAACCTGACACGATTGTCTCCAGGCCACGCAATCCCCCGGGGCTGAACTCCGGACGCACTACCCAAAACGACGTGCCTTCGCGGGCCAGGCCGGCGGCGGAGCGGTCCAGGCGGGCATTCACCTGGACCAGCTTGGCGTCGCCGCTCAGCCCGACCGATCGAATCTCCCCCACGCGCACTCCCCGATAACGGATCACGGTCTGGCCATCTTGTAGACCGGCGCCGTCTTTAAACAGAATCGTAATCGATGGGCCGGTCTTGCGAACATTTTTGAAGACAAGCCAGCCGGCGATGATTGCGGCTACCAAAGGCAGAATCCAGGCCAGCGAAAACCTCGAAGGTTTGGCGATCCGCGCGTGGGGGATAGTATTCGAGGGCTGTGCGATCCGCCGGGTTGCGTTCACAGAACTGCATCCTTCCAGATCAGCCGGGAATCAAAGCTCGCGGAAGCCACTAGGGTCAGAACCACAACCGCTGCGAAGGCAAAAATGCCCGGACCCGGAATGACCGTGGCGAAATCCCCGAACCGCACCAGGGCTACCGCCACGGCCACCAGGAAGACATCTAACATTGCCCACGGCCCTAGCCAGCAGATGGTTTGGTACAGCCACGTGCGCTCCTTCTGCCATCTCGGGCCGAGGTTGATAACCAGCAGCAGCAGCCCGGTCAGCTTCAACAGCGGAACCACGATACTGGCAAAAAACACCACCGTGGCGACAAACCACATCCCGTCCTGATACAGGCGGACGACACCGCCCCAAACCGTATTCTCGGAGTGGCGGCCCATGTAGTCCATGATCAGGACGGGATAGAGGTTGGCCGGGGCATAGAACATCAATGCCGCCAGCGCGCACGCGCCGGTTCGGGCACGGCTGTGGACGACCGTTCGTTGGAGCAGTGCGTTGCACCGGCCGCATCGCAGCACGTGGCCTGAAGGGGGTTCTTCCCATTGCTGCACCAACCCGCAGGTCTTGCAGCCGATGGCGTCCTTCACGATGGTCAGCCGCAGCCCCTAGGCTTTCTCGGCGCGTTCTCGGTAGGCCAGCGATTCGCGGTACTCCTGCCTGGCCGCTTCCAGCGAAGACTTGCGATTGCGTATTCTTAGCCCGGCCTGGCTGCCGCTATAGCCTACGGTCGAGACCCTGGAGGGCATTGCTGAGCTTTTTCGATGGTTGGAGGCCTTGGTCGAGCGCAGCGCCGCCCGGGCGTTAAATCGAGAGGCCTTCTTCGAGGTTCCTCCCAGTTCCAGAGCGAAGGGAGTATTCCGTCGATGTGCGGTTGTCAGCAGTCTGCGGCTTTTCTTTTCCATAGGTTTTGGTTTGAGTGACTTGAGTTTCCAGCCAGACCTTATCAATCTTGGCCGGCTCTTTCTATCGAGCTGCTCTCGTTCCAAGCTTGAGGCTTGCCACATCCATCCACCCTGCGCCGAGCCTCGACACCCGCGCCGAACCCGGCACCGTCGGCTCAGATAAAAAGTCCATGGGAGGAGCAGGGGAGGGAAGCCACCGACACAGCTTCCGGCGCGGGTTTCTAGCGAGTCGTGGATGCTCAGGAGGTCCGCTGCGTACCTTCGTTTGGCCCTTCGTCAGGAACGTAAACGGCACTAAATCTTTCTCCTCTCAGCCTCATTGTGGTGCGTTCTTAACGATGCAAAATGCAGACGGGGGCTCAACTCTGTTGCAGGTTGCATGGGGTAACAGCGGGGGGCGCCCCCGGCGAGGGCACCAAGTCCCCCTCCGGGTTCAACAACTCGATCCAGCCGGCTGCTCTGCAGTGATGCCTATACTCCACCTCGGGTGTGTGCAGGTCGCTCAATTTGGTCAGCCGGGCCGCTCGCGCTGGCCTCCGGCGCCCAAGTGTACTGACAGCTCTCGCAATAGCATTCGTGGCCGACCACGTGGAACAGAAACAAGACCTGCATGACCAATGTTGGCAGGAAGAACTTGCGGGTCATCTGCGGGTATTGCACACGTAACGAACCACATGATGGACATCGAAATGCCCCTTGCAGCGCCGCGTCCGCCCCCGGGAGCACCTCCAGTTGGTGTCTCACCGTTTCGTAAGTGGGTTCTGGCACTTGCACCTGGATCGCTGCTTTGGGAGGTACCCAAAACCAATACCGCTGGATCTTGCGGTCGTCGTGAATCTGGGCCGCGAAGCCTCGCCTCTCGACGAAAGCTTGCAACCGATGCGCTGCCTCCACGCTGTCGAAGGCTGCTAAATTCATATATCCGGCGCTCGGAGGATTCATAACATGTTTCCTTCCGCCGTCTGGCCCTCCAGACGACTCCACCAGCCGTCCAACCCGACCAGCCACGAGCTCAACGCCTCCCCTTCTGGACAACCGCTCTGCAAATAGAGCCTATAGAGCCACGCCGTCCTCTGCTCCACGGTTGCACCGGTCTTCAAATCTCTATCGACGCCCGTTTCCGCGGCGGTGGTTGTTACGTTCGGCATTCTCCTAATTAGGGCAAGAAGAGTGCCAGCGCGTTCGCTGAGGTCCCCATGCTGCCTCCCCGTCATCAGGAATTCATGCAACCGCAGTCAGTCCCCGAACCCGTTCTGAAACCAAACCTCCAACCCGCGTTGCCGGTACCGGCCCTGATCGCACGATCCCGGCATGGATTGCAGATCGCAAAGAGCCAGTGAGCAAAACTGCGATGCGCATGAGAGGGATGGGCGCTGATAGCGAGTCTGCGGTGCCTCGTGGGTGTCTGCCCGGCCCATTCAGCGGCTTAACGGATTGGGGCTCGACCGGTCTGACCTGCCGGAACGAAACCCTTTTCACACCTGAGAGAGACGGAAGGCCACGTAGGGAAAGTCGAGCCAGTCTTCAAGGCCTTCGGCAAATCGCCACGCAGAAAGAAGTGCCAAACGATCGACGGCTTGCTGACCGAAGGCGACGAGATCGCCTCCGAGAACAAAGGCGCGCCGACGATCAACGCGGCCCTAATCTGCGCGGCCCAGAAGGTCGAACATTACGAGATCGCTTCTTATGGCTGCCTGCGCGAGTGGGCCGAGCAGCTGGGCAATGAGGACGCCGGCACTTTGCTTGAGGAGATTCTCAACGAGGAAAAGGCCGCTGACGAGAAACTGACCGAACTGGCGCGGGAACGCTGCAATATCTCCGCCGAAGCCGGTACGATGCACTGACCGACCGCGTCATTTCCGGGTAACGCCCCCCCGAGCGGCCCGGGCGTTGCCCGGTCCGCGGTTGTCATCTGCGCCGATAGCCGGGCCCTTTACCGGTTGATCGGTCAGGACGCCCGCAAGGCGAGATTGCCTTGAGCCTAGGCATCAAGTTTCTGCACCAGGGCTTTCATCTTGTCCAAGCCGAGTTTCGCGACTTCCAGAGCATCCTGTTCCCAGTACTGGCGGTTGAACAATTCCAGCGACAGAACCTTGGTTTGTCCCGGTGTTCTGAAAAGGCGGAGCAGCTCGACCATCGGCGCGATTCCATCCCCTGGCATGATGCGAAAACTGTCATTGATTTTGTCCTGCGGCGGATCGGCAGGATAATCGTTCATGTGGATCTCTTGCAGCATCGAGCCGGCGAGGAATTTCAACCCGTGGAAATCGGAGCCGCTCTTGTAGAGGTGAAAGACATCCAGCAGTACGCAAGCCTTGGGGTGGCCGGCCTCGATCGCGGCCCCGGTGCATTCGCCGATCCGATGAAGGTTCTTCGAGAAGCCCCATAATTCCAGTTGCGGTACCACGCCCATCTGATCGCCTAAGTCCAGGAGCGCGCGATAACGTTCCGCTGCCACGAGCAGCGGGATCAGCGGCAACTCGGTGGCTCCCGCGGGAGGGGCCGCCAAGCGTTTAGCTCCGAGCTGGGCCAGCTTGTCCATGGCCTGCTTGACTTGTTCCAACGCTTCTGCCCGTTTGGCATCGTTGTCCACGGCCCACTGCTGGAACCCGATGGCGCTCTCCACGCTTACCCCCAGATCATCGAGCCGCTTCTTGGCGTCCTTGAGGGAACCGCCTCCCTTGACATAGTCTTCGATCGTATCTAGCCAGGGTTCGATTCCCTGGTAGCCCGCCTTGCCAGCAATCTCGATTTCCTTGATCAACCCCAGCTTCTGGCCGCGGATCGTGGCTGTATTGAGGCAGAACAGAAACGAACCAGGCTTCGTGGTGGAGCCCGCGGAGGCGCTGGCTTCTGCGGCGTTGAGGGCATTCCCCGTGAAGGCGGCGCCTGCCGCCAGACCCGCCGCCTGGCAGATCGCCGTGCGCCGTGATACTCGATGACTTTGCATGTGAAGAGTTTGAACCGAAACGAACGGGGACGGAAAGGGGGAAATTGAGAGGCGCTGGAACGCCGGCTGGCGGCCTTGTCCCAAGCGCTCAACGGTCTCTTTTTCCTCGAGGATATGCGCGGATCGGCCGGAGGCGCTACACTCCCAATCGGTTTGGTTCCTCTCCAGACCCGAGGCCCTTCTGCGTTCAAGGGAACCTTGTCCCTGCTGCGTTCTTAACGCTTCGTGTTTACGCGGGCGATCAAGCACGAACCCCCAAGTCGGTTCAACCAGCTCAGACCCGCCTCCAGGCCTCCACACCCCTGTGGGCGTGGGTGGCTCGGACGGCGACGGGAGCGCTGGTGGTGCCCAGCGAGTGCAAAGAGTTGAAGCTGGCGGAAAAGGGGTCCGCCCGGCTCTCGTCTAGGACCCCAAGATCCCACTCCAGAAAGCTCCCTTTGTGCCCCAGGTCTTCATGCGCCTCCCAGGATGGTAGCGGTTGAGCGGCTGCTTATTAGGTTGATGGCTTAGTTCGAGGATCGGCAGGTGGTTCAGGTCAACACCTGACCGCTGTAGCTCCAGGACGACGAGTTTGGCTTCCGCTTGTGCGCGACAGAGGGAAACGGCAGTTTTGTTATTGGTCATCGGATCAGTTTGATTTCAGTGGCACGAGAATAGACGTCTGAACGGATCTCTGCGATTAGGTCTATCCCCGATGCGCCCTGAACCGTAAGAGCGTGTTTTAAAAATAGGTCGGCAAGGGATTGCGAGCGCGGCGAGGCGGATGGCTAGACGCGACGAAGGCGCATATTCGTTAGAAATCTGTAACTGAGGAGCAACGACGCCAGACGCCCCGCCCCGCCGCAAGACCGCCTGGGATATTTTTAAAACACGCTCTAAGGGCCACTCTGCAGTGGCGCGCCTCCTCGCCACTCTATCGTTCCTGCCTCGTCGTCGGGATGCAACAAAAGTTCAGTCGTTGATCCCAGAGGAGCAGCCGCTTCGCCCGGGAGTCAGGATGCCCCCAATCGACCAGGCCACCGAGTGCTTCGTTCTGCAAACGCATTAGCCAGACGCCACCGCCATTAACATCATCTCGGGGATATCCCCAATAGCAAACCAGTGATGGTGGGGCAAAATGAGGATTGGCGGATCATCGTGAGACCGACCGGCTGGTCTATTGCGGATCGGGCTCAATCCGAGAAAAAGAAAGAGAATCATGAAACACAACCGGACCTCCTGGCATCAACCCCACGTAGCCCCCACGGCATCAGTGCCCTCCGACGCGAGTGCCCCGCCGGGACAAACCCCCAACGGCGCGCCGTCAGTCGAAGATGTGGCCAGAAGGGCGTACTTCACCTACCTGAACGAGGGTTCGCCGCAGGGGCGGCAGGAGAGGCACTGGTTGGAGGCTGAGTCACAATTACGCGAGGAAATTGCTCGCGGAGCCCAAACGCATCCGGTCTAGCTGGTTCCACCGCCTGGCCCGCGCAGACGTTCAGACACACAACAACCTTAACAAATTCTATGGCAAAAGTACTTGGCATCGATCTCGGAACCACAAATTCCTGCATGGCAGTCATTGAGGGCGGCGAGCCCGCCGTGCTCGAAAACTCCGAAGGCAAGCGTACCACGCCCTCGGTTGTGGCGTTCACCAAAACGGGCGACCGCCTGGTGGGCGAGGCTGCCAAACGGCAGGCCGTTACCAACTCCCGCAACACAATCTATTCGATCAAGCGCTTCATGGGCCGAAAGTTCGACGAAGTGCAGGAAGAGATCAAACGCGTCCCCTATAAGGTGGTCAGGGCAGCCAACGGCGACGCGGCCGTGGAAGTCGAAGTGGACGGCAAGCCCAAGCAGTTTAGTCCGCCCGAGATCTCGGCGATGATTCTCGCCAAGCTGAAGGTGGATGCCGAAACGCGAGTAGGGGAGAAGATCACCCAGGCGGTTATCACCACACCAGCCTACTTCAACGACTCTCAACGCCAGGCCACCAAAGATGCCGGCCGCATCGCAGGCCTCGAAGTCCTGCGCATCATTAACGAGCCCACCGCCGCCTCGCTAGCCTATGGCTTGGACAAAAAGAAAGACGAAAAAATCGCGGTCTATGATCTGGGCGGCGGGACCTTTGACATTTCAGTGCTCGAAATCGGCGATGGCGTTTTCCAGGTCAAGGCCACCAACGGAGATACTCATCTCGGCGGCGACGACTGGGACAACCGGCTGATGGATTGGATGCTGGAGGAGTTCAAGCGGGAACAGGGCATGGATCTGCGCAAGCAGCCGGATGCCCTCCAGCGCATCAAAGAGGAAGCGGAGAAGGCGAAAATCGCCCTCTCCAGTGCCCAACAGTACGACATCAACCTTCCCTTCCTCACCGCGGATGCCAGTGGGCCCAAGCATTTGAGCCTTAAACTGACGCGGGCGAAGATGGAGCAACTCTGTGATCCCTTGTTCGAGCGCACCATTGCTCCGGTGAAGGCTTGCTTAAAAGATGCCGACATCGAGGCCGCGAAAATCGATGAGTTGGTCCTGGTTGGCGGCATGACCCGGATGCCGCGCGTGGTGGATACCGCCCACACTCTGGTCAACAAACCTCCGCACCAGGGCGTGAATCCGGACGAGGTCGTGGCCGTCGGCGCCGCCATCCAGGCGGGCGTGCTCAAAGGCGAGGTCAAGGACGTGGTCTTGCTCGATGTTACACCTCTGTCCCTGGGCATTGAAACCCTGGGCGGCGTCTTCACGAAGTTAATCGAGCGCAACTCCACAATTCCAACCCGCAAGTCGCAAGTCTTCTCCACCGCCGCCGAAAACCAGCCCGGTGTGGAGATCCACGTCCTGCAAGGCGAACGCCAGTTCTCCCGCGACAGCAAGAGCATTGGTAAGTTCACCCTCAATGACATCCCACCGGCCCCGCGCGGCGTGCCCCAGATCGAGGTCAGCTTTGACATCGATGCCAACGGCATCTTGCACGTCGGCGCCAAGGACCTTGGCACCGGCAAGGAACAGAAGATCACCATTACCGCCAGCAGCGGCCTCTCCAAAGACGAGATTGAGAAGATGCGCAAGGATGGCGAGCTCCACGCCGAAGAGGACCGAAAACAGAAGGAAGAGCTCGAGGCGCGCAACGAGGCTGACAACGCCGTGTACCGCACCGAGAGATTGCTCAAAGACAACAAGGAGAAGATCTCTGAGGCTAATCGCGCCAAGATCGAATCTGTCCTCAGCGGGGTGAAGGACGCGCTCAAAGGCAGCGATGCTGCAGCCATCAAGAGCGCCGGCGAGAAACTCAACGAGGCCTGGCAGGCCGTCTCGGCCGAGCTTTACCAGACGGCTTCGGAGAAGACCCGCGCAAACCAGCGCCCTGCCGATGCCCAATCCGAAACACATTCCGAAACCGGTGCCGCCCCGGAACCCAATAAGCCCAACAAAGGCCCTATCATCGACGCCGAGGTTGTGGATGAACACAAACCAGCATAGCACGATCGCACTAGCGCACCCTTCATGGTCCGAGCGCGGGCGACTTCTGTCACCTCCCTCGGGCTGTGGTGGGTCTGCCTGCCCTGCTCAATCTGAGACGACCAGGCCACGGTTCACTCTGCACATGAATCTAAGTAATCAATTCTTCCATTAAGGATTCCGCTATCAAAAAAACGATAATCATACTCGTTGCCGTCTTCGTGTTGCTCGCTCTGGTCTTCGGTGCTGCTTACAACTCAATGGTCAGGCGCGGTCAGGCCGTCGACAGCCAGTGGGCGCAGGTCCAGAATGTTTACCAACGCCGCGCCGATTTGATCCCCAACCTGGTCGCGACCGTATCTGGTGCGGCCAACTTCGAGAAATCCACCCTCACGGAGATCACCCAGGCGCGTGCCTCGGTCGGGCAAGTGAAAATCTCCTCGGCCCAGGCTCCTGCCCAACCGGCCGAACTCGCTGCCTTCCAGAAAGCCCAGGACGGCCTAACTTCCGCGCTTTCTCGTCTGTTGGTCGTGTCTGAACGCTACCCGGACCTGAAGGCCACAGCGAACTTTCGCGATTTGCAGGCCCAACTGGAGGGGACCGAAAACCGCATCACCGTCGAGCGGCAGAAATTCAACGAGGTTGTGCAATCGTACAACACCACCGTCAAAGTGTTCCCCGGCGTTCTGGTCGCGGGGATGTTTGGCTTCGCCCCGAAACCTTATTTCACTGCCCAAACCGGTTCTGAAACGCCGCCCAAAGTTGATTTCAATTTTGGCACGGCTCCCTCCGCCGCCGTCAAACCCTGATTGCCTCATGCGGCCCTTGCTCTACGTTCTGCTGGCTTGCTTTGCCGCGGCAAGTTCTTGGTGCGCCGAGACCATGCCCCTCGCGCCGGCCCAATACTTCAACGATTACGCCGCCGTCGTTTCGCCCTCTGTGGCCGCCGGTCTGAATCGCCAGCTTGAAGATTTTGAGCGGCGGACTTCAGATCAGATCGTCGTCGCGGTCTTCCAAAAAATGCAGTCCGATTCGTCGCTCGAAGACTACACGCACCGTGTGATGGAGAGTTGGAAGGTCGGCCAGCGAGTGAAAAACAATGGCGTTGGTCTGTTTGTTTTTGTCGCCGATCGCCGGACGCGCATCGAAGTTAACTATGGGCTCGAGGGCGCATTGCCAGACGCCACCTGCAAACGCATCATCGAGAACGAAATCCTTCCGCGCTTCAGGAACAACGATTACGAGGGCGGGCTAACCGCGGGCATCACCGCCATCGAGCAAGCCGTTCGCGGGGAATACAAGGGGAGCGGAAGGTCCGTCGCCGATGGCCGCACCAGGGGAACGGGGATCGGGGCGCTCTTCCTCTTCGTGATTATCATGATCGTCCTGGCTTCCATACGACGCCGCTATGCTCACGGTGGGACCGTTTACGGCAGCAATGGCCGGCGGATGTATTCCGGCACCTCCTTTCTCGCGCTCTTGGCCATGGGGCTGGGTGGTGGAGGCTCTTCCGGCGGTGGAGGCGGCGGCGGCGGTGGTGGAGGGTTTTCCGGCGGCGGCGGCAGCGGTGGTGGCGGCGGTGCCAGCGGAAGCTGGTGAAATATCATGCATCCCAAAAAGTTCATTGATAAGATTGACGAGACCAAAATCGTCGCTGCCATCAGTCGCGCCGAGCAGGCCACTTCCGGCGAGATCCGAGTGTGTGTTTCACACCGGTGCCCGGTGGATGCGCTGGCCGCTGCCAAAGAGCGTTTCTTGCAGTTGGGCATGGTCCACACTCAGCATCGGAACGCCGTCCTCCTTTATTTCATCCCTCGGGCGAACACCTTTGCGATTTGGGGGGATATCGGCGTCCACGAGAAATGCACCCACGAGTTTTGGCAAACCATCGCTGCCAACCTGTCCCCGCTCCTGAAGGCCGATCGGTTCGCCGAAGCCGTCGAAGAATCCGTGCTGTCCGTCGGCCAAATGCTCGCCCGGCATTTTCCGCCTGGACTCGATGACCGCAACGACCTGCCCAACGCGATCGTCGAGGACTGACGGAGTTGTCCCCAACCATGTTAAGCAACTTAACTCCACAACTCACTTCAACCCCGAAACCTCTCCCGTGAAACCTTCCATACTCGCCCTCCTCCTCGCCGGTCTGGCGCTCAGTTCCGCTGGACCCGCGCAGGCATCCGTCGAAACCTACGACATCGACCCCGTCCATACCTGGGTGGGCTTCTCTGTCGGTCACTTCTTTACCAAGGTGCCCGGCTATTTCGGCAAGGTGAAGGGGACCATCGTCGCTGATCGAGAACACCTGGAAAACTCCACCGTGGAAGCGGTCATTGATGTATCCAGTATCACCACCAACACCCGTATGCGTGATGACGACCTGCGCTCCACGAATTTCTTCGCCGCCGCAGCGTTCCCCACCATGACCTTCAAGAGCAAATCCTGGAAGAGCATAGGTGCCGACGCCTATGCCGTAACCGGTACTCTCACCATGAAGGGCGTGGCAAAAGAAGTCGTGCTCCAGGTCAAGTCCCTGGGCTTCGGCCCCGGCATGAAAGGGGCCGCCATCTCCGGCTGGGAGGCTTCGGTCACCCTCGATCGCCGCGATTTCGGCATCGTGGCCGACCAAGGCCTGGTTGGTAACAGCGTGGATGTTCTCATCAACGTTGAAGCCGGCATGCGAAAATCCTCACCGGCCGCGCAGTGAGCCACCGCGCCGGCGGTCCTGCGCATGCACCGACCAGCACCCTCGATCCTCGGCCGCACTCCCGGCGGCGCCAGCGCCCCGACTGTTGTGACTGCAAAACCTGTCGTTCCCACCGACCGGAGGGAAATGCACCGCAGCGGCCGGGCAGGCTGGTTGCGCGCCGCGGTGCTCGGCTCGGACGACGCGATCGTATCGACCGCCAGTCTCATGATTGGCGTCGCGGCCGCCTCCGCCTCAAAACAGGCGATCATGGTCGCTGGGGTTGCGGGCCTGGTTGCCGGGGCAATGTCGATGGCCGTTGGCGAATACGTTTCGGTCAGTTCTCAACGCGACGCTGAACAGGCAGACATGGGACGTGAAAGGGGAGAACTTGCCGCCGATCCCGACGGCGAAATGCAGGAACTTGCCATGATCTACGAGAAACGAGGTCTTGAGAAGGATCTCGCGATGCAGGTCGCGGCCCAGCTCAGCGCCCACGACCAGCTCGGCGCTCACATGCGTGATGAGCTGGGGATCGATCAGGCATCCCTCTCCCGACCGCTGCAAGCGGCGTGGATTTCCGCCGCCAGCTTTGCTTTCTTTGCCGTGGTTCCAATCATAGCTCTGCTCGTGTCCCCAGCCTCTCTCCGTATTCCCGCGATCGCAGCGGTCTGCCTGGCAAGTCTCGCGGGCCTCGGTGCGTTCGGAGGGTACCTCGGTGGTGCTCCGCTCGGTCGCGCGTCCTTGCGCGTTACCCTGGGAGGCGCCCTGGCGATGGCAGTGACCGCCCTGATCGGTCGAATCCTCGGTGTGTCTGTGAGCTGAGTGGACCGAGAGGGAACCACCGTGTCGGGGGGAGAGCGTTCTCATCAAGGGGGGTACCCCCCAATGGTGCTCCCGCTGTTTCCGGGCGATCATCTCATGGTGTGAAAGGCGGCCTGTGAACCCACTGCTTACCTCCTGGTTCCCGAGACGGGTGGAAAAGAAGGAAGAGCACTGAGACTCGCTCAACGATCCGGCTGCTAACAGACCAGAAAACATATCAATTATGAGAAGCAACGAGAATAAGACAGACCCACAACTCAAAATTGACGTTCTCGCCGAGCTCAATTATGAGCCCAGCGTGAAGGTTACAGACATTGGTGTCACAGTGAAAGATGGGACGGTGACACTCAATGGTTACGTTACTAGCTATGGGGAGAAATGGGATGCTGTGCGCGCGGTTAGACGGGTAGCTGGAGTGAATGCGATCGCCGACGACATCCAAGTCAAACAGCCGGATTCCCTGCGACGAACGGATGCAGACATTGCCACCGCCGCAGCGCATCAGATTAACTGGTGCACCAGCATTCCCAGCGGAACCGCTGGGGTTACGGTTCGCGAGGGCTGGGTCACACTCGATGGCGAGCTGGAATGGGGGTATCAAAAGACTGCCGCCGAATCCGCGGTTCAGTATTTGGCTGGCGTCAAGGGCGTCACGAATATGATCACAATTAAACCCAGATTGGCGCCTGCTCAGATCGAGTCCGCCATCCAAGGGGCGTTCGACCGTAGTGCGCTCCTGGATGCCAACAAGATCAAAGTGGAAACCTCCGGAAACAAAGTGACGCTCATCGGCAAGGTTCGGAATCATACCGAGCGAGACGAGGCCGAGCGAGTCGCCTGGGCCGCGCCCGGGGTCTACGCTGTGGACAACCAGCTCAAAGTGGCCTGGTCGTGGATTTTTGGTGAATAGCCGCTCATCCGCCACCGCGCCCTAGAGGCAAGGGCGCTTTCGTCCTCCCCCTCATTTGGACCGCCCACGCTTTCGTGCCGAGGCTAGCGGAATCTCCACCCGCACTGTGGTGCCCTGGCCCGGCGCGGATTGAATGCCGAAGGTCCCCCTGACCATTTCAACCCGTTCCCTCATTCCGAGGAGTCCCAATCGTTCGTTTCCTTTCGCGTGCAGCACGCGTTCCACGTCAAATGATTTGCCGTCATCCGTGATTTCCATCCGGGCGGCTCCTTGAACTCGCTGGATGGTCACCTCCACCCGGTTAGCCTCCGCGTGCCGCGCCACATTGCTAAGAGCTTCCTGCGCGATGCGATACAGCACGGTTCTCTTCGCCGCGTCCAGCGCTTCCACCGCCGCAAAAGCTGTCAAGTGGGTGCGCACGCCTGTCTGCGTCGCGAAAGCCTTCAGATGCGCATGCAAGGCGGGGATCAGGCCCAGGTCGTCTAGCACCGTCGGGCGCAATTCCCGCGCAAACTGATGCACAATGTTGACTGATTCTTCGACAATCTTTTGCGCCCGCGCGATCCTCTGGTTAAGACCTTTTGAACTCTTCCCGGCCCCCTGGGTCAAGGCCGCCAGGTGCACATTGAGACCTACCAAGGTTTGGGCAATTTGATCGTGCAACTCGCGGCTGATCCGTTTTCGTTCTTCCTCCTGTACGTGTAGGATCTGATGGGATAAATGCCGCAGTTCCTCCTGCATCACACACGCGCGATCCAACAGCTTTCCCTGGACCCGTTGGCTTTCCTGCAGCGCCTTCTCCGTCGCTTCCCGCCGTGCAACCTCCAGCTTCAATTCATGGTTGGCGCTGACCAAGGCTTCCATTCGGCTTTGCGCCTCGGCGCTCATCACCAGGACCGCTATCCGGCACCACCTCCGCGTACCCCTTAGCGAACTTGCGAGTGTCGCCCGGAAGTCAGCCGGAAATGCGTTCCCGTCACCCTTCAACAGCGACCCCTCCCAGGTTGGTTTCTCACTCCCTTCGAAGACGCTCTCGAAAAAAGTCAGGAATCCCGCGCGCTGTGCTAGGGGCACAAAAAGGGCAAAACGCCGGTTCAGAAGCTGCCGCCGTTCCACTCCCAGCAAAATCGCTGCCCGCAGATTCGCCTCCAGGATCAGGCCTTGTTCATCCAGGGAGAAATAGCCCACCGGGGCGAAATCATAGAGGTCGGTGTATTTTTCTACCGCCACTTCAAGTTCGTCCCTCGCCTTGCGCAGTTCCGCATTCTGCAGTTCCAACTCGATCTTGTGGACCTCCAATTCGTGCAGCAGCCGCTGAGGACCGACCTCAGGCTTCTGCCGCACCGGTCCCTCCCTCTGACTCTTCCTCCCGCCCTTCAGTTGCGCTTCCGCGCTGCGGCGCAAACGGTTCGCACTCTCGGACACAATCGGTTTTCTGCGCATGTCCAAATCCTACGGTTGCTCGGGCGCCCCGGCCCCCTCGGTCCTCCGCCTGCTCCCTTGCCGCTTAACCGTTCTCGTCCCCTTCGTCTGCTTGCGCCGTTGCGGTTGTGGGGATTGGCCTTTAGCGTGCTTTTCAAGGGCGATGTGTTTCTCCCGCAACTGCGCTTCCAGCGTCTTGGCCACCGTGATGTCGGTGAAGGTGATCACCAGCCCGTCGATGCGATCGTCGTGTGTTCGGTAGGGCATAATGCGCACTGTGAACCAGCGTCCGTCACGCGTATTGATCGATTTCTCCACGAACCCCAGCTTCTGCAAGACCTCGCGCGCGTCGACCGTCAGTTCCGGGTAGAGCAGGTCGGAGGCTAGGTCGGTAACCGGTCGGCCCACGTCCCCGGGAATGAATTTGATGATTTTGGTTGCCTGCGTCGTGAACCGCCTCACCTTCAGGTCCTTGTCCAAAAACAAGGTGGCGATGTCCGTGCTGTTGAGCAGGTTCTTCATATCGTTGTTCGACCGCGATAACTCGTCCACCCTGCCCTGCAATTCGGCGTTGACCGTCTGGAGCTCTTCGTTCAGCGACTGCATCTCCTCCTTCGAGGTGGTCAGTTCCTCGTTGGTGGACTGCATTTCCTCATTCGTGGACTGCATTTCTTCGTTGGCGGAACGGAGCTCCTCCTGGGATGCCTGCATGTCCTCGCGCGTGGTCTGCAGCTCCAAACAGACCTGACGGTATTTCTGCTCCAGCTCTGCCAATCGAGCGGTGTGGAGCTCCGCTTTTCCTGGCTTCCCAATCGCCTCTGGGGGTCTGGCTTCCACGGGAGAGGGCGCGTCGGCAAAAATGATCATCACCGATCCCTGCAACGCCTCTGGCTCCCCCAAACGCTCCACCGTGAGATCGACGAAATGCTCCTCCCCATTGGTCTCGATTCGGAGTCCCTTGAGCTCCATCGCGCCTTTCTGATGGAGAATTTTTCGAAACGCGTTGGCCAGCTCGTAACGCAATCCCTCACGCGCCATCGCGAAAATGTTCCAGTTGGCTTTCCCCGCAGCCGGCTCCAGATACTTGCCCGTCCGTCCGCTCACGTAGAGGATGTCTCCCTTATCGTTCACCAGCACGGCCGGCGGGGAGTAGTGCTCCAGGACCAGCCGGTCGGCTAATGACTGCAGGCTTGGGGTCGTTTTCGTCTCCACACGCGCCGCTGGCCCGGCCGGCAGGCGCGGGGCAAAGGATGAGGGAAACTCGATTGGCTCCGCCCGGGTGGCGGACTCGGTTCGTCGATACAGCCTGGTGGTCTTGCCTCCCAGCAAAGCAAACAGATCGGTGAAACCCCCAACCGTTTCCGCGCTCCCGAGAAACAGGATGCCGCCGGGGCGAAGGCTGTAGTGAAAGAGCGGAATCAGCTTCTTCTGCATCTCTGGAGCGAGGTAGATCAGCAGGTTGCGGCAGCTCAGAATATCCAGCTTGGTGAACGGGGGATCCATGATCAGGCTCTGCGGCGCAAACACCACCGTTTCACGAATCTCCGTTCCCACCCGGTAGCCGCCTTCTACTCTGGAAAAAAACCGTTCCAACCGCTCCGGCCCTACATCGGCCGCTATATTCTCGGGATAAATGCCCTGGCGAGCCTTGTCGATCGCGTCCTTGTCCAGATCGGTGGCGAACACATTAAGGGTGAACCTTTTCGCGGGCTTGAGCTTCCCCGTCGCCTCCTTAAACACCATGGCCAGGGAATAGGCTTCCTCCCCCGTGGAGCAACCGGGTACCCAGGCCCGCAACGAATCGCCTGCTGGCCTGTCGGCCAAGAGCGCCGGGATCACGCTCGAACGCAACTCATCCCAGGCGGGGCCATCGCGGAAAAAGCTCGTCACCCCGATCAATAACTCGTTGAACAGCAAATCCAGCTCCTGCGGGTTCTCTTGCAGGTAACGAATGTAGGCCCCAATCGTCCCGATCTGGTGGATGCCCATGCGCCGTTCGATCCGCCGATACAGGGTGTTTCGCTTGTACAGCGAAAAGTCATGGCCGGTGCGCGCGCGCAGCAGAATGATCGCCTTCTCCAAACCTCCTTGCGCCTTGTTCTCCAGCGGCATTTCGAGACTATGGCCAAGCGGGGTCCGCTGCAGGTAGGCAACGATTCTCCCAGGCAATTCGTCCACCGGCGCCACGATGTCCGCCAACCCCGAATCGATCGCGCTGCGCGGCATCCCGTCAAATTTCGCCGTTGCCGGATCCTGCACCAGCACCACCCCGGCGTTCTCTTTGATCGCCCGCAGCCCAAGCGTACCGTCGGAGCCCATCCCCGAGAGGATTACGCCGATGCTATGCTCCTGCTGGTCCTGCGCCAGCGAGCGGAGGAAAAAATCGATTGGCAATCGCAGCCCACGCTGGGATTCGGGCTCGAGCAGGTGCAGCCTGCCGTGCAAAATCGACATGTCTTTGTTCGGCGGGATCACATAGACCACGTCGGGCTCCACCGCGGTGCGATCCTTGACCTGGATTACTTTCATCTCCGTGGTGCGCTGGAGCAACTCCGGCATGATGCCTTTGCGTGTCGGGTCCAGATGCTGGACAATCACAAACGCCATCCCGCTGCCCCTCGGCACGTTATGCAGAAAACGTTCCAACGCCTCCAGTCCCCCTGCGGAGGCGCCAATCCCGATGATCGGGAATGAACGGCCGGTTGCCTGCGCTTGTCGCCTCTCGCGTTTTCCCGAAACTCTCGTCGCCACCGCCGTTCGGCGGAGTTTCGGTTTGGATCTTGGTTTCATGGTCTTATTTCCCGCTCATGCCATCACCCGGCGGGACTATTGCCGCACACCTGGCTGCCAGTGACACACGGATCTTGAACCCGTCCCCGATGCCGACCGCTTGCTGCAGACCTTCCTCCCCGATCATTTGTGGCCGGATCCCGCGCCCGCTGGCTGGGCGTCTCAGTTGATCCCACTGGAAGCTAGCTTCCATAGCCATCCTCTTAAGATTTGCCCATCGGAACCACAATCTCAATCAAAATCGCCGCGTGCAGCCTCGGATCGGCCGAACGTTCCCACGCCCTCGTTCTTGCTGCAATCCGTGTTCCTGACCTCGCTGCGCTCATCAGGCCTAATCTAGTTCTTTTGGCCTGTTCGCGGGGGATTGCCCCCATTGCTGATGGCCTTCACCGCCCATTATTGTCTGCCTGCGTGAATCGTTCGGATGAAACCTAGAACCATAACCAACCAACGATCGCGCACTCACGATAATCCCTGGCACATGAATACGAATCCATCGAAGCAAGGCGCGCTGACTGCAAATTCTGCCGGTATTGGTGCTGTTACCCCTGAAATGGTGCGGCAGCGCGCGGTCCAACTGGCCGTGATCAACGGACGTTCCGCACAAGAGGTGTCGGCGTCCGATCGGGAACAGGCCCAGCTCGAACTCACGGGTAATCCGGAGGCGGACGCGAAGGAGCAATTACTCGAATCGGTGCCCGAATCCCAACGATGGGATCCTGTTCCGGGCTCCACGGGTGGCAAAGTGCCGGTCCCCCCTAGTGCAGATGAAGACGCCGAAGGGCGGAGCGATCAGGAGCAATTGGTCGATGAAGGCATCGCTAGTGCCGAGCGTGATCTCGCCCGCCGGACGGCCTTGGAGTGAACCACCTGACATTCCTCGATGCGCGAGGGCAGCCTGGATCGAGCAGTCTCGGTCGTGACTATGCTGTTATCCTCCTGACCACGACGATTCTGATCTTCATTGGCGCGAGATTGTATCCCCGTTTGGCAACGTAAAACCCATCTTGTGAACGGCCACCAAAATCATGAACACTCCGGCTCTTTTGCGAAGCATGGACCCAGCAACCGGAAGGGCACTCGACTCGGCGCGGTTGGATCAATTGGCGATCAACACGATTCGCTTTTTGTCAGTCGATGCGGTCCAAAAGGCGAACAGTGGCCACCCGGGCCTGCCCATGGGTGCTGCAGCAATGGCCTATGTGCTGTGGACGCGGTTCCTTCGGCATAATCCGGCCAACCCGCAGTGGTTTAATCGGGACCGGTTTGTTCTGTCCGCCGGCCACGGTTCAATGTTGCTGTATAGCCTGTTGCACTTGACGGGCTACGATTTGCCCCTGGAGGAAATCAAACAATTCCGCCAGTGGGGCAGCACCACGCCCGGTCATCCTGAACGCGGCATCACCCCGGGCGTTGAAGTCACTACGGGGCCCCTCGGCCAGGGCTTTGGCAATGGTGTGGGCATGGCCATCGCCGAGGCTTATCTCGCGGCCCGCTACAACCGGCCTGGATTCGAGATCGTCGATCATTTCACCTATGCACTGGTCAGCGATGGCGATTTGATGGAGGGCGTGTCCGCCGAAGCAGCTTCGCTCGCCGGTCACTTGAAACTCGGCAAGCTCATCTATTTGTACGATGATAACCGCATCACCCTCGCGGC
>Ga0265314_10001331_pt1 | contig 28000 bp, 34 predicted proteins | sample 4126metaG_FD_203106 | JGI IMG/M metagenome (GOLD analysis project Ga0265314, IMG submission 203106) | Rhizosphere microbial communities from Carex aquatilis grown in University of Washington, Seatle, WA, United States - 4-1-26 metaG | ecosystem: Host-associated > Plants > Roots > Rhizosphere >... | reverse complement strand
TTGTGGCCGCCGGCCCCCCCCCCCCGGCGGCCGGGGGCCCCCCGCGCGACTAGGGGGGAAAGAGGCGAAATGAGGGCCGGTCGTCCGTAGCTGCCAACGCGAGACTCCATCGGACAAGCCGATGGCATCTTTACAAGCAGGTAGCAGACACTCAAACGTCTCACTCCCGGCCGCGCGAAGCAAAGAGGCCATCCGAAAACTCCTCTTGCCGCGCCATCGTCATCTTTCGCTCCACGAAAGGGTGTACTTTCGCGGAGCGAAAGGCGACGATACGGCGGTTTTCAGATAGCCTTTAACTGCCCCCGATGGAATCCGCCCATGTATTTCCGTTTGTTCACCTCTTGCCTGCTGATCTTATCGGTCGCCGTAGCGACCGCCGCCGAACCTGTTCACGGCGGGAAGCGCCCTTTGTCAGTCGAAGATCTCTATCTCTTCGACGCACCACAATCGGTCACGCTTGCGCCGGACGAAAGTTACGCGGTGTATGTGAGGCAGTGGGTCGATCGAGACTCTAAGCAAGAGCGAATGTCGCTATGGCGCAGCGGGCAGAAGGGGACGCCGCCCCGTCCATTGGAAGAGGGCGAGCCCGACGCGCGCTCGCCCGTTTTCTCGCCCGACGGCCGCTGGGTCGCCGTCCGCTCGACGCGTCCGCGACCGGAGGGATGGACGCAAACTCCCTCAGTTCCGCCCGAATCGGACGCCGCCACCGACATATGGCTGATTCCCATCGAGGGAGGGACGGCGGTACCCTTGGCCGGCCCCAAAAAGCCATATGGCCGCGTGTTCAACGACCCGTTTTACGGCAGGGTGGCCTTTTCGCCCGACGGAAGGAAGTTGGCGTTCGTGGCCGACGACGGCTTCGACCCACCATCGCTCGAAGGGCCGGAGTCCGATGTCGTCGTGGTCGAACCGGATCAGGGCGAGGGCTACACCGGCTATGGACCGGCCCAGATTTGGGTGGCCGACCTGGCTACTGAGCCAGGCCAACAGCTCGCCGAGCAGATCACGAGGCTGACCGACGACGACATCTGGTATGGCGACCCGCAATGGTCAGCCGATGGAACATGGCTCGTCGTCCATGCGAATCGGACTTCCGACCGCGAGTCGGTTCGCTTTAGCATCAACAAGAACTTCGACGTTTGGGCGCTCAACGTGGCCGATCGCTCGCTGCGGCAATTGACCGAGGGAGCGGGGCCGGACATCTCGCCGCGATTCTCGCCCGACGGAAAGGAACTGGCCTTCCTCCGCTCACCGCGCAAGGGCCCGCACGCCGACATTTATGACCTCGTCGTCGTTGACTTCCGGCCCGAATCGCAAGGCAGCAAGCCAACGGAGCGGATCGCAGCCAGCTTTCACGACCGCTTGGAATATGTCCCCGGAGATCAACCGCCGGCGTTTCCGCTCCCGGACGATTGCTGGGACGGTCCAACGCGGCTGATCTACTCAGCTCCGCAAGGTGTGGAAACCGTCACGATGCGCCTCGACCTGGATGGCGGCGAACGAAGCGAGCTTGTGGCGGCGGGCACCGCGACCGCGTCGTCAGAGAGCGCTTTCGAACGCAGGGTCGCCCGGCGGCGCGAGCTGACACCCGCCGGAAACGGATTCCTGAGCGAGCGGGCATTGGGCGCGTCGCGCGCTTACCACTGGACCGACGAGGACGGCGGCCCATTGGAGGGAGTGCTGACCGTGCCGCACGCATCCGTTGCCCGTCCCCCGTACAAACTGGTGCTCTTTCCGCACGGTGGTCCGCACAGCCGCTCCACGACCACGTTCAATTTCACCGCCGAGATTTTCGCGGCCCAAGGCTACGCCGTTTTTCAGCCCAACTTTCGCGGCAGTGCTGGCTATGGGCGTCGGTTTCTCGACGCCGATCGCGGCGACTTCGGCGGCGGCGATATGCGCGACATCCTCCGCGGCATCGACCAGCTCGTCGCCGACGACGTCGTCGATCCGCAGCGGCAGTTCGTCTATGGCATCAGCTACGGCGGCTATATGACTTGCTGGCTGGTCGGCCACACGGGGCAATTCCGCGCCGCGGTGGCCCAAAACGCCGTCACCGACCTGAACATGATGTGGGGCCTGAGCGACATCCAAAGCTGGACCGAGTGGGAATTTGGCGGGCGTCCCTGGGAAATCGCCGAAGCGATGCGGCGGCACAGCCCGTTGACTTACGTCGCCGATGTGGAAACTCCCACGCTGATCTTGCATGCCCGCGACGACCGCCGCTGCCCGCTCGCCATGGGGCGAATGTTCCATCAGTCGCTGCGCGCTCGGGGCGTACGCACGCGGATGGTGATCTATCCGAACGAAGGGCACGGCATCCGCCAGCCCCGCCACCGCGAGGACCTGCTCCGGCGTACGCTGTCCTGGTTCGCCGAACACGACCGCGCGAAGTAGGGCAGCGACGGTGCTTGTGCCGCCGAGAAAAGCTTCGCCACATTGCGACCGCACCGGCTGAACCGTCGGAACGGGTTGACATGGTCCTTTCGAGCCTTTCATTTTCACTCAAATAGCCCTCAAGACACTTCAAAATCGTCCAAATCACGGCTCTTTTAGCAAGATCTGGTTGCTAAGCCTGCGGCGGTTAGCTCAAAATCACCGGGAAATACGCATGCCCGCCGACCTCGCTCATCGGTTTCTTGCTAACATGTCCTTGCTAAACGCAAAAAAACGCGCGCCGATTTCTAACGTCCTGGAGACGACAAAGTCGACGCAACTGGCCTGCCAAACTTTCGGGCACGGTGCCCACTAAACCGGTGGTTCACTGTTGGGACACTACAGCCGCGGCACGCTTTTTTGAGATCGCCGCGCGCCAGAGAATGACTAAAGTTTTCCAACGCGGGCGGCGGAGCCGCCAGTGGCCTGGCGGAACGGGAGCAACGGCTTGCGGCCTCACGTCCATCTCGCATAATGGGCGTTGACCTTCCGTCCCTGGTTTGGCTTGCCCGCCGCCGATAGGAGCACCTGGTTCATGCGCCGCAACCGCCTTCGAGAACTTCTCAGCGCCGATCAGCCCAGCCTGGGCACGCACGTTCATAGTTCCTGGCCCACGATCATCGAGTTGGTTGGGCACTCGGGAATGTTCGACTACGTGGAATTCGTCGGCGAATACGCGCCCTACGACCTGTACGCGTTGGAAAACCTGGGCCGAGCGGTCGACCTCTTCGACCACATGACGGCCATGATGAAAATCGAACAGGAACCCCGCACCTACTTGACGATCCGCGCCATCGGCTCAGGCATTCAGAACGTGCTTTTCGCCGATCCGCGCACCAAGCAAGACGTCGAGGAATGCGTGCGGGCAGTGCGGGCCGAAGCGCCGCACGCCGGCGGCAGGCACGGCGTGGGCATGCGGCGCGACGTGGGCTTCGTCCTGGAAGGGGGCTCGCCGGCCTTCGTTCAGGCCCTCGACGACGCCGTGGTGGCGCTGATGATCGAAAAGAATTCGGCGGTCGAAAACCTCGAATCGTTGCTTTCCGTCAAGGGGGTCGACATGGTCCAATTCGGCCCGGCCGACTACTCGATGAGCCTCGGGCTGACAGGTCAGTTCACTCACCCCCGCGTCGTCGAGGCCGAAAAGCACGTGATCGAGACCGCTTTGAAGATGGGCATCGCCCCGCGCGCCGAGATCTCGCACCCCGATGAGTGCGGTCGTTACCTCGACATGGGCGTGAAGCACTTCTGTATCGGCACCGACGTCAGCGTCCTGTTCAACTGGTTCCGCGACAGCGGCAAGGCGATGAACAAGCTCTTGAAACGCGATCCTCCGTCGGCCGGTCCCAGCGTGAAATCGAACTATCGAGCGTAGCACGGCCTCCTCACCTCCTTACTTCCCCTCCCTTACACCCAGATATCCGACGTGCAATCGCCTCCGGGAAACCGCATTTCGTGCGCGCGGGCGGCTCCGCCCGGCTCCTTGCCGAAGTCGACGAAGAAACGGTCATTGATCGCCAGCCCGCCTCGTTCGGTGTCGCAGTCGAGCTGCATCAGGTAGGAGCCCCGCTTCTTCATGTCGGGGTAAAACTGGTTGTCCCAGCTGCTGTACAGCGAATTCGTGACGTAGAGTCGCTTGCCGTCGAGGCTGAGCTGCAGCATTTGCGGCCCGCCCGCGAGCTTGCGACCCTTGGCCTGCTGGGGCTTTCCGATGACGCCGCCCAGCCAGACCTGTGCCGTCAGTTTGGGCTTGGCCGGATTGCTCACGTCGTACTGGCGGATGTCGCCGTGCAGCCAGTTCGAGAAGTAAAGCCAGCGATCGTCGAGCGACAGTACCAGGTCGGTGATCAAGCCCGGCACAGAGAACGGCCAACCCTTGGTGTCGACCGGCTCGACCTGGATCACCTTTTCGGCCTGCCACTCATTGTCCGTCTGGTGATAGTGCCACATCGCGCTCGACAGGGCCGCGCCGACGAAGCCGTGGGTACTGTCGGGGGCATGCTGAAAGCGGACCTCCAGGGGGATCAAGCCGCTTTCGCCCAGGTCGATCGACTGCGCCGGCTTGCGTTCGTCCCAGTCCCAGAAATGAATCTGGCTGCCGTATTTACCGGCCTTGACGTCGTCGAGCTGGAAACCGCCGCGAAACGTCTTGGGGGCCGCCCATTCGCTGGAGACCATCACGCCCGCGCGCGGCTGGTACCAGAAATCGTAGTTGAAATGCATCCCTTCCGTCGCCTTCTCCCAGCGGCCGGCAATCTCGAACTTTTGGTTCAGCAGCAGAAAACCGCCAGGCGCGTTTCCTTCGCCGTCGCCCAGCATCGAGAGCATGATCTCGCCCGTCGGCAGACAGTGGACCGTGTGCGGCGCCGAAAGGTCCGTCTCGGCGATGATCTGCTCGGGCTCGATCACCTTGAAAAGCTCGGGCGCCGCGGGATTGGCGACGTCGACGATGTGAATACGTCCCGAGAGCAGTCCCGGCAGCACGATATAGCGCCGCGAATGGTCTTTGTCGGCATGGCAACTGCTGCACGCGTTCCAGCCGAAGTGGTGCAGCTCGTCGCCTGCGTTGGGCATTGGCAGCCGGTGGACGATTTTCGAGTAGGTCTTCGATTCAGGGTCGACGTCGATCGTCGCCAGGTAGTCGGGCTTTTTGGACTCCGTGCCCACGTAGAGCGCCGTCGTGTAGAGCAGTTTCTCGTGGGCCGATTCCATCGCCTCGGCCGGCGAGGCATAAGTCGCGCCGCCGCATGGTTTCGGTCCGTCGTCGATGGCGGCCAAGGCAGGCCGGGCGAGCAAGCCGGGCGAAAGCGCGGCGGCCGTCGTCGCGAGGAATTCTCTACGTCGCATGGGTTGGGTGCTCCATCATGTTGGTTAGGCTTTTCAGCCTGACTGCGTAAGATTCGTGTCCCATGGCTTGGAAACCTTCAGGATACGACTGGCGCAACTTCCGGGCGTGCAGTATACAATAGGCCGCTCAAGGCGTCTTGTCCGCCAATCCGTATTGCTCCCCGGGTGATTCCGTCGAATCGCGTATTGCCTGCTCTATACCGTAATGCCCTACCTGATATTCCTCCTGATCTGCTCGATCTGGGGCAGCAGCTTCATTTTGATGAAGAAGGCGTCGCTGGCGTTCACACCGCTGGGGGTGGGTGCCGGCCGGGTGGTGGGCGGAGCGGTGGTGCTGGCGGCCATCTGGTGGATTTCGCGATTGCGCTGGACGCTTACGAAGCGCGACATCGGGCCGGTGCTGTTCGTGGTCCTGGTCGGCTACGCATGGCCCTACGCATTGCAACCGCTGCTCGTCGAACGGCACGGCAGCGCTTTCATCGCCATGACCGTCAGCTTTGTGCCGCTGGCCACGATTGTCGTATCGATCCCCTGGCTGGGCGTTTGGCCCACGGCGCGGCAACTGCTCGGCGTTGGTGGCGGACTCGTTTGCATGGGCGCCCTGGCCGCCGACGGGCTCAACCGCCGCGTGCCGCCGGCCGACCTGCTGCTGGCGGCATCCGTCCCCCTATCGTACGCCTTGGCCAACTGTTGCATCCGCCGCCAATTGCGGCATCTCACGTCGCTCGAGCTGTCGCTCGGCTCGCTGGCGCTGGCAAGCGTCGTACTCGTGCCATTGGCCTTTGCGGTGCCGGGCAAAACCAATACCGACGGAAACGATCTATCGCTTGCAATCTCGTCACTCGTGGTGTTAGGCGTGCTTGGGACGGGCGTGGGAACGTACCTGTTCAACAGGCTGATTCGCGAGCAAGGTCCGTTGTTCGCGGGCATGGTCACTTACCTGGTGCCGGTCGGCGCCTTGGCTTGGGGCTGGATCGACCAGGAGAAAGTGACGGCTTTGCAATTAACCGCCCTGGCCGGCGTGTTGGCAATGGTCGCCATCGTGCAAGTTGGCGCGGCGGCCCCAAGCGAGGAAATTACGTGCATCGACTGACTGGTTGAATAAGATGGCAGACATTGATCAGAGCGGCACGCCACAGAGCTCCCTATGAAATGCTCCCTCGCTCCGGCGTGGAAATGAGGAAATGAAAAACAAAACCAAGTATGAGCTACACCGTATGAACTACACCATGCGATCAACGATTGCCACTTTGATCTTTCTGTTCCTGGCCACGCCCGCCCTGTCCGATGGCCCTAACGACAACCTGCCCGAAAACGTGCGGCGCGTCCCGAAGCTCGGAATCGATGTCCCGGACGACGAGCGCGCGAAACTCGAAAAGGGACTTGCCGAGCTGGGCAACGCCATTGACGAACTGGCAACCCGCGACGACGCATTGGTCCGCGACCTGCTCGCCGACGTGCGGATTTACCAGAAGGCCGTCGCTGATGCGCTTGAATACCAGGAGTTTTTCGACGCCAAGGAATTGCAGGTGGCCCACGAGCTGCTCGCCGAGGGAAGCCAACGCGCCGCCGACCTGGCCGAAGGCCGCGCACCCTGGACCACGGCCACGGGGCTGGTCGTGAGGGGATATGTCTCGAAGCTCGACGGATCGGTGCAGCCCTTCGGGCTGGTCGTGCCGGCGTCGTATTCAGCCGTGGGCACGCACCGGCACCGGCTCGATCTCTGGTTCCATGGACGCGGCGAGACGCTGAGCGAGTTGTCGTTCATCCAGGGCCGCCGCACCCAGCCCGGCCAGTTCACACCGCAAGACACGATCGTGCTGCACCCCTACGGCCGCTACTCGAACGCCTTCAAATTCGCGGGCGAGGTCGACGTGCTGGAAGCGCTCGAAACGGTCCGCCGCCGCTACCGCGTCGATCCCGAGCGGATTTCAGTTCGCGGCTTCTCGATGGGTGGCGCCGCCTGCTGGCATTTCGCGGTGCATTACGCCGATCGTTGGTTCGCCGCCAACCCTGGCGCCGGCTTCTCGGAAACGCCTGAGTTTCTCGATTTTTTCCAGAAGGAGACGCTGCATCCCAACTGGTACGAACGGAAGCTGTGGCAACTCTACGATTGCCCTCCTTGGGCGCAGAACCTGTTCCATTGCCCCACGGTCGCGTATAGCGGCGAGGACGACATCCAGAAACAGGCGGCCGACGTGATGCAGACCGCGCTGGACGCGGTCGGCATCGACCTGGTGCATGTGATCGGTCCCAAGACAGGCCACGGCTACCATCCCGAATCGCAAGTCGCGGTCGAGCAAATCATGGACAGCGTCGCCGAGGTCGGACGCGACCGGCTCCCCTCGCTGGTGCAACTGACGACATGGACGCTCAAGTACAATCGCATGCACTGGGTTACGGTCGATGGCCTGGTCGAGCACTGGAAACCCGCGCGGGTCGAGGCGTTGGTCGGCGACGCCTCGTCGGTGGAGATCGCGACCGAGAACGTCACCGACCTCTCGTTCGAAATGCGTCCGGGCTACGCGCCCTTCGACCACGACCAGCCCGTCAAGATTTTGATCGACGATGATGAAATCGAGGCGCCGCAGCCGCGTTCCGACCGTTCGTGGCGCGTCGGGCTGCACCGCCGCGACGACCAGTGGCACTTGGGCCCCAGGGAAGGGGACGGCCTGCGGAAGCGGCACGATCTGCAGGGGCCGATCGACGACGCCTTGATGGACTCGTTCGTCTTCGTACGTCCCACGCGTAAACCCGCTCACGAGGCCATCGGCGCATGGTCCACCGCCGAGTTGGAGCGGGCGATCGAACATTGGCGACGACACTTCCGTGGAGCCGCCCGCGTCAAGCTCGACACTGAGATCGACGACGCTACGATCGCCTCCTCAAACCTGATCCTCTGGGGCGATCCGGCAAGCAACGCGGTGTTAGGCCGCATCGCCGGCAAGTTGCCAATCGGTTGGAACACCAAGCAAATCACGGTGGGCAAGCTGACCTTTCCGGCCGATTCGCACGCGCTGATCGCGATTTACCCCAACCCGCTCAACCCGCGGCGGTACGTGGTACTCAATAGCAGCTTCACCTTCCGCGAATACGCCTACTTGAATAATGCCCGGCAAGTTCCCAAGTTGCCCGATTGGGCGGTTGTCGATTTGCGCACGCCCCCCGACACGCTCTGGCCCGGTAAGATCGTGGCGGCCGATTTTTTCGACGAGAGTTGGGGATTGAAACCACCGCGCGAAGAATAGAACGTCGGGCAGGTTTCCAAGGGGCCATTAAAGTCGACCATGGTGATTGCTCTGCTTCAATCAAATGGGCTAAACTCAAGAATGGGGCTGTCGCTTGCCAGGAAGTAACTGTTCATGAGCACCATTGAAGCCATCTCCGCCCGTGGCATCACCATCGACGGTCGGCTGCACGTTCCCGCCGAGGTGCGCAGCCTGCAAAAATTTCGGGAGTGGATCCAAGCCGAGGACTTTCCTGAAAAGGTGCAGGTCTCGTTTATAGGCGGCGAAATCGAGGTGCAAATGAGCCCCGAAAACCTGGAGACGCACGGCAAGCTGAAAGTCGAATTGATCATCTCACTTGGGTTGCTGGTTCGCGATCGGCAAATCGGCGACCTGTATTCCGACCGCACGTTGCTCGTGTGCGAAGAAGCTGACCTGGCGACCGAACCGGACCTGGTGTTTTGCAGTTGGGAAGGACAGCGGGCGGGGCGTGTGCGCGCGTCGGAGTGGGTCACGGGGAGCGGCAACTACGTCGAAATCGTCGGCGCGCCGGACCTGGTGGTGGAGGTCGTCAGTTCCAGTTCGGTCCGTAAAGACACCCAGTCTCTTCGGGCGAAATACTTCAAAGCCGGCATTCCTGAATACTGGCTGATCGATGCTCGCGGCTTTGGGATCGATTTTCAACTTCTGGTGCGCGGTAGCGCCCACTACGAGAGCATGCCCGTTGACACAAACGGCTATCGCTTCTCGCCGACCTTCCAGGCGAGCTTCTTGCTCACGCGGCGGCGGAACCCTTTGGGTGCCTTCGCCTACACGCTTGCACAGCGTTAGGGTATACTCGGGCGCTACGGTCGGCGGCACCAACCGCCGGCACAATGTTCATTCTCGCGAGGGTCCCCACATGCTGACGATCCTGGGCGGAGGGCAGCCATTCTGCGACGGCGTTACGCGCCGCGGCTTTCTCACGATTGGCGGCCTGGCGATGGGCGGGCTTTCCTTGCCTGATATCCTGCGGGCCGAGGCGGCGGCCGGCCGAAAGTCGTCGCACAAGGCCGTGATCATGATCTTCCTGTCGGGCGGACCTCCGCACCAGGACCTGGTCGATCTCAAGCCCGACGCGCCGGTTGAAATCCGCGGCGAATTCGATCCGATCGCGACCAACATTCCTGGAATTGAAATCTGCGAGCACCTGCCGCGGCTGGCGAACATGACCGACCGGCTGGCGATCATCCGCTCGGTGGTCGGTTCCGAGGGGCAGCACGCGGCGTTCCAGTGCATGACCGGACGCACGCACGCCAACCAGCCGCAGGGGGGCTGGCCCTCGCTCGGCTCGGCGGTGTCGAAATTCCAAGGCGCGACGCGGCCCGCCATTCCACCCTTCGTCAGCCTTTCGCCTCCGATGATAACTTCGACCTGGGCCGACCCCGGCCAGCCGGGCTTTTTGGGTGTGGCCCACGCCGCCTTCAAGCCCAGCGCCGAAGGCCGTGACGACATGGTGCTCAACGGCGTCACGCTCGAGCGGCTGCACGATCGCCAGGCGTTGTTGGCCGGTTTCGATCGCTTGCGCCGCGAGTGTGATTCGGCCGGCGTGATGAACGGCCAGGACGCTTTCAACCAGCAAGCGTTCGGCATCCTTACGTCGAGCAGGCTGGCCGAGGCGCTTGATCTCGAGCGCGAGCCGAAGGCGGTGCGCGACCGTTACGGCTACGGCTCGCCCGAACCGGCCGGTTACGGCGACGCGGGGCCGCTGTTGAACACCTACTTTCTCACCGCTCGTCGGCTGGTCGAGGCGGGCGTCCGCTGCGTGACGTTGGCTTACGGCCGTTGGGACTGGCACGGCCAGCCGCACGGCACGACCTTCGAAAACGCTCGGCACCACATGCCGATGCTCGACCTGGGCGTGAGCGCCTTGGTCGAAGACCTGCACCAGCGCGGGCTCGACCGCGACGTGTCGGTGATCGTCTGGGGTGAGTTCGGGCGCACGCCGAAGATCAACGCGCAGGGCGGACGCGACCATTGGCCGCCCGTCTCCTGCGCCATGCTCGCCGGCGGCGGCATCCGCACCGGCCAGGTGATCGGCTCGACCGACCGATTGGGCGGCTACGCCAAGGATCGGCCGGTGAGTTTTCAGGAGATCTTCGCCACGCTCTACCACAACCTCGGCATTAATGTGAACACCGCCACCGTCGCCGACCTCGCCGGCCGGCCGCAGTACCTGGTCGACCAGGTGCAGCCGATCCGGGAACTGGTGTAAACCGCGGGGATGATCACCCCGCACACGTTTCCAGTACAAGTTCGCTCTAGCAAGAAATGCACTACGACGCGAGACCGGAGGAGACTCGTGGTGCTGAAGCGGTGCCGCTTGCAATTCTCGCTCCGTCGGGGCTCGTGGTAATTTGTCCTTCGGTTCGGCATCGACCACGCGGTTTGGTGTAGCCTGAACATCACTGAGACAATTTCAAATCACTGGACATTCAGCGTCATAAGGCTCGCCAGGCTCTCGGCATGAGTTTTCGGCTATCGGTCGATCGTATCTTCGATGGCGGCTCGGAAGTCCGTCTGACGATCGCGCTGGCGGGGTTGCGGCGTCAAAAAACGTGCCGCAACCCCTTGGTTTGCCGTGGACGGAGCACGCTCTCCAATTCGAAGGGCGAAGTGGCGACGCAAGACGATGCTGAACCAATAGAGACCGTTCGCCCACTCCCAGGAACAGCGACGAACGGCGTTGGCACAGGCGATCGCAATGGCGGAGAAGCGCGACGGTAAGCGCCGCGCCGGCCATTCGCTGTGAACGCAAGCTTTGGTTGGCGGTTGACGGGCTCGCGCCGTCATAGCGCCGGCCATCTCGTCCTGGGCGGGAAAGTGCCGGACTTTTCTTGGTTCAAACGCGCGCCGCCGACGTTTGCCGCACGCCGTTTGGAAAGCACCTCCGGCGGCGGCCGCGAAGCCGCCTGACCACTCGCGGCAAAAACTCCTGGTTCTCCATCGACATTCGCTCCACCACCCACAGAGCACTGTCCGGCCGTGGGGGAGAAATATGTCCTAAGTGGCAACGAGCCGCCTCCCCGGGCGCAGCCGGCGCGGTTTCCAATGGACCGTTGATGACTGCTTCCTCTGGGGGTTGTGGAGACGCAGGAGTTTTTGCCGTGCCGCTGCAAAAATTTCCTCACCGGCTGTCACACTTCCGCCGGACGGCGGTATGAGTGGTGTCGGGGCGAAGTAATTGAAGGTCCTGCGATATGGAACCCATCACGCTGGTTTGCCTCGCGCAGTCGCTGTTCTTGATCGTCGTGGGAAGCGTTGTGATGCTTGGCGTGACCACGGCGATGATGAAACTCCTGGCTCGGGATGCTTCGCAGCTCGCCGCGGCGTTTCGCGCGTGGCAATGCGGGCGCGCCGCCTCGCTGACGATTGCTCGGCTGCCCAAGGGTGTCTGCCAGGAGCCTGGTCTGATTCTGGCGGTTCGTAACTTACTGTTCGACCTGCTCGCGGCGGCGGGCCTTATAGGCCTCTCCGGATACATTACCTGGAATGCCGCCTTCTGAACCAACGAACGGCTGAACTAACGAACCGCTGAACCAACAAACCGTTGAACCAACGAACGGCGCGTAAACGATTCCAGCAGGACACTCGCCCAATCGAGCCGAATTCTCCCCACAGCCGGAGCTCGGTGCTCAGGCATCGGCTCGCACACTTCCCTGGGCGTCGAGCCGCGCTGCGGCCTTGACCAACGCGGCGACAGCTGCCTTTTTCCATTTTGCCAGGTCGCGGACCGTTATATGCAGCATCCCCTTGCCTGTTCCGTGAAGCAAGCCGTTCCGGTCGGCCAGTTCCGTGCCGCGGAAGAACGCGAGGTTTACGTGCTCGCGGTAAGCGATGATCGAGCAGACTTTTTCTTTTCCGACCCAGCACGGGTAACTCCATTTCACGGTTTCCGTCAACTGGGGTGCGGCGCGGCGCACCAGATCACGCAGCGCAATGGCGATTTCGCGCTGGGCCTTGGGGAGTGCGGCGATATACGCGTCGGGCGTCTTGGTTTTGGTCTTCGTCATGATCACGACCAGTCGCCTCGGACCAACGGCGATTCCAATTCGGCCTTTAGTCAGCAGGCAGCAGTTTCAGCTCGGCCGGCGGATCATCGACGGGGAGCAACGGCGGGCCTGGCACCACCGCTTGCACCGGAGGCCGTGCCACCGCGGGCGGAGGTGCGACAGGCGGTGTTTTCCGATAGACGTTCATGATTGCAGCGAGGAAAGCCATCTGCACAGCAATAAGCGCGACGAGCAACATCAGCTGTTTAAGCGAGAACTGGTACGGCTGCGGCGAGGCTTCGACCGCGACTTGGGCACCGCCCTTGCCTTCCTGCAAAAGTGCCACGGCTTGCCGCAGCGCAGAAAGCTCCTTCTTCATTTTCGAGATCGAATCGGCCACGACAAAGAAGCACATGGGCAAGAAAGCCCAGACAACCGGTTCCCACCATCCGTTTCCGCTGAGTCCGAAAGCAAGCCCGGCAAGCGGACCAAAGAGCGCAATAGACGACAGGAAGACACAGAGGATGAACGCCCCCCAAGGGGAAGGCGCTTGCCGGGTTTCAGGTTTCATAAAGACACTCTAGCCGATATTCGCCAATTCCTCCATCGCTCTGCCGCATGATCATCGACCGGGGGGCGCCACACTCGCAGCCGTCGATCAGATGGAGAAGGGTGAGCAAGTCGAATACCAGGTCATTCCGTTGTGATCGTCGGGGCGGCCCCGGCCTGCGCCTTGAACACCTCTCGTGGATGGCGGTACTTCAGCGACGAAAACGGAATCTCGTCTTGCCGACCAGTCGGCAAATGGGTTCGGGTCAGGTGGCACGACCTTCAAGGACGTGATCTTGTATTTGGTGCTGAGTTTCTGGGAAAGCCGCAGAATCATGTCGGGCTAGAGTTTGGGAAGGTGGTCGGCTGGTCTCGGGCAACGCCGGTGCTCGATGAAGAATGCGTATTGGCGCAGGTAGCTCTCCGCGTGCGTTGTTGAAAACGAAACGCACTCGTCGGTATTGTTGTTCGTGATTCCTAGCTGCTCAATCTGGGCCAGTCGGTGATCCATCTCCCACCACCACTCTCGGATGAGTCGCAGATTCCAGTGTTTATCACCGTCGGCTCCGTATCCGCGAAGCGGGTCGCACAGGGCTGCCTTGATGACCTGCTGAAGCCCTTCGATGGTCGTGGGTTGGCGGTAGACGAACTCGTGCCCGTCGCCATCGACCATCACGTTGTGCGGTGCCTCAATCGGCCCGGTCCAACACTTGTCGGTCTCGGCGCCATAGAAAGGGCCGGGGATGTTGAAGGGGTTTCTGTCCTCGAACTTGCCACGGAAGGCGGGAAGGTTGGGGATTGGGGACCAGACTGCGGGGTCAAGCTCTGGTGCATCGCTGCGACTGACTTCAGGCACCTGGTGCTGGGAAATCGTTGCTCGATACGTCGAGATGTCGATGATGTCCATGCCTGACCTCCTCCGTCGTGATTCTAACACATGCAGCAAGATTCAGGCGAGTCGGACACCCGCTTCACGAACGAGGGCGACCCTTGACCATGATCCGGCGCGTCGGCCAGAATGGCGGGCATGGAAATTAAGCTCATCCAGGAAAGCCAGGCCCCTGCCCAATTCTCGTTGCGGTCACTCTTCGTGGCGACCTCCGCGGCTCGGCCGCCGGTGTGTTCGGCGGTGTTCGTCGGTGAGCGTGGTCGGTTGACCGAGCGGGGCGTGCGGAATCTGTGCGACAAGTATTCAGCAATCTGCGGCTTCAAGATTTTCCCGCACCTGCTGCGGCACACGATGGCTCATCAATTCCTCGCCGACAACCAGAACGATTTGGTGAGCGTGGCCCAGATTCTCGGCCACGAAAACTTAAACACGACGGCCCGATATACGAAGCGAACGCAGGACCAGCCAGGCGAGGCGTCGGATCGGCTAAACTACTGAGGCGTCGGTTTGCCGAACTCGCCGGCCTCGTATTTTTTCCAGAACTCGTCGGGAGGCCATTGATTGTTCGAGTCAATCCCGAGCGTCTTGAGGCTCTCCATCTTGCGGATTACATCGAGCCCCCTGGTGATGTTCTTGGGCGTGATACGGGCCTCCGTCAGGTTCATCCCTTGCAGCTGTGACAGGTCGGACACTTGTGTGTTGTAGATATCCAGATGTCCGAGGTGCATCCCTTCCAGCGGCGAAAGATTCGACACCTTCGTATGGGCGCATCGCAGAATTGTCAGAGGCAGTCCTTGTAGCGGTGATAGATCGGACACACTCGTCATGGAGCAACTCAGGACCGTCAACTTAATCCCTCGGAGGGGCGAAAGATCAGTCACCCCGGTTGCATCGCAAATCAAGGTCGTTAAACGTGATCCTTCGAGTGGCGACAGGTCGGAGACAGGGGTATTGCCGCAATGCAGGTGCGCCAAAGGCATCTCCTTCAACGGCGACAGGTCAGACACCTGCGTGTTGAGGATACCCAGGCCCGTGAGCGGTAAACCATGCAAGGGGGAAAGGTCCGACAATCTACCGGTCAGATGGCCGCCACCTGCACAATCCAGCCTCGTCAGCCCCACCAACGCCCGAATAGGCGATATATCGGTCACGTTGTCGGTGACAATTCCAGCCGCCGCCACGACGCCGTTTTCGATCTTTGGCGTGCCCTTTCCGTCATAATCCGTCAACTTCCCGTCAAACCCTGGATTCAACTCGACCAGCTTCTTGCTGACCGCTTCCACCTGTTGTTCAGCAGGCATGGCCGCCACGTCCTTCACCCATTGATCGAATCCCGGCATCTGGAACCCGAGCTTCTTCCCCTTTTGCCGTTCCTCAACCTCCTTCCAGAACTCGGCTGCGGGTTTATCGTTGATCGTTTTCAATGTCTTGATCGAACGCAGGATTTCAGTGTCACGTTCAGGCTTGAAGTCGAGGGCGAGTTGAACAAGTGGCATACCTTTGAGTGGTGACGTGTCGGATACTTTCGTTATTCTGATAAGCAGCCCCGTCAGTTGCATCCCTTGCAGTGGCGACAAGTCAGACACCTCTGTGCTATCGCAATGCAGGTAGGTCAGCTTCGCCTGCTTCAGGGGAGACAAGTTGGAAATCCTTGACCCATAGCAAACCAACTCGGTAAGCGGCATCCCTTGCAGTGGAGACAGGTCGGATACTTGCGTTCCAACACAAACGAGTAATGTAAGCTTCATCCCTTCGAGTGGAGACAGGTCGGCCAACTTCTCTCCGCTCACATTCAGAAACTTCAGTCCACGCAAAGCACGCACAGGAGAAATATCAGTCACTTTGTCAGTCGAAAATGAAATCCCCACAACCACGCCATTCTCGATCTGTAAAAGCCTGGTCCCTGCCCAATAAGTTTCCGTAAGTTTCCCGTCAAACCCCGGATTCAACTCCATCAACTTCTTGCTGACCGCTTCCACCTGCTGTTCAGCAGGCATGGCTTGCACGTCCTTCACCCATTGATCGAACTCCGGCATTTGGAATCCGAGTTTCTTTCCCTTCTGCCGCTCTTCGACTTCCTTCCAAAATTCCGCTGCCGGATGTTCGTTGATCATAACCAAGGTCTCGATGGAGCGGAGGAATTCGATGTCTCGTCCGGGTTTGATGTCGATAACAAGACTCTTGAGGGGCAGTTGCGCCAACGGAGACAGGTCGGTGACTTTCGAGTTAGGGCTATAAAAATATAGATCTTCGAGCGGCGTGCCGATGAGCGGCGACAAGTCCCGGACAGGGCATTGCAGAAGGTTGAGAAACTTTAGCGGCATGCCCTTCAGCGGGGTCAAGTCCTTGGCTTGGGTACCTCCTAAACTCAGGAAGGTGAGCGGCATGCCATTCAGCGGTTCAATGGCCGTGACCGTGGTGCAGCCATAAAAGTCCAGAGCGGTGAGCGGCATGCCCCTTAAGGGCGAAAGCTCTGATAGTTTTGGATTCCCCCCCAAGATCAGCGTCATCAATTGCATTCCTTGCAGTGGCGACACATCAGCAAGGATTCCATTGAACTGGTTTCCCGGACACTTCAAGGCCATGAGTCCAGAGAGGGCTCGCACCGGCGAGATGTCGGTCACTTTGTCCGTGACGAACTGCAACCCCGTCACGACGCCATTGTCAATCGTTGGCGTCACCTCCCCATCAAACCCCGGATTTAACTCCACCAGCTTCTTGCTGACGGCCTTGATCTGCTCCTCCGCAGACATGGCCTGCACGTCCTTCATCCATTTCTTGAAATCGGGCGAATCCCACGGCTTGTTCCCTACAACGGCTTCCGCCACCGCAGGCTCATCTTTCAGCGGCTCCAGCGTAGCCGTGATCGGCTGCTTTCCGCCCGCTTCGATTTCAAAGTCCTGACCAAAGACGGTGAATCCATCCTTCTGCACCTTCAGGCGATGCTTGCCGGGATCGACTGAAATGGAAATGGTTCCCTTCTTGCCCTTCTTGGTAATCTCGACCGTGCCGTCTTCGGTCAACACTTGCACGTCGGCATCAGGCTCATTGATGGTGACGATCAACGTACCGTCCTTGGTCGTCAGCTTTACTACCAGACCGGCCAGAATTGCCACACCGAGAACAGCGCCTCCGATCAGCAGCTTCTTCTTGCCTTTGTCGGTGGGCGGCTTGGGCACTTTCTCCGTCTGTGTGGCAATTGTTGGTGGCGACGAAGAAGCTTCGAGCAAAGCCGTTTGGGCCGGGTCATTGAGCGTTTGTTCCTTAAAACGACCGCAGCTTTCCAGGGCGGCGACCACTTCCGTCATCGTTTGGTAACGGTCTTCGACCTTCTTGGCGAGCATCTTCCCGAAGACAGCCTCAAGCGGCTCCGGGACTTCGGCCCGAACAGACCGCAAGGACGGAATCGGTCGTTCCCGATGAGCCAGCAGCTTTTGCATGATCGTGTCGCCCTCGTAGGTGGCCGTGCCGGTCAGAAGGTAAAACAGAGAGCACCCCAGCGCATAGATGTCGGCACGGGCATCCGCCGTCTTGGTGTCCAAGGCTTGTTCGGGGGCCATGTAATCCACGGTCCCCATGATGGTGCCGCTCGATGTCAATTCGGCTGCCGTGGGAGCATCACCCTCGCCGGTTAGACGAGCCAAACCCATGTCGAGGATTTTGACGATGCCTTCGTTGTTCAAGAGCAGGTTGGCGGGCTTGATGTCCCGGTGGACAATGCCTTTCTTGTGGGCCGCTTCCAGCCCCCTCGCCGCTTGCAGGACGTAGTTCACGGCTTTCTCAACCGACAAAGGCCCATTCTTCTTGACCAGAGCGGAAAGGTCGTTCCCTTCGACCAACTCCATGACCAGAAAGTGAACTCCATTGGCCTGATCAGCATCGAAGGCGGCAACGATGTTCGGGTGGCTGATCTTGGCTGCCGCAGTGACCTCTCGTTCAAAACGGGCAATCGCAGCAGCATCTTTCGTCAAGTTCGGCGGCAAAACCTTGATCGCTACGATGCGGTGCATTCGGCGATGCTCAGCCTTGAAGACCTGCCCCATGCCGCCTGCCCCGATTTTCTCCATCAGCACGTAGTTGCCAAGAACGAGCGACTTGCCTTTCCCCCTGGAAACCTCTTCCGCTTGGAACTTCGTCAGTTTGTTCTTGCGGATTAGGTCACGGGCGAGTCCCTCGGCATCTTTGGGCTCGCTCGTGGGCGGCAAAAAGTCCTTGAGCGTGTTGCCAGGGATGATCCCGCTGTCTTCAAGCTGCTTGACGAATTTGTCGAGGGGAACGGCCATCGTCGGATGTTCGGCGCACAACAGGGATGGAAGTGGCCATTGTCCCTGAACGACAGCCCATTGGCAACACTGGACACCCGCTTGAAGATCGACCGCTGCGAACCCATCGCCTGACCACGACGCCTATGGTAGTCTCGCCCTTGCGACGGCGGGCAACCATGAGCCATTCGAGGCCATGCCTGCCGAAACGGCTCGGAAATGCTCCAAAGGAGGCCCCAATGCGTGAAATCACCTTGAACCTATCGGGCGGCACCTTCACCTTGTCGGACGGCGAAATCACCAGCGACTTGCACTACGCCTCGCTCAGAGAGTTCCTTGAAGGTGGTAACGAGAAGCCCGGAGATCCGCTCGACGACCAGTACACCTACGGCTGGTGCGAGGGAGCCATTGACGCCGTGGAGTCGATGATCCTTGCCGCTGCCGAGGCCGGGATCGACGTGCAAAGCGATCAGTTCACTTCGGCGATCCAGACCACGCTCGACGCCATCGGCAGCGAGTTGTAGACACCCGCTTGCTCATCGCTCAAATGTTCGCAGTCAGCACGCCGACATCGACGTGGAAATAGTCTGCCAGCTTACGGATCATCTGCCGACTGAACGGCTTTTTTCCGGCGAGCACCTCAGAAATTGTGGACTTCGGCAACCCGGTGTCCCGACTCAGTTGGATCTGGGCAATGCCCTTCGCATCCATCAAATGCCGGAGCATGTCGGCATCGGAAACCGGTTCAATGGGGTGGTGCTCGTCCTCGTAAGCACCTACGAGGTCGCTCAGGGCTTCGAGATAGGTCTCTTCGCCCTCGTCGAGCTTGCCACGGGCAAGAAGCTGGTCCATCATTCGCTGTGCTTCGGCAAGGTGCTCATCGGACTTGATCGACGCCAAGGGGAAATCAAGCACAAGCTCCATGTAGGAGTCTCGGCTCTTTCCTTTCAGGCGGAATTGCGTCTTCGTCGTCATCCTCAGCCTCCTTGTTTCACTGGCCCAGGCTTAGTTTTCTTGGCTGCCCTCGGTGGGGGTCCCTCGAAGCAGCCGCAGTCTACCTTCCATTTTTCCAGGCCGTACTCGGCGTGCGTCATGACCTTCAGGATGAAGACCTTCTGGCTCGGATAAAGGATGCGAGTGATCAGCCGGTACTTGTTTCCGCCGATGTTGAAGACCACGCAGTTTCCAACGAGGCTCGCCCACCCGAATACTGCCTTTACGTCCGCCCATGATCGCCAGGCCACGCTCTTGTGGCTGACATGGGTATGCCAAGCTCGCAAAGGGCCTTCAGAGTCCTCATTTCCAGGGATTTCCCAAAACTCCCGGAGTCTTGCCTTCGAGATAACCCGCATCCGGTGCTTCTCCTTTTATCGGCATCCAAGTTCATTCTAGTTCGCAAAATACGAACTGGCAAGGGCCGGGTTCGCAAATTACGAACTGCTTGACTGGACAGGACTTCCAACGACACCCGCTTGTTCCTCGACACCAACCACCGAGGAGCAAACCATGTCCATCGCAAACGGGGCCGATCCCATCCAGCAAAAGGCCGCAGCCGACGCCAATGCGGTCCAAGATGCCTGCAACCTAGTCGCCGTTGTCGGCTGCTTTCATCGCCACCTGCTGGCCCTACGTCGTAGCGAGGTCTGCGGCGACGATCTAATCAATCATCCCGTGGCCTTGGCGTTCGTGTCGAAGCTGAGCTCGCTCTGCCGCATGACGCTTGACCGGGAACTGGCGGCACTCGGGGCCATCGACCTGATCGAGCAGGCCCCGACGGTCGAATACCAGGTCATTCCGTTGTGATCGGCGGCTTGAAAAACGAAGGGGCTGTGAGGTGATACCATGATCGAGATCGAAGGCAAGCCGGAAGAGATTTTCAGCCCGCATAATTGCTGGCTCGAAGGGATTGCTGCCCACAATCAAGGCAAGTGCCGAGAGTCTTGCCCCATCAACCACCCCCAAGCTGCCTTGGCCTTCCAGCGTGGATGGGATCGAGCCAAAGAAGCACAGACACCCGCTTGACCACGGCTTGGCCGAAGGGCTCCGTTGGGCAGCCATCAATCAACCACAGCCAAACCCTTGAACACCTCTCGTGGCGTACGGGAATTCAGCGACAAGAACGGAATGTCGTTCAGCCGAAACGACGTGTCATGCGGCGACAATTCTCTCTCAATCAGCCACCTCTTGGCATGAACCATCAGGTCGTTCGTCGAGCCAGTGACCGAGCGGCTCAGTGCCTTCGAGAACTGAACCGTACCGCTTGCCGGAGCAATGAACCGCCGAAAGATGAACTCCAGCCCGTCGGCCGACATGTATTCCCGAATCGCCTCCAGCACTCGGTCGATCAACTGACCTTCATCTGCAATGCCCCGGCCGTAGAGCACCGTTGAGTAGAGCGACGGGGTATTCGTCACGATGATGAACTGAGTTCGCTCAGCCGTGAAGAGATTCGCCGACCAGTCGGCAAACGGATTCGGGTCAGGTGGCACGACCGTCGAGGGCTTGACCTTGTATTTGGTGCTGAGTTTTTGGGACAGCCGCAGGATCATCGGCTCAGTCTAGCCCGCCCATCCAACAGCTGCCAGCATCCTGTTCGTCCGTCGTAAGCACAATTCGATCACGCCAAGCGGTGAATTCCGCCATACTGGCTTCAGTCTGGTCCGAGAAGTCTGCGATCTCGCTCGTCTGGCAGTCCACTAAACGAAGTTCAAGCACTTCGCACGCTACTTTCATCACGGCCACCGCACCCGGCGCTGCGTTCGACCTGACACCGATGGACTCGACCTGGCCGCACTCATCGGCCAGCCCGCAGTTGAATTCAATCCAGAACCCATCTCCTACGACGCACGTTTGACCGTCTGCGTGGTCTTGTCCCGGAAAGGCTTGCTCAAGCCACGCCCGCACGTCAGCCGGGGTTCCGATTGCGGGCATCGTCCAATCCCTCGGGATGTCGGCCAACGCCACGTCAGGCGGAAGCCGCAACATGAGTCCGTCCCAAGACATCCGCTACCTGCACTTTCCCGACATCCGGTTCCGATCAGATCGCCTGATACTCCCACTCATCGTCCAGCATTGGCTTGAGGAACTGAAGGGGCTGCTCCGTTTTGGCGCCTACCCAGACGGAGTAACCCTTCCGGTCCTTGATCTCTCCGTTGTACATCGTGTACATAAAGGCCCCATTCTTCGCAAAGAATCGAGTCTCCTCGCACCAATGCCATCCGTTGATTGCCAACGGCGGGATTTGCTCAACGATTCGAGCTAGCGTTTCGCCATCCAGCCACGCAGCAGAGGCACCGTAACGGCAATGACACATCGTTCCTTCAAAAAGGCACGCAAGGATGAGGTGCTCCGACAGCATGATCCCTTCTGGCTCCCACGGCAGAGGCGAACCTTCCCGCCCAAAAACCGGTGGATCATCGCCGTCTTGCAGCGTGGCCCATTCGTAACACCACTGGTTCTCGCCATAAAACACGAGGAGACCTTCGGACGGTTTCGACAAAAGGGCTGGAGGTAGCAGCGAGTTCTGGCCGCTGAGAATTTCGGTGCGTCTTCCCGCAAAGCGATACCACCATCGAAGGGCCGTCGGAAGCTCCATCCCCAGCAAGTCTTCCTCGGGAATTCCGTCTTCGGGCCGAATCTCTCCGTGCCAATATCGAACCAGCGTCTTCAAGATGTCGAGACGCTCATTCATCCCAATGGCGGTTCCAAGCCGCCCGAGTGCCGCATCGACAGCCGCATGATCCACATCTCCGAAGTGAAATTCGCCAATCTGCGACCATATCTGGCTAGGCAGCGTCGGCACCAGTTCAAATTGAGCTTCTCCGTGGTTTGGTTTCCCCCCGATGGATTGCATGTGCGAGGATGTCAGTTTTCCAAGAAACCGGTACTTTCCCGAAGGCGTCGGACGAACAAACAGCCAAATGGCTCGCTTCAACCCGACTTTGCCAACCACTTCGCTGGGCACGAAAGGCGTATGCTTGTTGCCACTCACCCGGTATGGCTTGTCGGCGACCCAGACAAACGTCGCCCCGTTTGTGAAGTGCGATTTCAGCGGCGGATTACCCAAATCTGCAAAACAGATGGCAGTATCCGACCAAAGAATCCATTGACCGTCGCACAGGCTTCGAGCCTTTGACTCGTCGCCAAACATGCCGATGACGGTATGCCGGTCGTACTCCTCGTAGAGTGCAGGCTTTGCCATCGTGGCCTCGGGGAATTGACGGGGGCATTATACGTCGGCTTGACGGCTCTGACACCCGCTTGAAGGCCAGTCGAAGCTGACCAGCAAGGCATGCCGCTCAGCACGGCTTCGGCACTCTGGAGCAAGCCATGCAAACTGGTTCCGTTCGTCAGGGCCAAATTGAAATCGGAATCATCGAGCACAACGGTCGAGAGTTTTCGGCCATCGGCGCATCGGTGATTCGCCGCCGCGTCACCGACTACACCCGCCTCGTAGATGGCGACATCCATCTTGCGACTTGGTGCGGCGAGACCATGCTGGCCTGTCGGTCGGAAGTCGTCGAGCGGTTTTGGTCAGGCACGATGGCGGTAATGTTCCGGCTCGCCCGTGGCCGGTTCATCGTCGGCAATTCGCTGGGCATGGGAATGCTTTTCAGGTGCGAGTTAATTGTCGGCAGCGATGCGGATGCCGTTCAATGGCCCGCCAGTTGGCCGATCAGTTCGCCGAACTCGATGCCGAGGATGAAGAAACTTTCGCCGAGGAAGAGGGGCTGCTCGACATTCAATTTCGCTGCCCCGAATACGGCCATGAGTGGCAAGAGCAGTGGCCGAGTGCCTGCGATTCCGAATGCCCGAATTGCGACACGAAGAACATCACGGCCCTGACCTAGACACCCGCTTGAAGATCACGAGGAAACCAAATGCAAGGAGAAAATCATGGGGAAGGAATTGGCGATTGAACGTCGAGGCCGACAGCGATGCCATCGACGTGTTGGCCGAAAACGAAAAATACGGCGACGAAATCATCGTTGCAGACGAAGATCTCGGCGATTACCCCGAAGACGGCCGCCATTACTCGGGGCAGGGCAAGGTGCTCGCGACCTCGATCACTTGATGGTTCACGGCCCATTCCCATGCCGCTACTTCGGCGACGGGTTGCCCGAGCAAGGCGTGATGCCGACCGAGTTCGAGCCTTGTACTTAGGGAATAAATCCCCGAGGTTGGACACCCGCTTGAAGGACGAAGCTTGACCTTAAGGGCGGCAGCGATGACGGCCAATTCGAGTTGTAACCTTGGCGATGGCCGTCGCACTTGGTTTGGTGAACTGGTTCGGCCCAGAATCAACCTCACTCGCCTCCGCATGGCAATGACCAGCCCAGACGCAGCCCCAAGGCCATTCCAATTTGGGCTTCGGTCGCTCTTCCTGGCAATTTCGGTGTTTGCAATCGTGCTGGGTTTACTGAAGTGCCTCGGTCCCATTGGCTTTTTCGCCGTGTTGTTTTCAACCGGCCCATTTGCGACGGTCATCGCCATACTTGTCAAGAAAGAGAGGCGGTTAGCCTTGATCTGGTTTCTGGTCGCCTCGGTCATCGGCATCGCCTTCTTGCTCATGTTTCCGTCGCTGATCGTCACGCATTGAGCCCCGCTTCACGAACGAGGACGAACCTTGACCTTGATCCTGCAGTGTGGCGACAATGACGACATGGCCGCTCACGAAACCACGACGCCGTTCCAGTTCGAGCTTCGGTCCATCTTCCTTGCGACCTCGGCGACTGCCGTGGCATTTGGTTTCGTGAAGTGGTTCGGCCCAGAAGTCGCAATCATGGTCGTACAGTCGGCGGTCATCGTTGCTGTCGCCAAACGCAAGCGAACCGCCTGGTTCAGCAGTGTCATCTTCGGACTTTTTGTAGCATTTCCGACGTTGTTCTCGGGTCATCGCCACCTCGTTGACTGGCTTCTCCTTGTTGTCTTGTGGGTGAGCCTTCCTGCGTTGATTGCATTCGGTCGAGCAACGGACGGTGAACCGAAACTGCGGTGCCGTTCATTGCGGTGGTCCTGGCTTTTGCCGGTGGTTTGGCTCCTGATCGTCCTTATCGGAATTATCATTTTCGCCGATGATTTACGAAGCTGATGAGCAGACGGCGAGTCTAGAAGTTGCCCCAGAGCCATTCCAATTTCGGCTCCGGTCGATTTTTCTGGCGACCGCAGCAGTCGGCGTGGCTCTTGGCCTATTGCATTGGTTCGGCGCAGTAGCCTTGATTTTGGCGGTCCAGTTCTCAGCGGTCGTCGCCATTTTGGTGATAAGCAGGGGAACGGCTTTGCGAGGCGTGGTAATCGTGGGTGGGTTTGTGGCGATCCTCTCTTTGCTAACTTCGGCGTGGCCCGTCGTCGCATTTTGGACAAGTCTTACTGCGTGGTTTGGGGGAGCGCTAACAGCGGACGCTGAGTCGAAGAGGCGGTCCTTCTTTCTGCGGTGGGCGTGGCTCTTGGCATTGATTTGGCCCCTGATTGTGGTCCTCATCGAGATCATGACCATCTCCTTGCGATAGCCACCACGCTTCCTCCCTGCAAGATGGCCGGGATAAATTGGCGAAATGGACGAGAACCCGTACAAATTATTCCGCTCGGCCGCAAAGCATATTGTGTTAAGCATGCTTCGGGCCTGCTACATCCTGATGATTATTTTCGGGACTTTGGGCGTTCCATTTGGAGCGTTCATTGGCGCTGAAAGCGGTCACGACGGCCCTGGCCCAAAAACCGCCGCCGAATCAAGGGCGAAGAAGAAGTGGGCCTACCAAGTCATGGCAACCAGCGCCTTCCTGGCGATTGCCGGTGCCACGGCGCTTTACCTGGCAGACCGGAGACGATGCCGCAAAAATACGCAGAACAAAATTGAATTTGCCCGCCAAGTCCATCCGCCCAAGCGATTGCCCGAGGGCCAGGATGAGCCACGGCTGAGTCCCGATTCAGCCCCGGAGCCATTCCAATTTCGGCTCCGATCAATCTTCCTGGCGGCTGCGGCAGTTGCTTTGGCACTTGGCGTTTTGACGTGGCTCGGCCCGTTTTACATGATCTTGGCGATCCAGTTTGGAGCGGTCATTGCTGTTTTGGTGAAAAGCAAGGGGAGCGCATGGCGAGGCGTGATCATCGGTGCAATATTGGGCGGATCGTTGTCTTTGGACTATCTCCACGTTGAAAAGTTACTCGACGGTGCCTTTTTTTCGAGCCTAGCCGCCTGGGTTGGCGGAGGATTTGCGGCGGACGACGAGACGAAAAGGCAGTCACTTTTTCTGCGGTGGGCGTGGCAATCGGCGTTGGTTTGGTTGCTGGCCGTCATCGTGGCGTCTCCCGTATTGCAGCGATAATCGTGCTGGCTCGCCAACTCAACGTTCCGCCTGTATTGGCGACATTCACTTGACCATCCTTGACCGTTGGCCGATTTGACGGCGACAATGAGGGCATGGCTAGCCCGGAAACCACCTCACCCCCAAAACCGTTTCAATTCAGCTTGGCGTCGATTTTTCTGGCGACGGCAGCAGTCGGTGTGGCCCTTGGTTTGTTGAGGTGGCTCGGTTTCAGTGACTTCGCCTCCGTGGTTTACGTGGCCGTCCAAAACTCGGCCGTCATCGCCGTTTGGGTGAAGAGCAGGGGCACGGCATGGTTCGGCGTGCTCAACGGTGGACTGACGGCGGCACTTCTTTTGATCGTCTTGAGCGAACTCCACGCTTCGTTTTTCAGCGCCTATTGTTGGGCAAGTCTTGGTGCATGGTTTGGGGGAGGGCTTGCGGCAGACGCCGAGGCGAAACGACGGTCTCCATTTCTGCGGTGGGCCTGGCTATCAGCGTTGGCTCGGTTCATGATCGTCGTCGTCATTGAGTTCGCCAGCTTCGTCACGAACCCACCGTGATGGTTTTGATTGGTTCAGGTTGCTTGACCTTCGCTCAACGGAGCAGCCAAAATGACGGCATGGCGAGCCCTGATGCAACCCCGAAGCCGTTTCAATTTGGGCTCCGTTCGATTTTTATTGCTACTTCGCTGATTGCGTTAGCTTTCGGCCTCTTGCAGTGGCTCCGCCAAGACGCCCTTTCGCTCAAGTTGACCGTGGCGGTCATCGCTGTTGTCGTCACGCAGTGTGCGGCGGTCATCGCCATTTTGATCATCAGCAAGGGAACCGCATGGCCGAGCGTGGTTGCATTCGGATTGTTCGCCGCATTTTACATCCAATTTGTGAATCGTTTCAGTTACACGTACTTGCCGGCCATTTTATTCTGGACGAGCCTCTCTGCCTGGTTCGGTGGAGGGTCAGGGGCAGACGTAGAGTTCAAGAGGCGGTCGCGTTTCCTGCGATGGGCGTGGATCTATGCGCTGATCTGGTTCATGATCGTCGTCGTTATCGAGTCCAACACCGACTTCGTTTATGGGCGCTGATAACAAACCGCCGAGGCCAGCGCTCCTTGACCTTGGTTCAGTTGGGCGGCGACAATGACGGCATGACCAGCCCAGGCTCAGCCACGAGGCCGTTTCAATTTCGCCTGCGGTCGCTCTTCCTGGTGACTTCGGCGATTGGCATCGCACTTGGCGTGTTGAAGTTGCGGCTTGGCCCACTTGGTCTAGTTGGACTCGTGATTGCGACGGTCCAAAGCTCAGCGGTCGTCGCCGTTCTCGTCAAAAGCAGGGGCACCGCATGGCCGGGCTTTGTCGTCCCAGGATTGTCTGTCCCATTCGTGATCGTTGCCTACGGCGCTCGTGCGTCGGTGGTCGCTCTGTTCTTCGCAAGTCTTGCAGCTTGGTTCGGAGGCGGGCTTACGGCGAGCGAAGCGACAAGGGAACGGTCCTGGTTTTTGGAGTGGTCCTGGTTGTTGTCATTGATATGGCTCCTGAGCATCATCCTGCCCGTAATGATTGCCTCTTTCTTGGACCCAACTGACTTTTGGCTTTGATTTGGCCCCTGATTGTCGTCCTCATCGAGAGGTGAGGCGTCAAGCGTTCCCAACAGACCCTGCGCAACCCGGCCCGCGGTCGGCTGGCCCGGCCCAGGCCGCTTCGCGTGGCACTAGTGCCACTTGGCGCTTGCCCGGCCTCTGGCTTAGCCGACTCGCCGCCTTCGTACCGCATGGGGCTCATGTTCCGGAGATCCAAGTGCGTCCGCAGCGTCCAGGTGCGCCATGTCAACCCCACGCCGGCATTCCTGGGAGTAAGCACCTATGCAATCTTCCCCCCAAGGTTCCGTACGAGGGAGGACATCCGACGACCAAGGGGCCGCGGGGCCGCCACGAACGTCCGACCAATGGCCCATGACGCACGCCGCGGGCGAGTCGGCGAAGCCAGAGGCCGGGCAAGCAATAACAGGCACCAGTGCCTGCTTATTGCGGCCCTGGCCGGGCCAGCCGACCGCGACGCGAGTGGGTCAGGGTGTGTGCGACATGGTCGTTCCCGCGGTCCGAGCGAAAACTCTGAGCGCCGCGAGCGTCCCTCCCTCGGTTCCCCTCGTTGGCACGCAGTGTCCGGATGAATCTGCTTTCTTTGCGCATCTTCGCAGGGGATAGATATGCGAATGGCATTCTCTTGACACCCGCCTGCCATCGCATCAAGCTGACGGCATGGTCAAGCGTCTTGCCAAGCTGATTTCAATGCTGACGCCCAAGCGGCGGTGGGCGCAGTTCTCGTTGCTGACGATGTTCCTAGACCTTAAACAAGTATAGCCGGAACCCATTTCGAATGGGCGTGCCAAAAAAAGCTCGAAACCTCCGGCATTTTGCGGCAAGTTCTTGTGGGTGACAAAAAACACACCACAGAAGCACG
>Ga0265314_10001330_pt1 | contig 28010 bp, 24 predicted proteins | sample 4126metaG_FD_203106 | JGI IMG/M metagenome (GOLD analysis project Ga0265314, IMG submission 203106) | Rhizosphere microbial communities from Carex aquatilis grown in University of Washington, Seatle, WA, United States - 4-1-26 metaG | ecosystem: Host-associated > Plants > Roots > Rhizosphere >... | reverse complement strand
CGTTGTCGGCCAGGTCGGCCAGGGTCTTGCCGCTGAACGGCCGTTCGCCGTAGAGCGCCTCGTAAAGCGCGACGCAGAAGCTGAACTGATCGCTGCGCGCGTCTGCTATCTGGCCGCGAAACTGCTCCGGCGCCATGTACGCCGGCGTCCCGACCAGCAAGCCAGTTTGCGTGAGGTTGGCGTCGAGCGCCGCCGCGCGGATCTTGCTGTCGGCGGGGACATCGGGCGGCCCGCTGCCCGCCAGCGCCTCGCCGACGACCACCGCCTGCTGCTTGGGCAGCGCCACCGTCGTGCCGAGGTCGGTGATGGTGATCTCCGACGAGATCAGGATCGGATCGCCACCCGAGCGATCGGCGGCGTGGCGCGCGAGCCCGAAGTCCATGACGCGCACCTGGCCCGAGCTGGTGATCATCACGTTCTCGCCCTTGAAGTCGCGGTGAACCAGCTGCGCGGCATGCGCCGCCGAGAGCCCGCGCCCGGCCGCGATGAAGACGTCCAGCACCTCGCGCCAGGAGCGGCGCGCGGCGTTCTGCCAGTACGCCACCGTGTGCCCGTCGACGAACTCCATGGCCACGAAGACCTGCTCCTCGAAGCTGCCGACGTCGTGGACCACGACGACGTTGGGGTGGGACAGGCGCGCGATCGCCTGCGCCTCGCGCAGCAAGCGTGCTTTCTGCTCGACCAGCTCCGGGCCGACGCTGCCGCTCACGTGCAGCAGCTTGACGGCGACCTTGCGGTCGAGCTCCGGATCGTACGCAGCGTAGACGTCCCCCATCGCGCCTCGGCCGACCAGGCCGAGGACCAGATAACGGCCGATGGGTGCGCCACGCGCGAGGAGCGGAGCGTCCGAACGGTCCCGTGACGGGAGAGCCGAGGCCATGGTGCTCGTGCTCCCACCATCGGCACCCACGCGGTGCATGTTGAGGTTCGTGGAACCGCCGGCGCGCTGGGCACCCACGACCACCGCCGCTTACATGTGTCGCCGACGCGGTGCGATCAGAGCAAACCCAAGCGCCGGCCGATCAGGATCACGCCGCAGCCCCACAAACCCGCCACGACGTCGTCACCCATGATGCCGGGGCCACCGCCGAGCCGGCGCTCGCACAGCCGCGCAGGCCAGGGCTTGAACTGGTCGAAGATACGAAACAGCGCGACGCCCACCAGCAAGCCGAGCCAGGTCGGCGGCGCGGCGAGCCAGGTCACGAAGACACCGGCGACCTCGTCGATGCAGACGATCTGCGGATCCTTGCGTGCCAGCTTCTTCTCCATGACACCCGACGCCCAGGTGCCGACCAGCGTCACCAGCACCGCGGTCGCGGCGACGGCGCCGAACCCGAAAGGCCGCACGATGAGGTAGAGCGGGATCGCGCCCAGCGTGCCCGCGAGCCCGGGCGCCCGCGGCACGTGACCGCAGCCGAACCAGACGGCCAGCACGTGAGCGACGCGCGCCTTGCTCACGCCCACACGGCTACTCCCAGAGCCGCTCGCGCGCGACGTAGTCGAAAGTCTCGCGCAGGATCTCGATGCCGTTCCGCGCGGTCGCCTCGTCGATGGTCAGCGCCGGCTGGATGCGGAAGCTGGCCGAGTACGACATCGTGAGCAGGCCGCGACGCACGCACTCCATGAAGATACGCTCCGTCACCTTGCGCGGCAGGGGTTCTTTCGTGGCGCGGTTCTTCACCAGCTCCATGCGCAGGAACAGGCCCGATCCCTGCACGAAGCCCACGAAGGGGTAGCGGTCGGGGAACGCCTCCAGCTCATGCAGCATGACCTGGCCGACGTCGCGCGCGTTGTCGACCAGCTGCTCCTCGTCGATGATCCGCAGCGCCGCGGCGCCGGCCGCGGCCGCGAGCGGGTTACCGCCGTAGCTCGACGATGAGCCCGACGGGGCACCCCAGGGCAGCGCGCGAGAGATCGCGTCGGTCGTGAGCACACCCGACAGCGGGAAGCCGCCGCCGAAGGCCTTGCCGACGGTGACGATGTCGGGCTTCACGCCGGTGTGGTCGACGCCCCAGCGGCGCCCGGTGCGCCCGAGGCCGGTGATCATCTCGTCGGCGATCAGCAGCGCGTCGTTCTCCTCGGCGATCGATTTGACCGCGGGCAGGAACTCCTTGGGTGGAACGACGTTGCCCGCGGTCCCCTGCATCGGCTCGACGATGACCGCGGCGATCGCGCCCGCTGAGACTTTCTTCAGTGTCTTGCGCCCGACCTCTGCGCACGCGATGCCGCAGCTGGGATAGGACAGGCCGACCGGGCAGCGATAGCAGTCGGCGTACGGGATCAGGTGTGACCCGCTGGCCATCGGTCCGAGCCCGTGCTTGAACGTCGAGCCCATCAGCGACAGCGCGCCCAGCGTCTTGCCGTGGAAGCCGCCCCAGAAGCTGACCATCTCGTACTTGCCGGTGTGGCACTTCGCCAGCCGCAGCGCGCTCTCGACCGCCTCGGCGCCGCCCGAGTACAGCTGCAGCCGGTGCACGCCGGGCGCCGGCGGGTGCGCCGCCACCCGTTCGCCAAGCTCCACGCGCGCGCGCGACGTGAGGGATCCGACCGACACCTTCTCGACCTGGTCCTGCACCGCCTTGACGTACGCCGGGTGCGAGTGCCCGAGCGCGTTGACGTTGATGCCGCCGATGAAGTCGAGGAAGGTGTTGCCGTCGACGTCGGTGACCGCGCTGCCCTTCGCCTCGTCGACGACGATGCCGGCCATCACCGCATAGCTCTGCAGGCCGGGCGCGGCATGGGCGTCTTCACGCGCGCGGAGCGCCGCGCTCTGCGGGCCGGGCACCGCCGTCCGCAGCTTCGCTCTCTGGTTCTTCGGCTGCACGCTGTTCAGCCGCCGCCGGGAATGGGAGTCTCGCGTTTGGTGACGATACCGTCGGTCTCCTCGGCGTCGGCCGCGCGCGGGGGCGGCTGCCGCGCACGCAAGAGATGGATGATCGCCGCGAGCCGCTGCACCGCCGAGACGTTGGCGACGCCGGCGACAATCGCGATCGACAGGATCATCGGCGCCTCGCGCAGCGACAGCGTCGGCGTGTCCGCGAAGATCACCTTGGTGATCGACGTCAGCCCGGCCGCGGCGATGAGGTAGACCGCGCGCTCGCTGCGGCGCATGGCGCCGCGCGGAGGCGGCACGCGGACCGCCTCGGCCTTCGCGGTGCTGTAGCTGATCATGAACGCGCCCACCGTCGCCGCGAGCGCCAGCAACAGCACGCTCCAGGTGTCGCGGTAGTAGAAGATCAGACCACCCATCAGGAAGAACTCGCCGTAGCGATCGACGGCGGCGTCGACGACCTCGCCCGCGTCCGACGAGACGCCGGTGCGGCGCGCGATCACGCCGTCGACGATGTCCGACAGCGTGGCGATGGTGCCCAGCATGGACGCGAGCCCGAACCACCCGAACGCGATCGCGACGCCCGCGCCCAGCGCCGGAATCATCGAGAAGCCGGTCACCATGTTGGGCGTGACCCGCAACGAGATCAGAAGATTGATCAGCGGGTCGAGCAGCCAGTACGCGTATTCCATCGCGCGCTTGTCGAGGAAGACGCTGCCGCCGTCGGCGTCGGTGCGAGCGGAGCGCGCGCGGCCGCGCCGCAGCGCGCGCACGACGTAGGCGACGATCGTCACCAGGGCGATCCCCCACATCACGAGACCGAAGTAGATGTCCCGCATGATCACGGACCGACGGTTCGCCGCTCGATCATGTCGCTGAGATCGTGGCCGGCGATCGAGCTCGGACCGCCGAGCGGCAGCTCGCGGCACCCCTCGCGCGCCGACGCATAGGCGGTGGCGATGAGCTGCACGCACAGGAACGCCTCGCGCGCCTCCTTGCCCACGAAGTCGCCGCGGTCGATCGCGCCCTTGAAGTCGTCGAACAGCGAGTTGAACCAGGTGACGTGGCTCGAGTCCATCCAGTCGGACGAGATCTCCTTGCGGTCGAAGGACCACTTCGCGCCAGCGCTCTCGGCGTCACCTCGCTTGCCGTCCACCGACGGCAGCAAGGACGCGATCTCGATGGCGTCGTCCTCGACGCGGATCGCGCCGCGGTCGCCATGGATCGTGTAGATCACCTTGCGCACGCCCGCGGTCCAGCTGAGGTGCGCCGACGCGACGCCGGTCGGGAACTTGAGGCTACAGCTGAAGTCGTCCTCGGTGTCGAACGGCGCCATCGCCGTGGCGCGCGCCGAGATCGACGTGGGGTAGCTCTTGAGCCACTCGAAGGCGAGGTAGAAGGTGTGGCTGCCGTGATCCATCGCGATCCCGCCGCCCGAGAACTTGCGCTCCCGGCGCCAGTTGGGCCGCCATTCGCTGACGCCCCTCGCGTGGGTGTTGCGGAATGTCTGCAGGGTCACCAAGTGAACCTTGCCGACCTTGCCCGCGTCGATCGCGCTCCGCACGGTCTTGATCACCGGCGCGTGCTTGTAATTGTGGCACGGGTAGATGACCCGGCCGGCCTCGGCGGCGTGCCGGAGCATCGACCGCGCCTCGTCGATCGATGTCGCCAGCGGCTTTTCGCACAGCACGTGCAGGCCATGATCGAGGGCCGCGTGCGCCACCGGGGCATGATCGGCGGGAGGCACGGCGATGTCGACGAAGTCGAGCTTGCCTTGCTCAGCCGCGAGCAGCGCGGCGTGATCCTCGTAGATCCGAACGCCGGGAAGATGGGCCCGCGCCACGGCTCGGCGTTTCTCGGAGATGTCCGCGAGTGCGACGATCTCCACGTCGCGTCCGTCCCTCGCCCTCTGGGCATAGCCCGCGGCGTGCCCCTTCTCCATGATGAAGCCGTAACCGATGATGGCGCCTCGGAGGGGTGGTTTCATTTCAACTTTTGTCGAGTTTGTGACCGGAATGCCATTGAGTGTCGATACCGTGTCGCCATTTAAATCCCGTTTCAAGTGGCTAGGTCAAGCAACCTGCGCGACGACGTCGTCTCCCGGGGTCCTTGGAGCGGCGCCGCGCCCGACGATCCGAACGGGGCCGCGGCGGAAAACGTAGTCACGGCGATACGTTTGCCAAGTACTCCCGACCCCTCCCGGGCGCTGCTTCGGCGTTGACTCACGCGGAGCATGAGACTAGCTTGCGCACCCATGATTGGCGATGCGCTGAAAGCCGGCGACCCGGAAACCTACGAGCTCTGTCGCGCCGAGGCGCGGCGCCAGGCCGAGAGCATCCGTCTCATTCCGTCGGAAAACTACGTTTCCAAGGCCGTTCTCGAGGCCTCGGCGTCGGTCTTCACCAACAAGTACAGCGAAGGCTACCCGGGCAAACGCTACTACGAGGGACAGCAGGTCGTCGACCCGCTCGAGCAGCTCACGATCAACCGCGCCAAGGCGCTGTTCGGCTCCGAGCACGCCAACGTCCAGCCCTACTCGGGGTCGCCGGCCAACCTGGCCGTCTACCTCGCGTTCCTCAAGCCGGGCGACAAGGTCATGGGGCTCGCCCTTCCCATGGGGGGCCACCTGACCCACGGCTGGAACGTGTCGATCACCGGCCGTTACTTCGCGTCGGTGGGCTACGGCGTCCGCAAGGACACCGGCCGCATCGACTATGACGAGGTCCGCGATCTGGCCAAGAGGGAGAAGCCGCAGCTGCTCTGGGCCGGTGGCACCGCCTATTCGCGCATCTGGGATTTTCCCACCATGGCGTCGATCGCCAAGGACGTCGGCGCGCGCTTCGCGGCCGATATCGCGCATATCGCCGGGCTGATCGTCGGCGGCGCGCACCCATCGCCGGTGCCGAACGCCGACGTCGTCACCACGACGACCCACAAGACGCTGCGCGGCCCGCGCGGCGGCATGATCCTGTCGCGCGCCGAGTTCGCGCAGGTCATCGACCGCGCCGTGTTCCCCGGGCTGCAAGGCGGCCCGCACGTGCACAACACGGCGGCGCTGGCGGTTGCGCTGCACGAAGCGGCGCACCCGTCGTTCCGCGAGTACGCCCACAGCGTGGTCGCCAACGCCAAGGTGATCGCCGAGGAGCTGGTGGCGCGCGGCTACCAGGTGGTGTCCGGAGGGACCGACAACCATCTGATCCTGGTCGATCTCACCAACAAGAACGTCCCGGGCAAGGTCGCGGCGCGCGCGCTCGACAAGGCCGGCATCGAGCTGAACTACAACTCGGTTCCCTACGACACGCGCAAGCCGTTCGATCCCTCGGGGATCCGCCTCGGTTCTCCCTCGGTCACCAGCCGCGGGATGGGTGAACCGGAGATGCGCCAGATCGCGGCCTGGATGGACCGGGTCATCGCCAACCCCAGCGACGAGAACGCCGCCCAGGTGCGGGGCGAGGTCCTGGAGCTGACCCGGAAGTTCCCGGCGCCGGGCATCTCAGCCTGAGCCCGCCCGGTCGAAGCGCCCGAGGAATCATGCTGTCTCAAAGCCTTCAGATTCGGATGGCGGCCGGAACGCTGGCCGCCGCCATCGGCCTCTGCGCCCTCGCCGCTCCCGCGCGCGGCGAGGTCATCGAGCTCATCGACAAGACCAAGATGTCCGGGAAGATCATCCATTACTACGACGGGGTCTACTCGATCGAGACCAACAACCAGACCATCAAGCTGCCCCGCGAGAAGATCCGCTCGATCACGTTCCAGACGCCCCCGGCGCGGCCGGAGTTCGCGACGCCCGAGAAGACGTTCGACCGCTGGCGCAAGGCCATGACCGACGGCTCCGCCGATCGGCTGGTCGAGTGCTATGCGCTGATGTACCAGGGCGTGCTCGCGACGCAGATGGGCCTCGGGAAAGAGGCCGACGGCTTCAAGAAGATGCAGAAGGAGATCGAGGGGACGAAGTTCGAGATCAAGGGCACCTCGACCAAGGGCGAGACCGCGATGCTCAAGGTGCAGCGCCAGAAGGGCGACGAGACCGAGACCGGCGAGATCGCCTTCGTGAAGGAGAACGGCGAGTGGAAGATGCTCCCGCCGCAATGAGGTGGTGGACTTCGCGAGCCCGATGCCGTTCGCTCGCGGCTCGCTTGGATGCCGGCCGACGATCCGATCCGCTCATCGGCCGATTTCCGGTTGATCGAACAGCGTTGAGATGCGCCGGCTAGCCGCGGGCCTGGGCGCGGCGGTCCTGATCGCGTGGGTTTCCGCGGGCAGCGCGCGCGCGGCGACCCGCAACTCGCTGGACCCGTTTCGCCCCGATCGGTCGACGGCCGGAGCGAGCGGCGATGGTCGTCCGCTGCTGTCGCCGTTTCGCGTCGCGGACGCGCAACCGGCCGCGCCGGCCGCGGCGCCGAGCTCGACCCCGGCTGCCGCGACCCCGGCTGCGGCGCCTGCGCCCGCGGGCCCCAAGGCCTGCCAGAGCGACGACGACTGCCCGGGCGAGAACTTCTGCGCCGAGCACGGCGTGTGCGAGGCGATTGCTACCCGCACGAACGTCCTCTATCTCTACTATCACGAGGGCTCGTTCCAGGAGGTCCTCGGGCTCTACTGGTCGAAGAAGGGCCCGTCTGGCTACAAGGTCGTCGTGCCGATCTACTGGCACTACTGGTCTCCCAAGACCCGTACGCGCGTGGTGGCGCCGTTCTTCTGGCGCTACGACAACTACGGCACCGGCTATCGCGCGACGGTCATCGTCCCCGGCCTGCCGATCTCGTGGAGCTCGCAGCCCGACGCCAGCTCGTTCGGCGTCTGGCCGATCTTCTACCGCTCGACCAAGTTCGGCTGGGCGGCCCCGATCTTCGGGTCGTTCGAGATCGACGACCCCGAGCACAAGAGCTCGTTCGGCGCGCTGGCGTTTCTCTACTGGTGGAAGCGATCGCCGACGCGCGACCGCGACTTCGCGTTCCCCCTGCTCTTCTCGACGCGGTCGCCGCAGAGCGCGTTCACCTACGCCGTCCCCCTGACGTTCTACTGGCGCGACAAGGACGACAAGAATCTCCTGGTTCTGCCGTTGCTCTACGCCAACCAGACCAAGAAGGGCGGCGCGCTCTACTCGCTCATCGGCTACCACACGCGCGACGGCGACCAGAGCGACGGCTCGCTCTTCTGGCTCTACTGGTTCGGATCCAACCGCGGCGACCACAGCGGCTACAACGTCTTTTTCCCGGTGGTGTGGAGCTTTCACTCGGCCAACGACAACACCACCGTGGCCGGTCCGCTGATTCACGTGCGGCGCAAGACCTGGTACTTCAACACCGCGATCCCGCTGTGGTGGAGCGGCGGCGACACGGCCAAGGGCGAAGCCTTCCGCACGCTGCTGCCGTTCTTCTACTGGGAGCGCGCCGAGCACGGCAAGCGGTCGATGTGGGTCACGCCGCTCGGTGGTTACAGCCGCGACGACGTGCAGGGCTCGCGCACGCTGCTGCTGCTGCCGCTGATCTTCACGCGGCACGATCGCACGAGCGCGCTGCACGTCATCACGCCTGCGTTCATCCGCTACCGCAGCGACGACGCCGGAGCGGCGACGAACCTGATCGCGCTGCTGCTCTTCACGCGCAAGGACCCGACCGGTTCGACGACGACCCTCTTCCCGATCTTCTGGCGGTTCCGCGACGCTGGCACCGGGACGACGGCAACGGCGCTGCTGCCGTTCTTCGGACACCGGTCAGGCCCGGCAGAGACCGGCACGTTCGCGGGGCTCGGCCTGTGGTTCTACCATCGGACGTTCACCGGCCAGGCCGGCGGCGAGCCGGGATGGAGCACGGGCGTCTTCCCCGTGGCGTTCTTCGGCCGCCGCGGCGAGCGCGAGCACGGCGTGATCCTCCCGCTCTTCTGGCACGTCGCCGGTCCCCAGGGGACGACCACCGTCCTGTTTCCGTTCTTCTTCCGCCACCGTGACAAGCACGCGACGTCGACCGGCACCTTGCCGTTCGTGTTCTTCGGACACAACGACCGCGGCCAGCGCTACTTCGTCCAGTTCCCCTTCTTCTGGCACTTCGCCGACGATCGCGAGGGCTGGTCGACCACGGTCACGCCGCTCGGCTACCACCACTCGACGCGGGACAGCTGGAGCGGCGGGTTGCCGCCGCTGGTCTTCATCGGCGGCGGCCCAGGCAAATCGCAGGTCGCGATCGTGCCGCTGTTCTGGCGCTTCACCAACGACGCCGAGCACAAGGCCACGACCGTGGTGCTCAACTACTTCCACCGCAGCCACGGCGACGAGACCACCGACTGCTTCTTCCCGCTCTTCTACTACCGGCGCGGAGCGCGTCCGGGCGGCGGCGACGAGACCAGCTTCATGCTCTTCCCGATCGTGCACTACCGGCGCGACGCCGAGTCGAGCCTGGTCGCGACGCTGCTGGGAGCGTCCTGGAGAAAGGGTGACCGCGCCTTCGGCTTCGTCGGACCCTACCTCTGGTACCGCGGCGAAGTCTTCGACGCCAAGGGCGTGCCGTTCATCTACGCCGACATCACCAATCACGCGACCCACGAGCGCACGCGGCAGTACGGTCCCTGGTTCGAGCTCGACGCGCCGGGCAGCCACAGCGGCATACTCTTCCCCTTCTATGGCCGCTACGACGACGCGCATGAGCACGACACCTACGTGTTCCCGACGTTCTTCCGCCTGCGCAAGGACGACGGCTCGGCGATCGACACGTTCTTCCCCTTCTACTGGCATTCGCACTCGCGCACCGGGTCGACCACCGTCGTCACGCTCTGGTACCGGCACCGCGAGGAGCACGGCGTGCACGACACGGGCGTCGCGCCAGTCTACTTCTATGCCAAGAACGACCAGCGCAGCGTGCTGGCGATTCCGCCGCTGCTGCTCTACCGGCGCCACGACTTCACCAACGACTCGGTGCGGATGCTCGCGGCGCTCATCGTCTATCACACCAGCGAACCGAGCTCGGATTCGACGGTGGTGTTCCCGCTCTGGTGGTCGGCGCACGATCGCCAGCGCAGCCACCGCGTGCTGTTCCCGGTCTACTGGCACTTCGACGACCAGGAGGCGCACACCACGCTCAACTTCGTGGGGCCGGTCTTCTGGGCGTCGAACGGAACGTCGCGCACGCGCGGCCTGGCGCCCATCGCCTGGCGATCGGACGACTCGGCGACCGGAGGCAGCTCGAACGCTCTCATCCCGTTCTTCTACGAGAGCCGCGCGCCCAAGCGCTTCCGGTTCTTCACGTTGCTCGGCGGTTACAGCCGCAGCGAGACGTCGCGCACCTGGTACGCGCTCTTGTTCGCGTCCAGCGACGGCATCGAGCGGCGCTTCCGCATGTTCGCGCCGTTCTGGTTCAGCAACGAGAACAAGGGGACCGAGACCCGGACCCGGGTGATTCCGCCGCTGCTCTACGTCTCGCGCACGACGCCGCAAACGGCGCTGACCACGTTCCTGGCGCTCTTCTGGCACCACCGCGACATCGCGTCGTCGATGACCCTGGGGCTGCCGCTCTACTATGACTTCGACGACTTCCACGAGAGCCGCACCACCGTGCTGGTGCCGTTCTTCGTGCGCCATCACCGCGCGGCCGACGACACGACCTACACCGTCGCGCCGTTCTTCTACCGGCGCTACAGCCCCGAAGACTCGACGACGGTCGCCTTTCCGCTGGTCTGGGCCTTCCGCCACGGCACCGACAGCACCACGCTGGTCTTTCCGTTCTACGCGCACTGGCACCGGCCGAGCTATCAGTCGACGTACATCTTCCCCACGTACTACTATCGCGAGGGCCTCGGCCCGAGCGGCCCCGACGGCACCTACCGCCGCCTGCTGGTGCCGTTCTTCGAGACCGCGGTCAAGCGCCGCGGCGACTATATGTGGGAAGTGCTGGGCGGTCTCTTCGGCCACGAGAGCGTCGGCCGCAAGCGCTACTTGAAGGTCTTCTTCATGACCTTCGAATCCGAGGCCCCGACCCACGCGCAGACGTCCTGGTACGGCAAGCCGCTGCGCACCTCGCGCCGCGAGGCGACCCGCGGCCTCAACGCCAACGTCTGGTAGCGCGACACTAGAAGATCGTCATGACCTCTTTGTACGGAAAGAGGTTCCAGGGCGTGCATCGCGTCGCCGAGGTCACCGTCACGGGTTGAATCGAAGTCTGCGTCCCCGTGCAGTCGGGGAGCACGCTCGAGCGCACGTAAACCGCGCTCGAGCCGCCGCCCAGGTGCAGGTCGTCCTGCTGCGAGCCGTTCAGCGTGAAGGTGTTGGGGCCCGTGACGGTCACGATCCAGCGGCCGTTGGCGACGATCGCATCGGCGCGGCTGATGACGATGTCGTCGCCGGTGGTGAGCCCGTGCGGCGCCGAGGTGGTGATGGCGAGCGGCGTCGCGTTGGTGATGCCGATGATCGATTGGTGCGGGCACTCGTTGCCCACGCCATCGTGGTCGACGCAGACGCGCAGCACACGCGAGACCTGCACGTTGCCCAGCTTGTCCGCCGCGCGCACCGCCATGCACGACCAGCCGTCGCGGACGTTGTTGGCGAACGCGTCGAACTGGTTGCCCACGCACTGCAGGCCGCTCGGCACCACCGGCGCCAGCGTCCAGATCGCCGGCTCGCTGCCGCTGGTGTAGGGGATCGCCATGGTGAGGTCGGTGGTGTAGCAGAGCGGATCCGGGTGCGCGGCGTCGGTGCCCGGCGAGCACGGCAGCGTCGGATCGTTGAGGATCGACGGGTCCGCCGTCAGGTCGGCGTGCCCGGTCGTCGCGATCGGCACCAGGTTGACCAGCAGCGCGTCCTTCGACGACATCGGCGTGGTCGTGGGCACGAGCAGCGGGTTGATCTTGTCGCACACGCCATCGCCATCGCTGTCGACGACCAGCGGCTGGGTCGTGTCGTCGAGGACCAGCAGCTCGACCCGCGCGGGATCGACCAGCGAGATCGGGATGATATCCGCGCCGCCCGACAGCGGCGTGTTGCCGCGATCCTCGACGCGCGCGCGCACGTCGAAGAGCTGCGCGGTCTTCTCGCCGTCGTCGACGGCGTCGCTGCCCAGCGGATCGAACTCCCAGCTGCACGACCAGATGCTGGCGTTCTTCACCCGCACGCGGAAGTGAGACGACGGGTCGAGGTCGGCCAGCGGCGGCGTGTTGTCGAGCGCGACGGTGTAGCCGATCGAGGACTCGTTGCCGAGCAGGTCGGAAGCGCGGAACGACACCGTCGGATAGAGGTCGTGGACGTCGAGCAAGCGCGTGTCGAACTGGTGGCTGTAGCGGCCCGCGGTCGAGGGATCGGGGTCGAGCTTGACCGTGAACGTCTCGCCGCCGTGCGCCACGACCGCGACCACCGACGAGTCGAGCACGTTCGACGGATCGGTCACCACCGCGGCGATCGTCGTGATCGAGCCGATGATCGTGCCGACCGTGGGGACGGTCATGTCGATCGACGGCCCCTGGTTGTCGATCACGAAGCGCACCGAGGCCGTGGTCTTGGTTCCGTTCGAGTTGGTCGCGGTCACCGCGAACAGCTGCTCACCGTCGAGCGGTGGCATGTAGGCGGTGAAATCGATCAGCGTGGTCCACTGATTGGCCGGCGTCGCCGTCGGTCCGCTCGGCGTCAGCACGTGGCTGCCGACCGACATGGTCACGCCGGAGATCGGCGCGAAGATCGCGTCGGTGATCGTCACCTGCGCGGCGATCGAGCCCTTGTACGAGGTGCCCTGCGCCGGCTTCATGATCGCGATCGTCGGACCTGAGTCGGCGCGGAAGCCGCGCACCGCGGTGCCGGTGGCGCCGCTCACCGTGGTGGCGCCGAGGTGCAATTCGTAGTTGCCGCTGACGAGGCCGCTCACGTCGACGGGCGTTTCGGCGTAGACGTAGGTGGCGGCGGTGCCGACCGCGCCAGCGCTGCTGGTCAGCGTCAGCGGTGTCGACGAGATCTTCTTCGCCATGGTGCCCGTCGACCAGAGCTCGGCGGTCACGGTGTCGAGGTTGTCGGAGACCGTCCCCGCGGGGACGGTGACCACCACGGTGACCTGCGGGACGAAGCGCTGCGCGGCGGGGACGATGTCGTTGTCGGCCGGTGAATCCACGGAGACGGAGACCGTGACGCCCGCGATCGTTCCGTCGATGTTGCCGTCGGTGTTGCCGTCGGTCTTGCCATCGGCTCCGGGGGCGCCTGCGTCGGCGTCCGCCGATCGATCGCCGCTGCCGGTATCATGGTTGGTGATGTCCGGAATGCCGGAGTCGGTGTGCTGGAACGGCGTGCCCTCGACGCCCTTTCCGCCGCACCCGACGGCAAGAACGACGAGCGGCCAAAGCGAGCGACGAATGGACCAGACGCGAGGGTGCATGTCCCTCGTCGATCGTCAAAACCACCGATCTACTTGAGGGAAACGGGGCTCTGTCGAGCCTTACCTGCCGCTGGCGTTTCGCGTGGACGGAGCCGGGCTTGCCCCGGCGGAGTCCTTCGCGGGAGGGTTTGGGAACCCTCCCAGGGTTCCCATCACGGAGACTCTGGCGGCGCGAAATCGATCACCCAGAAGTGCGTGCCGCCGGGACCGGCCTCCTGCCGCGGCGTCGACTGCGCGGGCGCGCGCAGCGCGATGTCGAGCTGGATGTCGCGGTGACGTTGATGCACCGCGATCCGTTCGACCGGGCTCGCGAAGAAGCGCGTGTCGAGCATGCGGCTGTTGTTGCGCATGTGAATCCGGCAGTTGTGCAGCGTCACGGTCACGCCGCTCTTGGCCTGCTCGACCTTGAGCTCCACCTCGGCCGTGGTCTGTACGAAGACGCGGGAGCCGCTCTCCGTGACCTGGAACCCAGTCCAGACCAGCTGCGGCGTGCCGCGCTTGGGCGCCGTACCGAGCGGCGATCCGCTGCCGCCGGGCATGACGGAGAAGACCGGGCGCGCCGTTGCGGTATCGCCGTCGCGAGGCTGAGTCGGCCGCGCCGGCGCCGGCTGAACGGCAAGCCAGGTCACGATCGCTCCCAACGTCAAGCCGAGGCTGCTCACACGTTGATTGTAGACCCGGGCCGGCACGCGCTGACAAGGCAAACGCGCGCGAGCACGAGAACGCTGGGTATTCCTGCGCTGGTCGCCTACATGCGGACGGCGCAGGGAAAAGGCCGATCAGGGAACCGCCAAGACGCCACAGACGCCAAGTCCGGACAAAAATAGTCCGGATCATGGCGTGCTCGGCGCCCTCGCGGTTCCTCAGTCGGATTTCTGTTCCTAGAGCTGGCCTAGAGCTGGCCTAGAGCGGATCCGAGACCGGCTGCGGATCGACGCGCTCGCCGAGCAGGGCCGCGCGCGCCTCGGCCGCCAGGAAGATCGATCCCGCGACCACCACCAGGCCGTAGTAGCCGCCCGCGAGGCGCCGCGCCTCGGCGATCGCTTCGCGCGAATCGTCGATCGCCTGCACCAGCGGCGCGGACCTGCCACTGGCGCGCGCGCACGTCTCGATCGCAGCGGCCAGCTCGGCGGCCGGCAGCGCGCGCGGGTTGCGCGAGCGGGTGGCGATCACCTTGGAAAAAAGCGGCAGGAGCGGCCGCAGCACGCCGCTCAGATCTTTCCCCGCGACGACCGAGATGACCAGCGCCGCGCGCCGCGCGCCGATCATCGTGGGCAGCGCCGCCGCCAGAACGTCGGCGCCCTCGGGGTTGTGCGCGCAGTCGAGCAGCACGTCGCCGTCCGACGTTGCCACGCGCTCGAGCCGCGCCGGCCAGCGCACGCCGGTCAGCCCCGCAACGATCGCCTCGTCTGGCAACGCGCGCCCCTGCCCTCGCGCCACTTCGCGCGCCAGCGCCACCGCGATCGCCGCGTTCCCGCGCTGGTGCCCGCCCGCGAGCGCCGGGGCCGGCCGATCCGGGCCGAGATCGAAGTCGCGCCCGAGGCGGAGCAGCGGCGCGCCGACGGCGCGTGCGGTTTCGTCGATCGCGGCGTCGGCCTCCGGCGGCACGCGCGCCAGGAAGCACGGCACGCCCGGCTTGAGGATCCCGGCTTTCTCGCGCGCGATCGCCTCCAGCGTCGTGCCCAGAAACTCCACGTGGTCCCAGCCGATGCTCGTGATGGCCGTCGCCACCGGCGCGCACACGGTCACCGCGTCGAGGCGTCCACCGAGCCCGGTCTCGAGCACCGCGAGCTCGACGCGCTCCTCGGCCATGACCAGGAACGAGAGCACCGTCGCGACCTCGAAGTAGGTCAGCGGAACGCCCGTGGCCGCGATCGCTTCGTCGAGGCGCGCCAGGCGATCGCCGTCGACCTCGGCGCCGTCGACGCTTATGCGCTCGGTGAAGCGGCAAAGGTGCGGTGACGTGTAGAGCCCGGTGCGCCAGCCGGCGGCGCGCAGGATCGCCTCGGTCATCGCCGCCGTCGAGCCCTTGCCGTTGGTGCCGGCGATCTGCACCGCGGGCAGCCGCTGCTCGGGCGAGCCGAGCATGCCGAGCGCGCGCTGCACGCGCTCGAGCCCGAAGTCGACGCCCAGACTGCGCAGACCGTCGAGCCGCGCCAGCAGCGCGGGATAGCCGCGCGACTTCATCGCGCTCTCATCGCGTTGTCATCGGGTTGTCATCGGGTCCTCTGGGCGCTCACCCCGCGCCGCGCGGGCCCAGGAAACGGATCAGGTTCGACAGCGTCGCGCGCATCTCGCTGCGCTTGATGATCCGATCGAGGAAGCCGTGGTCCAGCAGGAACTCGGCGCGCTGGAACCCTGGCGGCAGGCGCTGGCGGATGGTGTTCTGGATGACGCGCGCGCCGGCGAAGCCGATCAGCGCCTTGGGCTCGGCCACGATCACGTCGCCGAGCATCGCGAAGCTCGCGGCCACGCCGCCGGTCGTCGGGTGCAGCAGCACGGAGAGGTACGGCAGCCCGGCCTCGCGCAGCCGGCCCAGCGCCGCCGACGTCTTCGCCATCTGCATCAGCGACAGCACGCCCTCTTGCATGCGGGCTCCACCCGACGCCGAGCAGATGATCGCCGTGCGCCGGCGCGCGAGCGCGCGCTCGAAGACGCGCGTGATCTTCTCGCCGACGACCGAGCCCATCGAGCCGCCCATGAACTCGAACACGAAGACGCCGATCTCGACCGGCTGGCCTTCGATGCGGCCCGACGCGCAGCGGATCGCATCGACCTGTCCGCCGCCACGCCGCGCGGAACGCAAGCGCTCGGCGTAGCGCTTCGTATCCTTGAAGCCGAGCGGATCGATGCTCTCGATGGTCGCGTCCTCTTCCTCGATTCCGTCGGGGTCGAGCAGCAGCTGCAAGCGCGCGACGGCCGTCATCGGAAAGTGGTGCTCGCAGTGCGGGCAGACCTGAGCCGTCTTTTCCAGGTCGGCAGTGAGCAGCGCCGCGCGGCACCCGGGGCACTTGGTGAACACCCCGACCGGCACGCTGCGCTTTTCGGCGCCGAGCTCGTCTTCGCTGTCGTCTCGTCGATACCAGGCCATGGAATTGAGGCGCGCGGAGAATAGCACCCCACGATTGTTCGCGGTCACGCCGATGGTATTTGTTATGCTGCCCGCGTGCATTTCGGCGCATGGCATCCGATTGGGGACGCGGGCACCGCCGCGCCCGAGGAAGGCGGCGTGCTACAGGCACGCGCCGAGGGGGTGATGGACTACGAGACGGGGCGGAGCGCCATGGTTTTCTACGCCTGTTCGCGACCCGGCGAGACCTTGCGCGGCTACGTGGGGGGCCGCGGGGCGCGCCAGCTGCGCCGCGCCGTGGCCGCGGGCGCGCGCTGGATCCGGTTCGCCGAGGCGCCCGAGCCCGACGACGAGCTCGACCGCCTGCTCAAGGGCTTCGTCGAGCGCTTCGGCTCGCCGCCCATCAACAACGCCGGGCCGGCCGCGGGTCGCCGCCGCCACGACGAGGAGTGACATGGCCGGAGTGACGTACCGCGACGCCGGCGTCGACATCGACGCCGGTGACAGCCTGGTCGAACGCATCAAGCCGCACGTCAAGCGCACGATGCGGCGCGAGGTCATGACCGACCTCGGCGGCTTCGCCGGCCTGTGCGCGATCCCGGCCGGATATCGCGAGCCGCTCCTGGTGTCGTGCACCGACGGCGTGGGCACCAAGCTCAAGCTGGCGTTTCTCACCGGCCGCCACGACACCGTCGGCGTCGATCTCGTCGCCATGAACGTCAACGACCTGGTCGTGTGCGGCGCCGAGCCGCTGTTCTTCCTCGACTACTTCGCCTCGGGGCGCCTCGACGTCGGCGTCGCGGAGCGCGTGATCGCCGGCATCGCCGACGGCTGCCAGGAGGCGGGCTGCGCGCTGGTCGGCGGCGAGACCGCCGAGCTGCCCGGGTTCTATGCCGATGGTGAGTACGACCTGGCCGGCTTCTGCGTCGGCATCGTCGAGCGCAGCCGCCGCGTCGACGGCCGCGCGATCCAGGTCGGCGATCGGCTGCTGGGCCTGGCATCGTCGGGATTCCACTCGAACGGTTACTCGCTGGTGCGCCACGTGCTGCTCGACAAGATGGCGCTGCGTCTCGACGAGACGCCTCCCGGATTGGACGCGCCGCTGGGCGACGTGCTGTTGCGCCCGACGCGCATCTACGTGCGCGCCATGCGACGCCTGGCGGCCGCCGACCTCCTGCGCGGAGCGGCGCACATCACTGGCGGCGGACTCGTCGACAACCCGCCGCGCATGATCCCGGGCGATGCCAGGCTCAAGCTGCAGATCGACGTCGGCAGCTGGACCGTGCCGCCGGTGTTCGACTTGCTCGCGCGCGGGGGCGGCGTCGCTCCCGACGAGATGCTGCGCACGTTCAACATGGGCCTCGGCATGCTGGTCTGCGTGCCGGCGGCGCGCGCGGGCGAAGCGCGCACGCTGCTCGAGCAGGAGGGTGAGACCGTGTTCGATGTGGGCGAGGTCGCTGCGTCCGATCGGGTCGACGCGCCGGTCGAGCTGCGGCGATGAACATCGCGGTCCTGGCGTCGGGCAGCGGGACCAACTTACAGGCGCTGATCGACAGCGCCGCGCGCGGCGAGCTGGGACCGGCGCGGCTCGCGGTGGTCGGCGTCAACGTCGCCGACTGCCCCGCGCTCGGGCGCGCGCAGGCCGCGAACCTGCCGACGTTCGTCGTCGACCATCGTCGCTTCGCCGCGCGCGACGACTTCGATCGCGCGCTGGTCGCGGCGCTGGATCTACACCGGGTCGACCTGGTCGTGCTCGCGGGCTTCATGCGGCTGCTCGGGCCGGCATTCCTGGACCGCTTCGGCGGGCGCGTGATCAACATCCACCCGGCGCTGCTGCCCGCGTTTCCCGGCGTCCACGCGCAAAGACAAGCGGCGGCGTACGGCGTGAAGCTGTCGGGCTGCACCGTCCACTTCGTGGAAGCGGGTGTCGACAGCGGGCCGGTCATCGCGCAAGCGGCGGTGCCGGTGCGCGACGACGACGACGAGGAGTCGCTGTCGGCCCGCATCCTGGTCGAGGAGCACCGCCTGCTGCCGTCGGTGGTGCGCGCCCTGGCCGAGGGACGGGTCACCTCCGAGGGTCGTCGCGTTCGCATCACCGGGAGCTGGCCGATGGGGGAATCGCTGCGCAGTATGTAACCGGAGCGGTTGACGCGAGGTCAGCGGGCAAGCGCATCGTCTGTGGCGGCGATCGGTGACTGGCATATGGACACCAACTTTTACGACGTCATCGTTTGCGGGTCCGAGCTGGCGGGCCTGGTGTCGGCGGCGCTGCTCGCGCGGCGCGGACTGCGCGTGCTGCTCCTCGGGCACGACACCGATCGACCGAGCTTCGACGCTGGCGGTATCGCGCTCTCGCGCGCGCCGGCGCTGCTGCCGGCGCTGGAGTCGCAGCTGGTCGGGCGGGTGCTCACCGAGCTCAACTGCGTCCAGGTCGTGCGCCGGCGCGCGCCCGTCCTCAGTCCCGGCTTCCAGGTCGTGATGCCGCGCCGCCGCTTCGATCTGCTCGCCGAGCGCGAGCCGGCGCGCCGCGAGCTCGGCCGCGAGTTTCCCGGCGACATCGACGCCATCGAGGCGGCCATGGATCGTCTGGTCGCCGCCAGCGGGCTGCTGGACGCGCCGCTCGGCTCGGAGCTGACGCTGCCGCCCGACGGATTCTGGGAGCGGCGCGAGGTCGCGCGCCTGGAATCGCTGCTGCCGGCGCCGGGCACCGACCTGCTGGCGCCGCTGCCGGCCGGTCACCCGATGCGTGCGGCCCTGGCGGCGCCGGGCGCGATGTCGACGGCGCTGGTGCCCGGCGACCTCGGCACCGTCGGCGAGGCGCGCGCCTTCGATCAGGCGCGGCGCGGGCTGCACCGGCTGGAGGGCGGATACGCCGGCCTGTGCGCGCTGCTGCTCGAACGGCTGGAGACCTTCTCCGGCGAGAGGCGCGAGAAGGTGGTGCCCGTCGAGGTCGTGATGAAGCGCGGCCGCGCCGCCGGTATCCGCGTCCGCCCGCGCGACGAGACCATCGGCTGCCAGCACCTCATCTGGGCGGGGCCGGCGCCGGCGATGCTGGCCATCTGCCCCGAAAAGCCGGCGCGCAAGGGACGCGACGGCGGCGAAGGGCTGCGAATCAACGGCTATCGCTACGCACTGTCGATGCTGGTGCCGCCGGACGCGCTCCCCGAAGGCATGGCGAGCCGCGTGTTCGTGATCGGCGATCCGGCTCGGCCGCTGGTCGAGGACAACGCCGTCGCGATCACCGTCGGCCAGCCGGCGCCGCGCGACCCGGGGCGCGTGCCGGTGTGGGCGGAGTGCCTGCTGCCGGCGCCGGCGGTCGATGCCGGTCCGGGCTACCTGCGCGCCATGCGCGCGCGGGTGCGCAAGCAGATCGGCCGCGTGCTGCCGTTTCTGAACCAGCACCTCATCGTGCTGGCATCGCCGTTCGATGGGCTGCCGCCCGAGATCCCGGGCTCGGCCAAGGCTCCGGTCGCGACGCCGCCGATCCCGATGCCGGCGGTCTACGCGGCCGAGCGGCCGCGCCCGCTCGATCTCGGCGGATTGCCGCACGCGCCCGGCATCAAGAACCTCTGGCATGTCGGACGCGAGAACCTGCCCGGCCTGAGCCTGGAAGGCGAGCTGGTCTCGGCCTGGAGCGTGGCGCGCCTGGTGACCGGTGGAACCACGGCCAAGCGCGACCTGCGCGGCCGCGACGTCCTGCTCAGCGAAGGCTGACGAACCCTTGACTAGCCTCTGGCGCCCGCGCGCGCGACGCGGTTCTTGGCGACGCGGCGGCAAAACGCGGCGATGGCCCGCTCGTGCTCGGGGCGCAGCGCGATGAAGCCGACGCCGGTGCGCCGGAACGAGCCCGCGGTGGTGTCATGGGTGACCACCGCGTCGGCGACGATCTCTTCGCGCGTGCCCGGCAGCTCGAAGCGAAGCGCCACGGCCGTGCGCGGCGACTGCGATTGATCGCGCAAGCGCCGGATCGCCATGCCGCCGGGGCCGATGTCCTCGGCCTGGCACAGCTCCACCCGGCCGTCTGAGGACTGCTTCACCGCGAACGTCGCCGCGATTCGCAGGCCCTGGCGCCGCTCGCGCAACGTCTTCCGGCGCTCCATGCTCATACCTGATGGTAAAATATCCACCGGCCGACGCAAAAAAATCGATCGGGGCCCCTACCCGCGGTTGCGTAGCTAGGTTGTCGGCTGGGCTTCTTCGATGATGAAGTTCGGGATGTCGTCGGTGATCCGATAGGCCAGCTGGCAGCGCGGGCACTCGAAGGCGGTCTCATCGGGCCGGAGGTTGAGTCCCCCCTTGCACTTCGGGCAAGCGAGGATCTCGATGAGCTCCTTGTTCAATCCCATGGCCGATTGTTTACAACGGCTGCGGCCGGGACGGCAACATCGTCGGCGCAATTCGCGTGGCGCCGGCCGCTGCGTTACGATTCTCGAGGCTAACCCATGAAACGAATCATCTTCGCCCTGGTGTTGGCGGCGGCGCTGGCGATGTTCGCCTGGACGCTGCGCCGCTTCGGCCGCCTCATCGCCCACGGCCGCCCCGAGAGCCGCACCGACCGCACGGGCGACCGGCTGGAATCGGTCTGGGCGTACTTCTTCGGCCAGAAGAAGGTCGTCGAGAAGACCACCCTGCCCGCCCGCCGCTGGCCGCGCTTCGTCACCGCCATGGGCAGTAAGTATCACTTCGTGATCTTCTGGGGCTTCATCATCATCACCGTCGGCACGGGCGAGACGCTGCTGCAGGGCCTGGTGCCGTCGTTCTCGCTCGCGGGCGTGCTCGGCGAGCGGATCGGCGAAGGCGTCTACACCGCGATCGACGTCTGCACGCTGCTGGTGCTGCTGACGATCGGCTTCGCGGTCTTCCGCCGCACGGTGCTGCGCCCGCGCCTCATCCCCATGAGCCGCGACGCCGCCGCGATCCTGGGCGCGATCGCGGCGCTCATGATCTCGCACTACGGCATCCACGGCCTGCGCGGCGTGGCCGACGGCGCGCCCGAGGAGGGCTACCCGATCTCCGGCGCCCTCACCGCGGCGCTGGCCGGCCTGCCGCGCGCGACCGCCGGCGCGCTCTCCGAGGCGTCGTGGTGGTTCCACGTCGTGGTCGTGCTCGCCTTCCTGAACTACCTGCTCTACTCGAAGCACAGCCACATCCTGGCCGCGCTCCCCAACATCTATTTCCGACAGCTGGGCCAGCGCGGCGTCATGCCCAAGCTCAACATGGAGGCCGACGACATCGCCGCCACCGGCGTGGTGCAGCAGTGGCCAGACTTCACCTGGAAGTCGCTGCTCGACGGCTACGCCTGCACGGAGTGCGCGCGCTGTTCGAACTTTTGCCCCGCGTACAACACCGGCAAGCCGCTGTCTCCGATGCAGGTCATTCACGACGTACGCGACGACATGCGCACGCGCATGCCGGATCGCGGGCCGCTCGACGTGCTCATCGATCGCTTCCAGCACGGGTCGCCGGCGGGCGACAACGCGACCGACAAGGTCATGCCCCTCATCGGCGGCCGCACCACCGAGGACGTGCTCTGGGCCTGCACGACCTGCGGCGCCTGTCAGGAGGTCTGCCCGGTCTTCATCGACCACCCGACCAAGATCATCCAGATGCGCCAGAACCTGGTCCTGGTGCAGGAGAAGGTGCCGTCGGATCTCGCGCGCACGTTCACCAACCTCGAACGCAACGGCAACCCCTGGGGCATCGGCGCCGACAAGCGCATGGACTGGGCCGAGGGCAAGAACGTGCCGACGCTCGACGACAAGCCCGACGCCGAGTATCTGCTCTGGGTCGGCTGTGCCGGCGCCTACGACGACCGCATCAAGAAGCAGACGCTGGCGCTGGTCGACATCTTGCGCGAGGGCGGCGTCGACTTCGCGGTGCTCGGGCTCGAGGAAGGTTGCACCGGCGATCCGGCGCGGCGCTCGGGCAACGAGATGCTGTACCAGATGCAGGCGCAGCAGAACGTCGAGACCATGAACGCCAAGAAGGTGAAGAAGGTCGTGACCGCCTGCCCGCATTGCCTGCACACGATCAAGAACGAATACCCGCAGCTGGGCGGCAACTTCGAAGTGCGCCATCACACGCAGCTGATCCGCGAGCTGGTCGCGGCCGGGAAGATTGCGATCGAGAAGCCCGCGGCCGCGGCGCTGGGCGCGAACGGAGGCAGCAACGGTGACGGAGATGACGCACAGCCCGGCGGCGTGGTGTTTCACGACCCCTGCTACCTCGGCCGCTGGAACGGCGAGTACGACGCTCCTCGGGCCGTGCTCGATGCGCTGCCTGGGGGGCCGCAAGGCCGGCAAGAATTGCCGCGCAACCGCGAGCACGGTTTCTGCTGCGGCGCCGGCGGTGGCCGCATGTGGATGGAGGAAAAGATCGGCACACGGGTCAACCACAACCGCGTCGACGAGGTGCTCGCCTCCGGCGCGACCACGGTCGCGACCGCCTGCCCGTTCTGCACGATCATGCTTCACGACGGCGTCCAGGACCGGAACGCGGGTGACAAAGTTGCCGTGCTCAACGTCTCGGAGCTGGTGGCGAAGTCGATGAAGCGCCGCCGCGAGCTCGAGGCGGCCGGACCGAAAGACTGAAAAAAGAACAACCGAGCGCACGCGGCTTCACACAACTTCGCGTACTTGCAACACCGGCGAAACCGTCGCTCGGTAAGATCTCGGGTATGGCGGAAAAGATCACAACGGATGGAAGCCTCTACGGTTTGGACGTCGGCACGCGCTGGCGCGACCCGACCGGCAGGCGCACGGTGGTCGTCCTTTGGGTCCAGCGCAGCGGCGTCGTCGTCTACCGAGACGAGGGCGCGGCCCCCAACGACGAGCGCGTCATCAACATCCTTCGTTTCGTCGAGTCGTTCGTGCCTGCGAACAACACGCGCGAGCCGTTCGCGCGATCGCCGGACGCGGCGCCGTAGTCAGGCGTAGCGCGCGGCCGCGCGCGCGCAGATGGCGCAGCCGTCACCCGAGCTGTGCAGGTGGCCGTAGAACCCGCCGGAGCTGATGCTCCGCTCGGACTTCAGCGTGGAGAAGACCATCAGCGGGTCACGGTCGCCCCCGTCGACGGCCGGCACCGCGTTCGAGGACGCCGGGCTGACGTCGGCCGTGTCGCCGTCGGCCTCGTCGCCATCGAGGTGGCCGCTCGCCGACAGAGCGCGCGGCTGACCCGGGCTGGCCGCGCCCACGGTCCGCTCGCCGCCGCCCGTGCCCCGCCGGACGCGCGGCTGAGGCGTCGAGCCCGTCGTCGCATCTTTCCGGTCCGAGACCCGATCCTGGGTGATCTCCTGCTGCGCCTGCGCCTCCACCTGGCTGGCCTGCGCCGCGACGGCCAGGTCCTCCGACGAAGGATCGGCCGGCGCCAGCGCCGCCGACCGCACGGTCTGCGCGTTGGCGATGGTCTCCTGGGGCGTGCGGCCCGGCCGCAACGTCACCGGCACCTCGCCGCCGACCGCGTAGCGCCTGCCGTCGGGGCCGGTCTCGTAGCTGAACGAGGCCGCGCCGCCGAGCGCGCCGGCCACCGCCTGGTGCGCCGCCTCGTGCGCGCGCACCGCGACGTCGCGTGACGCGAGCTTGCTCACGACCTCTTTTTGCTCGGGTGTCAGAACCGCGCCCTTGTCGGTCGAGCCGGATTTGCCGGCGGTCTGGCCGGCGGCGGTCTTGTCGCCCGCGGTCTTGTCGTCACCGGCCTGGCTGCCGCCGCCCGTGGCCGCGGGCGCGTCCTTCGACGATGCCGTACCCAGCGTCGCGCCGGCATCGGCCGACGTGGGCGCGCGGCTGGTGTCGGGCGCGCCGCCGTCGGGCGACGAGCGCCCGGCCCGCTCGTCGTCGTGCCGCGCGAGGAGCTTGCGCGCGTCGGGCGACAGCCGCACGACCACGCCTTGGCCGGAGGGCGACGTGAGATCGCCATTGTCGCCAGCATCGGAGACCGCAGATCGCGTCCGCCCCACGGTGCCGCGAGGGCGGACCGAGGACGCTTGCGCGTCTGTTTCCGGGTCACCGATACGTAGGTTCATGCTCTACATGAACCTTCTCGGCAGAAACTGCCGAGATCTTTAGCGCACAGGGCGCCCATCACGATCCCGTGCTCGTATCGCCGCCTCCCCCGGCTGCAAGGTGCCTATTCCTCGTCGCTGCGCGCATCGGCCAGGCGCGACAGGACGCCCATGTCTTCCAGCGTCGTGGTGTCGCCCTTCGCGGTGCCGGTGGCGGCGATCTCCTTGAGCAGCCGGCGCATGATCTTGCCCGAGCGCGTCTTGGGCAGCGCATCGGTGAAGCGGATCTCGTCGGGCCGCGCCAGCGCACCGATCTCCTGGACCACGTGGTCGGACAGCAGCTTCTTGATGGCCGCCGTGGCAATCTGCCCGGCCTTGAGCGTCACGAACGCGAAGATCGCCTGCCCCTTGAGCTCGTGCGGCGGCCCGACCACTGCGGCCTCGGCGACGGCCGGATGCGAGACCAGCGCGCTCTCGATCTCGGCGGTGCCGAGCCGGTGCCCCGCGACGTTGAGCACGTCGTCGACGCGCCCCATGACCCAGAAGTAGCCGTCTTCGTCCTGGCGCGCACCGTCGCCGGTGAAATAGGCGCCGGTGATCTCGGACCAGTAGCCTTTGACGTAGCGGTCGGGGTTGCCGTGAATTCCGCGCAGCATCGACGGCCAGGGCTTCTTGATGATCAGGAAGCCGCCTTCGTTGGGAGCGCACGGCGTACCGTCGCGCTTGACCACCTGGGGCTCGACGCCGAAGAACGGGCGCGTGCAGCTGCCCGGCTTCGTCGCCGTGATGCCGGGGAGCGGGGAGATCATGATGCCGCCCGTCTCGGTCTGCCACCAGGTGTCGACGATCGGGCAGCGGCCGCCGCCGATGATCTCCTGGTACCACATCCAGGCTTCGGGGTTGATGGGCTCGCCGACGGTGCCGAGCAGCCGCAGCGACGTCAGGTCGTGGTTCTGCGGGTACTGATTGCCCCAGCGTACGAACGCCCGGATCGCGGTCGGCGCCGTGTAGAAGATGTTCACCTTGCGGCGGGCAATCAGCGACCAGAAGCGGTCCTTGTCCGGATAGTCGGGCGCTCCCTCGTACATGACGCTGGTGGCGCCGTTCGACAGCGGGCCGTAGACGACGTAGCTGTGGCCGGTGACCCAGCCGATGTCGGCGGTGCACCAGAAGACATCCTGCTCGTGCAGGTCGAAGACGTACTTGGTCGTGAGGTGCGCGCCCAGCAAGTACCCGCCGGTCGTATGCACCACGCCCTTGGGCTTTCCGGTCGTCCCCGACGTGTAGAGGATGAACAGCGGATGCTCGGCCGGCAACGACGCCGGAGGGCACTCGGCGGCGGCGCCCGCCATGCGGTCGTGCCACCAGACGTCGCGCCCGGCTTGCATCTGCACGGCGGTGCCGGTGCGGCGCACGACGACGCACGCTTCTATCGTCGGCGTCTCGCGCAGCGCCAGATCGACGTTGTCCTTGAGCGCGATCACCTTGCCTCGCCGGTAGCCGCCGTCGGCGGTGATGCACAGCTTCGCGCCGCAGTCGTTGATGCGGTCGCGCAGCGACTCGGCCGAGAAGCCGCCGAACACCACGGTGTGCGGGACGCCGATGCGCGTGCAGGCCAGCATCGCCACCGCGGCCTCGGGGATCATCGGCATGTAGATCGCGACGCGATCGCCGGCGATCAGGCCCAGCCCCTTCAGCACGTTGGCGAAGCGGCAGACCTCGGCGTGCAGCTCGGCGTAGGTGATGTGCCGCTCTTCGCCCGGCTCGCCTTCCCAGAGCAGCGCGACCTTGTCGCCGCGGGTGGCGAGGTGGCGGTCGAGACAGTTCGCCGACAGATTGAGCTCACCGTCTTCGAACCACTTCGCCCAGGGGATCTGCCAGTTCAACACCTTGGTGAACGGCCGCGTCCAGGCCAGCTCCTTGCTCGCCATCTCGCCCCAGAACGCCTCGGGCTCGTCGATCGAGCGCCTGTAGAGCCGATCGTACTCGGCCTGATCGGAGATCAGCGCGCGCTCCTGGAACTCCCGCGGCGGCGCAAACTTGCGCGACTCGCGCGAGACCGACTGGATGACGCCCGAGACTTCGGACGAGGTGGATGCTGCGGGCTGCTCGGATTTGGGGTCTTTGCTCATCGCACACCTACCTTATTTCGAAGGGGCCGAGGGTTGGGGCTGCGGCGAGCCATTCGACATCGACCATTTTTACGCGCGCGCCCATCGGACCTTGCCGCAAGTATACGAGGAAGGCCTCGAGAACGGTCTCGTCGCCCTGCGCGTCGACCTCGACCGTCCCATCGGGACGATTGCGGACCCAGCCCGTCAGGCCCGACCGGCGCCCCTCGTGCGCGGCGGAGGCGCGGTAACCGACGCCCTGAACGCGCCCGCTCACGATCGCGCGAAAACGGCGGGTCACGACGTTGGCTCGAGCCTCTCGGATCGACCTTGCAGGAAGGCGCGCCTCGCGACGGCGGCTAGCTCGGCCCCTCGGTGACCCGGAACCCGATCAGGTTGTTCGGGATCAGGGGAAGCTCCGCGTACTGCGCGACGATGTTGTTCGACGAGTCGAGCAGCTGCACCTTGGAGAGCACGACCAGCTGCACCGGGCCGTGCGCCGGAGCGCAGGAGCCGATGTACCCGACGACCTTCGCGCCGGTGTCGAACTCGAACGTGGTGCGGTGGCTGACCATCTCTCGCAGCTTGTTGTAGTCGGGCATGGTTGCCGGGGAATCTAACAGAACCAGCGCGGATCTCGCCTCAATTTCGCGAGGGCTACATGGGCGGATGTCCTGGTGGCAGCTCACCGTGCGGGTTCATCGTGGGCGCGGCGCCCATGGGTGCCCCGCCCATCATCGGCGCGTTGCCGGCCAGTGACTCGTCCTCTTTCTGGAGCTGGTCCAGCGTCAGCTTGACGCCCCGCGCGCCGACCGACACCTTGGGAAGCCCGCCGATGACGTCGCCCTTCCGGCGGGTCATGGGATCGCCATCTTTGTCGACGCGCACGGAGAGCGAGACCTCGCCGTCGAAGGCGCCGGTCGGGATCATCATGTCGTGCGCGCTCAGCGTGAACGGGATCGGGAACGACGCCGCCGAGAGCCGCTTGACCGCGACCAGCGTGCCGCGCGCGGTCGGGTTGTCGGCGATCCGCCGCGCCACCAGAAAGATCGTGTCGGTCGGCGCAACATCGCCCTTGCGCGATGGCGCCAGCACGATCGTGCCGCTGATCGCCGCCTTGGGATCGACCGGCGCCTCCGGCGCGGCCGGCGGCGGAGATTGCGGCGCGGGCGGCGGCGTCGGCAGCGGCGCCAGGACCGGGGCCGGGGCGTTCGCGTTCTCAGCCATCGCCGGAATCCCGGACGGCTTGTTGGCGTCGTCCTTCTTCTCGCACGATATCAGCGCCAGAGCGCCGAGCCCGGCGATGACGGAGGCAGCTCGAAGCAGCGCGCGGTTTGGCATCGGCCGAAGTTAGCACACTCGGCTATCATGACCGCGATGTCCACGCCTGGCCCCATCGTCACCGAGCTCACGGCGCGCACCCTGATCGCGCCAGGGATCGCCGATCTCTCGTTCAGGATGGTCTCGCCGGCCGCGCTCAGCTTTCGCGCCGGCCAGTTCGTGTCGATCGCCGTCGACGGACCCGACGCGCCTGCACCGTCACGACGAAGCTACTCCATCGCCTCGCAGAGCGACGCGGGCGGCACCCTGCGCTTTATCATCCGGGTCATCGCGTCGGGCGCGGCGTCCGAGCTGCTGATGTCGACGCCGATCGGCGGCG
>Ga0265314_10001328_pt1 | contig 28012 bp, 29 predicted proteins | sample 4126metaG_FD_203106 | JGI IMG/M metagenome (GOLD analysis project Ga0265314, IMG submission 203106) | Rhizosphere microbial communities from Carex aquatilis grown in University of Washington, Seatle, WA, United States - 4-1-26 metaG | ecosystem: Host-associated > Plants > Roots > Rhizosphere >... | reverse complement strand
ATAGTCCACATAGGTCTGTGGCAGAACGCGTTCATCACGGTCAGAACAATCGACTGTGACTCTCGATTCGTCCTTCACGCGATTCAGGCGATAAATACCGGCCTCCACCGGAACCCACTGCAGCAAGTGCGTGAGCCAGCGCGGAGTGATCCGCGCCATCTGGGGAACCGTTTTCGTTGCATTCGCAAGTTGTCTAGCAGCTACATCGCCGAGTGCGGTCTGTTGTAGCGGTTCGTCGGCCATTCTTTAGGAGTCTCCTTTGGTCTACTTCTTCGCGGGCGCTGCCAGGGGCGGTGGCAGGGGTTTCAGATCGTCGTACCCCCGAGTGCCGTCGGCACGGATCGGACCGGGACCGAAGCCCAGATGATCTCGGTCCACGTTATTCTCACTGCAGGAATATTCGTGAACCTCCTCGCCTGGTTTTCCCAGCACCCAGGTTCTGGCGTAAGTGAACGGCTTGGTATAAAACTTTGGATCTTCCATCAAGGTTTCGACGTGAATGTGATCGTAGTCGGGACGCGTCCACCGCTCGACGACATGCAACGCGTCACTGTGCGGACTCCCATTCTCATCCGCCCAAACTTTTTCGTCCTTGAAGCCGACGGAGTCGACGATTAGAATATCTCCGTCCCAGTGCCCCAGCTCTTCGCCAAAGAAGGATGGGTCTGGATCTTCAGAATGCTTGCGCTTCGCATCCAGCGGAATCAGGCGGAAATAGCTGTACCAATAGAGGAACGCCAGTTTATTTGCGCCCTGGAGAACTTCAAAGGGCAGTCCACTCGCGTTATGGCGGGGAATTCCTCCAATGATGCACAAACTTTCGGGATCGATGGTCGCTGTCGTATTGTGCTTCCAGGCGGCCTCTCCGGCAGGGGTCAGGGGAAGCTTCAACCCAGGGAGATCTTTGGCGATATTTCCGCCGGGCTTAGTTTCGCGCGTGCCTTTCCAGTAGCCGCTGAGATCGGGATGGCCGTCCGCGGTGCGCGGCGCGGGCTTTATGGACTTCAAGTCGGGAACGGTCATTTGAGCCGGCGCCAACATCGATAGTGGCGCCGCTATCGCCAGCCATATATAGATTTTCAACATCGCGTCTCCTATTTCACGATCTCGATTGGTATGGTCACTTCAATAGTTTTGGGAGTCAGACAGGTACGATCGTTGCAGGCCTGATAACGCAGCTTGCCGGTAAGCACGCCGGGACCGATTGCCGCTGCGCTGGCCGCCCTGAAACGGGTAGTGATGTTAAATTCGCCTGTGAAAACCGAGAGAGGCGTCTGAGAAAAGCCGAACTTTTCGGTTCGCGGCCTGGGGAATAAGACCTCGACGGCTTCAAGCGGTCCCGGATTCCATGTCAAGCGCAGCGGAATCAGATACGGGTCCGAGGGTGTATTGCTGTTCACGTGGTAGGCGGGGTCCAACTTCAGCGACAGAGCTGCGTCTGCTGTGCCCCCGGCTTTGACGGTCAGGGCCTGCGGCGGAGTATAGGTGAGGACGTTCGTCGGCGCCGTCTGAGCAAAAGCCAACACGTTTAGCAAACCTAAAGAAATTGTGAACTTCATAAGAGGAGGGGACCGGCAGCAAGCCAGTCCCCTTTGGCGATGGGCTTACTGCGAAACGCTGGCGGAGAGCGCTTTGCCGTTTTCCGCGAGCAGCCTTTCGATGGTGGAGGTGAACTCCTTCTTCAACTGATCGTTGAACTCGCCGCTGGCAGGAGCTGCAAAACCAGCGTGAATGTGATCTACGCGCCCGTCACGGCGGATGAATACCGTCGCCGGCCAAGTGTTGAGATTCACCAGTTGCGGTACCTTTTCCCACATCTCAGCCGGCGCTCCTCCGATCAGGTACGTGTACTCCACCCCATACTGCTTGGTGAAGGCGTGGACACGAGCCAGGTCATCCTGCTGTTCGGGTTCTTCAAAGTCGAGTGCCACGATTTCGAGTCCCTGATCGCGATACTTCTTGTAAAGCTGCACCAGATACTGCGCTTCATCGTGGCAGTTCGGGCACCAGGTGCCGGTCACGATCGCCAGCACGACCTTACCTTTGAACTTTGGATCGTCGTTGGAGAGAACCTTTCCGTTCACGTCCGGCATTTTATACGTGAAGACTTCGTTCGCGTCGCGCGGCGTGGTGTGCGTGGTGTAGTTGGATGGTTCAGGCAGTCCCTTGGCGCGCGCCACTTCCGGACGATAGGCGATCAACTTGCCGTTGCGATTGCTGCCACTCTGTACAACCTGGAGCGTCCCGTCCGGCAGCGCGGTGATTTCCATCAGCCCGGGGCGGGAGCCGTCAAAGTGGCTCAGTGAGTACTTGCCATCGTGGAATGTGCCAGTAAGTGCGCCGGTGTCGCCGTCCACGCGCAGGATCGCGGCCGAAGCTTCCGCGCCGTTCTGCTTTACAATCAGCCGCCATGCCTTTTCTCCCTTAGGGCTTTCCTTGCCCACTTCAAACGGAATCTCCCAGACGCCGTCAATGGAAGGTATGCTAGCTGCGGACACGGTGGGGGGCGCCACATAATGCTTGGCCTGGAACGCCGAACCGCCGACCTCGCCATTGCGCTGGTCGATCTTGCCGGTAAGCTGACCATCCTTCACGGTTGCAATGATGGTTGTGAGGTAGTGCGCGAAATCCAACACCAGCTTGCCATTTTCGAATTTGGCGCTAGTAGTGAATTCCTTGTCGTCGCCGTTATAGAGCGTTCCCTTCAAGTTAGCTCCGGAGCCCGAAATATCGAGGCGGAACGGAATCACCGTCGTTTTGACGGTGAGCGTGGCGTCCCAGCGGCCTTCTAAGGAGTCGGTGCTAGCGGCGAATGCGCTCATACCGGCAAGAATCGCTGCTAGAGCAATCGCGTATTTCGAATACATTTTCATTCGTGTGGTCCTTTCTGTGATGTTTCCTACTTCTTGGCTAAATGAACCTGCTTGCCGTACTGGCTCCATTCCTCAGGCAGGCCTGGCTTCGTGGCCAGTAAAATCTCAAAGATCGCTCGCCGATCCTCGCCGGTGAGTCGCGCGAACTCGGAGCCTTGTTCGCGGCCGGTCAAAATCTCAAACAAACGGTGATAAACGTACTCCTTGGCGGGCGACGGCAAATCGTCGAACGCAGCGGAATAAATCAGGTAGCTGCAGGGATACTTGAAGATGCGCTTATGCAGATCGAAATCCCGCAGCGAACGGCCCTGTGGATCGCGCGGACCCAGGGCGGCGAACTCCTTCGTATAGCTGGAAGACCCCGTAACTGGCTCTTCTAAAACTGCCTCGTTGGTGAAGAGCAGATATCGCACCAACTCCTCGGCAGGCCCTTGATATTGCTTGCCGGCTTCATCGGAAAGCGTTTCGCCTGTCTCGCCCACCGCCTTATTTCGAGCCGCTTCTTTGTATAAAGCCAGGCGGGTCTGATAGTTCGTTAAGGTGATCAGATTGTGCATTTGCGTCTGATGCGCCAATACCAGATGCGCGACGATGTCGCTGTCGGGGATTAGATATTTGGAAACGTCAAAAAATTTGGAGAGGTCGGTGATGTTAGCGCCGGCGGCGCGGTTCAATTGATCGGGATGCTCCTGATCTTCCACCACAACATTTCCCATGTGGGTCTGGCTGCCATGGGTCCCCGTGACGTACCACCCGCCCCAGCGGTCCTTCAAAGGACTTTCTTGGCCTGTAAGGAAAGCCGCCGCCTTAACGGCTTGCGTGCCGGAAGGATTGGAATGAATCGACCGCAACAGCACACCCGGCACATTGCGCGTTCCCGCCGCGACGTGACATTGGGTACAATCAAGCTCGGCCCGCTGGAACGCGGGGTGCTCCGCTTTCTGCTCGTCCAGGATGTAGAAAATCGCTCCCTGCTTCGCGTCGAAAGAAACAAACTCGAGCACTTTCCCGTCGTGAACCTGCCCCACATACACGTCGTCGTTGAAATAGAGTGCACGCGGCGCTTGCGGGGAAATTTTCTTGTACTGGAAGCTGGTCTTGGAAAAGACCAGGGTCTGCGAACTGACCGGAATCGACAGTTGTTCGAGGACCGACTTCAAATAGCCATGCTGCGAGTCATACTTCAAGGTGACCTCGCCGCTCTCCAGCCGTTTCTGGAGATTCGCCACGGGGTCGTGAACCTCGGCGCGGTAATTGATGGGTTCCTCGCTGAACGGCACGTAGCCCTGATTCTTGACGGCAATCTGCGCGCGGGCAGGCAGCGCGAGCGAGCTGAATATCAGCCCGCCCATCGCCGTCATCCGAACCAGAGAAAACATTTGACGCTTCACGCTAGTAATCCTTTCCGAGCGGACTTAAAATGTCGCTCTAATACCGAGTTGCAGCAGCCTGGGAAAGTTGGCCTGATTCGTAATCACTCCGAAGGACGAACTGCTGATGTTGGTATTCGGCGTGCCGAAATACGGAGTATTTGTGGCGTTGAGCGCCTCCGCCCGGAACTGCGCCTTGACCCGTTCTTTGATGGAAAAGGTTTTGAAGACGGAGAAGTCCAGGTTGAACAATCCCGGACCACGGACGTTCAGGAAGCGGCTGGTATTGCCGAAGGTGTAGGCCGGAGCCGAGGAAAATGCCGCCGCGTTGAGCCAATCGTTGAGACGGTCCTCGGGGGAGCCGGACGTCCCGGGAGTTATACCCGTCGCATTCGGCCGCTGCACTGCTGCGCCGATGACGCTGTTGTTATTGGTCTGGGTAACGTTGAGTGGGTACCCGGTTTGAGCAACGGCGAAGGCGTTGAACGACCATCCGGCCACGGCGTAATCCAAGATGCGATTGTTTTTCAAGAACGGCTTGCCTTTCCCGAAAGGAAGCTCATAGGTAATCGCGGTCGAGAACCGGTTGGGCGAATCGAACGTGGACAAACTCCATTCGCCATTCAGGTTGTAAGCATTCTGCGGACCGGTAGCCGCGACAATCTGGCTTGCACCGGCGCCGCTCTGTCCGACGAGGTCGTCCTCGCTACGTGACCAAGTGTAGGAAGCGAGCACGCTGAGGCCCCGTGAGAACCTGCGTTCCGCGCGGAAATAGAAGGAGTAATAGCGGCTGGCTCCCGTGTTCGAATTGGCCAGCGTCACTGAACTATATTGCGGAAACGGCAACAGCAATTGAGCGCGAGTTACGGTCGCCGTCCCTACAGTCCCCACGCCGCCGTTGCCATAAAAGGGATTAGGGACGCTCTGCGTAAGAGCGGACCCAAGGGAAAAGTACGACGGGTTCAGTTGATCGATGTTCTGGCCGAGCGACGAACTGCTGACCGACTCGAGCAAATGAAGCGAATGGGAACCCAGAGCGCCGACTGTGAATACGAATCCCGCCGGAACCTGGCGCTGCACTTCCAGTGAATACTGCTGGACGTATCCCGCCGACGAGGTGTTCGGATCGAAAACAGTGATGGCCTGTCCAACACCTGAAAGCAAGCCGAGCGAGTTACCGGTTGGTTGCAGCAGTCCGCTCGGATAAGGGTTCGAGAGCGACACCGCGGGCGTCTTATTGCCGTTAGTGGAGGCGATGATGGAGGTACTTTGGGAGTATCCGATCGCATTCTGGAAACTAAAGAACGTGGGGACCCAGAAGATACCGTAGCCTCCGCGGATCACCGTCTTCTTATCCGCCGCATAGGCGAATCCAAAGCGGGGTCCGGGTTTGAACGACAGGGGATTCCCGGTTTGCGTTGAATTGCCGCCCACGCCGGCATACGCAACGCCACCCAACACTGGAAGGCTTGCGCTGGACAGTGGGCTTGCGACGGTGGGGTTAAACCCAGTAATCAAGCGGTTGTTGGCTTCTTGCACTCCCGACTCGTATTCAAAGCGAATGCCGAAGTTAACCGTCAGTTTGGGAGTGACGCGGAAGTCGTCCTGGACGAACCCCCCGTAGTACCGAATAAAGTCGTTGAAGTTCGCGACCACCGACATTTGGCCGCTAGTGGGGTAACCAAGGAGCATTGTTGCTAAATCGCTTCCTGTTCCATTGGTGGCCGACGCTGCATTGGCGCGTGTGAACACATCGGTAAAGCCCAGACTGGTGGGACCGGCCGCCGGCGTTCCCGCATCGTGAAGCGTGCGGAACTCGAAGCCGGCTTTTAAGCTGTGGCGGCCTAGCGATTTGGAAATACTGCTATTAAAACTGCGTGAGTAGTATACGTCCTGATTGGCGCAGCCGCCGCCGAAATCGGCGAAATCGACATTGGTGCTGGGATACGAGCACGAAGTGAGATTCGAGCCCAATGCGATTCCCGGGAACGCTGTGTTGGGCGTGACGCCCGCCAACTGCGGCAACCCCAGATTTGCGAGACTATAGCCCGCGCTCTCCTGCGTAGTCCTGGAGTAGAAGCGATTGAATCCCCAGCGGAGCGCGATCACCGTTGTGGCGTCGGGCGTCAACGTGGCATTGGCCTGCGTGGCATCGATTTTCCGGTCGCAGCAATAGGATTGATAGGGAGTCGCTACGTTGGGAAAGATGTTATTGGGATAATCGGTCTCGAACGTTTTCTGGTGAACGTACGATGCCGATCCGCGGAACCACGGTGTGAATTCGTGATCCAACTTGAACAACCTCTGGTCCCCGCGATTCGGAAAACTTCCGGTAAAGGCGTAATTTGGAGCTCCGTAATAAGGCGTCGGCAAATTGGGCAGCGGATAATACGATGCCAGTTGCGATCCAATGCTGCTGATCTGGTTCGCGGGGATAATGTTGTTGGCAAATGGAGTCCGCGTTCCGGTGGAGAGATTGGTGCTCAGGGGGTCATAGATCACCTGCAGGGCGCCGGATTTCGTAAAACTCTTTGAAAAGTTGCCCACGCGTTCGAGAGCAGTCGGCACCGAGAGCGTGGTAGTGTAACCGGTTTCTTGCCGGTAGGCTTCCTCGGAGGCAAAGAAGAAAGTCTTATTGCGGCCGTCGTAGACTTTCGGAATGATAACTGGGCCGCCCAAGGAAAAGGCCCAATCTTTAAAGGGCTGGTCTGCGACCGGCTGACCGGCCTTATTTCCAAAGAAAGTGTTGGCTTGCCAGGACGTCTCCCGAAGATCGCCAACGGCGCTGCCGTGCAATTGATTCGTGCCACCGCGAAGGTAGGTATTGAACACGCCGCCTCCGGTGCGGCCCACTTCGGCGTCGAAGGTGCTCGCCTGAACCTTCATGTCCTCAACCGCTTCGGGCGAGGGCACGATCACCGCGCGGTTGTTTGAGTCCGTGATCGAAATGCCATCCAACAGATAGTTGTTGGTGCGCAGCGGTCCACCGGCGATGGAAACCTGCGAATTCCCGTTCTGGTCCTGCATACGTGAGAACTGAGGGTTCGCGACATACACGATGGTTTGCGCCAACTTACCCACGAAGAACGGATTGCGCCCGAGCATCGGCAGGTCTGTGATTTTTTGTGCGTCAATGTCTTGACCAGTGGACGCGTCCGCGGTTTGCAACTGGGGCGTCTCCGCCACCACGTTCACGGAGTCGCTGACTTGGCCTATTTCAAGCGGGAGATCGATGGCGACGACAGCCTGGGTTGCGATGGCGACTCCCTTTCGCTCCAGCCTCTTGAACCCCGGGACCTCCGCACTTAGAGTGTAGGTTGCCGGATTGACCGCAGTGAATACGTAATCCCCTTGGTCATTCGAAACCGTGGCGCGGCCGACTTGAGTCGCCTCGTCCGTAATGGTTACCTTGGCGCCTGCCGACGGGCTGCCGGCAGGATCGAGGACGCGGCCTCGCAGAGTGCCTTGAAATGTTTGGCCAAATGTCATACCGGAAATCAAAACAGCGAAAATGAAAAATCTCATGCAGTCTCCCTCGAAGTCACTAAAATTGTGTGCGTCGTGGCGAGACTAAGGCTGCTCTGGGAGCCCTCCAATCTGGGGAACCTCTCGGATGCGCAAGCGGCGAACGAGAGAGGCTAGTCGAAAAAGGCGTCGATGGCGGCGAATTTATTTAGTCGTGCATGGTTCCCCCTCCGAATTCTGTTCGATCACCTCCAGCGCTACGTCTTTCAATCTTCTGCGCGATTTCCTGCTGACCACACGGATATGCGCGTGGGCCTCTTCCTCCGACATCTTTTGCGATTTTTGGAGTATGGCTTTGGCACGGCCTACCAGCCGCCGCTCTTCCACTTCTTCTTCCAACTCCTGCGAAATCTGTTGCAGTGTGCGCCGTGTCGAGGTTTCCCGCAATACGCCTTCCACATGCCGGGTGATCGCTTCGATGGGATCTTGGCCGCGAGTGAGGAGAAGCCCGAGGGTTCGGTCGGCGATCTTGGCGTCCATCAAGGAGGTTTCCAAGTCAGCCACATAATTGGCGAGTTGCGAGTATTCCTCTACGGTATGAGCGGCTTGCCATACGGCTTCAATGGTTCCCGCAATGCGATCGAGTTTTGGTCGAGCTTCCCGTAGGCGAACATCGTCACGAAAGGCAAACGCTAGAAGCCCGTCCTCCCGCAAGGGATAAATGACAACCAGTGGATTCACAAAAAGGTCTTCCGTGATTACACTGCCGCCTGCGTCTGGACGGAGAAATCTGGGAGCTTCGGCGTTTCGCTGGAAAAAAGCGTATCCGTCCGCCCCGGCCTCACGCATCGCGACCTGCGCGAGCGCAGAGAGGCTATTTTGGAAGGGCTTGGCTTTTGCCGTCAATTGCTGCATATCGCTTGGCATCAGGCGCTGAATGCCTTCTCGAACCCTGCTTCGCGAACAACCCAGCCGACAGGGCGCTCCTCCGCTGTCCGGAGAAATTTGCGCCACCGTGCCATGCCCGACGGGCCGCCGGCCTCGAATAGCCAGAAATGCTCTTGCGTTCTCCGGCCGTATTCCATTTGGAAAATCCCCTGCGATTTGTGTTCGGCGATCACCCAGTTCACGACGATGCTGTAGTCGAGCGCGTGGTGGCACTGTAGCGGAGTCCGCCGATCGAAGGTCCAGACCGGTTCGGAATTGGTCGTCCGCGTCAGTGGAAAACCATCCAACTCCGAAAAGCTTTCCGGCCCCCCCGTTTCGGAGGTCACTGTTCGCGTGCCCAACACGGCGGGTCGATCTCGCGGCTCCAGATTCGTGACGGCTTCCAACGTGAGCTGAGCGACCGTTTGGTGATGGCCGTGAGTTTCGGCCGAAGGCAAGAGCACCAAAACCAGATCGTAACTTTCACGTCTCAATAACTTAAAGAGTTCCTGTCGAACCAGCTCGATGTTCCAGACATGGAACCCTTCGAGCGGGTCGAAAGTAAAACCCGTATCCCTCTGGTTGAAGAAGTAGTTGTGACGAATACCCAAAATCTTGCCCGCGCGTATCACTTCTTTGCGGCGAAGTCGCGCCAAGCGCTTCCTCCCGGATGTTTCTTCGCCCAAAATCAGCCCGTAATACGCCTGCGCTGGCGCCGAGTATTGCGCACCGGCTTCGCCATTGGTTACGACAACTTGATCCACGGCGCCACCTAGTTCGTGGGTGACTCGGTAAAGAACCGCAGCGCATTCCGATTCATCGTCTGGATGCGCAACCACTAACAGAACCTTGAACGCGGGCTCCTCTTGTGAGCCGAATGTGGTTTCGTGAGGCCAGAGAGGCACACTTGTGGCGAGTGATCGCAGAAGGCGGCTCAATGTTGCCCGGCCTCTTTTTGCGCCGCTCATCACGCAGCCTCGGCCCGTGAACTCATTTCGCAGTGCGTTCGGGCGAGCAATTGTCCAAATTGTAGGGCGATATGCGCGGTGAGGCGCTGCAAAAACTCGCCTGGTGATTCGAAAGAACCGAAACACGCGATCAATCTGCCAGACGTCTCGTTCCCCATCATCAGTGGCGCGGTATAGAGGCCCTTGAACGGGAATTCGCGGGAGTCCAGGAACTCAGAAGCAGATTTCGCAGCCCACGACGAAATGCCCAGTCTGGCGGGATCCAGAAGAAGCGTTGAACCGCCGACTTCCCTCGCCAAAAGGGATTGAGCGCCCTTCAGAGCTTCTTCGACGCTTTTTGATTTGTGTCCGATTTGGCTGATTTCAAGAATGAGCTCTCTTTCACTCCGCATGGTGACGAAATTCTCCTCATGAACTGAACTGGATAGATTGGATCGCCGTCCCCTCGTTGACTACGATGACAATGAGAAGGACCGCCGGTTATCTAAAGCACTGAGCCGAAATGGGCTAGCGACAACAACAGGTCACAGGGCGGAGATGGCTACAGACGGAGATGACGAACGAAACTAAGCTGGACGTTTTGTGGATTCGATGTGTGGACATAGCGCTCCTTTTGACATTGAGCGACCGCAATCCTAGCGGCCTAGCCAGCGAAGCAAACCACAAGGTGCCTATTGGGCTGACGTTAAGTCTACTATCACTATCGACTATAGGGCCATTGAGGCGGGATGTCAATATCCTTTTTTGCGAAGATACGATTGATCTGGTAAGCCTTTGAAAAAAGGAGTTTAAAATACAAGAGGCTCATAACCTTTAGCACGGTTTTGATTCCGCACGGTAAGCCGGGAAGTCACAGTTCCGGCCGGATTGCGAGCTTGACGAATTACAAGTAAGTCATTTTAAAACGCTCCGAACGATTAACCTTCCGAGCGTCAATAAATCGGTCTCCTTGGTAAGCTGGCCTGGGCCGTATGCCGCAAGCCCAGCCCGAGGAGACCGAAATCCACAATGGCTACCGAGCCGATCGCCACCGCGAACCCCACGATATGAAAGCATTCGAGGATCGGGAAACTCCATGTTGACAAATTGAGCGGATTATCAATCAGCATTTCGGTTACGCACTCTAAGCACTGGCGCCTATCGTCGAGCCCGCGCGATGACAGCCGCCCTAATGCGGCCGACGCGCGATCGCACTAATCGCGCGTCAGTCCAAGGGCCGCATTCACTATCCTCTCCATCGGCAGCCGATGGTTTCACCTGCCGCGTCAGAAACTAAATTTCAGCGCGAGCTGTAAGATCCGTGGATCGTTTCTCGCAGCGCGTGTCGCCGGCGGCGTGGGAACTCCAAAGTTGGGCGCGTTTAGAGAGACGACGGGATTGTACAGATTCACCAGGTTCGGAAGGTTAAACGCCTCAAATCTGAATTCCAACAGCTTTCCTTCACGGACCGGGAAGATTCGCGAAAGGTTTGCATCCACGTTCACAGCTCCTGGTCCAAGAATGTTGTTGGAGCCCAAATTTCCGAAGGTGCCGGTGGGGGCGTTTGCAAATGCGGCAGGGTTCAGATAGCCACTTTGCCCCTTGTTGGGTAAGTAAACGTTATTCGGAAGAACCAGGTTCGGGCGCTGAGTTCCACCGGCGCCATCTAAAGCTACGTCCGTAACGGTATTCACCACCAGATAATATCCGGAATCCGCATGGATGGCCGTACCCAACCGCCAGTTTCCAGCCAAAGCTTGCACCCCCTTGTTCGTGAACTTCGGGGAAGTCACAACCAGAGATTCGCTGAATACTTTACGAACGTCAGCGCTTTGACAGTTCCCATAATCTCCCTTTGGATTATTTGGGTTCGAGCTCATGAAGGGTCCGAAGCCCAGGCCGGGAGAGTACAGATCGGAGAGGCAATGCGACCAAGTGAAATTCGTCGTAGAGCTGAAGTTCCTAGCGAAGCGATGAGCTGCCGTAAGGTTCAAGCCATTGTAGCTGCCGGTTCCGTAAGGATATACGAGGTCGACATTCTGGAAATAGGGTTGTGTGTTAAAGGGTGCGTTGGACGCCGGCGTCTGACTCGGGTTTATGAGCGAGAGAACCCGGCGGAACAGCGTGTTTGCCGTGGTGGAGCAGGGCCCCGGCGCAGTGAGCCCATATTGGCCCGCCGCGCAAGTCCCTGGAATATAGACCGCCGGATTGATTTGTTGGTCCATCCAAAGGTGCCTAGTGAGATTCCCAACGTATGAGGCAGTCACCAGCCAGTCGCTTCCGAACTGACGCTGTATGCTCAGATTGAATTGCTGGAGGGAGTTCGTGGGAACGTTCGATGGGTAGCTGTAATTGTTTCCGTTCGTCGGAAATAGCGACGCCGTGGTGCCGAAGAAACCGGGGAATGGACTGAGTCCTCCCGGTAACGTCGCCCAGGGATTCGCGAAGGAAGGATTGTTGACAGTGACTGACCCCCCGAAAGGAGTGGTAACACCGAATTGATCATAAGACATGCTGGGGAAGTTATAGAACAGCCCCCAACCTGCACGAACGGACATCTTGCCGTCCCCCCAGGGATCCCAAGCGATTCCAAAACGGGGCGAAAAATTCGCCAGTCTGTTGCTCGTCAGTTGGCCACCACTCGGTCCGCCTGGGTCGCCTGGATAGAGGATGCCAATTGCCGAATTTTTATAGATTGTGCTGCGGAAACCGGACAAAAATGCATTCATGTCAAATCGGTACGCATGGCCGTAGGGATCCACGTGTGAGAGGAACGGATCCCAACGGACACCCGCGTTGACGGTCAACCGGCGGTTTAGTTTCCAAGTATCCTGCAGATAGAGACCAAATATCACCTGTCGCTGACTCGAATCGATCGGAGCAAGCTGGGTAAAGGTCACTGGCCGCCCATAAATGAAATCTGCCATCGCAGAACCGGTGCCTCCCTGCCCGCTGAAAGTGAAGGCTCCGTTAGTATTCAGGTCGTTAACCGCAAAAGCGCGCACATCCGTGAAATTGACGCCGAATGAGATCTGGTGCGATCCGCGCTGGAGGTTCACGTCATCGGACAAGGCGAGCGTGTCGTAGGGCTGCACCGCCGGAGTGGTGCCGACGGTAAATGCGCCGCTCACTGCGAGGCTCGAAATATATTGCTGCGACAAACCTTTTTGAAGCGGCAGCTGATACAAGCCTTGGACACCAAAACTGGGAAGATTACCGTAGTTAGAGACGACCGTGGTGTTAAAGCTCCGGGTCCCGGTCAACCTAAAGCTATTCACGGTTCGCGGGCTGATCACATATGTGTCGCCGAGGGTCATGTTCTGAACCTGATCGGAAAAGCCGATCTGGTCGGCGATCAATAAGTTCGCCGAGGCGGAGCCGGCGGGTTGCTCCAGGCGGGTTATGAGGTAGCGGGCGAACAGCGAGTTGCTGGCACTCAATTGGTAGTCCACTCGAGCCGTGGCTTGGTTCTCGGTGTAGCTCGCGATTACGGGATACGTAGCACGCCCACACGCGTCCGTAGGTTGCGGCAAATGCGCGGCGACCGCGATCGCAATCGGACTGATTGTGGCACCCGCGGGTATGGTCTTGGGAACTAAATTTGCGCAACCGTCGGCGGCCAGCCCAGAAAAGTTACCGCTTAACTCAGCCGCCGTCGGCACAAACTGGGTTGCTGACGTCGGATTCGAGCGAATAATAGTGTCCTGATAGCCCAGGAAGAAGAACAACTTGTCTTTCTTAATGGGACCGCCGATCGTTCCACCGAACTGGTTGCGCTTCAGGCTATCGCGTACGGCATCGAACGTATTACGAGCATTGAGGTCGCCATTACGCAAAAATTCAAAAATGTTCCCATGTAGTGTATTGGTCCCAGACTTGGTCACAGCGTTGACGGCTCCAGAAGCGTAGTAGCCGTATTGGGCCGGTAAAGCATTGGTTTCCACTCTAAATTCCTGAAGGGCGTCAGGAAACGGGAGCGGCAAATTTTGGTTGCTCAAACCGTCATTATTTGTTCCCCCGTCGATCATGAAGGCCACGGACCCGACCACACCTCCCGCGATCGCGATCGAAACCGAAGTCGGATAGGAAGCCCGGAACGTTCTGCCGACGGTTGTTCCCGGAGTCAGGAATATGAGATCCGTCGCTTGGCGGCCATTGAGCGGAAGATCGACGACGCGGGTTTGGTCCACAACCTGCCCAAGGCTGGTGTTTTGCGTCTCGACCATAGCGGCGTCGGCGTGGACGGAGACTTGTTCCGTCACGGCTCCGATTTTCATCGTTACATCGATCATGGGATTGACGTTCACCTGCAGCACGATGCCAGTCTGAACATAGCGGCTGAAGCCTTCTTTCGTGACTTCCAACTGGTATGGGCCGATGGCGAGATCTGGCAGAATGTAGTTCCCTTGGGCGTCTGTGATCGCGCTCCTAGTCGCTCCAGTCTCGGTCTGCAACGCTTTCACGTCTGCCCCCGCCATTGCCGAACCCGTCGAATCCAGGACGGTTCCCCGGATTTGCGATACATTTGTCGCTTGTCCGGCGAGATAAACGCAAGTGATCATCAAACAAACGATCCACCGTGAAACGGAATTCATTTTGTCGAAATTCTCCCTTTTGATTTTCGAAGCCAAATCAGCCGCGTGAAAACAAACCCCTACGCCAAGCGCGTTTTGACGCACCCCTGGACAGGCCAACTGTGATCCATTCAGGGCCGAAGCCCCGTTACCCCTAACCGCCTTTCAACAGGCCGATTCCGCCACCAGAGTCTCCCTCCTAGTGCCCTCGTCGATCCTCCATAAATGTTTCGACCATCTTGCCAATCTCTACTTCGCTTTGTACAAATGCTCCACGTCCCGGTTGCCTTCAATGCATTCGTACTCTGAGATCATGTCCCCGCCAATGGAAGCGTTGAACAGCCCGTCGTACACCTTCCAAGGCTGCGTGAGCATTTTCGGATCTTCCGCCACCGCCTCGTAATGGATTCTGCCGTCGGCAGTGGGCGTATAGCGCTCCACGACATGTAAGTCTTCGCTATGAATAGAGCCACCAGCGAGCCAAGTCTTGTCGTTGAAGCCAATAGTGTCCACGACCAGCGTGTCGTCCTCCCAATGGCCTATAGATTCGCCCATGAAGGTATTCTCGGGAACACGGCTATGGCTGCGTCCATCCGTGGGAATGTCACGAAAGGTGCGCATCGCTTCGTAGAGAATGATGGTCTCTTTAGGAGACTGGATAATCTTAAATGGGAACGGATAGGTTGTTACGCGAGGGGTTCCCAGCAGGAAGCAATTCACACCCGGATCTGCCGAATTGTCCTTTGCTAACGCTTTTACTTTAGGAAGAACCTCCGTCTTGTAGGGCCCTTCCACAGCCCTACCACGCTGGAACGCCCACATACCCGACAAATCCGGCCTGCCGTTTGACATTTTAGGCAGTGGCTTGCCCGAAGGAGGAAGGGTAGTTCGCGGTATACCTCCGGGGCTCCCGTCCTCCGGGAAACCGCCGCCGGGAGCTTGCGCCATGGCGATACCGCATACCGCGCAAGCCATCCATAGTTTTTGCGTCATGAATCGTCTCCGCAGATCGCGTTATTTGAGTGGCCTGACTGGCGGCCCCATCTGTTTTCGGGTTCCATCGGGCAGCACAAAATCCCTGCCCGCCAAACGCGTGGACCCATCTTTTGACGCGTAGCCGTTTACGTGTATCTTGTCGCCTGGATTCAATAAATCTTTTTGAATCCCCCAGCGGCGTAACATTCCTACGGGGCCTCCTTCCACCGCATAGTTGGTGACTTTGCCGTCTTTGCCGACTACATCGATGTAGATGTAGGAATGTGGATTGATCCACTCCACTCTGGTGATCGTGCCATCGAGCGACACCGCCTTCTCGCTGTCAAACTCAGCGTCAAACGAATGGTGGCCGATGGCAGCGCAAGAGAGCACCAACGCAGTTAGCGTAACTGATCCGATTCTCATCACGATTCTCCTTCGGTCCTACTGAACGTTGGATGCCGCATCGGTGGCTGGCAGACGGCTATTCAAATCTGGAAGGCAATAAGCCTCTTCGATGTCCGAATTGTCATAACGAAACCATCGCTTGGTATTGACCCACTCGCCTTCCCAATTCACAGGGTCGGTCATAACGAATGTGTCTTCCATGGTCTTGCCATCGTCTTTGAGCTTGATGCGTTCGACAATCTTGAATTGATCGCTGATTGGAATTCCGGTTTGTACCCAATGGTGTTTGGGTTCAAAGTTTGTGGTTTCCACCACGAGCATGTCACCATCCCAGTGGCCTATGGAATCCCCGGAAAAACTAGGCGCTTTAATTTCAGGGTCGGCATGGGGACGCCCGTCGAGGTAGATCCAACGAAGCTCATGCTTGAGCATCTGAATCATCAAGATCATGGTCGGAAGTTGAATGGTCTGATTGGGCCATACACGAGTCATCATTTCCGGCATGCCGGCGGGATAGCAGGCGCCCTCGTCGTTTTTGTAGGCTTTGCCCTGTTTGGCGGCTGCTTGTGCAGCGTCGTAGCTTGCTTGCGCTGCCGGTTTCAGCTTGGGCAGCGGGGTATAGCCGAAGACGCCGTTGTCTCTGTTCTGCTGTGGACTGTACATCCAGTTTCCGGTTAGATCAAAAGGCGGCTTGGGGCGTGGCTTGGCAAGGTTCTCTTTTGAAAGGGCCCCGGGTATTACGGGAGGGGCGCCTTTGCCCGGAGGAGGTGGTTGGGCACTGGCACGCGTAGCCGAGACCGTCAGTGCCAACATCGCAGTAGCTACGAATCCCAAGAGGGTTGCGAACGATAATGTATTTTCGAGCTTCATTAGATTAGAGGAGAGCCTTTCGTTTGGCGGATTCAGGAAGCGATTAATAGTTTCCGCCGGTCGCTCCCTCCATAACTGTTCCATCAGCAAGGATCGCCCGCATCAATTGCGCTCCCGTGCGTCCGTCTTTTAAGGGATGGCCAACAATCGTGACGGTGTCCCCTACTTTAAGCGTTGACTTTCTCCAACCCGAGCGGACCAACGCCTGGGTGGATGCCGCTTCGAAGCTCCAATCCTTGGAGACGCCATTCGCGTCCACCACCGAAATCCGGATGCTTACATGCGGATTGACGAAAACGAATTCTTGTACGGTTCCCTTGAGGCTAACCTCTTTGTCCCTATCGAACATCACGCCGGAGTGGTGCCCAAGGACGATTACGGAGGTTATGAGGAAGAGCACTATAACGCATTTGAAGTTTCGCATGGCGATAAGTATGCAACCGGCTTAGACCGCCGTCAATAATGTGCTGGATCGAGAAGGTTACGCGCGGTTATGTTGCGGTTACAGAAGGCAAATGTTACTCGATTATTATCTTCTTTATCAATGAGTTACGGCATCCAGGAGTGGTTTGACAGATCCACGCCTGGCGAATACACTTAGGGAGTTTCTCTACCTCTAAGAAGGTTCTTACCAATGTCCATCAGGCACGCAATCCTACTCGCAAGGATAGCGTTTCTCCTCGTGGCCCTTCCGGTCTCGGCGCACCATTCTTTCGCCGCTCAATATGACCGTCAAAAGAGCGTTACCCTTAGAGGAAAGGTCACCAAAGTGGAGTGGGCGAACCCGCACGTTTACTTTTAGATGGACGTTACCGACGAGAGTGGCACTGTGGCAACATGGGCCGTGGAAAACGGGCCTCCCACAAGTTTGTTTCGCGAGGGGTGGAGGAAAGACACATTGAAGGCAGGTGACCAGATCACGGTAGAGGGGTTCCGGGCGAAGGATGGATCCAACACCACGAACGCCCGTTCCGTTGTGCTCTCCGACGGCCGAAAAGTCTTTGCCGGATCCTCCAGCGATGACGCTCCGAGCACGATCGGAAAGCAGTAGCGGAAGGATGACAAGTTTTATTGTGAGCAAGAGCCGAGTTGCCTTACTTCTATACGTCCTCGTCCCCGGGTTCCTTTGGGCCCAGTCACGGCCCACAGCCATCGCGGTTGAGGGAAAAATTCCATCCCTAGAAGGTGTTTGGCAAGGGCCGTACTTGCCCGACACTAGGCGAGCTCTGGGCCACGATCTTCCTCTGACTGCTTACGGTAAAGAACAATTCAAGAATGTGGACACGGCGAACGATCCAACTTCATATTGCCTCCCGGTAGGTCCAGCTCGCGCGATTCAAGCGCCCTTCCCCTTCCAAATCGTGCAGTCATCCACCGTTGTGACCATCCTGTTCGAGTATCAAAGAACTTTCCGGATCATTTACCTGGACAGCCGCGAACATCCTAAGGACTGGGATCCGGATTGGTATGGACACTCCGTTGGGCACTGGGAGGGCGATACCTTAGTCGTGGATACCGTAAATCTGAACGACCGTTCCTGGGTCGACACGGCTGGCCATCAGCACAGCGACAAACTCCACCTGACCGAGCGCTTTCAAAAGATAGACAAAGATGTGATCAAGTGGACGGTGACCTTCGATGATCCGATTTACTACACCGAACCTTGGTCCATCAGCACCAATCTAAAACGGCAAGACACCTCTATCATGTCCTACGCATGCGAAGAGAATGAAAAAGATCGTGTCCACCTGGACGCCTCGAAGAAGTCCAAGTAACTATTTAACTCGTAAGGTTTTATCAGCCTATTTCTTGCTGGTATAAGACGCCGCGTGCAACTCGCGATGCAGGACATATGCTGATTCTACCGGCACCGCATCCTTATACTTCACCCTCAACAAGACTTGATAGTATTGCGGCAAAGTTCCCGAAACGCCAGCAAGCTTCTTCGTAATCACCGAGGCTAAGGCATTATCCGTGAACCATTGAACGGCACCAAGACGGGCGGAAGTGATGTTGCTTTCAAAAATGCGAATATCGCTATTCGGGGCGGGACCCGGTGCATTCGTCACTAATGCATAGACCTCGCCATCCTCCGAAAACCCGAGGGGGGAATACGTTCCTCGCGTATGGCTGTCCGGAAAGAAACTAGGCTCGCCGGCTTGCGGGTGCACGTTGCGTACACCTTTCCCTTCGACGACGAACTGGCGCTCCACGGGAATTCCCGCTAGCACTTCACCGAAAAATGGCGGCGAGCCCAGGAATACCCAGTTGGTGTCCGCCATCTGTTCCCAGGAAAGTTGACTGCTACGAACGAGATAAGCCTGTTTGCGCGCCGAAAGGAGTTTGCCGAGCAAGAACGCGGAATTCACTTCTTGAAACGGCGCGTAATGATAGAGTTGCTGGATCTGCGAGGTCTTTAGTGCCTTCCCGACGGCGGCGATCTCCGGTGATTTGACGGCATCGTTCCACTGATTGACGTCCGTGTCGCGGAATAGCCGGCGCGAGTCGTACCCGATGAACATGGGCGATTCGAAGGAAATCTTCAAAGGGCGGTCAGAGGCCAGAAAAGGAGCCCAAAGCTTGTCGACTTCGGAAGGTGGCTTCGATCCGGGCCGGACTTGTTCTCGCGCGTCTCGCCACAGAAGGAACCCAAATGCAGTGGCCAGAATGAGAGCGGCCGAGGCCAACACAGCCAGGACCGCCGTTCTCCGCCGCCAGTCCGGAGTTCGTCCGGATACGCTTTTGATAGGAGAAAAATTCGACGCTTCAGAAACGGGCAACGAAGGCATGGGCCGACACATGAGACGGAGTTGGCCCTTCGGTATTTCCATCAGGAAGGCATCGGTTGCACCTTCCACACCGTAATACTCGGCGAGCTTTTGGCGCAGTCTGCCAACTTGTACACGGACGGTGGAATCGGATCGTGGATCGTAAGAAGAAGGTTTGCCTAAAGCGTCAATGCCAATGGAGTATTCCTTCAACTGTTCCGCATCTCCCGACAAGAATTTGTCGGCCAGAAACGCGAGCAGATGCCGCATGGACTCCGAGCCGCGGAACGACTCGCTTTGTAGAATCCGCTTCAACTGGAGCCGCACCATCTCTTCGTTAGAGATTCTGGCAATGTCCGGCTTGATGTCGATGGGGGTCAATCCAGTCATATACTATCACGCTGACAAATAGGCCTTCTTCGCGCTCGTTGTGGCATGGGGTAACCCTGGTGTAAGGAACAGCTATCTTGGACGCTCTTCCTATTCTTCCCCAGTAGAGGACGGGGTTTAAGTCGACAAGTGCCGCAGCATGGGGGTTCTTCTTGGCCGCAAAGGACAACGTGATGCGTTTTAGGATTGAGTCAAACCGAGGCGAGGCGAAATATGGTCGGCGGATTATTTGCGAGGCGAGTCTCGACAGACCAACTGTTTTGGAATGAACCGGAATGAAGTGGAGTATTTGACTGACGGTAAGTGTTTGAAAATGTGGTGGCCAGGGACGGACTTGAACCGCCGACGCCAGCCAAATCGCCGAATTTGGAAATGTCCGGATGCGCCGTGATTCAGGATGTAACCGCTTTCTAATCAGCTAAACTGGCTCTGACGCCCGGATGCCGCTATCTCCAGGCAACCAATGCGGACCCTAAGAATGCATCGCCTTATCGGTCGAGGAGGCATGGACACGCATCCAAATTCAGTAAGCCAGCACCGCCGAAGGAAACTACAGGAGCGAAGTGATGACACCCAAACGCGTTTTGTTTTTAATGTCAGCGGTTGCGGTCGGAACGCTGACGACGCATTCCGTCTTTGCGCAGGCCAACAACCATACCGGCTACCGGCTTAGCGTGGTCGGCATTGCCGTAAAGGACTACGTGAAATCTCAGGATTTCTACGCAAATAAGATGGGCTTGCGGGAGGCTTTCAAATTCACCAGCCCTGACGGTACTCGCACCACTACGTACTACCAGTTGAGCCGGGACACATTTCTGGAAATGCAGCTAGCAGCCGGCGACGTGAAGCCGGGATTCACGCACGTTCATCTGGCCGTCGATGATGTGAATGCATCCATCGCGCGGCTGAAGCAGGCTGGTGTTCCGGTTGCACCGCGTAACGGAACCACTCCCGGAACCGTGACGGAAGCAGGTGTGGCTCAGCCGAGCAATGTGAAGAACTCGAACATCGTTGAACCCGATGGGCTCAGGCTTGAGCTCAATGAATTGCTTCCGGAGTCGCTCACCAGGAAAGCGACGGAATCCTGGTCGGACACGTACCCTAGTTACAGGCTCTATGTCATCGGGATTGGCTACAAGGATTTTGCGGCATCGGACGACTTCTATGAGAAGAAGATGGGTTTGCGGGTGGCCTTCCTCATCAACTCCCCCACGCATCCTTATCTCCAACTGAGCCGGGACTCGTTCATCGACTTCCAGCCGGCGGGGGATGCTGTTCCATCTTTCAACCACGTCCACCTGGTGGTCGATGACTTGACCAAGGCTCTGGCGCGGCTTAAGCAGAATGGCGTTCCGACAACGACGCCACAGTTCTCTCCGCCGAGCCAACTTTATTCCGCCAACGTCACGGATCCTGATGGTCTCAGACTGGAGTTGAATCAGTGGGTCGACTCGCTGCCCAAGCGAGCCGCCGAAGGCTGGAAGTAATACCGAAGCCCGGACGTTATATCGTCCTCAATGTAATCCCGGGCTGTCCCGGTTGGTAGGATGGGACGCTGGCGCGGCGCCATAAGATCTCTGACGTCACCGCGGACGGCAAACGATTTCTGGTAAACACGGTGAGCGCGTCGGGCGCGGCGTCGCCCCCGCTGACCGTGGTCACGAATTGGCAGGCGGGGTTGAAGAAATAATCCAGAAAGCCGAGCGATGGGCCGTCTTGCATGAAAAGTAGTGGAAGTATAGCGCGTGATTCAGGCACAAACCCTTTTTTGATCGGCTCCAGCGCCAAATCCTGCGGCGCGACGCGAAACGCTAGAGCCACGCCGGAGCTTAGCGCTTAGGACAAGTGGAGTAATTAGCGATTCGCTGCGTTTATTTCGCCGGTGGCGGCTGCCCCGCCGTCGGATTTCCGAATCCCATTTGCTTGTTGTAGTGCATGTACTCCGACACTGAGCACATCATTTCCGTGGGGTCATAATCGTCCGGCAATAACTTCATCCGGAATTTATTTAGCGGTTTCCATGTTGCCGTATACATTTTGGGATCGTCAATCGTAATGGTGAATTCCAGCAGATCTTTGCTGATGCGATGAAAGCGCTCTTCGACGCGCATTTCGTCGCTATGAGGACGGCCGGACTTATCGAGCCATGTCCGCTCGTCTACGCCACTGGTCTGCGCCACGAACGTGTAATCGTCCTCCCATTTGCCCACCGAGTAGCCGAACCACCGCGGCTCAGGGTCTTTGGGGAGTTGGCGCCCATCCGTCCAAATGGTGCGCCATATCTTTTCGTATTGGTACAGGATGAACACCTTCAGCTGTTCCTGGACGATGTGCGTGGCGCGGAGTTCGTACAGATCAATGCGCGGCATTCCCTGCGGATCGCAGTAAATTACGGCTGGGTCGTTGATCATGCTTGGAACATTTTGATAGATCCCATTTCCGGGTCGATATGCTTTCATTTTTTCGCGCGCCAAAGCCGTGTAGGGCGGCTCGTGCTTTCCGTCGGAAGGCATGCTGTAAGGGCCGGGGCCACCGATGCCGGCGCCCTCTGCCTCCGGTGTCCACGTCCCCGAAATGTCACGGAGGGGTATGTCGCGCGAGGTCGCGGCAGGCGAAGTTTTTCGACCACCTGTCTGTGCGCCCGTCTGTGCAAATGACAACGGCGAACCCCCGATCAACGCCGCCACCATCCCCCAAGTGCACACCGAGAGAGTCTTGTACATTTCTAGCTCCTTAGCTCTAACGATTCTATCCACACGCCAGGCTTCTCGAGCACCGGCCAGCCTGTCGCTTGCGGCTGGGCCAGATAACGTATCTCGCAGGCGGTGGCGGAAATCTCTGACAACAGTTTTGTTCTTAGATAGATGGCCGGGTAGCTCCCGATTGTCGCGCAGACTTCCTTTACTTTTCTGCACAACTCGGAGTCTGCGCCAAACCCAAAATTTGAGAAAGTACTGTACGGTTACGCCGTAATACAGGCACAAGGGCTCCAGGCAACGCATCGTGGTGGACACTGAGCAGATCGACGAGATCTGTTTTGAGAATAAAAAATCCTTCACGCACCTGAAGTGATTTCCGACTCACTGCGGGCTACAGATCACCGATGCGTTCGAACACGACGTGGCGCTGCGCTTCGCCGGGAAAAATCAAGGCGACCCGATTACCGGTGAACTCGTAACGCCGCACCAAGTCGGTGCCAATCAGCGACGGACTCGCCGCGGCTTGCAAATGATGCGTTACGGTCTGCTTGGCTTCATCGATCTCGTAGGTGCCGTAATAGGTCATCAATCCCGAGATCATTTCGCGATACTCCGCGAGCGTTGGCATGAGCGGACTCGCGGGCGCTGTTCGCCCGTCGTTGTACAACAGCACCCAAACGTGCCCGGACCGGTCCCACGAAATCCGGCCGCGTTGCTTTTCGGCCACCGTAATTTGCTCGCCATTTTTCCCTATGTTGAACTGGCCGGTCAACTGCCAGAGTCCGACCAGTTGATCGCGGGCTGAGGGCGCCGCGCCCAACCGCAGTGCTGCCGCCAAACCAGTCAGGGCCAGCGCTTCGCGTCGATGCATTCAGCTGTCTCCTCAGCGCAACAGTCTATCAAGGCGCAGAGGCACTGTAAACCACATGCCTTGACACGAACAAGGCGCTTCCATAGAGTAAGACTCGGGGACTTGGATGAAGAATTGCGTGTACGCGCGGACTGCGACCATCGCCGCCGTGCTGGTGTGGACCGCGTTGGCGGGTTTGGGTCAAATAGCATCTCCGGCCTTGAAGCGTACAGCCGATGGCAAGCCCGATTTGGATGGCATTTGGCAGGCCATGAACACCGCCAACTGGGACCTGCTGGCCCATGGGTCAATGGCTGGCGCCGTCAGTTCTCTAGGCGCCATTGGAGCCGTGCCACCCGGCGAAAGTGTGGTCGAAGGTGCCGTGATTCCGTACCTTCCCGCGGCCGCAGCCAAGAAGAAGGAAAACTTCGCGCGCCGCTGGACCGATGACCCTGAAATCAAGTGCTACATGCCGGGCGTGCCGCGCGCGACTTATATGCCCTATCCCTTCCAGATCGTGCAGGGCGCGAACACGCTTCTATTCACCTACTCCTACGCCAGCGCGGTGCGCACGATTCGTATGGGCACTACGCAACAGTCTCCAGTGGATAGCTGGATGGGTTGGTCCGTCGGGAGATGGGAAGGCGACACGCTAGTAGTGGACGTAAGCGGCTTTAATGACCAGACGTGGTTTGACCGCGCCGGCGACTTTCACAGTGATAAATTGCATGTAGTGGAGCGCTACACTCCGCGCAGTAACGATGTGATTGATTACCAGGCGACGATGGAAGATCCGGAAGTGTTTTCGCGGGCCTGGAAAATCAGCATGCCGTTGTACCGTCATCTGGAAAAGAACGCGCACTTGCTGGAATTTCAATGTATCGAATACTCGGAAGAAATTCTGTACGGACATTTGCGGCATGGCAAGGGGGAGACACAGTGAACGCGAGATGCAAGAGTGTACTGATCGTTCTGGCGGCCGCGGCAGTTTCGGCGGCGGCTCAGGATAAAGTGCCGCGCGCCCCCACCGGTCACCCGGATCTGTCCGGAATCTGGACCAACGCGAGTATCACACCGTTTGAGCGGCCCCGTGAATTGAGCGGCAAGGAGTTCTATACGGAGCAGGAGGCAGCCGCCTACGAGCGCAGCCATCAGCGTGATGTGGATAAGCGTGACGAGATCAAAGGTACCAACGCCGACGTCGCCCTGGCGTACAACAACGCTTGGTGGGATCCGGGCACCAAGCTGTTCAAGACGCGCCGCACCTCGGTAGTGATCGCCCCCCCAGACGGGCGCATTCCGCCGCTAACTGAGGAAAGGAGGCGCCAGTTACAGGTGATTGCGGATGCGCGCCGAAAGCGCTGCGAACAGCCGGGCTGCGGACTGGAAAATAGCGGTCAGTTGGGGCCAGCCGACGGACCCGAAGACCGCCCGCTTATGGAGCGATGCCTTTGGTTCAATAACGTGGCACCGATGATCTCGACCGCATATAACAACAATTATGAAATTGTGCAGACGCCGGATTTCGTCGGCATCGACGTCGAGATGGTGCACCAGATGCGCCGGATACCGCTGGATGGCAGCCCGCATATCGCAGGGAATGCACGGTTTTGGGCCGGCGATTCGCGCGGTCGGTGGGAGGGCGACACCTTAGTGATCGACTCCACGAACTTTCGTGCCGAGACGGCCTTTCGAGGAGCCGATGAGAATTTACATCTGATCGAACGCTTGACCCGAATCGATCCCGGCACCATCCGCTACCAGTTCACCGTGGACGACCCGACTGCGTTTACCAAGCCATGGACCGGTGAAGTGATCTTCGTGAAGTCCGATGGTCCGCTGTTTGAATACGCCTGTCACGAAGGGAATGAGGGTATGAGTGGAATCCTCGCGGGTGCTCGGACGGAAGAAAAGAAGGCTGTGGCGCGGCCGCGGAAATAGATGTTCAGGCGTAGCTTTTTAGTGATGGCCGCAGGCACCGCGGTGGCGTTTGGGCAATGGCCGAATTATCCAACGCAAGGTCCGCGCGGAGCGGACGGTAACATTGATTTGGCGGGACCGCCACCAAAAACGCATACTGGCAAACCCGATTTTTCGGGGCTCTGGGAACAAGCGCCCGAAAATCCTAAAGCGGGCGAGGTCTCCTACAATGGGCTGCGACCGCTGCCGTTCGCGATTCCCCGCGCCGACGGCGATCCCCCCGCTGCTCTATTTTTCAACATCGGTGGAGGATTCAAGGACGGCCTTCCGTTCACTCCTTGGGCGATGGCACTGCGCGCCGAACGCAAGGACAACCATGCCAAAGATAACCCCGACGCGCACTGCCTGCCGATGGGACTAACCCAATTGCATATGCACATTCAGCCCCGAAAAGTGGTGCAGACCGAGCGGGAAATCGTGCTTTTGTACGAAGCGAATGGCAATACGCGGCAGATTCTATTGGACGGCCGCGCGCTACCGAAAGACGCCACTCCGTGGTGGTATGGCTATTCTGCCGGCCATTGGGAGGGAGAGACGCTGGTGGTCGAAACGACCGGTTTCCGGGATGATGTTTGGTTGGACGTCGATGGCAGCCCACTGACCAGTTCCGGCAAGATCAGCGAACGTTGGCGGCGGCCCAAGTTTGGCCTAATGCAAATCGATTTGACGATTGAAGACCCCAAGGCTTACACCAAGCCGTTTACTGTGCGCGTAAACCACCGCCTAATGCCCGACACCGAACTGATGGAGTTCGTTTGCGAGGAAAGGGACGCGGTTCATTACCAGGGCAAGTAGCTCGGCAACCCATGCCGAGCTGCTTTAGTTGACAGCGAATTCGGGACCGCTCATGTCGGACAAGCGTTCGCTAACCTAGGCGGCGCTCTAGACTAATGGCCTGTGGTCAAGTCCGATCCAGACCACTTTAGTCGCCACGGAACTGGCGGTCCTGGCAGCCAACGCATTACGTCAATTCATTTGAAGTGCATGGCCGGATAGCGGATGTATGGTCGGCCACCCTTCCATAAACGTTTTGATGCCTCGAAAAGAACTCAATGGATGGTTACGCCGTGATCCAGGCGCTACTCGTGAGCGCCTACACATCCGCCGGCGCTAGACCAGCCGCGCGACTTCGTTCCGCAGCGCCACCACGCGACGCAGTAACTCCGGCAACAGGCCGACGGACGCCTACGCGTTCTCTTCGGTTATGTAGTCCCAGCCGCCGCCCATGCCGAAGAAATGCTCGTAACCCGAACCGATCAGCATCACCTTGCGTTCGGGATCGGGAATCGAAACCGAGTAGATCATCTGCACATCGCGCGCAGCGTAATCGACGCGCACCTTCACCGAAGTTCCGTCCAAATCCCCTTCGTATTTCATCGTTCCACCGGGCATCTTCTCTTCACAAGTGGCAGGGGGGCATCGTCGCGTGGCATGTAGCCCAGAGTCGAACGCGTTTGCCGCATCATCGCGACCGACTCCGCGTCACTGAGCATCGCCTTTGCCATGCGGATGCTCTGGTAGCGAAGGCCCATGGCTAGCGGTCCCCGCAACATGGCATCGCGGTACTTGACCATGGCCGGATTTGAGTCCACGAGTTGAAGATTCTCCTGTTGCGCAGCCGGCGTAAGCACCAAACCCAGCCGGAGTCCCGAAAAACATCGACGGATCACCGAACATGGCGTCTCCAACCCCCAAGGCCGCTGATGGTAAACCGGATCTGTCTGGTTTGTGGGCTAACTATTGCCAGGCCGGCGACCGCATGGTGCTCTGCCTCCCTGAGATTGCCGTGCCAATTCCCGGGCTCATCGTGTTTCTCAGTGAGCGCAACGCATCTTACCGCCAAGTCTATACGGATGGACGCGCTCTGCCGGAGGAACTGAATCCTGCGTGGAATGGATACTCCACAGGACGCTGGGAAGGCGACACTTTAGTTGTGGAAACCACTGGTTTCGTGGATGGGCAGTGGCTCGACCGCTCCGGCAGCCCGCTGACGAGCTCAGCCCGTATGACCGAAAGATTCCGGCGTCCAAACTACGGAACACTCGAAATCGAGCTCACTGTGGACGATCCCAAGGCATACACCAAACCATGGAGCATTCAGCTCAAACAGAGCATCCTGCTCGATTCGGATCTTCTGGACTACATTTGTTTGGAAAACGAAAAAGATGCCGCCCATTTAGTTGGGAAATAGTGGGAGGAAGCGTCGGTGTACAGAGTCAAACTCTGTCACCCAGACGCGGTGTGGTAGTGGACCAGGTATGTTCAAGCAAACCGACTATTTATATGCTTCGATCGCTTTGCGTTGCATCGAACCCGGAGCGAATTCAAGCATCTCCAGGCGCACTCCGTTCGGATCGTTGATGCTGGAGTGAGGCGCTCCGCTGCCGACCGAGCTTGGCTCCGGCACCATGATGTTACGTTTTCGCAATTCCGCCATGGTGTCGCTCATGTTTTCGGTCTGGAAACCAACGTGGTTGATCCCGACCGCGCGATCTGCGTTAGCCTGGGCGAGTTCCAGGAACGTGTACTTGTCGACCTGCACGTACATGGTGGTTGGATTGCCGCTCTTATCGCGCATCACGAATCCTTCGCGCATACCCAGTGTCTTCGTGTAGAAGTCGACTGACTCCTGGAGATTTTTCACGTAGATCCCGACGTGGTTCACACGAAGCCCGATACCTTTATCTTGCTGTGCTTCGATCGCCTTAATCGTAACCATTCCCAAAACGAGCCCGGCGGCGAACAAAACCCATCCACGAGTACGACGGCGCATAATCATTCTCCTCACAGTTTCCTTCTTTTGGGCCGGCGGGAATCGCCGGTTAACGACCAGTCAGTATATCGTAAGGAGCGTCAAGGTGGGTCACAATTACCTGGGGATGCGCCCCCCCCCAGGCGTGGTCACCATTCTGCTTT
>Ga0265314_10001327_pt1 | contig 28028 bp, 20 predicted proteins | sample 4126metaG_FD_203106 | JGI IMG/M metagenome (GOLD analysis project Ga0265314, IMG submission 203106) | Rhizosphere microbial communities from Carex aquatilis grown in University of Washington, Seatle, WA, United States - 4-1-26 metaG | ecosystem: Host-associated > Plants > Roots > Rhizosphere >... | reverse complement strand
TGACGCGCGCATAGCCGTCGGCCATGCCGAGACCCGCGCCTTCATGCCGGACTTCGTGGACCTTGACGCCGATCTTGTGCAACTCGTGCACCCAGTACATGTTGCCGTCGCCCATCATGCCGAATGTCGCGGTGCAGCCTTCCGCCTTGAACGCCTGTGCGAGCCTCTGATACACCTTCATTTCGTCACTCCTCCCCGGTAGATATCCAGTTAATCAATTGCAGATCGATGCGATGCGCGCTTATTGAGCGGGCGCATTCGCCAGATGTTCGGCCAGCCGCTCGGAAAAGTCCTTCGTCATGCGCTTTACCACGAACCCCGCGCCGCCTTCGACCAAATGCGCGAGCTTGCCGCCGACTTCGACTTCGGCGGTGACCGGTATCGACGAGCCCGGCGCGTCCGTCCGCTCGACGACGCTGAACTTCATCGTCGCGCGCACCCGCGTGCCGCCCTGGTTGTCCTTGCCCCTGGCAGTCACGTTGCCGGTTTTCGCGGCGGGATCGAGCTCGAGCGCAATGCGCGTGTTAAACGTCACTTTCGCCGGGCCGAATTTCACCACCATGCTCGCATCGAAAGTGCCGTCCTCGTGCTTTTCGCCGAGCTTCGCACCGTCCACGCAATTGACGACTGCTTCCGGATTGGAGAGCAGTTCCCACACGGCCTGCGGCGACGCGGCGACGTCCACGCGTTCGTTAACTTCGATCATGAATGGTTCTCAGTTCGGGGATTTTTACCTGCGGATATCGAATTCTCGCACACACGGGCGCCGCGTGCGCGCACGGTCCGTCCGGCAGATCAGTCGTCGCGCTCGAGCCAGCCCGGCACCGCGACGAACGTCTGCATGATCTCGCGCGGCCGCGCATCGCGATCGAGACCCGCCACCAGGTCGAGCACTTTGGTCAGTGTGGCCGCAGGCAATGCATCAGCGACCGTGTCTTTGAACAACGCGGACAATTCCTCCCACGTCATGCGCCGGTGCGGGCTGCCCCGCGGGTGTTCGACACGCGCAATGTGCGATTTCCCGTCGGCGAGCTTGATCGTCACGCGCGACGGCACTTCCTCGGTGTTGGTGCCCGCTTCGATTTCCGCATCGACGACGCAGCGCACGCGCTTCGACAGCGCGCGCACCTCCGGCGACTTCAACGCCGTTTCGTAATCGCCGCGCCGCATCCCCGCCTGCGGACCGCGCGTGCGGCCGAGCGCGAGCGCCATCGCCAAGCTGAATGGCACGCTCAATTGCGCGCTTTGCAAATCGGGCGGATTGCCATGGGTCAGCTTGCCTTCGATCACTTTGGGAATGCCGACTTCGACATCGGCAATCTGTTCGGGCGCAAGCTGGTGATCGTGGCCGAGCGCGAGTCCCGCATCGACGGTGGCCTGCAGGCGGCCCGCTCCCGCATGAACTTTGGTGCTGACTTCCATCATGCGATAACCGCGGCCGAGATCGCCGGTGACTTTCTCGGGATCGAATTTTTCCGCGAACGCGCGAAAGAACCCGGATTCGCCTTCGAGAATGTCGCGCGGCCCCCAGATGCCCTCCTGGGTGAGCAGCGCCGCCATCACGCCGGATTCGGCGCCGCGTCCGCCGTTGATGCGCTTGATGAACGAGCCGGAATGATAGAACTGCGCGAGACCGCCGGCGTAAGAACTCGCGGCCCCGAGCGCGCCCGCCATGTCCTGCGCGTTGAAGTTGAGCAGCTTCGCCACCGCGAGCGCCGCGCCGAGCGTGCCGCACGTCGGTGTCGCCATGAAACCGCGCTGAAACATCGCCGGCTGCGTCGCCAGCCCGATGCGCAGCGACGCCTCGTAGCCGCAGATCGCCGCCTCGAGCACCGCGCGGCCGTCGGCATTGTCGCGCTCCGCGATCGCGAGCACCGCGGGCAGCACCGACGCGCCCGGATGGTGCATCGACCCGACGTGCGTGTCGTCGAGATCGCAGGCGTGCGCGAACGCGCCGTTGACGAACGCCGCCCGCGCGGCGTCGAGGCGCTCCCCCGACAGCAGAATGCTGCAATCGCCGTAGCCGCCGAGCTGCAACGCGAGCCGCCGCGCCGCCCGGCTCCACGGCAGCCGCGCGCCGACCGCGCACACGCGCAATAGATCGAGCACCAGCGCTTTCATGCGCTGCACGACTTCGTCCGGCGCATCCTGCAAACGAAAAGACGCTGCCCATTCCGCAAGCTGCGCGGTCGTTCCCTTTGCTGCCGACATTTGCGTGAACCTCCCGATCGATGGCGGATGCGCTTCGCGCGCATTCTTTGTCCGCCATTATAGAGAGTCCTTTCGACGCAGGCTCGGCGTCACCCGCTTCCCGCGCCGACACGCCGGGAAATTCAGCGCGGGGTTACGGCCGCGACCGTCGCACGCGAAGTTGCGGCCGTGCCCGTACCGGCGGGTCGCAAGCCGCGAACTTCGAACTCGACGCTATCCATCTTTTTACCGGCGCCGTCGACCAGCTCGACGCGCCTGCGCCCTGGCGGAGGCAGCCACAGGAACGGCGCGTCGGCACGCACGCGACGACCATCGTCCAGCACGAAGCGCGTCTTGCGGTTCACGCCGCGAGCAGTCAACGCAATGCGCTGCCGGTCGTGCGGAATATCGGGGTCGATCGCGAAAATCGCACCGGCGGGCGGCGAAACGATCCGCGAGGATTCTGCGGCGACTTCGACCGGAGTCACCTTCGCCGTCTCCGTGCCGGCGAGAAACCATTCGTCGCGCGCGGGCTCGAGGCCTCCGGCATAGACCACGTGCTGACGAACCAGGCCGCGCGGCGGCTCCGGTGCGGACGGCCAACTGCCCTCGTGCAGAAAATCCATGACCTCGCGCCAGACGGGCGCCGCGCCGGTCACTCCGGAAACGTCGTGCATCGACTCGCCCGAGAAATTGCCGACCCACACGCCGACGGTATAACGGTCTGTGAACCCGACCGCCCAGTTGTCCCGCATGTCCTTGCTCGTGCCGGTTTTTACGCTGGCGCGATAACGCGTCGCCAGCGGACTCGCGAGTCCGAAGGTCAGCGCGCGCGCCGCGCTGTCGGCAAGCACGTCGTTCACGATGAATGCGGCGGCCTCTGTCATCACCTGCGGCGCGTCGCCTGCGTAGCTCGCCGACGCAGGCAGCAGCGTCGGCGTTCCCGCGCGGCCGCCATTGGCGAGCGTGCGGTAGGCGTTCGTCAATTGCAGCAACGTCACGTCCGCCCCGCCCAAAGCGAGCGAATATCCATAATGGTCCGCGTCGTGCGTCAAAGTATCGAAACCCAGCGCCTTCAGGCGCCGATAGAAGGGTTCGTAGCCGAGCAGCGTGAGAGTGCGCACCGCCGGCACGTTGAGCGATGAGCCGAGCGCCTGGCGCAAGGAAACCAGCCCTTTGAAGTCGTGATCGTAGTTCTGCGGCACGTACAACCCGGTGGGTGTCGTCACCGCCAGCGGCGAGTCGTCGAGGATGGATGCGGCGGTCAGCAACTTCTGCTCGATGGCGAGCCCGTACAGAAAAGGTTTCAGCGTCGATCCGGCCTGACGCTGCGCCGTAACGCCGTCGACTTCGTACGCGCGCGACAATTCGCCGCTCGAGCCGACCCACGCGAGCACCTCGCCCGTCGCATTGTCGAGAACGACCAGCGCGCCGTCCTCGACGTTGCGGCCGTCGAGCTCGAGCAGATGGCGCTGCAGGGTCTCCAGCGCGAACCGCTGCACGCGCGCGTCGAGCGTGCTCACGAGCCGCGTGCCCGGCTTCGACAGGAGGCGGCGCGCGAGGTGCGGCGCGTCGCCGTCGATTGTTCCCAGCAGCCGGTTCGAGCGCAGGCCCCGCGCCGCAATCACGGTCGCCGCCATACATGCGGCGTCATCATGTTCGAGCAGGAGACAGGCGCGACGCGCAACGGCGGTGGACGTGGCGTTCGGCGCGCGCACGAGCGCCGCCAGCAAGGCGCTCTCCACCCGGTCGAGTCCGATCGCGCGTTTGCCGAGCAGCGCGCGGGCCGCCGCGTCGACGCCTTCAAGTTCGCCGCGAAACGGCGTCAGGTTCAACCAGGCTTCGAGTATCTGATCTTTGGTCCATCTGCTTTCCAGCGCTTTCGCCTGCCGCAACTGCCGCCATTTGTCGATGACGTTGCGCCGTCCGCCGGTTTCCAGCTCGGGATTCAGATAAGCGGCGAGTTGCATCGTCAGCGTGCTGCCGCCGCGCCGTTCACCCGCGGCAGTCTGGCCGAACGCCGCGGCGACAGCGCGCCAGTCGATGCCTTTATGCGAGTAAAAATGCCGGTCCTCGGAAGCGAGCACCGTTGCAGTAAGCGCAGTCGACACATCAGTGAGCGGCGTCCATTCCCCGCGCCGGCGCGCGTAGTCGAGGCGCACGCGCGACAACGGTTCGCCGCGGCGATCGAGCAGCCACGCGTCGGAACCGCGCCATGCGTCGCGCACCGACTCGAAATCCGCAACCGGATACGGTGCAATGAAAAAAGATGCGAATGCCGCGGCCGCGAATGCGAGCGTGCCGGCGCAGAATATATTCAATCGGCTGTTCATGGCCCGACCGCGACCGTTGCGTTCGGAATCTCGCCGAACATCTCGGGCGAGTACATCGCTTCGACACGGGTCGCCGGCAGGTCGAACTTGCCGGCGTTGTTCAACCGCACGGTGTATTCGATCCTGAAGTGCCCCTTCGGCACGAATTCATAATAAGCGCGATACGCTTCATGCGTGCGCTCGATGAAGGCGGGCCACGCCCAACCTTCGCGCTTCTCGCCTTTCGTGAGCGAGCCCGCGTCGCGCCCGAGCCCCGAGCCGAGTATCGCGGCGCCGCTCGGGATCGGGTCGTCGATCACAACCCAGGTCATATCGCCTTGCGCGTCGATATCAAGCGTTACCCGGTACACGTCGCCGCGCGTATAGCCGCCCGCTTGCTTCTGCTCGACAGCGCTTATCGTACGTTTGATCGCGTAGCCGGTCGTAATCGGCGCAGTGAGCGGCAATGCGGCGCGCGATTGCACGATGGCCCACGGCGCGCCGCTGCCGTTGTGCTGCAGGCTCAACGTCTCGCGTGCGGCGGGCCATTCGAACTCGCGTGTCTGCCGCGCAGCACTGATATTCACCGGCACCGATTTCCCGCCGAGCCCGATCACGGTGCTGCCGGCAGCCGGAACCTTTTCGAACGCCTGTCCGAAACGCGCCATCGCCACGGTGCCCCACGCATTGGCGACGGTCGTCCCCCACTGTCCGCGTTTCTGCCGCGACAGCGAGCCGCGCACGAGACGCCCGATGTCTTCGCGCCAGCTTTCTTCGTTCAATACCGCGAGCAGCGCGCGGTTCGCATTGACATCGGACGACACCATGAGCCACCACAATGCGTCGCTGCGCTCGGTCGAGAACGTCATCACGGTGCCCTGGAAATTGAGCCGCCCGCGCAGCAGGCCGAGCGCATCCTTCAGGCGCTCGTCGCGCTTCGGCACGCCGTTCACCCGCTGCAGAATGCCGATCCAGTCGACCAGCGCGGAGGTCGGCCACAGCGCGGGATCGATCGTGATCGTATCGAGCATGGCGGCTTTGGCCCGATCGTGGCGCGCCAACGCTTCGATGGCCGCCAGTTTGCGTACCGTCAGGTCCGCGGTGGGCAACGCGCTGCCGCGCACGATGCGTCCGGTCGCAAACGCATCGAGGCCGGTCAACATCCGGTCGAGCGCCTCGTCGGGCCATACACGCCCGCTCGCGTCGGCGATCTGGACGAGATACGCCGTCAACGCATCGCTGCCCTGCATCCAGTCGGACGGGAAATAGCGCGCGAGCCCGTCGCGATCGAGATAATTCGGCACGCTCGCCGCAACGCTCTTCCACAATGCGTCGTCGTTGAGGCCGATGGCTTTCGACGTGCGCTGTTCGAGGCAGCTGTACGGATAGCGCGCGAAATATTCGCGCACGGCCGTCATCTCGCCCGCAAGCGTGCCCATCAAATCGACGCGGATGCCGCCGCGGCCGGGCACGGCGCCGGCCGGCCGTTCGACCGGAAACTCGAGACGCTTGTCGAGTTGGGCCAGCGTCGCCTGATAGACGCGGACCGGATGCACGGGAATCACGTTCTGCGTGACCTGCAATCGGTCGCGCGCGCCCCCATTGCTGTCGACCGCAACATCCCAATACAAACGCTCGAGATTGACCGGCACCTTCACCGGCAACGAAACGAGCTTCGCTTCATTCGCTGCGAGCGCGATCGTCTCCTTGCCCGTCGCCAGCGCCCTGCCGCGTTTGTCGTCGAGCGGCCGGTCGCGTTGCGTCCAGACGAAGCTTGCACTCAGCGGTTGGCCGGTCGTATTGCGCAGCGTGAACATCGCGCTGAATTCGTCCTGCTCGCGCACGACCGGCGGCAGTCCCGAAAACAGCATGAGGTCCTGGGTCGTGCGCACGGTCGCCCTGCCGTCGCCGAACTTGTCGGCGCCCGCATTGGCCACGGCGACAATGCGAAAGCCGGTGAGCGAGTCGTTGAGCGGAATATCCACGACCGCATGCCCTTGCGCGTCGAGCGCCACGCGGCCCTTCCACAAGAGCAGCGTGTCGAACAGTTCACGCGCGCCGGCACGCCCGCCGCCGCCGCCGGGCGGCGCGGCCTTCTTGCCGAAATGACGTTTGCCGATCACCTGCCCCTGCGCGGTGGCCGTCGTGACTTCGACCGGCCGCTCGCCGAGCATTGCATCGAGAATGTTCCACGATGCGTTGTCCATCAGCTCGAGCAGCCCTTCATCGACCGCCGCCAGCGCAATTTCACCGTTCGCAGCCGGCTTGCCCGCGCTATCGGTGACGTCGACCGCGACATGCGCAACGTCCCGCACGTGAAAAGTTGCGCGGTCCGGCGTGACTTTCACCTGCAGCGCGTAGTCGCGCCGTCCGACCTTGATTTCCGTCATGCCCAGCTTGTACGCGGGCTTGCTGAGATCGACGAGCGCAGTCGGGCGGGTGTCGCGTTCAACGGGCACCGAGTCCACGAGGCCGAGCCAGTAACCGATGCGATAAAAGAAACGCTTCAACCATGCGTACGGCCCCGGCATTTCCGGATCCACCCGCCCGCGCACGGCCAATGCGGAAACAAAAACATTCGGGCCGTAGTTGCCGAGCACCGGAACTTCGATCACCGGCGATTTCGCGTCGAGCTTGACGACCTGCTGCGCGAGCACGCCTTCGCGCTCGACCGTCACCAGTACCGTCGCTTCGCGGAACGGCATGCGCACCTGGAACTTCGCCGTCTCGCCCGGCTCGTAGCGCTTTTTCTCCGGAATGAGATCGATGCGATCGTTGTTCGCGGGCTCGAACCACCAGTCGTCGTCGCCGCGCACCCAGACCCCGGCCGTCGCAAGGGATTCTCTGCCGGCGTCGTCTTTTGCGCGCGCAAGCAGGATGAGCTCTCCGGTTGCCGAAGGCTTGACCGAACAAAACATGAGACCGCGCGCGTCGGTCGTGCCCGAGCAACCGGAGCCGATACGCCGTGTTTCCGTCGTCGAATCGTACGCGTAGAAGCCGCCCAGCAGACGCCGGCGGTTCGAGTACGTCTTGCGCTCGTACACGTCGACCGCGACCGCCCGTCCTGCCAGTGGTTTGCCGGATGCATCGAGCGCAACGATTTGCGCACGCACGCCGTTTTTGCTCGCCGCCCAGCCTTCCGGCTTGACGCCGACATAAAGACCCGCCGGATGCATCGGAACGCGTGCTGCGACTGCGAGCAGTTCGCCATTCGGATCGCTGTATTCCATTTCGACCACGAGGCTCGCCGGGCGGTCGATCGCCGGCAGTTTGTCGATTGCAATCGTCGCGGTGCCGGCCTGATCGAGCGTCAGCGAGCGCGACGCGGTCGGACCCGATCGTTCCGCAGGCGCCTGCTCGGCGTTGTCTTCGTCCGGATCGAACTGCGACCATATGTCCGAGACGGAACCGGTCTGGATGCCTTCCTTCAACGGCGCGCCGCCGAACCGGAAATCGGCATAGTCGGCGAACGACACGCCGCGTTCTTCGACGCGATAACGGATTTTTACCGGCAGGTTGGCGGCGGGACCGCCCGCCAGATAAGCCACCGCGGCATCGAGTTTGGCGGAAGCGGATTTGACGAGCGGTTCCTTCGGCGCCGCAAGGACTGCGCGCATCAGCGGCACCCGGAACGCTTCGACGCGGAATTCCGCATTCGAAGCGACTTCGCGCCGCGCGCCCCACGACAACTGGTAAACGCCGAGTTTTGCTTCGGCGGGAATTTTCCAGACGCTTTCGGCGATGCCCTGCGCATCGAAACGCACGTCGAGCTTGAACTTCTGGCCGCTGCCGACGTGTTCGATTTCCGCCGCTGCCGGCAGTTCGTTCGCCGCGGGAATGCCGAACCCTGCGCCGGTCGGCGCACGCGCGAGATGCTTCATGCTTACTGTTTCGCCGGCGCGAAACAACGTGCGGTCGAATACCGTGTGTATCGACAGCGGCTGGCGGCGGTACGTGTTCGCGCGGAGATTGAAATTCCACGGCTGTATGCCCTGGTCCCACGCGGACGAAGTGAACGACAGATCTGCGCCCAGGCGCGCGAAAACAAAAAGTTCGCGCCGATATTTGCATGACGCGATTTCCGGTGCCGCAGGCAAACTGTCTTTCGCGTTGGCGATGCCCTTCGCGTCGGTATCGCCTTCGAACCAGAGCTTGCCCGTGCAATCGCGCACCGTCACGTGTGCGCCGGCTACCGGCACGCCGCGGTCAAGCGACGTCACCCAGACGAGCGAGCTCTCGCGCCCGTGCTTCAAATGCACCGCGAGATTGGTGACGAGCACGCTGGTGGAAACGAAATACGGTTTGTCTTCCCCGTGCAGCGCGTTGCCGAGCCGCTGGCTCGCCAGCTCGACGATATAAAAACCGGGCTTCGGCAACGGAATGCCGATGACCTCCATCGCCTTGTCGCCGCCGGGGCGCGGCATTTCAAACGCAACCGGCTTCTCCCCGCTGCGTAGCGCGGACAACTCGCCTTCGCGGGGATAGTGGCCGAGAGCGGCGCGCTGGGCGGCGTCGCCGGTTTTATCGAGGAACGCACGATAGCGCTGGATGATCTGCGTTTCGTCATCCAGGCGCAACGAGCGGCCGGCAACCGGTTTCTTTGCTGCCGCGGCTTGCATTTCGACCTTGCGTCCCGCCAGCATGGATTCCACATTGCGCACCGTGACCGGCAACATCGGTTCGGCATTCAATTCGAGGATGCCGAACTGCCCCGGAAATTTGACCAAAGGCGGGCTTTCGTCGGTTGAAGTGGCCAACGGGAACGCCGCCTTGTTTTCCGGCTCTCGTCCCGCGTCATCGCGAAAATTTCGCGGCAGTTCGAGCGTGAAGCGCGTTTTTTCCGGAAACGGCGCCTTGAACTCGACCGAGTCGACGGTTTTCGCATTCGGCTCGGCGGCGGGTTCGAAAGTCTGGCCGCGTTCGCTTTTGAGCCGCGCGCCCAGCGCAACATCGCGCGGCACCGGTGCGTTGAACGAGAGCGTGATCGGCGTCACCGGCAGGCACGCCGCATCCTTGTTCACGCGCTGGCAGGTCAGCCGCACGTTAAACGCGGGCCTCACCTTGAAAGCCAGCCGCTGCGCAGCCCCCCTTGCAAGGCCGCTCCTGGACTTCACGTCCGGACCAAACACCACCGCCATGTCTGCGCCGGCCGGCAATCGTCGCGCGCAACGCGCTCCGATCACGGGCAGGTCACGCCAGCGTTTATCTTCGATTTTGAAATTCGCGATGAGCGGTCCGCGCCGGTCTTTGAAATACACGCTGAAAAGATTGAATGCGGCGTCGCGGTTGGCCTCGAGCATTTCGCGCGTTTCTTTTTCGGACAACAAAGAAAGCGCAATGCGCTCGTTGATTCCGGCCGCCTCGCACCAAGCGCCGCCGATACTCGCGTTGTCGAGCGGCGCATCGAAGGCGAGCAGAAAAACCTGCTCTTCGTCGATGAGTTCTTCACCCTCGCGCGGCAGCGACGTAATGACCGCCGGACCCCCGGTATTGAATGAGAACTCGCGTCGTCCTTCGACCGCCTGGCCTGTAACCGACTTGATATCCGGCTTCAATGCGAAGCGGCAACGCTGGCCCGCTGGCAGATCCGTGTCGAAGTCATAGATCCAGTTCTTCTGGTCGGCCCACCGGCCGCGGCCTTTCAACCGCTCGCGGTCGCCGTCGCAAGTGACGTTGAATGGATCCGGCAAGCGGGGATCGCCAAACGCAATCATCGGTTCGTTAAAACGCACGGCGACCTGGCGAACTGCTTTGGCCTGGCCCTGCGGGGTAAACACATCGACCTCGGGTGCGGCCCACGCAACGCCGACAGTGATGACACCGGCGAACACCGCAAGTATCCGCTTCATTACATTAAGACCCACCGCGATCCGCATTGCCCGCCCCTTTATATCTGCATCATGCCGGCGCCGCTGCCGTGCCCCCGGCGAACACTTTTTCCCATTCTACCTTCGCCGTCGCCTGCATCAGCACGAACAAAGTTACGATGGCGCCCGTCGTGATCGCCAGCCCGGTGAGCCCTTTGAAGAAAAAGGCATAGGAAAACAGCACCAGGTACACCAGTTGCGCCGCGCCCGCCGCGAAGAACGCGAACTGATTGCCGACCACCAGGCGCAGGTAACTGATCACCAGCGCCAGCGACGTGGCCGCGGCGACCGCAAACGCAAGGTGGATGGACACCTGGTCGACGAGATAGCAAAAGAGCAGGTGAAACGCGAAGAACGCCGCCGCCAGAAAGAAGAAATGCATCGGATGCAGCTCGATGTTTTTAACGACGCCTATCGTGAGCAGCACGACGATGAAGAAAAACAGGGAGACCGGGGCGAAGGCCGCGATTTCTCCCGCGAGCGGCCCGGGCTGCAGCTTCTCCGGCATGGCGAGCGTGATGTTCACGCCCGCCACCAGGCGGCGGAACTCCCACGTCAACGACCAGCCTTCGCCGCTGCGCTCTTTGTGGCCGGGCGAAATCGAACCCTCGGGAAAATCGATGCCGCTGAAATTCGTGCGCATGTTCAGGCGGAAGTTCTGCACTTCGGCCACGCCGCTGCCGAACTGGTAGGTCCAGCGGTCGAGCCCCTGGCTGCGGTAGCTCGCGCGCAGCACGACGCGCTCGCCGGCGGCGAGCTGCAGGCGCCCGGCCAGTCGGTCCTCGGCGGCGGCCGGCGGCGCAAGCCAGGGTTTACCTTCGATCTCGAACTTCAGATCGTCGAATACCGCGTTCTTGAGGGGAAACGCCCACTCGACATCGACCTCGCGCGCGGCGCCGCTCTCGTTCACGATGGTATAGGTGCCGGCGAAATCGACGGCGTAGGTTGCGTACCAGAGCAATCCCTTCTGCCGGTGCTCGAGCTTGAGCGCGACGTCGATGTCGCTGGCCTGCAGCGGAATCGCGTGCTTCACGCGCTGCTCGGCTGTCTTGACGATCTTCTTGCCGTCTTCGGTGGTTTCGATCTGGCGGTTGACCCGTTCGGTCCACGCGATGGTCGGCGACTGCTGGACCTGCGGCGCGCCCCATACATGCTCGACCTGCTTGCGCAGATTGCCGTCGGCGGTGAAGGTGCGGCTGGTCGTGACCCCGGCAAGTATGAACCACGCAACCGCTGTGCAGCAGAAGATGAAACCGATGGCGAGCAGGCGCTTGATCATTGGGATCTCCATGAATTGTCGGGAATGCGGGCTGACCAGCGAACCGGCTTATGCCACGCGCGCGGCGACAGGCGATGCGGCCGCCGGCGCCACACGATCACGGCCGCAGCGGTCAGCAAGATCTCCAGCGCGAACGACCAGTTCAAGATAAAGTTGAGCCACCACGGCCGGTAGGCGGCGCGCACTTCGAACAGCGAGAAAAGCCGCATGTCCCACGGTGCGCCCCATGCGATGTCGCCGACTACGCTGTCCAGCAACATGTGACCGAAACCGCCGAGCGCAAATATCCCGGCCAGCAGCGCCCATTGGCGCGCCTTGCCCGTCAGCCACCACATCGCGCAGGCGAGGAAGGCCGAGGCCCAGACGACGGGAAAATGGGTCGCGTAAGTGTGGTGGTGATGTGCGCGCCCGTCGAGCAGGTAAAAATACAGGAGGTCGATATCCGGCGCGATGGCCCCGGCGACGCCCGCGAATATAAAATGCGTCGAACTGATGCCCCGCTCACGCGCCTTGCGCTGCAGCGCCTTGGCGGTGAGGTAGCCGGCAGGAATATGGCCGATGAACATGCCGGTCAGTTATGCCAGCGATGAAAGCCGGTCAGACGCTCCGGGCCAGAAACTGGGGACCGGCGAGGTTGCCGCCACGTCGCAAAGTGCGTTAACCCCAGCCACCGGCCCGCAGCGTCCGGCCAGAGAGCCCGTAACGCCACGAAACACGCGTGCGTTGCTGCCAGAATTGGTGATGACAAGGCGCCCGGTGAAGGCAATAGTCGTTCTATTGCCAAGACGAGCAACGCAGTAAGCGCCGATTCTGGCAGCAACCCTAAAGGGCTGGCACGAGTTTTGGCTCATAACTTTGTCGCAAGCCACTTGCTTAGAATGGCTAAGCTGCATGTCTTGCTTCGCGTTCTGAGCCAAAATCGTGACAGCGCATCGTGCGTTTCGTGGCGTTACGGGCTCTTCGTTCATGCCGCGATGACCGTGAGAACGACAACGAGCGAGCCAGCCACGATCGCCGCCGCGACACCTGCCACCAAGGCGTGCAGCGCGAGCGAGAACATTTCGGACGCGATTCCCATCGTGGTGGTGCCCATTGCCTGCTTTTGCATTTCCATTTTGTTCTCCCGGTTGCCGCCAAATGTTGGCGGGACGAGAGCATTACAGCGCCGCAAGCTGGCATGCGACCGGGTGGAAGCTGGCAAGGTGGCGATGAATTATGGCGAATTATGGCAACGCGCCCCGGCGCTCTTTCCATCCGGTATAGTCGGCCCACCCGATCCGGAACCTGTCATGCGCCGACGCATTGCGATTGTCGAAGACGACGCGGTCATCCGCGCGAACTATGCCGATGTCCTCGGCCGCCACGGCTACGAAGTCGCCGCCTACGCGGACCGTCCGTCGGCACTGGCTGCGTTGCGCTCGCGCCTGCCGGACCTCGTGCTGCTCGATATCGGCCTGGGCGACGAGGTCGACGGCGGGTTCAAGTTGTGCCAGGAATTGCGCGCGCTGTCGTCAACGCTGCCGATGATATTCCTGACCGCACGCGACAGCGACTTCGATCTCGTGTCCGGCCTGCGCATGGGGGCGGACGACTACGTCACGAAAAACGTGAGCCTGCCGCATCTGCTCGCACGAGTCAGCGCGCTGTTCCGCCGCGCCGAGTTGGCGGGCGCGCCCGCGCCGGCCGATAGCATCATTGAACGCGGACCGCTGGCTCTCGATCTCAATCGATTCGGCGTCTCGTGGCGCGGCAACGCAATCGATCTCACGCTCACCGAATTCTGGCTCGTGCACGCGCTCGCCAAATTTCCGGGCCACGTCAAGAACCGCGACCAGTTGATGGGCGAAGCGCACGTCGTCGTCGACGACAGCACGATCACTTCGCACATCAAGCGCATCCGCCGCAAGTTTGCCGCCGTCGATCCCGCGTTCGACTGCGTCGACACCGTGTACGGACTCGGCTATCGCTGGAAAGCGGCCAATTGATCGCCCCATGAGCGCGGGCAGCTTCACCGACAGGTTCAGTTTCAGTATCCGCGCGAAACTCGCGATCGTCGGGCTCGTGCTGCTCGTGATCCCGTGGGTCGGCTACACCTACGTGAAGACGATGGAGAACCTGCTGCGCGAAAACCAGGTGCAGGCCGTGGTCGCCACCGCGCGCGCCGTGGCGGCCGCGCTGCAGGACCGTCCGCGCCTGCTCGAATTGCGCGCACCGGCCGCCGCCGAAGGCAGCGCTGCGCAGCCGCGCCCGGTATCCGAGGAAATCCAACTGCTCGTTACCGGACTCGCGCGCGCCGGCTCGCGGATCTGGATCATCGACAGCCACCTGCGGCTGGTCGCCACCGCCGGCAATCTCGATCCCGCGTCAGTCGCGGCCAACGACCGGCTTGCATTCGGGCCGCTGGAGCGCGCAGTCCGGACGGTTTTGCAGTTCGTGTTCGAGCAGGTGCAGCGGCCCGTAGCGGAGTCAGTCGAAGAAGTGATTCCCAACGATGTCGTGTTCGGCGGCCGCGAAATCGAGCGCGCGCTCGACGGCACGCCGTCGTGGCGCTCGCGCAAAGCGGCCGACGGCCGCACGGCAATCATCACCGCGTTGAATCCCGTGTGGGTCGGCGATACCGTGGTCGGCGCGGTGGTCGTCGAAGAAACGACGCAGGCGATCGTCTCGTTCAGCAACCGCGCGCTCGTGCAACTCGCCGCCGTTACTTTGATCGCGTTCAGCGTCGGCGCGCTGACGCTGTTTTTTTTCGCGTCAAGCTTATCGACGCGACTGCGCAAGCTGCGTGACGAAGCCGACAACGCGATCGATTCGCAGGGCCGCGTGCGCGGTCTGGTCGCCGGCGAGCATGCGCGCGATGAAATCGGCGACCTGTCGCGCGGATTCTCGACCGTACTCGAGCGCCTTGCCCAGTACAATTCCTATCTTGAAAATCTCGCCGGCCGCCTCACGCACGAATTGCGCACGCCGATCGCGGTGGTACGCTCGTCGCTCGACAACATGAAATTGCAGGACGGCGCGAAAGAGACCGGCGTCTACCTCACCAGGGCAGAAGACGGCCTGAACCGCCTGGAAACAATACTCACGCGCATGAGCGAGGCGACGCGCCTCGAACAAACCGTGCGCGGTGGCGAACGCGAAACATTCGATGCCAACAAGGTCGTGGCCGGCTGCGTCGAAGGCTATGCCGCCGCTTATCCGCAACGGCGCTTCACGATGACGTTGCCCGATGCGCCGCTGCCGCTTTCCGGCGCTGCCGATCTCTTCGCGCAGATGCTCGACAAGCTCGCGGCCAACGCCGTGGATTTCGCGACGGGCGATCCCATCGAAATCACCCTCGAACACAGCGGCAATACGGTGGTCATTCGTTTCAGCAACACGGGACCGCTCTTGCCGGCGGAGATGAACGAGCGCCTGTTCGAATCGATGGTGTCGGTGCGCGCCGAGCGCGCGACGCCGGAGCCGCATCTCGGTCTCGGGCTTTACATCGTGCGCCAGATCGCCGAATTCCACGGCGGCAGGGCGACTGCGATGGACCGCGCGGATGGCAGCGGCGTCACTTTCGAATTGCGGTTTCCGCTTTCACTTTAAGATCCCCTCCCCCGTTTACGGGGGAAGGCCAGGATGGGGGCAACCATCTTTCGCCCCCTCCCCAACCCTCCCCCGCGCAGTGCGCAAGGGAGGGAGTGTTGTTTAATCGACTTTCGCGCCGGACGCCCTGGCGATCGGGCCCCACTTGTCGTATTCGGCCTTGACGAACGCGGTGAATTCCGCGGGCGTGCTTGGAATCGGGTCGGCGCCGCGCCCGATCAGTGTCTGGCGCATGGCGGGATCATTCAACGTCTTCGCGAAAGCTTCGTTGAGTTTCGCGATGATCTCCGGCGGCGTCTTCGCCGGGACCTGGATCCCGTACCAGTTGACGGCCTCCACTTTCGGCAGCCCCTGCTCGATCATGGTGGGAACGTCCGGAAAAAGCGGTGAGCGTTTGGGCGCGGCAAGCGCCAGCGCGCGCAGCCTGCCGCTCTGGATGTGCGGCTGCAATACGGGCAAATCGGCGATCACGCCGAGCACCTGACCGCCTACCGCATTGGATACCGCCGGCGCCGCGCCGTTGAACGGCACGTGCAGCATGTTGACTTTCGCTTCCAGCTTGAAGAGTTCCAGCGCGAGATGCGGCAATCCTCCGCTGCCGGTCGACGCGATCGTGATCTGGCCCGGCCGCGCCTTCGCGAGCACGATCAACTCTTTCACGCTTTTTGCCGGCAACGATGGATGCACGACCAGCAACTCGCCGGTCTGGGTCACCAGCGTCACGCACACAAGATCGCGCAGCGGGTCGTACGGCATTTTCGGGTAAATGTGCGGGCTGATCGAAACGGTTCCCGTGCTGATCAGCATCATCGTATAGCCGTCAGGCGCGGACTTGGCGACCACCTCACCGCCGATCAAACCGTTCGCCCCGCCGCGATTGTCGACGACGACCTGCTGGCCGAGGGCTTCGCCGAGCCTGGGCGACATGATGCGCGCCACGATGTCGATCGGGCCGCCGGCCGGAAACCCGATGACCATGCGCACGGGTTTAACGGGATAAGTTTGAGCCGATGCGAGCTCGACGAAACTCAGCGCGATCAAGGCCAGAATAGTGCGTGGCGACGGCTGCATGGTCATCCTCCTGAATAAAAATCGCGGCGATTGCTATTTGCGGCCGGGGCAACCGCGCGATCCATTGAATTTGGCTGCGATTGTGCGGCAAGGCCGTTCGAAACTCAACCGGCGCCCCACTTGCACGACGTTCTGCGATAAAATTGCGGCTGTCCCGGGCTCGCGCACACGCAGCGGGACAGCCAATAGAACAGTCGGCTTGTGCATGCTCCGGACTCGCCCGCGCCAGCGGCAGCGAACCTGCAAGCCCCGCCCTGACAGCTTTGTGACCACCCCCTTCCGAGACGGGTTCAACCAGGAGGTCTGAGTAAAGTGGAATACGACGTCATCGTAGTAGGCAAAGGCAATGCCGCGCTCAGCGCGGCCCTGTCGGCGCAGGAAAACGGCGCCAAGGTTTTGGTCCTCGAAGCAGCGTCCGAAGACGAACACGGCGGCAACAGCCGCTTCGCCGGCGGCGTCATGCGCTTTGCTTACGAGACCCTCGAAGATCTGCGGCGCGTGACCGACATCACCGACGAAGAAGCCGCCAACAGCGACTTCGGCACTAACACGACCGACGAATTCTTCGACGTGCTGTTCCGCCTCACGAGCTTTCGCACCGATCCCGATCTCTCCGAAATTCTGGTCACGCAGAGCCTCGACACCATGGCGTGGCTGCGCAGCAAGGGCGCGCGCTTCATCCTCAACCACGGCCGCCAGTCGGGCATGGTCAACGGCAAACGCGTGTATTTCGGCAACATGCCGATCGAGGTCAACGGCGGCGGCGCCGGACTCGTCGATTATCTCGACAAGGCGGCGAAGAACAACGGCATCACGATTCAGTACGACACGCGCGTGTCGTCGCTGATATTCGACGGCGTACGCGTGTCGGGCGTGCGCGCTCAGCACAACGGCACGCCGGTGGAATTGCGCGCCAAATCCGTGGTGCTCGCGTGCGGCGGCTTCGAAGCGAATCCCGAAATGCGCACGCGCTATCTCGGACCCGGTTGGGAGCTCTGCAAGGTGCGCGGCTCGCGCTTCAACCAGGGCGACGGCCTCAAGATGGCGCTCGACATCGGCGCCGCACCGTACGGCAACTGGTCGGGCTGCCACGCGACCGGCTGGGACCGCAACGCGCCGGAGTTCGGCGACGTGACCGTCGGCGACCAGTTCCAGAAACACAGTTACATTTTCGGCCTGTTGATCAACGCTGACGGCAAGCGCTTCGTCGACGAAGGCGCCGATTTTCATTCGTTCACCTATGCGAAATACGGCGGCGCGGTCCTTCAGCAGCCGGCGCAGTTCGCGTGGCAGGTGTTCGATTCCAAGGTCAGCAAGCTTTTGCGCTCCGAATACCGGATCAAGTTCATGACCAAGGTCAGCGCCAATACGCTCGAAGAACTCGCGACCAAGCTCGAAGGCGTGAACCCGGAAGGTTTTTTGAAAACCGTGCGCGAGTACAACGCGGCGGTGAAGAAAGACGTGCCGTTCAATCATGTCGTCAAGGACGGCAAGGGCACCGTCGGCATCGAGCCGCCGAAATCGAACTGGGCGCAGGCGCTCGACACGCCGCCATTTGACGGTTACTCCACGACCTGCGGCATCACGTTCACGTTCGGCGGACTGCGCATCGAAAAGGAAACCGGCCAGGTGGTCAACGTGCATTTCAAGCCGATCCCCGGCCTTTATTGCGCGGGCGAAATGGTCGGCGGCCTTTTCTACTTCAACTACCCGAGCGGCACCGGTCTGGTGTCGGGCGCGGTGTTCGGCCGCCTCGCGGGACGCGGCGCGGCGCTCGCAGCCAAACAAGCCTAAGCAACCCATACAGGAGCATCGAACTTTGTCACAGCAACATTCAGATACCGCACTACTGCTATTGGACCTGCAGAATGAAATGGTCGATCCCAAGGGTTATTTCGGCGCGATGGGAATGGCGAAAGCCGTCGCCGAGGGCAATGTGCTCGCCAATGCGCGCAAAACGCTCGACGCGGCGCGCAAGGCGGGCATCGCCGTCGTGTTCGTGCGGCTCGCTTTTCGCGCCGACTACGCCGACGGATTGAGCGTCGCGCCGCGCGTCGCGAAATTCAAGGCCGCCAAAGCCGCGATCCTCGGCAACTGGGGCACCGAATTTCCGGCGGAGCTGCAGCCGCTGCCCGGCGAAATGATCATCAACAAGCAGGCCGCGAATCCGTTTTTCAACACGGGACTGCACACCTGGCTCATGAGCCGCGGCATCAAAAAGCTCGCGCTGTGCGGCGTCGCCACCAACAACGCGGTAGAAATGTGCGCGCGCTTCGCCGACGATGCGGGTTTCGCCTCGACCGTGATCGAAGACTGCTGCGCGGCCGGCAATCCGGAAATGCACCGCTTCGCGATCGATAAAATACTGCCGCAATTTGCCGAAATCAAAACCGCGGACGCCTGGATCAAGCAACTAAGCTAGGTCAAAAGCTTCACCGCCAAGGACGCCAGGGAAAATCAAAAGCAAAGGAAATCCGAAGGGATTCGTTTTTTTTACCTTTGCGTACCCCTCAAGGGCGTATTAAAAAGAATCCTTCGCGTCCTTCGCGGTTCAAGATTGAAAATATATGCCCTCGCCACAACCCGCGCCCGATCTCGCGACATTTTTTAATCCGGCGTCGCTCGCCTTCGTCGGCGCGACCGAGGACGTGGCGAAGTTCGGCGGCCGAGTCATGCGCTCGGTGCTCGACTTCGGATTCAAAGGCCGCGTCTATCCGGTCAATCCGCGCTATACGATGCTGGCGGGCCACACGTGCTACCCGAGCATCAGCGCGCTGCCCGAGGCGCCCGACCACGTCGGCATCGTGATCGCCGCCAATCGCGTGCTCGATACGTTGAAGCAATGCGCCGACAAGGGCGTGCGCTTCGCCACGATCTTTACTTCGAATTTCAGCGAGACCGGCGAGGCTGCGGGCCGCGCATTGCAGGACGAAATCGTCACCTTCGCGCGCGCGCACGGGATACGTCTGCTCGGCCCCAACTGCAACGGCTTCATCAATTTCGTCGACGCGCTCGCTTTCGCGTCGACCGCCGCCATCAAAGGCCCGCGCAAACCGGCGGGCGACGTCGGCCTCGTGTGCCACAGCGGCGGACTCGGCCAGATGAACATCATGTGGCGCGCGCAGGAAGCGGGCCTCGGCATCACCTATGAAGTGAGTTGCGGCAACGAAGCCGATCTCGATGCGATGGACTTCATGCGTTTCATGATCGACGACGAGCGCACGCGCGTGATCATGGTCGCCATCGAGACCATCCGCGACGGCCGCAAGTTCGAAGCGGTTGCGCGCTACGCGGCCGACCACGAAAAACCCATCGTGATGCTCAAATTCGGCCGCACCGAAGCGGGCCAACGCGCCGCCGCGTCGCATACCGGAGCGCTCACCGGCGCGGACGACGTGCTCGATGCGGCGTTCCGCCAGTACGGCGTGCTGCGCGTCACCGACTGCAACGAGCTCTACGAAATCGCGAAACTGCTGCGCCGGCGCAAGTGGCCGCGCAGCAACCGCGCCGCCGCGCTCTCCGGTTCCGGCGGACACTCGGTATTGATGGCCGATCTCGGCGCCGCCAGCGGTATCGACTGGGTTCCCTATCAGGACAAGACCGTCAACGGCCTGCGCGAACTGATGCCGGACTTCGCCGGCGTGTCCAACCCCACCGACCTCACCTCCGCGCTGACGGGCTCGAAGCATTTGTTCGAGGATGCGCTGAACGTCGTCGCGCGCGATGACGGCGTCGACGTGCTGATCCCGGTGCTGGTGGCGCCGACCGTGACCGCGATCGAAGACGTCATCAATCTTGCCGACACCATCGACAAACCCGTCGCCGTCCTGTGGACCGGCTACTGCCCGGCCGACCCGACGATCGTCGCATCCACGCTCGTCGCGCGCGGCCTGCCCGTCTATCGCGATGCGCTGACGTGCCTGAAGGCCGTGCGCGCCGCGATGACTTACGGCGAATTTTTGCGCGCGCACAAGCAGGCCGCGGCTGAGCCGCCCGTGCGACCCGCCGGCATCGACGTTATGCAGGCGAAGGAATTGCTTGCCGCCGGCACCGGCAACATGACGGAACGCGCATCGAAGGAGGTGCTTGCCGCCTACGGGCTGCGCATCACGCACGAGCGGCTCGCGAAAAACGCGCAGAACGCGGCGAGCAGCGCGCGCGACATCGGCGGACCCGTCGCTTTGAAAATCGAATCGCCGGACATCCCGCACAAAACCGAGGCCGGCGCGATCCGGCTCGGCGTCACCGGCGATGCCGAAGTTGCGCGCGCGTACGACGAAGTAATTGCCGCGGCCCGCAGCTACAATCCGGAAGCCCGGCTCGATGGCGTGCTCGTCCAGGAAATGGCGCCGGCCGGCGTCGAAGTCATGCTCGGCGTCGCAAGCGATCCGACTTTCGGCGCCGTCGTGGTCGCGGCATTGGGCGGCATCCACGTCGAAGTGCTGCGCGACGTCGCCTACCGCATTCCGCCGCTCACGACCGCGGACGCCCACGCGATGCTGCGCGAATTGCGCGCCTATCCGATCTTTGCCGGCGTGCGCGGCGCGAAGCCGCGCGACCTCGACGCGTTGTGCGACACTATCGTGCGCCTGTCGTGGCTCGCGCACGACCATGCGGATACGGTCGCGGAAATCGACATCAATCCGCTCACGGTGCTCGAGCCCGGCGCGGGCGTGCGCGTCGTCGATGCGCTCATCATCAGAAAACAGGGGTCCATAACATGATCACGACCGAGCAGGCCGACCTTCTCGTCACCCTTCAGGATGGCGTCATGTGGCTCACGTTCAACCGGCCGAACAAAGCCAACGCGCTGTCGCTGCCGCTGCTGACGGAATTCAACAAGGCATTGAACGCGGCGGCGGCGCGCGACGATGTGCGCGCCGTGGTCATCACCGGTTCAGGCGAGCGGAATTTTTCCGCGGGCGCCGATCTCTCGCGTCCGGCGGAAAATGCCGAAGCCTATCTGGCGAAGCGCCGCGCGGAGTTCGCCGCGGCGCTGACCGCCCTGGTCGACTTTCGCAAACCAGTCGTGTCCGCAGTGAATGGCGCCGCGTGCGGCGCCGGCATGATGATTCCGCTCCTGTGCGATGCGGTTGTGGCGGCGGACTCGGCGCGCTTCTCGCTGCCGGAAATCAACAAGGGGCTGCCCGCGTTGCCCGGCGTTGCGATCGTCAAGGACCGCTTCGGCAGCGCGCTCGCGACCGACCTCGTATTGAGCGGGCGCTGGATGCCGGCGGCCGAAGCGCATACGCGCGGCGTCGTGCGCGAAGTCGTGACGGCCGACAATCTGCAGGCCGCGGCCCAGCAGATCGCTGTCACGCTCGGCAAATTCGACGCCCATGCCTACGCCGCGGACAAGGCGCTGCTCAACCGCACGCTCAAAGCCGATCTCGCCGCGGCGATCGAAACGTCGGCCGAATTTCACGGGCACGGCAAGCACTGACAATGGCGGAACAGACCGCACCCGCAGTCTTGAGCGAACGCAGCGACGCGGTCGCGTGGATCACGCTCAACCGGCCGCAGGCGATGAATTCGATCAACGACGAAGTGCGGACACAACTGCCTGCCGCGTTGCGCGCGGCCGATGCCGATCCGGCGGTGCGCGTCATCGTCATCAAAGGCGCCGGCGAGCGGGCATTTTGCGCGGGCGCCGACATCAAGGGATTCACCGAAGCGCCGACGCCGGCCATGTACCGCGCCACCCGGCTGCAAGGCGCGTGGATCGACGTGCTCGATGAAACGAAAAAGCCGGTGATCGCATCGATCCACGGCTACTGCCTTGGCGGCGGGCTCGAAATGGCGCTCGCGTGCGACATCCGCATCGCCGCGGACGATGCGGCGTTCGCACTGCCCGAAGTCAGCCGCGGCACGCTGCCCGGCGCCGGCGGCACGCAGCGCCTGTCGCACGTGATCGGCACGGGTCGCGCGCTCGATATGCTGTTATCCGCCGAACGCATCGACGCTGCGGAGGCGCTGCGCATCGGCCTGATCACGCGCCTGACGACGCGCGACCAGCTGGCGGCGCAAACGCAAAAGCTCGCGGCGACCATCGCCGGCCACGCGCCGCTCGCAGTCGTGTTCGCGAAAGAAGCGATGCGCAAAGGCACTGCGTCCGATTTTGCCAACGGCATGAAGTACGAAGCCGATCTGCTGGCACTCCTGCTCGACACCGAGGACCGCAAGGAAGCGGGCCGCGCCTTTCGCGAGAAGCGCAAACCGGAGTTCAAGGGCCGATGAAACGCGCCGCGCTGTTCGCACTCCTTCTCGCTGCGGGCGCATGGTCTGCGGTATTCGCACAGGCATATCCGGACAAGCCGGTACGATTGATCGTGCCTTTCTCCGCCGGCGGCCCGGCGGACGTGCTCGGCCGCCTGATCGGCGAAAAGCTTACGCGCAGCCTCGGCCAGACGGTCGTCGTCATCAACAAGGACGGCGCCGGTACCATACTCGGCGTCGACATGGCGGCCAAATCGACGCCCGATGGCTACACGCTGTTGCTAGGCAACGTCGCGATGGTCATCAATTCGAGCGCGGGCAAGCGCCTGCCCTACAACCTGCAGCGCGATCTCGTGCCCGTTTCGCTCGCGTTTACGCAGCCGCTGATCCTCGTCATCCATCCTTCTTTGCCGATCGCTAACCTCAAGGAATTCATCGCGTATGCGAAAGCCAATCCCGGCAAGCTCAAGTACGGCTCGTCGGGCATCGGCACGTCCATCCACCTGACCTCCGAACTCTTCCGCAACGCTGTCGGCATCGACCTCACGCACATTCCCTACAAGGGTGCGGCGCCCGCGCTGACCGATTTGCTCGGCGGCCAGATCGATCTCATGTTTCCGGGTATCACGCCGATCGTCGCCCATGTGAAGAGCGGCAGGCTGCGCGCGCTCGGCCTCACGAGCCTCAAGCGTTCATCGGCACTGCCCGACGTGCCGACCATGAACGAGCTCGGCGTGAAAAATTTCGAGTCGACCGGCTGGTACGGCGTGCTCGTGCCCGCCGGCACGCCGAAAGCGATCGTGACTCGCCTCAATCGCGAACTCGTCACCGCGTTGAACCTGCCTGACCTGAAAGAACGTCTCGCCAGCCAGGGCGGCGATGCGGTGTCGTCCACGCCCGAGCAGTTCGCCGCTTTCATCGACAGCGAATTGAAGAAATGGACCGGCGTAATCCGCACCGCCAACATCCAGGTGGACTAAACAACGCATTGCGGCACGAAACGCGTCGCCTCAAAAAACACTACAATCCACGTATAGACACTCTGATTTGCCCTCATGCCCGCGCAGGCGGGCATCCAGAACATTTCGAAACTTCCTGGGTTCCCGCCTACGCGGGAACGACGTCGTAGTATTTCCACCACCCTTTCATAATTTTCCGCAGGAGCGCTTACCGATGTCCGCACACGAAGCCAACAACGACAATCCTTACACCCGCGGCATCGCCGAATTCGTATCCAAGCTGCGCTACGAAGACATTCCGGCCAACGTGCTCACGCGCATCAAGCTGCTGATGCTCGATTCGCTCGGCTGCGCGCTCTACGGCGCGGACCTCGAATGGACGCGCATCATGCAGAAATGTCTCGGCCAGCTCGACACGACGCAGGCGTGCGCGGTGTGGGGCACCAAACAAAAACTGTCGGCGCCGCATGCGGCGCTCGTCAACGGCACGCAAGTGCAGGGTTTCGAGCTCGATGACGTGCACCGGCAAGGGGTGCTGCACGTCGGCGCGGTGGTCCTGCCCGCGCTGATCTCGATCACCGAAATGCGGCCCGGCATGAGCGGCAGGGAATTTCTCGCGTCCGCGGTCGCGGGTTACGAGATCGGACCGCGCGTCGGCATCTGCATGGGCCCCGAGCACATCGCGCAGGGCTGGCATTCGGGCGCAACGCTCGGCGTGTTTTCGGCAGCAGCGGGCGCCGCACGCGGGCTGAAGCTCGACGTCGACAAGACGGTGCACGCGCTGGGCATCGCCGGCACGCAGGCGGCTGGCTTGATGGCCGCGCAATACGGCGCGATGGTCAAGCGCATGCACGCCGGACGCTCGTCGCAAAGCGGCCTCTACGGCGCGCTGTTTGCGGAAGCCGGCTTCACCGGCATCGTCAACGTGCTGGAGAGCGAATACGGCGGCTTCTGCACGACATTCTCGCGCTCGACCGACCGCTTCAAGCTCGAAGAGCTCACCAAGGATTTCGGCAAGGTCTGGCAAACGATGGGCGTCGCGCTCAAGTTCTATTCGTGCGTCGGGAGCAACCACACGACACTCGATGCGATCCGCCTCATGCAGCAGGAGCGCCCGTTCGGCGCCGACGACGTGAAAAGCATCGTCGTGCACGGCTCGCAGGTCACGATGGACCATGTCGGCTGGAAATACGTGCCGCAGGGACTCACGTCCGCGCAGTTGAACCTGCCCTACTGCGTCGCCACGTGGCTGCTCGACGGCGATTGCTTCGTCAACCAGTTCACCGAAGACAAGGTCGCCGATCCGCTGCGCATGAAGCATGCGGAAAAGGTTTCGGTGAAGCACGACGACGCGATCACCGCCAAGGGCTCCAAGTTCCGCCACATGGTGCGAGTCGAAGTGTTCCTCAACGACGGCACGCGCATGGAGCGCACGGTCGAAGCCGGGCGCGGCAACGAAAACAATTTCGCGTCCGAAGCCGATGTCTGCGATAAATTCGAGAAGCTCGCGGCCAAGGCGCTACCCAGGGCGCAAATCGAAAAGCTGCGCGACGCGATGCTGAAACTCGAAACGCTCAAGGATGCGTCGGAGATCGCGCGTTTGCTCGCGAAAGCTTAATGTTTTTATTGGTTTCCCTCCCTTTCAAAGGGAGGGCTAGGGTGGGGATGGGGTATAAGGATTGGCCATGTTAATGCGAATAGCATATGCGCTTGCACTCCTGCTTGGCGCGGTTAGCGCCTTTGCCGAGGACTATCCGACCCGGCCGATACGTTTGATCGTCCCGCTTGCACCCGCCGGCGGAATGGACACCATCGCGCGCGGCGTTGCGCAGAAACTCACCGAGAGCCTCGGCCAATCGGTAGTCGTGGACAATCGCAGCGGCGGCGGCGGCGTGATCGGCGTCGAAACCGTCGCGCATTCGACGCCCGACGGCTACACCCTGCTCATGATGAGCTCGACCAGCCTCATCTACCCGCTGATGTACAAGGCCAATTACGACATGGCGCGCGATTTTTCGCCGATCGTGCAGGTCACGACCCAGCCGTACGTGATCGTCGTCAATCCCAACGTGCCGGTAAAATCGATCGCGGAATTGATTGCGTACGCGAAAGCCAATCCCGCCAAGCTGAACTTCGCCTCATCCGGCAACGGCAGCCTGATCCACCTGATGACCGAGCTTTTCAAGTCGATGACGGGCACGCAGATGACGCACGTGCCTTATCGCGGCATCGGCGCGGCCTACCCCGACCTGCTCGGCGGCCAGATCCAGCTCATCTTCGCGAGCAGCATCTCCGCCATGCAACTCATACACGCGGGAAGGCTGAGAGCGCTCGCCGTCACGGGCGCCAAGCGCGCGAAAGCCCTGCCCGATCTGCCGACAGTGATCGAATCCGGCGTGCCGGGCTTCGTCGTCAACCAATGGTATGCAATGCTCGCCGCGGCCGGCACGCCGCGCGCAATCATCGAGCGCCTCAATCGCGACACGAACAAAGCGCTGACGTATCCGGACATCATCGCGCGTTTCACGGCCGACGGCGCCGAGGCCGCGGGCGGCACGCCGCAAATGCTCGCCGCCCACGTCAAGAGCGAACGCGAAAAGTGGGCGAAGGTCATCAAGCAGGCCGGGATCCGCGGCGAGTAACCAAATAAACTCCTTCCCCCTTTGGAGGGGGAAGGATGGGATGGGGGTGGATAGCTATTCCGCGCACGCAGCATGCATCAATCGCTCACTGAATTCCTCGCCCATCACGCCCGAACCCGCGGCACCGCGACCGCGCTCGTTTACGCCGAACAGCCGATAACCTATTCCGCGCTCGCCGCCGAAAGCCGGCGCGTCGCGCAGGGTCTCGCCGATCTCGGCGTAGTCGCCGGCGACCGCGTAGCACTTTGGCTGCCCAATGTTCCCGCATGGATTGCGTGCTTCTTTGCCTGCGCGCAATTAGGTGCAATCGTGGTCACGGTCAATACGCGCTTCAAGAGCACGGAAGTCGCCGACATCGTCGGCCGCTCCGGCGCCAAAGTGCTCGTGTTCTGGCCGGACTTCCGGCACATCGACTTCGCCGGCATTCTGCGCGACGTGCCATCGGATGCGCTCGCGAACCTGCAGGCGTTTGTCGCGTACGATGAGTCCGATGACGAATCCACGCTCCCGACCCTGCTGGACCGGCCGGTCATGCGCTATCGCGAGATCGCGCAAAACGCTGAGTTGGTCGTAAACCGTGCGCGCCCCGATGCGGGCTGCATCATCTTCACCACGTCCGGCACGACGCGCGCGCCGAAGTTCGTGCTCCACAATCAGGCGTCGATCACGCGCCACGCGGCGGACATGGCGCACGGCTTCGGCATCGATGCCGAAGATGCGATCACTTTGTTGACCGTGCCGCTGTGCGGCGTGTTCGGCTTCTGCAACGCGACCGCGACGCTCGCCGCGGGGAATCCGCTCGTAATGCTGCCGACGTTCGAAGCGCAGGCCGCGGCGCAGGCGATCGGCGCGCATCGCATCACCCACTTCGCCGCGGTCGGCGACATCGTCGCGCAATTGCTCGCGGCGAGCAGTGATCCAATTCCGTATCCGGGCGTGCGCATGGTGATCGGCGCGCGCACCGGCCAGGCGGCGCCGGCACAGGCGCGCGGCCTGCGCTTAGTCGGCGTCTACGGCATGAGCGAAGTGCAAGGCATGCTGTCGCTGCGCGGCCTCGACGAGCCGCCCGAGACGCGCGAACTCGGCGGCGGCACGCTGGTCGCCCCCGAAGGGCGCGTGCGGGCGCGCGATCCGGCCACGGGCGCGATACTCGCCCACGGCACCAGCGGCGAGCTCGAATTCAAAGTGCCTAGCGTGATGGCGGGTTACTACGGCGATGCGGAAGCGACTGCGGCAGCGTTCACTGCGGACGGTTATCTCAAAAGCGGCGACCTCGGCTACACGACGGCGGACAACGCCTATGTCTATCAATCGCGCATGGGCGACGTGCTGCGCCTCGCGGGCTTTCTCGTCAATCCGCTCGAAATCGAAACGGTGCTGGACTCCCACCCGGCAGTCAGCGCGAGCCAGGTCGTCGGCATCGACGGGCCGCGCGGCACCCGCCCGGTTGCCTTCGTCATACCGCACGACGGCGCTACGGTCGACGCCCCGGCGCTGATCGCGCATTGCGCGCAGCGAATTGCCAAATACAAGGTCCCGGATGCGATACTGTCGATAGACGCGTTCCCGTTTACGCCGAGCGCCAACGGCAACAAGGTGCAAAAAGCCAAATTGCGCGACATCGCGCAAGCGGCGTTGAACCCGACTTAACGTAGCGCGGGCGCTCGTCTGCCGATAAGCTGTCCCGAAAAATATTCTCCCTCCCCTTCAAGGGGAGGGTTGGGGTGGGGATGGGGTGACAGGCGAAGCACTTGCGCTACACTTTAGAAAAATGCGCCGTGGAGGAGAACCGTGTCGAAGACCATACTGAAATTCGCCGTTGCCGCTCTTTGCAGTTGCGCGCTCCCGCTCGCCGCCCAGACATTTCCCGCGAAACCCGTGCGCATCATCGTGCCGTTTCCCGC
>Ga0265314_10001326_pt1 | contig 28031 bp, 20 predicted proteins | sample 4126metaG_FD_203106 | JGI IMG/M metagenome (GOLD analysis project Ga0265314, IMG submission 203106) | Rhizosphere microbial communities from Carex aquatilis grown in University of Washington, Seatle, WA, United States - 4-1-26 metaG | ecosystem: Host-associated > Plants > Roots > Rhizosphere >... | reverse complement strand
GCCTCAACAAGCGTTGCAGAGGGCCGGGAACGCGTGTTTCGCCCCCAACAAGCGTTGCAGCGTCCGGGATGGCCCGATTTCGGGCGCAACAAGCGTTGCGAAGCCCCTGCGCGAATCACAGGCCTAACAGCGTGCGCGCCGGCGAGCTCAGTCTCCCTTGGACGAAGTATTCCATCATCCAGCCGTTCGACGTCTTCGTGAATCCGGCCCGGGGGCTGAGTCTTCCCGCGCCAGGACATTCGACGCGACTCGGCTCGCCCCGAGTTCCCCCGCTGCGCGTCGATGGCATCGGTCCCCATCAAGCGGCTAGTCAGGATTCGCGGCGAAATGCGGGCCTGCAGAGGCTTGCTGAGCGAGTTTCCGGTCAGCGCTGGGGGGGCGCTTTGCAGGGCGGCGCGATTTGCCGCGTCATCGTCACTACCTCGCCCTCCGTTGACCCTCCTTCGATCCGGCAGTATTACGAACTGGAATCTGATGCACATGACGCACATTAGACAGGCGAATGGAAACACGCAGCAATCCTCACCGTCGTCGTCTTGCGTTTTGGACCTCGAAGTGGTGCATGCTTCGCGGCCTTGCGCCGGGGGCGCAATACCACACACATCACAAGCAACGATTGAGTCAGTAAGGGGGGCGCGATGTCTTCGTCTACGCTGAGCGGCGGCTACCGCAACGGCCTCGCCGCGACGCTGCGCACCGATCGCTGGTGGGTGGAACCGCTGTGGACCGGGGTCGGCTTTCTCTGCTTCGTCATCTATTCCAATTGGGCGGCGTTTCAGGGCGACCACTATTTCTACGGCGGCTACCTGTCGCCGTTCTATTCGCCGCTGCTGTTCACCGACTTGTCGGTGCCGGGCCACGCACCACTGGAGCACGCGTGGTTCGGCCAGTGGCCGGCCTGGCTGAGCGCCATTTGGCCGCCGTTCATGCACACCTCGCCGGCCTTCCTGATCCTCGCCGGACCGCTGTCCTTCCGCCTCACCTGCTACTACTACCGCAAGTTCTACTACCGGGCGTACTTCATGACGCCGCCGGCGTGCGCGGTCGGCGCCTTGCCGCAGAAGAACTACCGCGGCGAGCGGTTCCTATTGCTCTTCCAGAACCTGCATCGCTACGCGCTCTACGTCGCGATCCTCTTCATCTTCTTTCTCTCCTACGACGCCTACCTGGCGTTCTGGCGCGACGGGAAATTCGGCATCGGCGTCGGCACCCTCATCTTGGTGATCAATCCGATCCTGCTCGGCGCCTACACCTTCGGCTGTCACTCCTTCCGCCATCTGGTCGGCGGGCAGCTCAACTGCTTCACCTGCGACAGCGCCGCGCGCACGCGCCACGGCATCTGGCAACGCGTGTCTTGGCTCAACGGCCGCCACATGCTGTTCGCCTGGCTCAGCCTGGTGTGGGTCGGGTTCGCCGACTTCTACGTGCGCATGGTGTCGATGGGCGTCTTCCACGACTTCAGCACGTGGGGCTGAGGCACAATCATGGCTGATCTCTCCGATATCCAAACCGTCGAGCACGACGTCGTCGTCATCGGCGCCGGCGGCGCCGGCCTGCGCGCCGCGATCGAGTGCGGCACACAAGGCCTGCGCACCGGGCTGGTGTGCAAGTCGCTGCTCGGCAAAGCCCACACGGTGATGGCCGAAGGCGGTTGCGCCGCGGCGCTCGGCAACGTCGCGCCGCAGGACAGCTGGAAGATCCACTTCCGCGACACCATGCGCGGCGGCAAGTTCCTCAACAACTGGCGCATGGCCGAGCACCACGCCAAGAACGCCCCCGACCGGGTGCGCGAGCTGGAGGAATGGGGCGCGGTGTTCGATCGCACGCCGAGCGGCCTGATCAGCCAGCGCAACTTCGGCGGCCATCGCTACCCGCGCCTGGCACACGTCGGCGATCGCACCGGCCTGGAGATGATCCGCACCTTGCAGGACAAGGCGGTGCATACGCCGAACCTGCAAGTGCACATGGAGTGCACCGCGCTCGAGCTGCTGCTCGACGGCGGCGCCATCAACGGCGTGCTGGCCTACTGGCGTGAGACCGGCCGCTTGATCCTGTTCAAGACCAAGGCGGTGATCATGGCGACGGGCGGCGGCGGTCGCGCCTGGCGCTTCACCTCGAACTCCTGGGAGTACACCGGCGACGGCTATGCGCTGGCGTACAACGCCGGCGCCGAGCTGATGGACATGGAGTTCACGCAATTCCATCCCACCGGCATGGTGTGGCCGCCGTCGGTGCGCGGCATCCTGGTCACCGAAGGCGTGCGCGGCGACGGCGGCGTGCTGAAGAACCGCGACGGCAAGCGCTTCATGTTCGGCTACATCCCGGAGAAGTTCGCCGCCGAGACCGCCGACACGGTCGAGGAGGCGGACGCCTGGCTGAAGGACTCGACCAAGCACCGGCGGCCGCCCGAGCTGCTGACACGCGACGTCGTCGCACGGGCGATCACGCGCGAGGTGGTCGAAGGCCGCGGCTCACCGCACGGCGGCGTCTTTCTCGACATCGCCTCGCGCCGCGATCCCGAGTTCATCAAGCGCAAGCTGCCGTCGATGTACCACCAGTTCAAAGAGCTGGCGGGCGTCGACATCACGACGGAACCGATGGAGGTCGGCCCTACCCTGCACTACTTCATGGGCGGCATCCGCGTGCATCCGGACACGCAGATGTCGACCGTGCCGGGCCTCTTCGCCGTCGGCGAATGCTCCGGCGGCATGCACGGCGGCAATCGCCTCGGCGGCAACTCGCTGTCCGATCTGCTCGTCTTCGGCCACCTCGCCGGCATCGGCGCGGCCGGCTACCTGAAGGGACTCGGCAAAGGCGGCGGCGTCGACATGCAACAGGTCGAGGCGGCCGTGCGCCGCGCCACCGAGCCGCTGAATCGCGTCGAGGGCATCAACCCGTACGTCGTCACCGAGCATCTGCAGAAGGTGATGGACCGTTACGTCAACATCGTACGGCAGCAGGACGAGCTCGAGCAGGCGATCGTCGAGTTGCAGCAGGTCAAGCAAGAGATCGCGCAGGCCAAGGCGCCGGGGGCCTCGCAGTACAACCCCGGCTGGCACGAGGCCATCGCGCTCGGCTCGCTGATGATCACTGCCGAAGCGGTGACGCGCGCCGCGCTGCTGCGCGAGGAGAGCCGCGGCGGCCACACGCGCACCGATTTCCCCGGCGAGCGCGACGAGTGGGTGAAGGTCAACGTGGTGGTGAAGAGGAACGCCGACGGCAGCATGGACGTGCGCAAAGAGACGCGCCCCGAACCGCCGGCCGAGCTGTCGAAGATCGCCTATGCGACGCTCGACGAGCTGGAAGGCCCCGGCGCGGGCGCAGAGAAGGGAGCCTGAGATGGCGACGCGCACGTTCCGCGTCTGGCGCGGCGACAAGTCGGGCGGCGATTTCCACGACTACGAAGTCGAAGTCGACGAGGGCATGGTCGTGCTCGACTGCATCCACCGCATCCAGGCGACCGAAGCGCCGGATCTGGCCGTGCGCTGGAACTGCAAGGCCGGCAAGTGCGGCTCGTGCAGCTGCGAGATCAACGGCAAGCCGCGCCTCGGCTGCATGACGCGCATGGACACGCTGCCGGCCGAGGGCCCGATCACCGTGCAGCCGGTGAAGACCTTCCCGGTGATCAAGGATCTGGTCACCGACGTGTCGTGGAACTACACGCAGAAAAAACGCATCCCGCCGTTCCGCCCGCGCCCGCGCGACGCCGACGGCAATCACCGCATGCAGCAGGAAGACGTCGACCGCATCCAGGAATTCCGCAAGTGCATCGAGTGCTTCTTGTGCCAGGATGTCTGCCACGTGCTGCGCGACCAGCACAAAAAGGACGGCTTCGTCGGCCCGCGCTTCATGATCTACCTGGCCAACCTGGAGATGCACCCGCTCGACACGGCAGATCGCATCAAGGCCATCCGCGACGACTTCGGCTCCGGCTACTGCAACATCACCAAGTGCTGCACCGACGTCTGCCCGGAGCACATCAACCTGACCGACAACGGCATCATCCCGTTGAAGGAGCGCGTCGTCGACCGCTTCTACGACCCGATCGCGAAGATTCTCCGCGCCGTCGGCGGCGGTACGAAGAAGACGCCGGCCCCGGCATTGGATCCGAAGTAAGAGAGAGAAGGAATTCACCACAGAGACGCGGAGGCACGGAGAGGAATTTAAAATTAAAGAAGTTCTCTGCGATCCTCTCTGTGTCTCCGTGTCTCTGTGGTGAATTCCTTCTTTTGACTACATCTCAAGTACGGCGCGGAAGCGCGCCTTGCCGCTCATCATGCGCTCGTACGCGGCCTGTGCCTGATCGAGGGGGAATTTCTCGATCATCGGCTTGACGCCCATGCGTTGCGAGAAGGCCATGGCGTCGGTGGAGTCGGCGGCGGTGCCGGAGGCCCAGCCCTGGATACGCTGATCGTGCGTGAGCAGATCGACGCCGCTGATCGGCATCGGCTCGAAGGCGGCGGCGACGATCGCCAGCGAGCCCTCGATGCCCAGGCCGCCGACCATCGAGGCGATCGCCGCAGCGCTTGGCGCGGTGGCTAGGATGACCTGCGCGCCGCCGAGCGATTGCAGCACCTTGGCCGCATCCTCGCGCTCGCTGTCGATGTAGAAGCGCGCGCCGAGTTGGTGGGCGAAGTCGGCCTTGTCGGGTCCGCGCGCGATGGCGACGGTGTCGAAGCCCATGGCGCGCGCATACTGCACGCCGAGGTGGCCGAGGCCACCGAGACCATGGATGGCGACGACATCGCCCGGCCGCACGTTCGAGCGGCGCAGCGCGTTGAACGTCGTCACCCCCGCGCACAGCAGCGGCGCGGCGATGTCGAAAGGCATTCCCTCGGGCAGGCGCGCCACCGCCACCGCTGGCGCCACCATATATTCGGCATAGCCGCCGTCGGCGCTGATGCCGGTGACCATGGCGTGCTCGCAGTGAATGAATTTGCCGCGCATGCAGGCCGGACAGGTGCCGTCGTGCCCGCCGTGCCAGCCGACGCCGACGCGCTCGCCGACCTTGAATGTCGTCACGTCGTCGCCGAGCGCGTCGATGGTTCCCGCCACCTCGTGCCCGGTGATGCGCGGCAACTGCAATCCCGGCCACAGTCCTTGCGCCACGAACGAGTCGCTGTGGCAGACGCCGCAGGCGTGCACCTTGATGCGCACCTGGCCGCGCCCGGGTTGTGGGTTGGGGCGCTCTTCCAACACGAACGGCTGATTGGCTGCCTTCACGACCATCGCCTTCATGGCGTGTCACCTCCGATGTGCCCATGAGTACCGACGCACCATCCTCTTGCCCAGCCCCCCTGACGCCATTTCCGTACCGCGCTCGTGCGTCGACTTATGGACACGACGCGTGCGTCACTCGAAGTCCAACGTACAGTACCCCGGCAGACGGTCGCAGCCGCGCTTGCGACTATCGCTGACGCGGACCTCACCCAGATCGATCGTGCGTTGACCGCCCGTGCTGGCGCCCTGCGCACCGACCGCTACCTCCACCTCGACTGGTTTCGCGATTCCCTCGAGTGAGAGCTCGAGGCGCTGCAGCTCCGGGGCCTCGGGCGGCGATCCCATGCTTCCGTCCTCAAACATCGCGACGCACCGGACTATTCCAGTCGACAGACGGATCTGGAAACGGCCGGATTCGTCGCTCTTGATGCGGCCCGATGCGACTGGCTCATCGGCTAGCTTGCCACCGATAGGCGCCTCGATCGTCAGCCACTGACAGCAGATGGGGCCAGACGTGCGTGCATCGACTAAGCGACCGCTGACTGCCTAGCGGAATCCGCCACCGGCAACGCCGATGCGACGGGGTATCTCGTCACGCGAGCCCGCGCGCCCCATATGACAGCCCGGCACGCCACACAGTGCGGCTACGAACACCGCTCGCCGGATCAGGAACTGGTGTGTCTTGAATTGACCGCGTCCCGTCGAGTCGGTCTGTTCAGACGTCCGCAAATGCCAGCTGACTACCCGCCGTCGATGCGCGCTCCACTAGCGTCGTCGGCTCCAGTACGACGGCTTTCGCCGCTGATGCATGATGGCCAACACAAGGATGCGACTTTCTTCCACCCGGTACACGACGGAGTAAGGAAATCCCGACACCGCGTGTCTCCGATCCCGTGTCCCAAGGGGTGCGCCCGCTTCGGGAAACTCCGCGATCCATTCGCAGGAAGCTTCGACGCGTTGCAGGAATCGTCGACCCACCCCGTTGCGGCGCTTTTCCTAGAAGCGGGCAGCTTCGATCATCTCGGCCGTGGCGCTGCGGTGGAGATCAACCAGCTTCACCGCAACGCGTCTCGCGCCCGTTGGAACGCAGCGGCCGCGGGCTCAGCCACCGTCGGCGATGCGACGACTTCTTGGTAGCGACGCTCGGCCTCGTCTATCCAAGCCAGCTCGATCTCCTCGTCAGCGTGTTGATCGAGCGTCGCGACAAGCCGGCTCACCAAGCGAGCCCGCTCAGCCACTGACAGGCGTAGTGCCTCAGCCTCAAGCTCATCGATTTTCGACGTCATCCAGACACCTCCGGAAGCCGACCGCGTACCATGGACCAACCCCAGCTCCGAACTCAACTGTCTGCTAGCTCTCTACAGCCCAAGTTCAATAGAGATCTTCGCGCAGTGTGCCTAAGTCCCTCGACGCGCGCTGGCCGTCCTCTCACGCGACTACGCACATTCCGAGGGTGGTGGAGTGGCAGATGTCGAGTCGACAGCGCCGGCGCTACTCAGCGGCAGCGGCAGCGGCGAATCGCCGGTGATCAGGCGGGCGCCGCGGTCGCGGGTGAAGTAGTTCCAGGCCCAGCGCATCAGCACCAGCAGGCGATTCTGGAAGGTCACCAGGTACATGATGTGGATGAAGACCCACGTCAGCCAGGCGAACAGGCCGCTGAAGCGGATGAAGCCGAGGTCGACGACGGCAGCGGCGCGCCCGATGGTGGCCATGGTGCCTTTGTCGCGGAAGTGGAACGGCTTGGTCGTCGCACCGCGCGCCTGCGCGGCGATGCGCTTGGCGGTCCAGCGCCCTTGCGCCATCGCCACCGGCGCCAGGCCGGGCAGCATCTTGCCGTCCTGCTCGACGTGCGCCATGTCGCCGAGCACGAAGATCTCGGGATGAGCCGCCAGCGCCAGGTCGGCGCCGACGTGGACGCGGCCGGCGCGATCGACCTCTGCACCGGTCGACGCCGCCAGCTGGCGCGCCAGCGGTGAGGCCTGCACGCCGGCTGCCCAAATCACCGTGTGCGATTCGAGGTGCTGCTCGCCGGCCTCACAGCGCACCCGCACGCCGGTGGGCTCGACGGCGATCACAGCGTCGTGCAGACGCACGCTGACGCCCAGGCGCTGCAACGTGCGCGCCGCCGATGCCGAAAGCGACGGCACGTACGACGGCAGGATGCGATCGCCGGCTTCGAGCAGGAGGATCTGCGCGTCGCTCGGATGAATCGAGCGGAAGTCGCCCTTCAGCGTGTCGTTGGCGATCTCGCCCAGCGCGCCGGCGAGCTCGACGCCGGTCGGGCCGGCGCCGACGACGATGAAGCGCATCCACGCCTCACGGCGGCGCGCATCGGGCTCGCGCTCGGCTGCCTCGAAGGCGAGCAGGATGCGATGGCGAATCGCCGTCGCGTCTTCGATCGTCTTCAGACCGGGCGCGTGCGCGGCCCATTCCGGATGGCCGAAATAGGCGTGCGTCGAGCCGCTGGCGACGACCAGCACGTCGTAGTCGATGCTGCCGTCGCTGAGCGTGACGCGGCGCCGGTCGACATCGATGCCGGTGACGTCGCCGAGCAGCACGCGCGCATTCTTCTGACGGGTGAAGACCGAGCGCAGGGGCGAGCTGATCTCGGCCGGCGACAGGCTGCCGGTGGCGACCTGATAGAGCAGCGGCTGAAAGAGATGAAAGTTGCGCCGATCGATCAAGGTGACCTCGACCGGCGCACGGCGCAGCCCGCGCACGACGTTGAGGCCGGCGAAGCCGCCGCCGATGACCACCACGCGCGTCGTCATCGCCGCGCCGCTCTCGAAACGCTCGGCCGGCGGCGACACCAGATGCACGCGGATGAAGCATGGCGATGAAGTCGTCGACGAGAATCGGCGTCAACGGGAACGCCGGTTGTCATGCGCCACCCGCCTCCCTTTTTCTCATCCGTGTTCATCTGTGTTCATCTGTGGTTTCTTCCGCGATTTGAGCCGGCGTATTTCGCATGAGGGTAGCAGAGGGTGAGTGAGGCAACAGCTAGGGATCTGCCGATCGACTTGTTCGTCAGGCGTTCGCACATGGCGGCGCCGGCGACGGACGTTTTCGCGTGGCATGCACGGCCGGGGGCGTTCGAGCGCCTGACGCCGCCGTGGGAGCGGGTCGCCGTCGTCGAGCAGCGCGGCACGATCGAGAACGGCGCACGCAAAGTGCTGCGCCTCGGCCGGCCGCCGTTCGCGACGCGCTGGGTCGCCGAGCATCGCGACTACATCGCCGGCGAACAGTTTCGCGATGTCCAAACCCGCGGACCGTTCGCTCACTGGACGCACACGCACCGCGTCGAGCCCGATGGCGCCGACGCCTGCTGGCTCGAAGACCATGTCGCGTATGCGCTGCCGCTCGGCGGCGTGGGAGCGCTCGCCGGGGGTGGCTTCACGCGGCGCAAGCTGCAGCGCATGTTCGACTATCGCCACCGCGTCACGGCACACGACGTCGTCGCGCACGCGCGGGCGCGAGGAAGCGGAACCATGAAGATCCTGATCAGCGGTGCCAGCGGCCTGATCGGTACGGCACTGGCGCCGTTTCTCACCAGCGGTGGACATCGCGTCGTGCGCCTGACGCGCGGCGCCGGCGAGCAAGCGGATACCGTCGCGTGGGATCCCGGCGCCGGCACTATCGACCGCGCCCGCCTCGAGGGACTCGACGCGGTCGTGCACCTGGCGGGCGAGAACATATCGGCCGGGCGCTGGAGTCCCGAACGCAAAGCGCGCATCTATGCCAGCCGGGTCGACGGCACGCGTCTCCTGGTCGAGGCGCTCACCGGCCTGCGGCAACCGCCCAAGGTGCTGATCGCCGTGTCGGCGATCGGCTACTACGGCAACCGTCAAGACGACATCGTCGACGAGGACAGCGCGCCGGGCGCCGGCTTTCTCGCCGATGTCTGCCGCGAATGGGAAGCGGTCACCCTGCCCGCCGCGCAGCACGGCATTCGCGTCGTCAATCTTCGGCTCGGTGTCGTACTGAGCGGCAACGGCGGCATGCTGCCCACCCTGCTGACCCCGTTTCGCCTCGGCTTGGGCGGCGCCATCGGCGGCGGCGCGCAGTATGTGAGCTGGGTGGCGATCGACGATGTCCTCGGCGCCGTGCTGTACGCGCTCAGCACGCCGGCGCTGTCGGGACCGGTGAACGCGGTCTCGCCCCATCCGGTCACCAACCGCGAATTCACCGACACGCTGGCGCGCGTGCTCTCGCGCCCAGCCCTGTTGCCCATCCCGGCCGCTGCCGTGCGGCTGCTGTTCGGCGAGATGGGCGAAGAGCTGTTGCTGGCGAGCACGCGCGTCGAGCCGCAGCGCCTCACCACCAGCGGCTTTCACTTTGCCTTCGCCGATCTCGAAACCGCGTTGCGGCACCTGCTCGGGCGCTGAGCCGCGCGGCGGTTAGGCTGCCAGGCGGTTAGGCTGCTAGGGTGTTTGCCCTCGATGACCCAGCGCTCATCACTGTTGATGCCGCTCGCCGCTTCGCCGAACGAGACCGGCGTTTCGGCGCCTCCGCTCCCCAACGGCGGCCGACAGCGTAACAGCTGACGGCAGGTCTTCATGCGTCCGCTGCGCTGGATCCTGCTCGGGCTCGCGACGCTCGTCGCGCTGCTCGCCTTGCTGTGGGGCAGTCTGGCGCTGTGGATCGACGGACCAGCGTCGCGGCCGCTGGCCGGCGCACTGGCGGGCGCGTATGGCGTCGCCGGGGTCGCGGCCCTCTCGCGGCTGCGCCCGGTCTGGCGCGGCGCGCTCGCCGTCGCCGTGCTCGTCGGCGGCATCATCGCGTGGGAACAAGCGATCCCGGCGCGCAACGATCGCAACTGGATGCCCGACGTCGCCGAGCTGCCGAGCGCTACCGTCGTCGGCGATCGGCTGACGCTGCGCAACGTGCGCGATTTCGTCTACCACTCCAGCGACAGCGACTTCACCGCGCATTGGGACACGCGCACCTATGATCTCAGCCAATTGCGCGGCGTCGACCTCTTCTTCTCGTTCTGGGGGCCGACCGACATCGCGCACACGATCATGAGCTGGGACTTCGGCGCCGGCGGCCACCTGGCGATCTCGATCGAGACCCGCAAGGAAGTCGGCGAGAGCTACTCGGCGGTGCGCGGCTTCTTCCGCCAGTACGAGCTGTACTACGTGGTCGCCGACGAGCGCGACGTCATTGGCGTGCGCGCGCAGCAGCGCGGCGAGCATCTGTGGCTGTATCGCCTCGTGTTGCCGCCGGCGACCGCGCGCGCGCTGCTGCTCGACTATCTCGAAGAGGTCAATCGGCTTGCCGTGAAGCCGCGCTGGTACAACGCGTTCACGCACAACTGCACGACCTCGATTCGCCAGCACGTCATGCACGTCACGGCGGTGGCGCCGTGGAGTTGGCAGTTGCTGCTCAACGGCCATCTCGAGGAGCTGCTGTATCGACGCGGCGCGTTCGGCGACGCCCTGCCCTTTGCCGAGCTCCGGCAGCAGAGCGAGATCACCGAGCGAGCCCGCGATGCCGGCGACGCGGCCGATTTCTCGGCGCGCATCCGCGCCGCGGCGCCGACGCCGGCGCCGTGAATGCGGAGACCTCCGTCGATCGGCTGATCGAGCTGCCCCGAGGACTCACGCGACGCCGGAATCGACAGCCGGCGCGCGGCGTCGGCAGTCGAGCCGCGCTGTCCGACAGACTTCAGCCGGTGGCTGAACGCTGAAGGCTCGACTGGTTGATCGGCACCGCCCGTGCGACACGCCGCTAGGCTCGGTGCGGTGGCTGAGCGTTGGGACTCTTGGTGCGATCGAGCGCCGGCCAGCGCTCGGCCGGTGGCGGCAACGCGGTCTGCTTGCCGGTCAGCCGCTCGATCGCCATCGCGTAGACGGTGACGTCGTCGAGGCGCGGAAAGAACCCCTCCGGCCGCTGCCACTGCGGATCGCCGTACTTGTCCATCAGCGCTGCGAAGAAATCCGCCTTGCCGGCCGGCTCGTCGACAATGCGCATGCGGCCGAAGGCGATGACGCTGCGATAGGCGATCGAGGTGTCGCAGAGAAAGCGGCCATACGGGAAGACGTCGCCCGGCTCGTCGACTTCGAAGCAAGCGCGCGCGTCGCCCTCGACGTTGTCGCGCAGATGACCGCGCGCCGCGCTGTTGTGCAGCCACACCTCGCCCGCGCGCCAGACGAAGAGCAGCGGCACGACGTACGGCCAACCGTCGGCGCCGACGCTGGCGAGACGGCCGCAGTAGCCTCGCTCGAGCAGCGCCTGGCATTCGCCGTCGGCGAGCAGCTTGTCGCCGCGCCGGACCGATCGTGCCGCGCTCATCGTCACTCACCCACGCCGCGCGGCAGCTGCGGCAGCGCATCGGCGATCTCGCGCCACGGCGCTTTCGACGCGACGTGGATGTGCGCCGACGGGCGCAGCGGCGGATCGTCGTCCAGCGTGCCGCAGCGCAGCGAGACCACATCCGCCGTCGCCGCGGCGTGACTGTACAGCGGCGAGCCACAGGCGCTGCAGAAATAGCGCCGCTTACCCGGGCTCGACTCGTATGATGCCAGTCGCTCGGCGCCGGTGACCAGGCGGAAATCGGCTTGCGGAACGATCATGTTGGTCGCCGCCGCGGCGCCGTTCGCCTTGCGACAGGTGGAGCAATGACAGTGATACATGACGCGGGCGGCGCCAACGACCTCGTAACGCACCCCGCCGCACAAACACGATCCACGCAGCATGTCCGACCTCCGCCGCGACTTCTGCCACGCCAGCGCCGCCCGGCGCTACGCGGTTCGATCAACGAGGAAACGAGAAGAAGGATTCACCACAGAGGCGCGAAGACGCGGAGTACGAATGAGGCCGCCGCGATCGGAGACCCTTCTGCGCAATGCAGCCAAACGATTTCAGCGCGGCGACGCGGAGAGACGGGGGTGGTCCGCGGTCGGGTCTCGGAGTTCCAAGTCCATTGTTCATGGCGTGGCGCGATTGACCGGCGAGGTGCGCCAAGTCTGCATTCTCCGCGCTTCCGCGTCTGCGCGGTGAGATCTTCCGTCCCCGATCAACGTCGACTCAACCGACCGGCTGTCGACCTTCCGCAGCTCAGTTTCGAGCTCCGTGCTTGTGTGCCGCCGTGGTGAATCGGCAATCCGTCACCAGCCGGCGCTGCCGTTCTTGATGGCCAGGGCCAATTCATCGGCGTGCCGGTTGTCGACCATTTGCAGGCGCGACAGCAGGTCGCGCGCTTTGTCGAATTCGCCGGTGGCGACGTACAGCTCGCCCAGGTACTCCATCGCCAGCGGGAAGTCCGGCCGCAGCTCCAGCGCCTGGTTGTACGCCACCACCGCCTCGTCGAAGCGGCGCTGCATCTTCAGCGCATGGCCGAGCCCGTTCCACGCCTCGGGCAGCTTGGGATTGAGCTTGATCGCCTCGCGATAGCGCACCTCGGCGGTGATGAAATCGCCGCGCCCCGCCAGCGCCAGGCCGTCGTTGTATACCTGCTCGGCGCTCTTCTGCGATGTCGCCTGCGGCGTTTTCGGCGGCCGCGTCGGCAACGGCTTACCGCCGGAGGCGAAGCATACCGAGGCCGTCAGGCACACGCCGATGGCCAGCACAAACGTCCGATCTCGTCCCATCATCACGCTCTCCCTGTCGTCTTCGACGCCCGCTCAGCCGGCGCCGTTCACCGACTAGCATGGGTCGAGCGCCCTGCCCACGCCGCACCGCAGCAGGCGAGATCGATGATTGTTGGACGATGGGCGCCGGTCCAATCGACAAGACGACGCTCGCGCCGCGCCTCGATGTGCGATCGAGGCGCGGAGCGATTGGACTCAGCCGATCAACAGACGTGCGGACAGCCCGTCCCATCCGGCAGTACCTGGAGCGGCGCGGAACCGATCAATGCGCCGCTGGAAGGGTTGCGCCGGAACACGACGAATGCGTCGGTCGTCGGCGCATCGAAGTTCAGCAACACGGCGTAAACGTTGTGCGATACCGCCTGCAGCGAGAACAGCGCGCGCTGATCGGATGGCAGTACGATCGAATTGATGGGTACGACGCTCGAGTTGGTCGCGCGGTATGCGTAGAGTTTCGGACCGCCCGGGTCACTGCTGTTCACGTAGATAGCGCGCGCCTGAGGGCTGGCTGTACCGACCAACGACAGCGAATCCGACTTGGAAGCCGCTCCGACCAGACTCTGCGGACCAGGAAACAGACGCACCAAACCTGCCGTCGTCGCAACGTACACATGCTTCTTGGAGCCGAAGCTCGTGCCAGCGAGCCAGTACGGCGTTGCGCCGGCTGTGACTGGATAGATCGTCAGCGGCGGTGCCGGTGGCGCGGCCAACGGCAGCGCGAATTCGGCAACTGAGTCGGCGTTCGCACCGGCGATGAACAGGCGGTTGCCAAAGACCAGCAGTCCCGCCGCGCCCTTCATGCGACCCGGCGGCACGCCGCGATGCGAGATGTAGCTCAGCGGCGGACCGACTTTGAACAAATCCACCCCGTCGCTGTCCGTTGATTGCTCGTCGCTGGCGTACAGTTGCGCCCCGAGCTCGGCAAGATAGAGCGGCGACTGCGGGGCATCCGGCACCTTCGTGGCGCCGACGAACTCGAGCTTGCAACTGTTGTGTGACCGCGCAAATGCGACGATGTCGTTATCCGCGCTCCCGGTGGCATACAGCCGCCGCGCGTCGGCGAGCAGTCCATTGGCGCGTCCAAGCCCGCTCGCGCCGCACTCACCATTGGCGATGCACTGGATCGGGGTCAGCATGCCCGTACTCGCATCCCGCCTGAAGGCCACTACCCCGCCAGGCTTGCCGGCCCGGCCGGGCATCTCTTCGACCGCCCCGTAAGCGCATTGCGGCGTGTCCTTCGGCACCGTGATGAAATGGGCGCCCTGGAAATCTCCCGCCGGCGCTGGGTCTGCCGCCATTGTCACTGCGAGGAGAGCCGCGAGCTGGAGAACGACACTCGGTCGCCGCGCATGCCTGCTGTTTCGCGTTGTCATCGATAGTCCCTCCCGAGACGATCTCACCTCTGCTGCGTTGTGCGAGTCGCCAGCGCAGCGGTTCGCCGGCAGATGACAACGGCGACTATCTCGCGGGCTAGTTGGGTCTTCCCCCAATGCGGCGCGGCCGGCTGTCGCGCCTCAATCGCGATTCGGGGCGCCGAGCGGAAAGAACGGGCGATAGGGGCGCGCTTCGTCGACCGCGCGCGCGACCGACGGGCGCGCCAGCAGGCGGCGTCGGTAGGCGACGAGGGCGCCGCAGCGCGCGTCGATCGGATGCGCCCAGTCGGCGTAGAACAGCGACGGCGCGGCGGCGCAGTCGGCGAGGCTGAAGGAGTCGCCGGTCGCCCATTCGCGCCCGGCCAGCGTCGTGTCGAGCCACGCGTAGGCCGTATCGAGCAGCGCGCGCGCGTCGGACACACCCTGCGCGTCGCGCCGCTCTGACGCGCGCAACGCATCGCCGACGATCTTCTGCATCGGCGTCATCACGTAGTTGTCGAAGCAGCGGTCCATGAATCGGACATCGACCGCCGCCGCCGCGTCGGCGGGGATGAGCCGCAGCGGCCCCGGATGATGGACGGCGAGGTGCTCGATGATGATGCTCGACTCGCGAATCGGTCGGCCGGCGTCGACCAGCACCGGAAAGCGCTTGAACGGCCACAACGCCGCGAGCTCTGCCGCCACCTGCTGGTCGTCCGGCGCCAGCACGCGATACTCGAACGGCGTGCCGTTCTCATACAACGCGATGAGAACTTTCTGGCAGTACGAGGAGAAGGGGTGCGCGTAGAGCATGAGGGACATGGTCCACTCCTGTTCGTGGGGGACTGGCGGCGATCGCGTTGGGGAAGCGCGTCCTAGTCGGATGAGCGCTGTCGAAATCGACACCGGCGGCGCGGGCGAGTCAACGCCGCGCGACGCCGTTGTCCTGATCCCAATTGTCGTGGCGTGGGTCTCCAGACCCGCGTCCGAGTTCGACGGCTCGATGGCATCAGCGCTGGACGAGTGCCGGCTCGCCCAGTGCGCCTGAACGGACTCGTCGATCTCGAACGCGGGTCTCGAGACCCACGCCGCGACAATCGGGGGAAATTGGCCTCGGCGCGCGCGATGTGGTTTGGTGTTTGGCTCCGCGGTCCGTTGCGCTCCATAACTCTGGTGAAGTCGATGAGTGATGCCTCCGTGAACGTCTGGCTCCGTGGCCTCGTGGTGACCGGCTTACTGCTGACTGCCGTCGCGGCTCGGGCGATGCCCGTCACGGTGAATCTCGGCCCGAGTGCAGAAACCTTTGTCGAATACGGGCTCGGGCCCAATGCCGACAACCTCGGAACCTATGCGTTCGATCAGGGGAGCTGCGCGTTCGACGGCACCAAGACGACCTGCACGCTTTCGGGTGCGTTCACCGGATCGGTGGCGGGATTCAGCACGGGAACCTACACGCTGGTGACCAGCTACGCCGGCACCAACCGCACCACCGCCTTGGTCGGAACCTCGATCTCGGGCACGCCGAATTTCTTCAGCTACACCTCGGCCGCGCCGAGCACGACGATCACGCTGAATCTCCACACCGACAGTGGACCCTTCGTGCAGCCGGTGGTGACCGGCGGCGGGTACCTCCCGGCTATCACGGCTTTTGCGTTCACCTTTGTGCCGCCCTACACATGCAGCGGGGTCGCAGTGGCGCCCTGCAGTGCGGGAGCGGTCGGCCTCACCAACGGAGCGATCGGGCAGAGCCGCGTGACGACGGTGGTGTCCTTCGACATTCCGTCGGACCCGACGCCGACGCCGACGGTCACTCGCGGCCCCTGTATCGGCGACTGCAACGGCGACCATCAGGTGGCGGTGAACGAGCTCATCCAGATGGTGAACATCGCGCTCGGCAATGCGGACGTTTCGACGTGCCTCGCCGGCGATCCGAACGTCGACGGCCAGATCACGGTGAACGAAATCGTCGCTGGCGTGAACAACGCCCTCAACGGTTGCCCGCCCTGATCCACGCCGCCGTCGGCACCAGCGTTAGTCCGCGGCTCGCCCGCGCCGCCAGGAGTCGCGACTACGAGCAGCAGGCGGTCCCGACTGCTGCCCCAAACGCGTTGCCAGCTCGCCGTAGTACACGGCCTGGGGGAGAGGATGCACATCGCCGTGCGGCAAGCCACACGCCGATGACCTCTTACTTCAGCGCCGCGATACTCGATTAACGCTGATCTCGAATGTCATATTCGGGTAACAACTATTGTCACTCGGAGATTCGGTCTTGGCCGTGAATGACGATCCAGCCGCTTCGCTCGAGGCTGTCGGTCAAACCGTCTCGGTCCGGCCCCAGCATGCGCACGTCGAACGGCGTTCCGTTCTCGTACAGGGCGATGAGGACTTTCTGAGCAGTACGATGAAAATGGGTGAGAGTAGAGCGTCAGGGGCATGGTCGACCCCTGCGCAGTCGCCCCACCTGTCGGCCGTCGCCCCCTACGCGAGAGCGGGCTCGCGCCTGCAGCCATCCCGACCAATGGCGGAACGCCACCGCATCAAATGCCGTGGCGTCCCGCCAAGATCAGTTGCTGCACTGCAGGTAATAGCTGCCGCTGGCAGAACTCACCGCGCCAAAGCCGTTGCAGGAGAACAGCGGCTGACCGCCTTGGAGCACGCAGGCTCCGCCGGTTTCTGTTCCTAGCCTCGCGCAAGCGTCGATCGCGCAGTTGGTGAATTGGCATGATGCGTAGCCGGTGAGGGACTTCACCGAGAGCGCGTCGTTGAAGGGCGCAAGGGTGTCCATGATGTAGTGCGGAGCGTGGATTGTCACCGAGCACCCCAGCTTGGCCTGCTGCGTGTAGTCGTTCGCGAAAAACCCTTGCCTGCACCCCAGAACGCCGCATGTAGGATCGAAGGGGTCGGTTTGCGAGCTTACCTGGAAGCGGAACAGGTGCGGGACGCATCCATAGACGAGCGGATCCGGATCGGTGCCGTCCTCCAGACCGTCCCCGTCGGTGTCCGCGCGGTCGGGAGCCGTTTGCATTGTGCGCTCGACGTCGTCTCTGACGCCGTCGCCGTCGGAGTCGAGCAGTACCGGGTTCGAATGCGCCTCGAAGGACACCTGCTCGCCCTCACGGTTGGTGACCGTCACTGAGACCGGCTTGTAGATCTCGTCGAAGTCGGAGACCGAGTCACCGTCGCTGTCTGGGTTGTCGTCCGAGGTGCCGTAGAGTTCCTCGGCGCTGCGCGCGACGCCGTCCTTGTCGTTGTCCTGCAGGTAGGTGATCCAGATCTGGACACCCGGTGTGATGGTCACGTCCTCGACTCGAGTCGGTCCGGCGGGGCACGCGGCGTTCACCTCACCACAGTACGTGAGGCTGGCATCGGAGATGCGCGACGTGCCGCGCTTGTCGTTGCGGATGAGTATGATCCACGCCTTGCGATCGGGGGCCGCCGCGTTGTCGACGTCGCCGACCGACGTGAACTGCCCCGTCACCGGATCCACGCTGTAGGGGATGCCAGCGATGTCGAGGGCGTCGGTGAGGCGTGGGTACAGATACGTGCCGTCCGGCGTGTACAGCACCTGTTCCGCGTCCTGCGCGTCGATCTGGTCATCGCCGTTGAGGTCGCGTACGGCCTCCTGACGGCCGAGGTTGGTGGACACGAAGAAGTGCTTCACGTCGCGACCGCCCTCGCCGGCGAAGTCTACTGTGAGCTCACCCGTGTTGTTGACGATGCGCTGCTCGGTCGTGATGTACGATGGCGCGGCGCACGCATCCGTCGTGCCACTGGGGTCCGACTTCACGGTGAAGTTGCCGACGTCGAAGATGATGTTGCGCGGATTGCGCATGAACCGCTGCACCGACTCCACCGATTGGGTGTCGAGTGACGCGGAGAACTGTACAGTGTGCATCGTCGTCAGCGGCCCGAGCTCGATAGGCGCGTTCAGGCCGACCGGCGCGAGGGTGCCGAGGGGAATGAACTCCCCCGGGTTGTCGGGATCGGGTGTGCGCATCTGGATCAGGATGTTGTCCAGACACATGGCGAAGGCACCGGTGTTGGAGAAGCGGACGCTGGCCGTGACCGTCGCACCGCTCACCGTGCGCTCCACGGTCTCGCCGGACATGAGAGACCGTGTCGTCGTATTGCTCTTCTGCAGCTCCTTCGCGGTCCGATCCGCGCTCTCCTTGGTGATCTCGTTGCGGCCTGAGGCGCCGACATCCGCGTCGAGCGTCACCTTCGCCGAAGCGCTGAAGCCGGTTGGATAGGCGGCTTCGGCCTCGGCGTGCAAGGCCGCCTTGGCGGACCACTCCTTGACGGCGGTGTCGGTCTCGGTGTTCGACTGCGACGACATGTCGCTCAACGTGGCCATCACGTTGCCCGTCTCTTCGGCCGTCTTCACGCCGTTCTGGGTGAAGACGAAGCTGTAGTTGAAGGTCACGATGGGGTTGTCGACCTGAATCTCGAACGCCGGCAGATCGGCCAGGCGCGGATCGCCGCCGTTGGCCTGATAGTCCGCTCCGTCCGGGATCGAATCGCCGTCGCTGTCGGCGACGGTCGGCGACGACCCGTTCTGATTGACCTCGACATAGTCGGTGATGCCGTCGGCGTCGCTGTCCGAGTCGGCGGGATTGCTGCGCAGCAGTACGACTTCCTGGTAGTCGTCGATCGCGTCGTTGTCCGTGTCGCGGTTGCGCGGGTCCGAGATCGAGCCCGTGTAGCGAGAGTGAAACTCCTCGTTGTCGGGCAGGCCGTCGTTGTCCGTATCGACGCGCAACGGATTGCTCGTCTCGCGCCGCGTGGTGGTCGTCGTTATCTCCGGGTGGTTGATGGGGTCGGGATGCTGCGTGATCACGACCTGCCAGCCTTCCGCTTCCTTGTCGTCCGTCAGGCCGTCACCGTCGCAGTCGGGCACGGCTTGCACGCAGGGCAGCGTGCCACAGGTGCCGCCCGGGCAGTCCGCCGCCGCCTCGCATGCGAGGTTGGCGTTCGCGCCGCCGATGCAGCCGGAGCCACAACCGCTCTCGACGGTGCAGCGCACCGGCTCGCAGCGGCCGGTCTGCAGCGTGTGAGCCGCCGTCGCCTTGGGGCAATAGAGGATGCTTTCCGGCGGCTTGCCGGAGTACACCTGCTCGTTGCGGCGATCGCCGATCGGGCCGATGATGATCGTATTGCCGGCGGTGTCGCGCACACCGGTGACGGTCAGCTTGTACTGGCGGCCGGAGTGCGCGCTGGTGCTCAGCAGCACCGCCCGCCGGTCCTCGGTCGCGCATTGGCTGTCCGGGCAAAGGCTGTCGTCTCCCCGCGACGGATCCACTGCATCGTTGCAGATCTGGCCCTGCGCCTGGCCACCGTCACAGACGCGCAGGAAGTTGACGTCCACGATCTCCGGGCCGCCGGCGATCTGCGTGTCTACCTCGGTGATCGCGTAGTTGGTCTTGTCCAGCCCGGAGCCCATTTCGATTGCCCCGTTGAAGGTGACTCGCACCGTCGTCGGGTCGAGCGCGCGGGCACCAGCCAGTACCAATCCGCCGCCAGGCGTCGGCGCGGTGGTGCGCGTGGCGGTCGGGACCGAGGTCGCGACGGGGGTCAGCGTCGCCGTCGACGGGGTCGACGTCTGCGTGCCCGGCGTCCGCGTCGCGGGCGTCGGCGTGTTCGGCGTCGGCGCGCCCGGCGTGGTGGTGCCCGGGGTCTCGACGCCGCCCGTCGGCGTCGGGGTGGGGGTCGGCGAGCCGCTGCCGACGCACTGCTCGCCGCAGCCGCCGAGGGCGTTGCCGACACCTCGGATCAGCTCGTTGATCGCCACCGCGCCATCTCCGTCCGCATCGAAAGCGGGACAGCTGTCCAATGCCAGACTACCCAAACTGATGTTCACCCCTCGGATCAGCTCGCTGATGGCCACTACGCAGTCGCCGTCGCAGTCGCCGACACAGGCGCTGGCGCGCGCCGTCGCCATACCCACCGCTGCTTCGCCGCCGACGATGAGAATACCCACCGCGCACAGTGACAGCAGCCGCCACCCAGGCGCGGCCCCACTTCCCCATTTCGGCATCGCGATCCCAATCCCCACGCCAGGCGTCTGTGTCCCAGCCCGCCGCTGCGCAGTTTGCTAAAAAGACGTGGGGCGACATATGACCGAGGAAGTAGAGAAATCTTGACCGCAGACTGACCGTTTTCCGACCTTCTCCCGACTTCTGCCTGAGGGCGCCGCCATGCTGCGGACCAGCGCCGATTCTGATGGTCGTTCACTTCCCACCATTTCGCGCCGACCTCACTGACGAACGGCTGTGGAAGGGCTCCGAGGCCCTGCATCTCACCCGCAAAGCCTGGGGTGTGCTGCGCGAGCTCCTTCAGGCGAACGGCCGCTTGTGACCAAGGACCATCTCGCCCAGACGGTGTGGCCCGGGACGCACGTCGGCGACGACAGCCTGACCAAGGTCATCCGCGAGCTGCGCCGCGTGCTCGGCGACGACCAGCGCGCGCCGCGCTTCATCGCGACGGTGCATACGCGCGGCTATCGATTCGTGCTGCCCGCGGGCGATCTCGCCGTGGCGTCCTCGCCCGCACTCCTTCAGCCGCTCATCGGGCGCGAGCCCGAGCTGGCGCAGCTGACGAGCTGGCTCGATGCTGCGCGACACGGCGAGCGGCAGGTGTGCTTCATCGGCGGCGACGTCGGCATCGGCAAGAGCACGCTGGTTTCCGCCTTTCTCGACGCCGTACGGCCGAGCGGCGCGGCGGCCGTGCACGTCGCGCTCGGCCAGTGCGTGGAGCAGTACGGCGGTGCTGAACCGTTCCTGCCGGTCATCTCCGCGCTGCGGCGGCTCACCCACGCTGCGTCCGCCGCGGCGATCCTACGGCGCAGCGCGCCGCCCTGGCTGCTGGCCGCGTGCGGGTTGGCAGCGAGCGCCGCGGCGCCGCACGCCGCCAGCCGCGCCGGCGTGCTGCGCACGCTGGCCGAGGCCGTCGAAGACGTCGCCGGACAGACGCCGCTCGTCTTCGTGCTCGAAGACCTGCACTGGAGTGATCCGTCGACCGTCGATTTCGTCAACCTCCTCGCCCGCCGCAACGATCCGGCACGCCTGCTCGTCATCTGTACTTCGCGTCAAGGCGAAGCCATCGCCGCCGGTCACCCGTCGGGGGCATTGGTGCGCGAGCTGCGACGCACCAAGCTCTGTCGCGAGATTACCCTCGGCGGCTTGGCGTCCGCGGCGGTGCGCGCTTACCTGGTCGCCCGCTTGGGCGACGGCGAGCTGCCGGCTGATGCCGCGGCGTACCTCCTCCATCACACCGGCGGCAATCCGTTCTTTCTAGGCGCGCTGATCGACGACCTGCTGGCGCGCGGCGCGCTGAGCTCCGCCGGCCAACACTGGCAGCTGTGCGCCGACGAGGCCCCCGCCATCCCGAGCGGATCGCTGGCGGCGCTGGCGCCGCGGCTGGAGCGCCTGACGAGCCCGGAACGCGCCATCCTCGAGGCCGCGAGCGTGGTCGGCGATCGCTTTGCCGCCGAGCCGGTGGCGGTGGTCGCGGCCGAGACCGACGCCGGTGCGTCTCTCGAAGCGGTCGAGGGGATGTGTGAGCGCTTGGCGCGACACCACGACATTCTGCACGGCGGGACGAACGGCGCGCCCTACTCCTTCCGGCATGCGCTCTATCGCCGCGCGCTCTACGACGGCATCACCCCAGCGCGGCGGCGCCGCATGCACGCGCGCCTCGGCGAATTCCTCGCCGCCGCGCGGCCGGACGGCTGCGGCGACGGCGCGGCCGAGCTGGCACAACACTTCGCGCAGGCCGGCGACCATATCCAGGCGGCGCGCTATCACGCCGAAGCCGCCGAAGCGGCGCGGGCGCGCTTTGCCGATCGGGAAGTGGCGACGCACCTCGGGGCGACCCTGGCGCACCTGCGCAGCTCCCCGCACACGCCGGAGCGCGACCTGCGCGAGCTGATGCTGCTGCATCAGCACGCCGCCGCCCTGCTCGCAGTCAACGGCTTCGACGACCCCGCGGTCACGGCTGCCTATCGCGAAGGACAGGCGCTGGCGCGACGGATGCATGTCCCGCTGGTCGAGTTCGCCGCCAACGCCGGCCTGCTCTTCCTCCATCTGATGCGTGCCGAGCTCAACGCGGCGAGCGCTCTGGCCGCCGAATTATCCGCGGTCGCACCGAGCCTGCCACTACCCGAATGCCAGGCGGCGGCGCAGGCGGCGACCGGGACGATCGCCTACGCCCGTGGCGACCTGGCGGCAGCTAAGCGGCATCTCGCGGGCCTGCGCGGCCACTTCCCGCGCCGCGACGCGACCGCCGCCTTCGATCCCGCCGTGTGGCACCTCGGCATGCTGGGTCTGGTACACGCCGGGCTCGGCGAGGTCGCAGCGGCGCGCGCCACCGGCGCCGAGCTGCTCGCCTGCACCGCCGGCGCCGCACCGGCAGACGTCGCCAGCGCGCATATGTTGGTCGCCAGCATCGAGGCGCACTTTCGTACGGTGCCGCTGGTCCTCGAGCACGCCACCCGCGCGGCGGACATCGCCGCCGATTTCGATCTGCCGATCCTCGTCTCGGCCGCCGGGCACCTGCGCGGGTGGGCGATCGCGGCGAGTGGCGACCCGCAACGCGGCCTGCCCATGCTCATCGAGGGGGAAGCGGCGTTTCGCGCCAGTGGCCAGCGGTTGGGTTCCAGCTTCATCGCCGTGCTGCGCGCCGAGGCGTCGTTGTGCGCCGGCGATTGCGCCGCCGCCGACGCGGCGATCCGCGCCGGGCTGGAGCACGCACACGCCACCGGCGAACGCTACCAAGACGGCGATCTCCACCGCCTGCGCGCCGAATGCTTGCGGCGCGCCGGCCGCATCGACCAGGCGGCGACGGCGCTGCACGCCGCGCTCAAAATCGCCGCCGCACAGGGCGCGCGCACGGCGGAGCTGCGCGCCGCGATCGACAGCCTGCGCCTCAATCAAGCCACCGGCTTGATGCGCAACGCCGGCAAGCGCCTGCGTACCGTCGCCGCCTGGTTCGGCACCGGCGTGCAGTTCGCGGACCTGTCGATCGCCGAAGGTTTTCTGAAGGGCGAAAACCCGCCGCCCGCGGTACCCCTTGCCGCCGCAGATTGAGCCGAGGCGCGAGACCGCTCGCCAGCGACTGCTGCGACGCGGCGGTCTCTTCCTTGTCAGCCGCCGGCCCGGGTTGCCGCCTGTGGATTGTCGATGCGCAGTCGATACGCGCGCAAGGTCGCGGCGTGGCTGGACAGCCTGGCGCGTCCGCGAAATGATTCGCCGCGATGTCTGCGTCCGCGCCGGTGACCCATGACGAGCCGATCGCGGCGGTGCCGCCCAGTTGCACGGCGCGCTATCGCGAAATCGGCGAGGCGCAGCGCCAGGAGGCGTTCGCCAGGGGCTACCGCCAGCGCCATTTCTTCCCGCACCGCTTCTACTATCTGCCGAAGTGCGGGCCCGACGGCCTCAAGCTGGCGCAATGGATGTGCGGCCCGACCGAGCCGTCGGCGTGCTGGGAGATCGTCCTCTATGCCGAGGCGGCGCTGCTGAGCGATCTTCCCGCCGAATTGTTCTTCGACGACGATCTGGTCTGGCATCAGCAACAGTTCGGCCGCCCCGGCCAGATCGCGTCGGCAAATCTCGTCGTCGACGGCTCCACGATCTACACCATGGCGCACGTCTCCGACGTCGTGCAGCGCATCGGCCGCTTCCCGTCGTATCGGACGCGCATCGAGAAACGCTTTCGCGGCTGGCATCTGATGCTGCTCAACGCCCTCGCCAACTTTGCCCTCGAGCGCGGCGCGGCACGCGTACTATCGCCGCAGGCCTCGCTGGCGCTGCGCCATACCAATCGGCACAGCCCGCCGCAGCCCGACCTGTTCGAGCGCATCTACGACCAGGACATCTGTCGCCGCTTCCCGTCGGCGCGGCGCGAGGGCGCCTGGTGGGAGATCGACGCCGCCGCGCTCGCCACCGCCGCAGTCGTCGCCGCGCCGCGCCGCGAGCCGCTGCCCGCCGAGCGCGTCGTGTGCATCGTGCACGACGTCGAACGCGGCTACGGCCATCGCGATGTCGAGCCGGCCTTCGCGGCCCAGGCCGAGCGCGACGCCGCGGCGCATCTCGCCGGCATGCTGGCGGTCGAGCGCGCCGCCGGCGTGCGGGCGACGTACGCCGTCGTCGGGCAGATCCTGAACGAGATTCGCCCGGCGCTCGCTGCCGGCGGGCACTGCCTCGCGTTTCACTCCTACGATCACGCGCCGCCCGCCGCCGACGGCACGGCGCCGCCGCAACTGCGCGCCTGCCGCGCGGTCGACTACCGCATCAAGGGCTATCGCGTGCCGCGCTCGCAGCTCACCGGCGAGCTCAGTGACGCGGGTCTCGCCACCCACAACTTCGAATGGCTGGCCAGCGGCACGCGGTCGTTCGGCTGCAGCGAGCCGCACCTGTCGGGCGGCATCGTCAAGATCCCGATCGCCGTCGACGATTTTCGCCTGCACACCGGCACGCGCGCCTTCGCCGAGTGGCGCCGGCAGCTGCTGCAGCTGGTGCGCGAGCACTGGTTCACCGCCATCGGCCTGCACGATTGCTACGCGGCGCATTGGCTGCCGCACTACGCGGAGCTGCTGCGCGAGCTGCAGTCGACGGCGACGCTGCACACGCTCGACGAGGTCGCCGCGCGCGTCACCCTGGCGCACGCCGGCTGAGCGCCCGGCCGGCTTTGCGGGACCAACCGCTTTCCGCCGTCAGCGATCGGCCTCGAGCAACGGACACAAGGCTCCACGCTCTGCCGGAACGCCGAAACCGATCGCCGAGGGCGCTCTCAGGCACCCCGATACGCTCACGCCGCCGGCCCGACGCTGGCCAGGGCGTCGAGATAGTCGCGCACCACGGCCGGTAGCGCGTGCACCGCGACGCGCGCCCGCGCGTTGCGGCCGATGCGGATGCGCGTCGCGGGCTCGCGCGCCAGCCGCAAGGTCTTGTCGACCAGATCGGCGACGTCGCCCTTGCGGAACAACACGCCGCTGTCGCCGTCGACGACGACTTCGCGCGCCGCGGCAATGTCGCTGGCCAGCAGCACGCGGCCGCAGGCCTGCGTCTCGAGGTAGACGCGCGCCTGCGTCTCATCCTCGGCCGGCATGGCGATGATGTCGGCGAGATTGAGATAGTCCGGCATCTGCTCCTGCCCGATCCAGCCGGTGAAGCGGAACGCCGCGGCGATGCCGCGCGCGCGACACGCGTCTTCCATCGCCTGCCGCGTCGGCCCGTGCCCGATCACCAGGTAGCGCAAGCGCGTGTCGCGCGGCAGCGCCAGAGCCGCGGCGTCGACGACGTCGAGCGGCCGCTTCAGCGTCTTGAGGTTCGACGCGTGCGCCACCACGACGTCGCGTTCGTCGATGTTCCAGCGCCGCAGCAGCGCCGCCGGCTTGGGCGCTGGGGCGAAGTGCGAGGTGTCGACGGCGTTGCGGATGACGCGAATGGGCGGCAGCCCGAACGGCCGCAAGCGGGCGGCGAGGTGCTCGGCGGGACAGATGATCAACGCGGCGTGACGGAACTGCTCGATGAGATGGCGCACGGTGCGCTCCGGCAAGGTGCCGTGCAGAATGCCGAGCGTCATGGCGCCGGCGATGCGCAGCACGCAGGGCACGCCGTGCGCGCGCGCAATGTCCAGGGCATCATGCGCGAACGTCTCGCGGCCGAGGAACAACAGGTCCGGCCGCTGGCGCCGTATCAACTCCGGCAGCAGCGCCCGGATCTGGCGGCTCTCGGTGTGGCGATAGTCGTCGCCGGCCGGCAGGTTGGGCGACAACTCGGCGAACGGCACGGCGAAGCGCGTCACCTCGATCTGCGGATGCGCCGCGGCGAAGGCGTCGCCGTCCGGGCTGCCGGCCGCCAGCGGCGACAGCACGCGCACCGTATGGCCGGCGGCCGCGAAGCCGCCGAGCAGCAGAGCGCACGACACCGCCGAGCCGCCGGGATGCGGCGGCAGCGGACTGACCGACAGGATCTTCATGCCGGCGGCATTCCGTCCGCGGCGCCGCCGAGAAAGCGCCGCGCCCACGACTCGAGCGCAAGCAGCGCCCACAACGTGCGGCTGCAGTCGCGCTCGCCGCGCTGATGCGCCTCCCACAGCGCGCGCATGCCGCGCGGCTCGATCCATTCGGCGAGAGCGCTATCGCGCGCCAGCAGGCGCCGCTCGAACCACTCGCGCAAGTCGGCGCGCAACCAGTGCACGATCGGCATGGAGAAGCCCATCTTGCCGCGCTCGAGCACCGACGCCGGCAGGCGGTCGCGCATCGCCTGCCGCAGCAGCGCCTTGCTGACCCCGTCGCGCAGGTGGAGGCGGGCCGGGAGGCGGGCGGCGTGCTCGACCAGCGGATGATCGAGCAGGGGAACGCGCATCTCGAGCCCGTGCGCCATGCTGGCGCGATCGACCTTGGTCAGCAGGTCGCCTGGCAGATACGTCTTCATTTCGAGGTACTGCACGCGCGCCAGCGGCTCCCAATCGCGCCCGTGGTCGAACAGCCGGCGCGACGCGGCATGGCAGTCGTAGCCGCGCAGCGCGGCACGCACCGTCGACCGGTACAGCGCCGCCTTGGTGGCCGCGTCGACCCAGGTGCGGCGCGCCAGGTAGTCGCGCTCGGCTGCCTCGGGATCGTCCGCCGCCTGCGCCTGGAAGCGGGCGAAGCGCCGGTAGCCGCCGAACACCTCGTCGCCGCCGTCGCCGGCGCAACACACCTTGACGTGACGGCGCGCCAGACCGGCAAGGTGAAACGTCGGCACCATGGACGAATCGGCGAACGGCTCATCGAAGTACCAGCTGAGCCGATCGAGGTCCTCGACCGTAGCCGGCGACAACTCGCCGACATGCGCCTCGGTCGCGCAGCGCTCGGCCGCGGCGCGCGCATACGGCCGCTCGTCGTAGCCCGGATGCGCAAAGCCCATCGAGAAGCTGGGCAGCGGCTCGCGACTCTGCTCCGCCGCCAGGCTGGCGATGGTGCTGGAATCGAGCCCGCCGGAGAGCAGGACACCGACGCGCACGTCGCTGACCAAATGCATGCGAATGGAGTCGCGCAGGTGCTCGACGAGCTCCGCCGCGCAGGCCGCCTCGGGGCGCTCGTGCGGCTCGAACACGACGTCCCAGTAGGGCTGCTCGACCGGCCCGGCGGCCGAAACCTGCAGCGTATGCGCCGGCCGCAGCTTGCGAATGGCGCGGAAAATGGACTTCGGCGCCGGGATGAAGCTGAACGAGAAGTAGTCGTCGAGCGCGGTGGCATCGATACCGCGATCGACCGCCGTATCGCACAGCAGCGCTTTCAGCTCGGAGGCGAAGCGCAGCGTGCGCCCGTCCCACGCATAATACAGCGGCTTGATGCCGAAGCGGTCGCGCGCCAGCAGCAGCGCCTGCCGCCGCGCATCCCACAGCGCGAAGGCGAACATGCCGCGCAGGTGCTCGACGCAGCAAGTGCCGAACTGCTCGTAGGCGTGCACGATGACCTCGGTATCGCTGTGCGTGCGGAAGCGATGGCCGAAGCTCTCGAGCGTGCGGCGCAGCTCGCGAAAGTTGTAGATCTCGCCGTTGAACACCAGCACGACGCTGCCGTCCTCGTTGCGCTGCGGCTGCGCACCGCCGGCGCGGTCGATGATCGCGAGCCGGCGGCTGGCGAGCCCGATCGGACCGTTGACGTAGCAGCCCTCGCCGTCCGGGCCGCGGTGCTGCAGCTGCGCCGCCATGCGGCGCAGCAGATGCGCGTCGGCGCGCGTCGTCCGATCGGCGTGCAGAATGCCGGCGATGCCGCACATCGGCTACGCGCCCCGGTCAGCTCGCGTCGGCGGCCGCACGCATTCAGGCACGCCGCCGACGGCCAGGCGGCACGAAGCGCACGCCGCCCGAGCGTCACCGG
>Ga0265314_10001324_pt1 | contig 28044 bp, 21 predicted proteins | sample 4126metaG_FD_203106 | JGI IMG/M metagenome (GOLD analysis project Ga0265314, IMG submission 203106) | Rhizosphere microbial communities from Carex aquatilis grown in University of Washington, Seatle, WA, United States - 4-1-26 metaG | ecosystem: Host-associated > Plants > Roots > Rhizosphere >... | reverse complement strand
AACGTTCGAACCTTGGATCTTTTCTCCCGCACTAACGGCTAAGGCCAGCGAGTTGATCAGCATCTCGTCGTAATCCTTAAACCAACCCGCCGGGCGCTCGCGCAATAGTTTCTCGACCACAACCGGAGCCATCCGCCCGGCATATTCGGCTTCAGTGCCCGGAGCGGCAACCTTTGCGGCGGCCTTGCGGAGCTCGGTATCGAGCAGCGTTGCGACCATGGGAGCCGCAGTCTTCTTCTCCGTCTGCCCGTTCCAGTTCCGTAGCGCGTCGACCGCTGCGCGCATCTGGGCGCTCGAATTCGGGTGCTTGTCCCAAGCCTGCACGACCTGGCGCGCCAGGAAGCTCAGATAGCCCGAGTACACATCCTTCTGGACGCTCAGCATCTCCTCGGACTTCCATTTGTCATGCTGCGAAAGCATCGTGCGGATTTCACGCGCCCGGTAAGGAGGAGCAAAACCGCCGTTCACTGCGTATCGATAGTTTTCCGGGAAGGGATCCTGATTCGCGGATGCGATGATGCCCGACGTGGGATTGTACACCTGCGGAAGATCGTCATAGGGGATGGCGCCGGCCCACACGCAACTATCGGTGGCCCCGTCCGCTGGGACATCGCCGCGGCAGCCCTGGCGGTTCGGCAGCAAGCCCGCAGCGTGATAGCCGATGTTGCCATCGACATCCGCGTAGACGAAATTCTGCGCCGGGCCGGGGTAGCGTCGCAGGACCTGATTGAACTCCTCCCAATTCTGCGCGCGATCCAGCGCCAGGAATGGAAACTCTATGTTGGTCGTCTCGGCCGCGGTCCAGCGAAGCGAGTAATTGTTGCCCTCATCATTCAAGAACACCGGTCCGTGTCCGGTGATCCAGGTGTTCCCTTGCAATGCTTTCTGGCCCTTTACGCCGATCCAATCGCGCTCCAGCACCGCCTGCACTGTATGCCCGCTTACCTGATACCGGCCGGTCTGGGTGTTGATTTGCTCCTTGTACAGATCCTGAACGTCGAACTCGAGATTCGTCACGCTCCACGCGATCCGGCGGTTGTGGCCCACGATCACGGCCGGAATACCGGGCAGCGATGCCCCTGTTACATCCAGATCGCCGCCTTTGAGATGCACCAGGTACCAGGGCGATGGAATGGACCAGTCCAGATGCGGATCGCCCGCCAGAATCGGCTTGCCGCTGGCGGTGTGCGCGCCGGAGACCGCCCACGCGTTCGAACCCGGAGCGACTTCTGTTCCCGTGCGGGCAGGGTACAGAAACTCGACCTTTTCCTTGTCGCCTTTTTCAAGCATGTGCAGCTTGCGGATCTCCTCCGGCCAGGACGTGGTGAGCATCCGATGCATCTGCAAGGCGGCCAGCAGGGTATCCTCGATTCGCCAAGGTCGCGGGCTGTAGTTCAGCAGCGTGAACTCCAGAGGCAACTGGCTGCGGTGTGTATCCAGATAGTAGTTCACGCCGCGAGCGTAGGCCGCGAAGATGACTTTGGTCTCCGGCGTGAGATTTTTCGCCTGGGCCTCGGCGATGCGCGACAACCGCAGCCTCCGCGAGTCTTGATCCTGATTGAGCGCCGAGGGGCCGATCACTTCCGCCAGCTCTCCCGCCGCGAGCCGGCGGAGTGCGTCCATCTGCCACATCCGATCCTGCGCCGTCACGTAGCCTTGCAGGAAGATAGCGTCCTCCCACGATGCCGCGGAAACGTGCGGCACGCCCAGCGCGTCGCGAATGACGGTCGCTCGTGCCGCAATCGGCGCGGCGATTTCACCCGAAGTCTGGGGCAGGGGCCTCCAGGCGACCCAGTAAGCGGCGCCCACGAGTGCAACCAGCAAAACCGCTATGCTCAGATTGATCGCCCGTAACAGCGGCGTATTGAATAGCAAACTCCAATTCTAGCGGACTAAAATGTCTCTCCGCTTCACATTACTGCTGGCCATCGTCGCGCTGAACGGTTTCTTTGCCGCGGCCGAAGTGGCGCTGGTGTCCGTACGTCGCTCCCGTCTGGCCGAGCTGGCCGGGCAGGGCAACGTATCCGCGCGCGCCGCGCTGGAGCTCTTGGCGAATCCCGAACGGCTGTTGAGCGTCACCCAGGTCGGCGTTACGCTCGCGAGTTTGGGACTCGGCTGGGCCGGTGAACAGACCCTGTACAACGCCATCCTGGCGCTGTTCACGATTCAGCTCACGCCTGCGCACGAAGTGTATCTGCACGGCGGGTGTTTCGCGCTCGCGTTTCTGGCGATGAGCTTCGTGCACGTCGTTATCGGCGAAGTGGTCCCCAAGAATCTGGCGCTCGACAAGGCGGATCGACTGGCCCTGTTGGTCGCACCCGTGTTGCTGATTTTTTATCGCATCTCCGCGCCGTTTGTGTTCGTGGTCGAACGCGCCTCAGCGGGGCTGTCCCGAGCCCTGGGCCTCAAGGGGCATGGTGGCGGAGGGCATTCCGCCGAGGAGCTCAAGTTCATTCTCGAATCCAGCCGCCGCGAAGGGCACCTGGAAACATTCGAGGAGGACGCGATTCAAAAACTGCTCGGGCTGAAGGAAGTGTATGCGCGCGAGATCATGACGCCGCGCATCGACATTGTTTCCGTATCCGCCGACGCGACTCTCGACGAGCTTCTCCGCATCACGCTGGAGCACAAGTACTCGCGCATTCCGGTTTACGAAGGGAAGCCGGAGCACATCATCGGATTTGTCCATTACAAGGACCTGGTGCGCGTCTGGCGAGAACGGAAGAACGCCACCGATCGCCGCCAGCCTGCGATTCCTTTCCGCCTGCGGCGCTATCTGCGCGAAGTAATTGTTGTGCCCGAGACCAAGCCGGCCAACCAGCTGGTGGACGAATTTCGCGAGCACCATACCCATCTCGCAATGGTGGTGGACGAATTCGGGACCATCACCGGCATGGTGACGCTGGAGGACGTGCTGGAACAGGTTTTCGGCGAAATCGGCGACGAACACGATGTGCGCCGTCCGATGCCTGTGGCGGGGGCGTTGGTGATCGAAGTGGATGGCGGTACCAGCATCCGTGATCTCGCATCGAAGTATGAAATCGAGCTGCCGGGCGACGCGGGCTTCGAGACGCTGGCCGGGTTTCTGCTCTTCCGCCTGGGCTTCATTCCGACGCCGGGCGATTCGGTGACCCACGAATCGCACACGTTCATCGTTCAGGAGATGGATCGCAACCGCATCGCCAAGGTGAAGATCGTCACGCAGCGGCCGGCGGAGGCTCAGCCCTGATTTTGTGGAGCAGGCTTCAGCCTGCAACGGCGGCTTTAGCCGCCGCGGGTAATCTTAAAAGGTCGGGGACTGAAGTCCCCGTTGCAGGCTGAAGCCCGCTCCACTTAGTCGCTCTTTTTTGCGCCTTGCGCGGCGACGTCTGCCAGTAGTTCTCGCACGGTTCGCTTCAGCACGGGATGCCGCAGATCCGGCGCGAGCTCCGCCAGCGGCGCCAGAACAAACTTTCGTTCTGTCATTCGAGGGTGTGGGATTTCCAGCTCCGGCGATTTCACCACTGCGTTCCCATACAGCAGAATGTCGAGGTCGATCAGCCGCGGACCTTTGGGTGTGCGTTTCACCCGCCCCATCTCGCGCTCGATGCGCTGGAGGTGCTGGAACAATTGGCGCGGAAACAGGTCGGATTCGACTTCGACCACCTGATTCAGAAACCACGGCTGGTCGAGGACGTCGCGCGGCTCGGTTTCCCAGATGGAAGACGTGCGCTTGACACGTACCCGCTCGTTGGTCAGTCGGCGGATGGCGTCGGCAAGGTTCGCATGGCGGTCGCCCAGGTTCGATCCCAGGCCCAGGTACGCGATCTTCATCGTTAGAACAGCGTGTTTTGCGCGCCGCGAATGCGCCTGGGAATCTTGAAGTATTCGAAAGCCCGCTCGGTGGCCATGCGGCCGCGCGGCGTCCGGTCCAGGAACCCGAGCTGGATCAGGTACGGCTCGTAGACTTCCTCAATCGTGTCCGGCTCTTCGTCGATGGACGCGGCGATGGTGTTCAGGCCGACCGGCCCGCCGCTATATTTTTCGAGCACGGTGAGCATGATCTTCTGGTCGATCTCGTCGAGCCCGAAGCGATCCACTTCAAGCAGGTCCAGCGCTCGTTGTGCGACATCCGCGTCGACATGTCCCGCGGCCCGCACTTGGGCATAATCGCGCACACGCCGCAGCAGCCGGTTGGCGATACGCGGGGTTCCCCGGCTACGTCGTGCGATCTCCTCGGCACCTGGCGCGTCCACTTGGATCTCCAGTAGCCGCGCCGAGCGCGCCACGATCCGGGCCAGCTCGTCCACTTCGTAGTGATTCAGCCGCAGAACCAGTCCGAAGCGTCCGCGCAAAGGTGCGCTGATCAGCCCCTGGCGCGTGGTGGCCCCGATGGCGGTGAATTTCTTCAGCTCCATGGCCACAGTGCGCGCGCCTGGCCCGGTGCCGATCAGGATGTCCATCCGGAAATCTTCGAGCGCCGAGTAGATCATCTCCTCCACGTCGGGCAGCAGCCGGTGGATCTCGTCGATGAAGAAGACTTCGCGCTCCTGGATATTGCTCAGGATGCCGACCAGGTCGAGTTTCTTCTGCAGCACGGGTCCCGAGGTCTGCTGGATGGTCACACCCAGCTCGGCGGCGATGATCCCGGCGAGAGTAGTCTTGCCCAAGCCCGGCGGGCCGTAGAGCAGCACGTGGTCCATGGCCTCGCCGCGGCGGCGCGCAGCCTCGATGGCGATCGAGAGATTCTCCTTGACCTTGGACTGGCCGGCGAAGTCGGCTAGCTTGTGCGGACGAAGCGTTGCCTCGAACTGCCGCTCATCTTCGTTGAGCGACGCGGAAACAATGCCATCTTCACGCATGAAGTTACAGTGTACTAGGGTGCGCTACCGCACCAGCTTTAGCGCTCTGCGGAACAGCCCATCGAAATCGTTCCCTTCGCTCGCCGATTTGGCTTTGGTGACCGCTGTTTCAGCAGCCGGCCGCGCGACCCCGAAATTGGCCAGCGCCGAAATCACGTCTTCTTCGGTGGTATTGAAGGCACTCTTGGCAGAGGCAGCGGCGGCGCGGGCGATGCCTGGCAGCAAATCGAGCTTATCGCGCAACTCCAGCACCATGCGTTCGGCGGTCTTCTTGCCGACGCCGGGAATCCGCACCAATTGCTCGACGGACCCTTCGCGGATGGCCTGCGCCAGATCGGGCGCCGTCAGCCCGCCCAGCGCCGTCACAGCCAGCTTTGGCCCGATGCCGCTCACCGTAATCAGTTTTTCAAACAGCGCTTTGTCGGCCGCCGACACGAAGCCGAAGAGCAACAGGGCATCTTCCCGCACGTGCGTGTGGATGTGCAGCTGCACCTCGGCGCCGGTTTCGGGGAGCGACGAATACGTGGATACCGGGATCGTCACTTCATACCCGACGCCGCCGGTGTCGACGATCACCAGGTTCGGATGTTTTTCGAGGAGCGTTCCCCGCAGATGGGCGATCATTAAAGCCTAGGATACGGAAAAAGGTGAGACGACGTTTTTTTGTCGACGAGGTTCGCAACGGCAAGGCCCAAATCGAGGGCGAGGAAGCTCGTCATCTGAGTCGCGTGCTGCGTGTAGAAGCCGGCCAGCGTTACGAAATCTCCGATAACCGAAACGTCTACTTGGCTGAGATCGAGACAGCACACAAGGAAAACGTTGTTTTCCGGACGCTGGAGAAACTCCCGGCGCCGCCGCCTTCGGCACGCTTCGAGCTGTACGTCGCGCTCATCAAGTTCGACCGGTTTGAATGGATTGTCGAAAAGGCTACGGAGTTGGGCGCGACCGAAATCGTTCCCATCGAAGCAACCCGCAGCGAGCGCGGGCTGGAGAAGGCCGCCACGAAACGCCTGGAACGCTGGCGCAGGATCGCACTGGAAGCCAGCCAGCAATCCCGCCGGGCACATCTTCCCGAGATCGCCGAGCCCGTTTCGCTCTCCCAGGCTCTGGCACGCCCCGCGACCCATCGTTATGTTTTGGACGAAAACCCAGGAGCGGCGCCGCTCTTCCAGGCGCTCCCTGCCGTGCGGACGGTGCAGGACACTATCGCGATCCTCACCGGCCCGGAGGGCGGTTGGACGGAAGAAGAACACGCGTCATTCACCCCTGATGGCGCGGCTGCCGGATGGACCCCTGTCTCCATGGGGCCGCTGATCCTTCGCGCCGAAACCGCGGTAATCTCCGCGCTTGCGGTGATTTCTCAGGCTTGGCTGCTAAGATAGGACGTTGATCCATCGTCTGGTTTTCGAAAATCTCAAGCACCGTCCGGTGCGGACTCTGCTCAGCGTCGTCGCAATTGGGGTCGAGGTCACCCTAATCCTCACTCTGGTCGGCGTCAGCCGGGGCGTGCTGGGTGACATGGCGGCGCGTTCCAGGGGCACCGGCGCGGACATCCTTATTCGCCCGCCGGATAGCGCCGGGTTCACATTTTCACTCACCATGAAGGAGAAGGTGGTCGAAGTAGTGCGCGCTCAGCCGCACGTCGCGATGGCCACCGGCACGTTCGTTAAATACGTCGACTCGTTCAACTCCATCACCGGGGTTCATGTCGACGAATTCAACGCGATGAGCGGCGGGCTGAAGGTCAAAAAAGGCCGGATGTTTCAGGCTCCGGATGAAATTGTGGTCGATGACGTGTACGCCCAGCAGCATCATCTAACGCCCGGAAGTACCACTGAGTTGGCCCACACATGGAAAGTCTCGGGCATCGTCGAAGAGGGCAAGCTATCCAGGACATTCGGCGACATCGGAGCGCTGCAGGAGTTGTTCGAAGCGCGCGGTTTGGTTTCCACCATCTACGTCAAGCTGGATGATCCCGCAAATACGAAGGCCGTCATTGACGCCCTGCAAAAGATCCTCCCCACCTACAAGGTCGATTCGATCGAGGACTTCGTCTCCCTGTTCAGTACGAACAGCGTTCCGTATATCGAAGCCTTCACTCGAGTGGTGATCGGGATCGCCGTCCTTATCGGATTCCTGGTGGTTTGTCTCTCCATGTACACCGCCGTGCTGGAACGCACTCGCGAGATCGGGATTCTGAAAGCCCTGGGCGCTTCCCCCGCGTATATCGTCGGAATTCTGATGCGGGAAACCGTGCTGCTAGCGCTTACCGGAACGCTGGTCGGAATCCTGATGACGTACGGGACACGCGCTTTAATGGCGATATTCGCCGCGTCCATGCCCCAGGAAATCGTTCCCGATTGGTATCTCACGGTCGCCGGAATCGCCCTGGCCGGTTCGATCGTTGGCGCGTTGTATCCGGGCCTGCGCGCCGCCCGCCAGGACGCGATTGAGGCGCTCGCTTATGACTAACGCCTATGACTGAGATAGAAGTCCAGAATCTCACCAAGACCTATCGCGTAGGTGACGTCGAAGTGCACGCCTTGCGCGGGGTCAATCTCAAGATCGAGCGCGGCGAGTTTGTGGCTATCGTCGGGCCCAGCGGATCCGGCAAATCCACGCTGTTCCATATTCTGGGAGGCCTGACGCCGCCGACCTCGGGCACGGTGCTGATCGACGGGCGCGATCTGATCAAGATGAGCGAAGCGGATCGCACGCTGCTGCGCAAGACCACGGTCGGGTTTGTCTTCCAGAAATACAATCTGCTGCCGACGCTGACCGGCGCCGACAACATCGAGATCGCCAGGGACATCGCGGGTAACGGGAAGAAGGGGCCTGATCCTCAATTTGAGGAGATCCTCAACCTCCTGGGTATCGCCAGCCGCCTGAAGCACAAACCCCGCGCGCTTTCGGGCGGCGAACAGCAACGCATCGCCATCGCGCGGGCGCTGGTCAATCATCCGGCTCTGCTGCTGGCGGATGAGCCCACTGGGAACCTGGACTCGGAAAACTCCACCGCGGTTCTCTCGATTCTTCAGGGCCTGAATAAGCGCCTGGGCCAGACCATTTTCATGATCACCCACGATCCGGAAGCGGCCGCCTACGCCGATCGCACGATAACCATGCGCGACGGGCGCGTCGTGTCGTAGCGTAGCGAAACTTACTCGAGGCCGGGTTTCACAGCCACTACTACATCGGTAAAGTTGCCTCGGTAAACAATCACCAGCTTCTCTTTCTCGATGAAGTTCCGCTCGAAGGATTCACTCATGACGTAAATTGATTTGCCCGCGGGAGGGTTGGGAGTCTCCAGCTTGAACGGAGCCAGTGTTTCTTTCTTCGACGACATCCGGTAGTAATTCAGGGCAGGGAAGAACAAACCGGTCATGCCGACATCCGTGATGCCATAAGCATGGTTGTAACGCGCCAGCACGGAATAGACGCCCTTTGCGTCCGCGTCCCACTGATATTCCCTAAAATAGGACAAGCGCAGGCAGAGCAGAAAGTAGCAAGCGATGCAGCAGAGCACGGCGGTGATCCCAATGCGGAGCCATCGGGAGATCAGAGTTCTAGCTGGCGCCGCCGCGATGGTTCCGGCGAGAAGAGTGGTCAACGGCACCAGAAAGATCCCCGTTCGACCCACCGGAAGCAGCAGGTTGTCGACGCGAAATGCCAGCCAGTGCATCAGCACGCACAGCGTCACGATGCCGGCGAGCGCAGCCGCAAATGTTCCAAGCCAACGATTCCGCGCGTCCTGACGCCACGAGCCGTCGAGCTTCGTCACGACGAGCTGGCAAAGACAGAGAATGGCGAGAAGCGGCGGCAGCAGCGGCGCCAGAAAGTCAGCCGCCTTGTACCATGCGGTCCCTTGAAAACGCGGGTCCAGGCGATATAGCGAAGAATCGAGCAGGCTTTGTCGCATCTCGCTGAGAGAGTGCACGCCCCAGATGAGATCGTCTTTTTTCCAGTGCGCCAGGGGATAGCCGCACACCAGCAGCGCGACGAATAGCCCTGGCAATGCGCAATATGCCACGATGCGCATGACGGATTCTTGTCCACGCTGCCGTATCGCCCACGTCGTTATGGCGAGAAACGCCGCGAGGTCGACAAAGGCGAAGGAAAAATTCGCGGTGAGCGACAATCCTAGCGCTAACGATGCCCCGACGCATGCCTGCCGGAGAGGAGGCCGGCCCTTCGCCACATGCAAAACCAGCACGGCGATTGCCGCCAGAAGGAAGGCGTCCGCCAGGCCGTAGCCGCGTGCGGCCACCATATAGTCAAAAACGAACGGATTATAGGTCAAACAAATAAATAATGGAAGCTGAATGCTGAACCGGTCCGTAATCGTGCGGCACAGAAAATAGCAGGTGCCAACGAAAAGGACCGCACCCAGAAGAGCGGGCGCCCGGATCGCGAGGCTGGACGTGCCGAATGCGCGTGTGGAAACCCACATGAGCAGCGAGTTCAGGACGTGATTATTCGAAAAGGGGCGCCAGACATCCGATGTGGCGACATACCAGAAATAGGTATCAGCCTCATCCATGGTGATGGATTGCACGCGAGCCCGAATGACAGCCCATACAACCGCAAAGAGGGCGGCGATCAGTAATAATCGATTCTGGAAGATGCGCCGATTCGATTGCAACTTTCCATTGTAGGCTGCACGGTTTGAGGCCGGCCGGGACGGGGCATCGTCTAAGATAAAATGTGATGCGCGCAGCTCCGGTCCTACTTGCCAGCGTTGTCGCGTTCGCTGTGATGGAAGGCGCGGTGTTCCACACGGGGCTGTATCCCTGGGTCCTCAATCCGGACGCCTCGACCGGCTACCTGGAGACCATCCTTCGCAATGAGCGCGAGCGTCCGAAAACCGGTCCGCAGATTTTGGGGATCGGCGATTCGCGCATGCTGTTGCTGCCGCGGATCTCCAACGAGCACACGTCAGAGACCGGCTACACTTTTGGAACCATCGCCACCGCTGGGGCGACGCCTCGCTCCTGGTATTACATGTTGCGCGATACCGATCCGACTGGGCGCCTCTACAAGGCGATCGTCATTGGCGTAGAGAGCTACGATGACGCCGAGATCTGGGAAGACGAAGCCAATAGGGACGAAGACTTGAGCTACGTCATCGCGCGCTTGCGTTTGAGCGACCTGTGGGAGTTTAGCAGTTCCTACGACGATCCTAAGCTGCAGTGGAAGGCCGCACGGGGAATTCTCTTCAAGGGGCTGGTTTATAAGCGCGATTTCGAGGATTTTCTCCTCCATCCTGTTAGCCGCTTGCGCTATGCCAAGCTGAATCGCCGTGGTTCATTTGGCTGGAATTACGCGTTTGTCGGTCCGCCGGAGACGATCGCGGACTTCCATGTGGACTGGGCGGCCAAGACTCTTACGGCTCCCCCGAATGCCGCGCCGGAGCTCGTGAATATTCTAAAGTTTCGGCTGCTGGCCCCGCTTCCTGCCGAATCCGGAAATCAGGGCCGTTATCTGAAATACTGGCTGGGCAAGATTTACGAACGCTATCGTGATTCGCCGACACGCTTGATTTTTCTACGCCTGCCGCGCGGAGGTTTCGTGCGTCCCGACCACGCGCCTTACAATCCGCACAGCTCGGTGCGGGAACTGACCGCGCAGCCTAACGTCACACTGATCGACGAGCATTTCTTCGACTCCCTGGAAAGGCCCGAGCTGTTCCGCGATGATTTGCACTTGAATCGGTCCGGCATGGACCAGTTCTCGATCATACTCACGCAAGAAGTGAGCCGCATACTGGGTCCGCCGCGCTAGCGCCGCATGCTGTTCAACACTTCTCAGTTCTTTCTCTTTTTGCTAGTGACGCTGGCGGTCTTCTACGTCTCGCCAAAGCCGTTGCGCAGGTGGATTCTGCTCATCGCCAGCTACTTCTTCTACATGAGCTGGAACTGGCGATTCGCTCCCTTGCTGCTGTCTTTGACCGCGATCGATTATGCGGCCGCTATCTGGATGGAGCGTGTCACATCACCGGGACGGCGAAAGGTATTTCTGGTGCTCAGCCTGGCAGCGAATCTCGGATTTCTGGGGTTCTTTAAGTACTACAATTTCCTGGCTAGCATGCTGGCAGAAGCGATGCGCAAGGACGCGCATGCATTCGCGCTTTCGATCGTGCTGCCGCTGGGGATCAGCTTTCACACGTTCCAGAGCATCTCCTACGTGGTGGACGTGTATCGCGGCGAACAGAAGGCTATCCGGAATCCCGTCGATTATGCGCTGTTCATCGCGTTCTTTCCGCAACTGGTGGCCGGTCCCATTGTCCGCGCGCGCGAGTTCTTCGCGGATTACTACCAGTGGGCTCCTCCGGTCAGCGAAGAGAAACTGCGCGGCGTTCTGTGGATCTTATTAGGACTCGCCAAAAAGATGGCGCTGGCCGACCAGTTTGCGCAGATCGCCGACTCGTACTTCCAGAACCTGGCGGCGCACCCCGGCGCACCGGCGGCGTGGAGCGGTGTGGGCGCTTTCGCCACGCAGATCTTTTTCGACTTTTCCGGCTATACCGACATGGCCATCGGCATGGCGCTTCTCCTGGGATTCCACTTCCCGACCAACTTTCGGCGGCCATACCTGGCGTTCAGCATTACCGATTTCTGGCATCGCTGGCACATTTCGCTGTCGCGCTGGCTGCGCGATTATCTCTACATTCCGCTGGGCGGCAACCGGCACGGTTCGCTGATGACGTATCGCAACCTGATGCTGACCATGCTGCTGGGCGGCCTGTGGCACGGGGCTAGCTGGAATTTCGTGATCTGGGGCGGTTACCACGGTGCGCTGCTCGGCCTGGAGCGTGCGTTTGGCCGCAAACGTTTTCAGGATCCGCCGCATTGGCTGGTGTATCCGTTCCGCGCGATGTTTACCTTCGCATTGGTCTGCGTGGGTTGGGTGTTCTTCCGGGCCGCGACGCTCCATGACAGCGTCTACGTGATCCAGCAGATGTTTACCTGGCACGGAAAGGCAGATTTGATTCCTGTCTGGCTCACCTGCGTCGTCGCTGTGTCGCTGGTGATCGCCCTGTTCGAGGAAAAGTTCGAGTGGAGCGAGCGCCTGGCGCACGGACCCGCATGGGCTTATATCGCTGCGGTGGTGACGTTGCTTTTCACCGTCGAGCTGATCGGCGTGACGGAAAAGGCGGTACCGTTCGTCTACTTCCAATTCTGACGTGGAGCAAGCTTCAGCTTGCAACGGAGGCTTGAGCCTCCGAGTCGGCGCGGGTGCTGAAGCACCCGTTGCTGGCTGAAGCCCGCTCCACAAAGACACACCACTTCAACGCTGCAACATTTTCGAACGTGCGGGTGTCTATCCCGGCATGTTCGAACAATCGCTTCTCATCGATCACACCGGCGCGAGAAAAACAGCGACATTTGCAGCGTCTTTGACGGCACAAATTCTCATCGCCGGTGTCTTATTGGTAGCGCCGCTGTTTTATCACGAGGTGCTTCCGGCTTTACGGATGCCGGAGATAGTGCCTGTACTGACGATATGGCGCCCGCCGGAAGCGCCAGTTACCGAGTCGCGGCCCACGGCCCGATCGAGCGGCCTAGCATCGCCCAGCGCGTTCCATCCGCCTCTTGTGCTCCACTCAGACTATCCGCAGTCCGGCATGATCATCGTCGATTACGACGCTCCTGCGCTTCCCGCTAACTCGGGTATCGCGTTTCCCGTCGGAAGCCCTGCCGCTTTGCCGCGATTCGAACCGGCTCCAGTAAAGCCGGAGGTCTTCAAGCCGCCCGAAGTACCGGTCCTCGTCGGCGGCGACGTGCAGTCCGCGAAACTGATCAAGCGGGTGGTGCCCGCTTACCCCCAGACGGCGCGCCAGCTTCGCATTTCAGGCACGGTTCATCTGCTCGGGATCATCGCCAAGGACGGAACGATTCAGAAGCTTCAAGTCTTGAGCGGCCATCCGCTGCTGCGACAGGCCGCGATCGACGCGGTCAGCCAGTGGGTCTATCGCCCGACGGTTCTCAACGGCCAGCCGGTAGAAGTGGAGGCTCCCATCGAGGTGATCTTTACGTTTTCACAGTAATGCGCAGCCACTTCTTGCCGACCCGCGCCGTATTGCTGCCAGTGGGCAGCGGCGAAACCGGATTCGTGGAACGCTCGCCGTTGATTTCGACTGCGCCAGCCTTGATCAATCGCTCGGCTTCCGAGCGCGAACTGGCGAGCTTGACCGACACCAGCACCTGCGCCAGACGATTCGGACCGCTCAGGATTACCTCGTCCATGTCGGACGGCTCGGCGCCTTGTTGCACTTCGCGCGCGAAATCGTCTTCGGCTTGCTTGGCATCCGCAGCGGAGTGGAAATCGGCGACAATGCGACCCGCCAGCTCCTTTTTCACCTGCATAGGCTCGCGCGCCTTCAACGCGTGGATCTCCTGCAGGGAAAGGTCCGTCAGCAGCTCCCAGTAGCGCCACATCAGGTCGTCGCTGATCCCCATGACCTTGCGGAACATGACCTTGGGCGGCTCGGTAATGCCGATGTAGTTGCCCTTGGACTTCGACATCTTGTCGACGCCGTCCGTTCCCACCAGTAGAGGCATGGTGCCGACAATCTGCGGCAGCTGGCCGAAATCGCGCTGCAGCTCGCGGCCCACCAGCAAGTTGAACCTCTGATCGGTTCCGCCGAGCTCGACGTCGCACTTGAGCGCCACCGAATCGTAGCCCTGTGCCAGCGGATACAGCAGCTCATGCATCGAGATCGGAGTGCCTTCCTTGAGCCGCTTCGCGAAATCGTCGCGTTCCAGGATGCGAGCCACGGTGTACTTGGCGCTCAGCCGGATCAGGTCCTCCCACTTCATCGGCTCCAGCCACTCGCTGTTAAACCGCAGCTCCGTCTTATCCGGATCCAGAATCTTGAACACTTGCGCCTTGTAGGTTTCGGCGTTCTTATCGATCTGCTCGCGAGTCATGGGGGGACGCGTGATGTTGCGACCGGTGGGATCGCCGATCAGCCCGGTCATATCTCCAATCAGAAAAATGACGGTGTGCCCCATCTCCTGAAAATGTTTCATCTTGCGCAGCAGGACGGTGTGGCCCACGTGTAAATCGGGCGCCGTGGGATCGAAACCGGCCTTGATGCGCAGGGGGCGGCCAAGCTTGAGCCGTTCGGCGAGATCCTCCTCGCGGATAATCTCGACAAAGCCTTTTTTCAGGTAGGTTAGCTGTTCGGATACTGGAAGCACTTCTTATCATTGTAGATTGGAAGAGTGCGGATCCTTATCATCATGGCTACACTCCTGACCGCGGCTTCGGCACAGACCGCCTACGACCGCTTTTTCGACGAATATTACTTCCCGTTCAGCCCCACCACCGCGACGTCGGCGGGCATCCATAAGTACGACGACAAACTCGAGGATTATTCCAAGGCTGGAGCCGCCAAGCGCGTGGCGATCCTCAAGAAGTTCGAAAGCGAAATTGAGAAGCTGCCCGAGTCGCCCGACCGTGACTTGGTCCTGAATGACATCCGGGCCGGGCTCCTGGAGCTCGAAACGGTGCGCGGCTGGGAGCGGAATCCGGACAACTATTCGAGCGGTATCACCAACAGCGCCTTCGTGATCATGAGCCGCACGTTCGCTCCTCCGGAAGCGCGCCTGAAGTCGCTCACTGCGCGCGAACGGCTGATGCCCAAGGTTCTGGCCGAGGCTCGCGCGAACCTCAAGAATCCGCCACGGATTTTCACCGAGGTCGCAATCGAACAGATGCCCGGCAATATCTCGTTCTTCGAGAACGACGTCCCGCTGGCGTTCAAGGCCGTGACCGATCCCAAGCTCCTGGCTGATTTTCACGCGGCCAACAGCGCGGTCATCGCATCGCTCAAAGACTACGAGCAGTGGATGATGAAAGACCTCTTGCCACGCTCTCAGGGCGATTTCCGGCTAGGCCCGGCCACCTACGTGAAGAAGCTCCAGTATGAGGAGATGGTCGACATCCCCCTCGACCGGCTTCTGGCGATTGGCTACGACGACCTTCGCGCCAACCAAAAACGATTCGCCGAGACGGCGGCCCGCATCGATCCCACCAAGACACCGCAGCAGATCCTGGCGGAAATGGAGAAGGACCATCCTGCCGGCGACAAGCTGCTGGATGCCTTCCGCGACACCCTGGGCGGGCTGACGCAGTTCATTCAAGATCACAAAATCGTGACCATTCCGTCTCCGGTGCCGCCGATTCTGGAGGAGACTCCACCATTCATGCGGGCGCTGACCTTCGCGTCCATGGACACGCCTGGTCCGTATGAAAACGTCGCCAAGGAGGCGTTTTTCAACGTGACTCTGCCGGAGAAAGATTGGCCCAAGGACCGAGTGGAAGATTTCATGGGCGCGTTCAATCGCGGCACGATCCTCAGCACGGCGATTCACGAGGCGTATCCGGGTCACTACGTCCAGTTCCTATGGATGCAGCACGTCGATTCGAAGGTTCGCAAGCTTCTGGGCGCTAATTCCAATGCTGAAGGCTGGGCGCATTACTCGGAGCAGATGATGCTCGATGAGGGCTACACGAACGGCGATCCGAAGATGCGCCTGGGACAGTTGCAGGACGCACTGTTACGGGATGCGCGGTACATCGTCGGGATCGAGATGCATACCGGGAAACGCACGTTCGACCAAGGGATCGAGTTCTTCGAGAAAGAAGGCTACCAAACCCACGAGACGGCGCTACGCGAAACCAAGCGTGGCACCTCCGACGCCACGTATCTCTACTACACGCTCGGCAAGCTGCAGATCATGAAACTGCGCGACGATTATCGCGCCAAGAAGGGCGCGGCGTTTTCACTCGAGGAGTTCCATGACAGCTTCATGAAGCAGGGATTCCCGCCCATCAAAATCGTACGGAAAGCGCTGCTTGGGGATGATTCGCCCACTCTTTAGCGGGTTGGTTTCGCGCGCACCAGATCGACTGGATTCATCGTCACGGGAATCGCCAGGTCCACGAATCCGGCCAGCATTTCTTCCCAGCTCTGATCGCCCCAATACACCTCTTTGGTCGGATCGGGATTGAACTTGTTGTTCGCGGAGTTGTCGTAATAGGCAGTGGCCGTCAGTTGCGTGCCCGCGGGCAGGACAATCGGCTGATCCAGATAGTAGGTAAGCTGCCAGTTGAAGTCGTACCGCGGCACTTTGAGCAGTGTCCGGGTCTCGCCGTTGGGGAAGGTTGCGGTGTACTCGAACGCTTTCCCGCGCAGGTGCATGTGCGGAAACAGCGACTGAAGCGTGGCGTCCTGCTGCAAAGTCACCTTTTCGTCCACGCGATGATTTTCCTCGCCCGGCGGAATCCGCAGCGTCTGGTTCATGATGAACGTGTTCACCACACGCTCCTTGGGCGGCTCCTTGGCGAACACGATGCCGACCTTGGTGCGGTCCACGCCTTCCTTCCCGTTCGACGTGTAATGCATCTGGAAGATCAGGTCGGCTCCGGCCGGAATCAGGCGAGCCTGGCCGGGCAGAGTGCGATACGCAATGCCTCCGGGCACGTACACGGCGGCCATCTCATAGGCGCCTCCATTGATGCCGTAGAGGTTGCCCCGATCGCCCTGTGGCGGACGTTGCTGTGGCGCTCGTCCCGAGTTCGGTTCTACATAAGGCTCGCCAGGCTTGGCATCCGCCATGAACTGCGACCCCTTGGGCCGCGCGTACAAGACCACGTGATGCACCACCGCTTTGTTCCCCGGCCGAACCTCGATCTCCTTGATCCACTTGTCTTCGGTGAAGCCGGTGGGCACCACGAAATGCGTGTACTGGATGGTTCCTTGCGCGGGAACCTTGAAATCGACGCCGGTATCGAGCACCAGATCGGGCTTGCCGATTTGCCAGCCGTCGGTGAACTCGCGCGGCTGTGGCGCGTCCTTGGGATTGCCTTGGTTCGCTCCCCCATCGGCCCAGGCGACTAGCGTATTGATCTCGGCTTGCGTCAGCGACCGGTCATTGGAGAATTTTCCATAATGCGGATCGGCGCTCCAAGGCGGCATCCGGCGGGAAACCACGGCTTCCTTGATGGATTTCGCCCACGGCCGCGAATCGGTGTAGCTGAGCAGCGGCATCGGGCCGATTTCGCCAGCACGGTGACACTCTTGGCAATGCTTTTCGAGGATCGGTGCGACGTCCTTGGAGAAGGTGGGAGTCTGGGCGACGGAAAAACCGGCCGTTACCAGAGCCAGTGCAAACAGGCGCATATGCCCTCCGGCAGATATTTCCAGGCTAGCATGTAAACCTTTATTCATCGGGTCTTTACGCCCAAACGGCAGAGTAACGGTTTAAGCCGCGAGAGGCGTCTGTAGGTCGAAAGGCCACATGGTCATGAGAATACGCCAGACAATTCCGCTAGGCGTTGCGGTGTGCGCTGCCACGCTTGGTGGATGGTGGTACATGCACGCAAGCACCGCGAAACAGTACAGAACTGAAGCGGCGCAGCGCGGACGAATTCAGTCCACTGTTTCGGTAACCGGCACGGTCAGCGCGTTGCTTACGGTGCAGGTGGGCAGCCAGGTTTCGGGCGTCGTAACGGCCCTCCACGCCGACTATAACAGCGAGGTACACAAGGGCCAGCTCCTGGCCGAAATCGATCCTCTGCCGTTTCAGGAAAGAGTGAACCAGGCTCAGGCTGCGCTGGACAGCGCAAAGGCGTCGGTTGACGCGGCGAAGGCGACCGTAATGAAATCCGAGACCGACATCCGCAGCGCGCAGGCTACGGCGGAAAGCCAGAAGGCGCTGGTCGCTCAGGCGCTGGCAGGCGAGCGGGGAGCCAAGATCACGGCCGACCGGCAACAGAAGCTGGCGGCGAGCTCGATTGTCTCGGATGACCAGTTCCAGAGCGCGAAAGCTACCTACGATGTTGCCGTTGCCGACCGGCAAGCGAGCGATGCGCAGGCACACGTCGCGGAAACCACCACAGACGAGATGAAAGAGGCGCGGGAGGCCGCCAAGGTTCAGCAAACGAATGCCGAAGCACAGGTCCGTCAGGCCCAGGGCGCCCTGGACAGTGCCAAGCTGGACCTGGAGCACTGCCGCATTACCTCGCCCATCGACGGGACCGTGATCTCGCGCCAGGTGGACGCCGGACAAACTGTAGCCGCTAGTTTCGCCGCGCCGAACCTGTTTCAAATCGCGCAGGATTTGACCAAAATGCAGGTGGATGCCGACATCGACGAGTCCGAGGTCGCCAAAGTTCACGTCGGGCAGGTCGCGCAATTCACTGTGGACGCGATGCCTACCCGTATGTTTGAAGCGGTGGTTCGCCAGGTACGCGAGTCGGCGACCAACATTCAGAACGTGATCACCTACGACGCAGTGATGGACGTTCCCAACCCGGATCTGCTGCTTCTTCCGGGCATGACCGCCAATATCCGGATTCCTGTCCAGGTGCGCGAGAATGTTCTGCGGGTTTCCAACAGTGCGCTGCGGTACAAGCCGACCGTCGACAACAAGGGTGGTCCGGCTCCGCCGCCCGTCAAGCCGGCGGCTACTCAGGCGCCGCAGATCCAGCAGACGGTTTACGTGCTGAACAGCGCTGGGATACCGGAAGTGCGCAAGATCCAGGTCGGGCTTTCCGACGGCCTGTACACCGAGGTCGTGTCCGGAGATCTGCGTGAGGGTGAAGCTGTGATCTCGCAGGAAGTGAAGCCCAAGTAGCGCTATTGCGCCTTGGCAAGGAGCTTCTTCAGCAGGTCGGCCGTCGATTCGTGCACATCCTTGCGGCTGCCATCGAATCCGCCGCTGCCACCGGCCTGACCGAGCGCCGCATCGAGTGGAGTCTTGCCCTGCTTATCTTTCGCACTGAGGTTCGCGCCGTGATCGGCCAGGAACTGCACGATCTTGTCCGAGCCTTTCAGCGCGGCGGCGTGCAGAGCGGTCTGTCCTTGTCCATTAGCGGCGTTGATATCGACGCCTGCGTCCAGGCATAACTGGATCGCTTCGATCGCTTCCGCTTCGGTCTTGAAGCGGCCGGTGGTGTCTTCCTCTTTCGATCCCAGTCCCGCAGCGGCCATCAGAGGAGTGATTCCCGCCCGCGTGGCGAGCTTCGGATCGGCGCCCTTGGCCAGCAGCAGGCGCATAGCCGGAAGGTCGGCGGCTTTCGCGGCACGAAGTAACGGCGTGGTGCCGGTGGTGAGCACCGTGTCGTCGCCGCGATCGAGCTTGGTGCGATACGGCTGTTGCTTCTTGAGCTGCGCGTTGACGTTCGCGCCTTTGTCCAGGAGCAGCTTGATCAGTTCCAAACTGGTCATCTGATTGTCGATCACGCGAGGCGACGGGCGATTCGACACCGGCATAGTGTTGAAGTCGACCGCCGAAAATAAAGCGGTCCGCCCGGTATCGTCAGCCAGATTCGGATCCGCGCCCTTGTTCACAAGGAAAGCTGCGGCGTCGTAATGCCCGTTGATGATCGCGATCAGCACCGGACTGATGCCGTCGGGATCGACCGCGTCGATCTTGGCGCCCGCGTCCAGCAGGACCTGTTCGCACTCGACGCATCCCTGGCGCGCGGCGAATAAAAGGGGAGTCAGGCCGCCCAGGGGCAGCCATTTGTCGCGCGGCTCGGATGTGACTTGGCGTTCCCACTTATTGACGTTCGAGACCGCGTTGACGTCCGCACCGTGCGCGATCAGTTCCTTCATCATGGCCGGATGCTGTTCGTCGACGGCCCACATCAGAGCGGTTTGCCCGTGCCATTCCTCGCGGGCGTCCACTTTGGCGCCATGGTCGAGCAGAACCCTCGCCGCTTCGACAACTCCCGTGCGTGCGACGGTCATCAGCGCGGTCTCGCCTTCGGTCGATACGGAGTTCGGATCCACCCCGGCTTTCAGAAGCCGTTCGATGATAGCCGGGTTTGCGTTCTGGCACGCCAGATACAGCGGCGTGACACCGTAACGATTCGCCGCTTTCGCGTCGGCGCCCGCGGCCAGAAGTTTATTCACCTTCGCCAGGTCGTTATCGCGAACAGCTAAGTGCAGAGGCGTGGTCCCGTCGGCCGAGGGTGCGTTACTGTCGGCGGCAACGCACGCGACTGCAAGCAGAAGACACGCGATCGCGTGTAGAAGAAATGATCCGAGTACGCGCATAAGGCCCCCTTACGCGGTCTCGATTACGCCCGTGCTGTCGCCCAGGCTCTCGACGGGAACGCCGGCCTTGTGCAGCATGGTCAGCAGAACGTTGGTCATGGGCGTATGATCCGGCTGCTTAATGTGATAGCCGCCCTTCATGGTGCCCGCTCCACCGCCCAGCACCAGAGTCGGCAAGGGGAAGTGATTATGCGCGTTGCTGTTGCTCATGTTGCTGCCGTACAGGATCAGCGAATGATCTAGCAGCGAGCCGTCGCCGTCTTGCGTGGTGTTGAGTTTCTCCACGAACTTGGTGAACAGCGTGAGATGGAAATTCTGGATCTTCACCAGCTTCTCGATCTTGTCGGCGCGGTTCTGATGATGGGACGTTGCGTGATGTCCATCGTGCACGCCGACTTGCGGATAGGTCCGGTTGCTAACCTCGCGCGCCATCATGAAGGTGAACACGCGGCTGATGTTGGCTTGATAGGCGAGGGCGAGAAGATCGTACATGATCCCGACGTGCTCGTCGTAGGAGAACGGAATGCCCGCCGGTTGCTCCGGCAGCTTCATGTTGGGATCCACTTGCTGGCTGGCTTTCTGGATGCGCCGTTCGATCTCGCGGACGTTTTCCAGATACTCGCTGATCTTGAGGCGATCCTGAGGGCCAAGCTTGGCTTGCAGGCCGGTGGCTTCATTCGTCACTGCGTCCAGGATGCTGCGGTCGCCTTCGATACGTGCGAGACGGTCGGCGGCGCTACCGCCCTGCCCGAACATCCGCTCGAATACTTTGCGCGGGTTGATCTCCATTGGCAGGGGCGTGGTCGGCGTCCGCCAGGAGAGCGTGTTCATGTAAATGCAGCCGTAGTCGCGATCGCACGCGCCGATCAGGCCGGAGTGGTCTTCGATCGCCAGCTCCATCGAGGGCAGAATGTTGTCTTGTCCGATGGCTTGCGCGGCTACTTGATCCGCGGTTACGCCGGCGAAGGCGTCGGTTCCCTGCGTGGGCTTCGGACGTACGCCGCTCAGCCACGTCGTCGGACTCAGCGAATGGACCGCGGTCGAATCCGCCGCGCGATGTCCCAGGCCGCTGACGATGTTCAGGCGATCGCGGAACGGCTCCAGCGGCTTCAGGATCGGCGAAAATTCGAACCTGGCGCCTTCGGTGGCAGGCGTCCACTTGTCCATGATCGCGCCGTGCGGCACGTATACGAATCCCAGGCGCGGCAACGGTGCGGCGGCAGTCTTCCGGGTCAAGGTTTGCGCCGGAATCATGGAATCGAGCAAGGGGAGCGCCAGGGTGACTCCCATTCCGCGTAAAAAGGTGCGGCGGGGCAGATGCTTCTTCGTGATCAACATAAGCTTTTGCCTATCCACAAGGCATCTCCTTCGGAGAGACGTTAAGCCACACTACTGGCCTTATTATCTCACGTTTTCAGAGCTTTAGGGTGTTCTGAGGGATTAGTGGCGGAACAGGAATCGTGTCGCTAAGACGAAGTTCAGTATCGATACAGCGAGCAAGAGCGGCTTGGTCCATTTGTCGGAGGGGCGAGGCGGATAGGCTTTTTCCAAGTGCCTTCGGTAGTGCTCGTCCAGCGACTCAAACATTACGCCCCGATCATATCCCATCTTGTTGAGCTATTGTGTCCGCGCGGTTACAGGTGCATCCTGCACCCGACGCATCTGGAACGGCGTGCTCTTCACGATCCCCAGGACAATCGACGAGAATTTGTAGTCGTTGCGGCTGGCGTCGCGGGCGATGCCGCGAACCGTCGGCATGTCGTAATACTCCAGGCCCCGGCCGAGCCCGTAGGTCAGCATCTTTTCAGTGAGCGTACGCACGAACTGCTCGGGGTGCTTCATGATCGCATTGCGCAGCGCCACAGGGCCGTCGACCTTGGTTCCGTCGGCAAGCTGGCCCGACGGATCGACTGCGCCGCCAGGTTCCTTGGTGCGCCACTCACCCACGCCGTCGAAATTCTCGAGCGAAAATCCCAGCGGGTCCATGACGGCGTGGCACCCGGAGCACGCTGGACTCTTGCGATGCTCTTCCAGGCGCGCGCGCACGGACAATGCCTGCGCTCCCTCGTTTTCCTTGAGCGGCGGAACGTTGGGCGGAGGCGCAGGTGGCGGAGTTCCCATGATCGCTTCCAGAATGAACTTGCCGCGCTTCACCGGCGAGGTCCGGTTGGCTTCCGACGTCACGGTCAGGATGCTGCCCTGGCCGAGCAGCCCTCGGCGGGCGTCATTCGTCACCTTGACGCGGCGGAATTGGCTACCGTAAACACCCGGAATGCCGTAGTGCTTGGCCAGACGTTCATTGGCGAAGGTGTAATCCGCGTTTAGAAGGTCGAGCACATTGCGATCCTCGCGCATGATGCTGCCGAAGAACATTTCGGTTTCGCGCCGGAACGCCTGCCGCAGGTTGTCGTCGAAATTGGGGAATTCGTTGGGATCCGGCTGCACGTTTGGCAAATTGCGGAGCATCAGCCATTGCCCGGCGAAATTCTTCACCAGCGCCTCGGATCGGTCGTCGGCCAGCATGCGTTTCACTTGCTGCTCCAGAACCGCTGGATCTTTCAGCTTCCCTTGCGAGGCGACGGTGATGAGCTGATCGTCGGGAATCGTGCTCCACAGAAAGAATGACAAGCGCGATGCCAATTCCAGGTCGCTGACCGGATGCATCGAACCGGGAGCCGCATTCGCCGGATCGGTTTCCGTGCGGAACAGGAACTTCGGGTTCGTGAGGATCAGGCGCAGCGCGTTCTCGATCCCCGCGTCGAAGTTCTTCTTGTTGCGCGAGGATTGGTAGAAGCTGAGCAAGTTTTCGAGATCCGCCGAGGTCACAGGCCGTCGGTAAGCCCGGCGGGCGAGATTCGTCAGAATCGTACGGGCGCAGGGCAGTTCTGCGGCTGCATTGGCGGGGCGGCACGAAAAAATACGGTGGCGACTCGGCGTGTCGCCCGAACCAGTGGGATTGAACGGCCCCGTGATCTGCACTCGGTCGATCCTCGGGACACCGTTCATGTTCTGCAGATCGTGGTCGTGGGTGAACGGCTGCAACGGCTCGTCGGATGGCGCGGAGTTCCGGCGCAAGAATGTCACCACCACGGTGCGAGGCCCAGCTTTGACGGGAATGCGCGTCCGCAAGCGCGCGTCGATGGTGTCCTTGGCGACGCCCAGGTTGGCGTCCGACATCTTGTTGTCTTCCTCGCCGCCAACTTGGGCCAGAAACACACGCTGGCCGTCAACGCTGATTTCGAGCTGGTGCGCGTATTCCAGGCCCGTCAGGTAGCCGACGATGTTCTGCAGCAGGAAAACGCGGAAGTCGTATTCGCCGTCCAGCGGAAAGTTGTACGGAATCGAGATGCCGCCGCGCGTCCCCAGTGGCAGGCCTTCAATGTGCTGCTCCTGGTCGAGGTCCGGCGCCGGGTGGAACACCAGGCTGACGGGAGTGATGGACGGATCGCCCACCGCCAGGCTCGCAATCTTGTCCGAAGCTGACAAGTATTGCTCCAGCAGCGACGGCGAGAAGCGCAGCACATCGGCGATGTTGTCGAATCCGTTGGCCTCGTCGTCGGCCGGAAGGAACGAGGCGGCGTCGATATCGAGATCCAGTAAGTCGTGGATCGCGTTGCCGTATTCAGTCCGATTCAGGCGGTGCAAAGTGGATCGCCCGGGTTCCGGGTGCGTCGCCGCGGCGCGGTCGAGCGAAGTTTCCAGCCACCCGGTGAACTTATCGACCGTAGCTCCGTCCGGTCGCGGCATGCCCTGAGGCGGCATCATGCCTCCGTGCAATTTCCGCAGAACTTTCTCCCACGTTTCAGCGTTATCCGATACGTGATCCAGGTTCAGGTTATCCAGCGTCAGGCCGCCGGTTTTCAGCCGCTGGTTGTGGCAGGTGACGCAATACTTGTCCAGCATGGCGCGCTCTTGTGCGGCCGGACTGGCTTGCTGGAAGGCGAAGGTGGCCGAGAAAACCGCAAAAATCCCACCAGCAGTCAGGAGTAGGTATCGCATCGCCTACTCAAAAGCATACACCGGGACGCTATCGTAGAGACGATGGACGGGGTCTTCACCTGGGTCGCCGCGCACGGCTATTGGGCGTTGTACCTGCTCCTGGCGCTGGGCGTGGTCGGACTGCCCATTCCCGATGAAACGTTGCTGGTCTTCACGGGCTATCTGATCGGCCGCGGCACGCTGCATCCCGTGGGAGCTTTCGCCGCAGCCGTGGCCGGTACCTGGACCGGCATCAGCGGGAGCTATCTGCTCGGACGGACGCTAGGCGTCGGGGCGGTCCACCGTTACGGCAAGTACATCCACTTCACCGAAGACCGGCTGGCATACGTGCATCGATGGTTCGACAAGATCGGCCACTGGATGCTTGTGGTCGGCTACTACATCGCTGGCGTGCGGCACTTTACCGCGGTCGTAGCGGGCATGTCGAAGCTCGAATACCCCACCTTCATCGCCTACGCGTGGACCGGCGGGGCGTTATGGGTCACCACGTTCCTAACGCTGGGCTACTTTTTGGGAGAGAACTGGCTGCAGGTCGCGGAGCTGGTACACCGCTACGTCGGCATCGCTTCCATAGTGATTCTGGTCGTGGCGGGCGTGTGGTTCGCGGTCTGGTATTACTTAAAGAACAAACCCGCTAGAACCAAGCTGTAATGGCCTGGTTCACCAGGAACGCGCAAACGTACGCCATGCCCGTCATATAGGTGAACTGGATGATCGGCCAACGCCAGCCGCCCGTTTCCCGGCGGACTACGGCGATGGTCGACATGCATTGCATGGCGAAGGCGAAGAACACCATTAAGGCGACAGCGCCACCCAACGTCAGATCCTGCTGGAGCGCGTGCTGCAAACCCTCCGACTTGGCCGACGGATCCTCGATCCCGTAGATCGTTCCCAGCGTGCCGACGATCACTTCCCGCGCGGCCAGCGAGGTGATCAGTCCAATGCCGATCTTCCAGTTGAACCCCAGAGGCTTGATCGCCGGCTCCACTGCGTGCCCGATCATGCCGACGACGCTCTGTCCGATTTCCGGCGGCTGGCCGTTATGTACGGGAAGGTTCGCCAAAACCCAGATGATGATCGCCACCGCCAGGATCACGGTACCGGCGCGGCGCAAGAAAACCTTCGAGCGATCGACCAATCGCAGTCCAAGGGAACGGAAAGTGGGCCAGCGATAAGGAGGCATCTCCAGCATGAAGGAGGACCGGCTGCTCTTGAGGACAGTCGACTTGAGCAGTCGCGCCGTGAAAATCGCAGCTAGGAAACCGATCACGTACAAGCCCAGCATCACGGCGGTTCCCGTGCTGAGAAACACGCCGAGCAGCCGCCGGTCCGGAATAAACGCGGCAATCAGCAGCGTATAGACGGGAAGGCGCGCCGAACAGGTCATGAAGGGCGCAATCAGAATCGTGGCGATGCGGTCGCGCTTGTTCTCGATAGTGCGCGTCGCCATGATGGCCGGCACGGCGCAGGCATACGCCGACAGCAAGGGAATGAAGCTCTTGCCTTGCAGCCCGAAGCGGGCCATGGTGCGATCCATAATCAAGGCGGCGCGCGCCAGGTATCCGGAATCTTCCAGGATTCCGATAAACAAAAACAGAATCAGGATTTGGGGCAGAAATACGACGACGCTTCCGACGCCGTTAAAGACTCCATCGACCACCAGCGAGTGCAGCGTCGGGTTGGGAATCATGGAACCCACCCAGGAACCCACCGACGTGATCGTTTCTTGCAGCAGGTCCATCGCTGGCTTGGCCCAGAAAAAGATCGACTGGAACACGGCGATAACCACGATCCCAAACACCAGCGGACCCACCACCGGATGCAGGAAAACCGCGTCAAGCCGTCGCGTCCAGTGCGGCGGAGCCGGCGCTTGATACTTGCCCTTAGTGCCGACGTTCGCGGCCCAGGCACGGCATTTCGGGATGTCCTGGATCACCGGCAACTGCATCAACGGAGCCGCTTTCGGCGCTGCCTGTGTAGTGCCCGCCAGAAACTGGAAAACCTTGTCGAATCCCTCGCCGCGCGACGCGCTGACCAACGCTACCGGCGATCCGAGCTGCATGCTCAGCTCGGCTACATCGACCCCGCCGCCGCGACGCGAGAGATCGTCGGCCATGTTCAGGACCACCAACGTCGGCAGGCCCAAGCTGAGCACCGGCGCGGCCAGCACCAGATGGCGAGCCAGGTTGGTCGAATCCAGGATCAGAAGAACAGCGTCCGGCTTGGGCAGATCCTTCATCTGGCCCAGCAAAACGTCGTGCGTGACGCGCTCGTCTTCCGTGCGGGGCTCCAGGCTGTAGACGCCGGGCAGATCGATCGCGAAAACTTCGCGGCCGCCCTCCACCTTGACCTTGCCCATGCGATGTTCCACCGTCACGCCGGGGAAATTCGCCACTTTCTGGCGCAGGCCGGTGAGCCGGTTGAACAGAGTCGATTTGCCGGAGTTGGGAGGACCCACAATCGCCACGATGTGCCGGCGAGTTGGTATCGGCGGCGGTGGTGGAAGGGTTGCGACGGAGCAACCGTGGCAATCGCTCATGGCTTATTTCGCTTCTTTCACTTCACTGTGGCGGAACGTAAAATCAGCTTTCGCGCCGTCTCACGACGCAGCGCCACCTCGGACCCATCGACTCGGAATACCCGCGGATCGCCGCCTGGTGCCGAATGGCCCGGCGTAATCGCGTGCCCCGGTAAAAACCCGAGTTCCATCAGCCGCCGCGCGTCGTCTTCGGGCAAGTCCAAGCGCTCCAGAATACCCGATTCCCCATGTTTCAGTTCCATGAGGTTTGCAGCCCCTGGGTTAGGGAGCGGGTCATGTTTCGCCTGACGAGCCTTCTTGACAGCCATTTGCATCTCGAACCAAGTATCTATCTGGAATGCTGCAAAGTCAAACTCTTGGAGTACCAGGATTTGATAGCTAGTTGCAACTAGTCCTTAACCACACTCTCACTATACACCATATCGGACCGAACCAGTCGGGTATCCATCGAATGGCGAAAATCTAGGGTTGAGTGATGTGTTGAGTGATGATGGTAGCGATGCGGCTCGAGCTTCCCCTATTGCTGGACCAGATCGTTCGCGAGTTGCACGCGGCCGGCTATCGAGCGGTGGTGGTGGGCGGGGCGGTGCGGGATGCTCTACTTGGGGGCGAACCCAAGGATTTCGATATCGAGGTCTACGGAGTCACCTATGACCAGCTTGCCGGGATCCTCGCCCGGCACGGCCGCGTCGACCTGGTGGGCAAAAGCTTCGGCGTCGTCAAGCTGGTCACTCGGGAAAACCAGGGCGGGCGCGAGTATGATTTCGGCGTTCCCCGCCGCGACAGCAAGATGGGGCTCGGGCATCGCGACTTTCAGGCTACCTTTGATCCGAACATCACCCCGCGCGAAGCCGCCAGCCGCCGCGACTTCACCATCAATGCGATGGCTTACGATCCGGTGGCAGAGGAACTCCTCGATTTCTTCGGCGGCGCCGAGGATCTGAAGAATCGCGTGCTGCGGGCGACGAGTGAGGCTTTCGCCGAGGATCCTCTGCGTGTGCTGCGCGGGATGCAGTTCGCCTGCCGCTTCGATCTCACGCTCGATCCGGGCACTGCAGCCATGTGCAGGAGCATCGTGGATCAATACGCAACGATTGCGAGAGAGCGTGTCGCGGACGAATTCATGAAGTGGGCCGTGAAAAGCTCGCGTCCGGGCCGCATCGCGGAATATCTCGCGGCGTCGGGCTGGGACGTTCATTTTCCCGAGATTGCCCGGCTTGCGGGCGTTCCGCAGGATCCTCATTGGCACCCGGAGGGCGACGTCGGCACGCACACCATGTTCGTGGTCGACGCCGCGGCGCGCATCGGCGCACGCGAGCAACTGGAAGGTGACGATCGAGCCGTTCTGATCTTCGCGGCCCTTTCGCACGATTTCGCGAAAGCCACCACCACCATGCTGCGCGAGCGCGAAGGCAAGATGCGCTGGACCTCGTGGGGTCACGAAGCCGACGGCGGGCCCATGGCGCGAACATTCCTCGAACGCATCGGCATCAAGAGCGCGATCGTGGATCGCGTCGTTGCTATGGTCGAAAACCATCTGGCGAGTTCGAGCATCGGCCGCGAAGCGACGCCGCGCGCGGTGCGGCGGCTCG
>Ga0265314_10001323_pt1 | contig 28095 bp, 30 predicted proteins | sample 4126metaG_FD_203106 | JGI IMG/M metagenome (GOLD analysis project Ga0265314, IMG submission 203106) | Rhizosphere microbial communities from Carex aquatilis grown in University of Washington, Seatle, WA, United States - 4-1-26 metaG | ecosystem: Host-associated > Plants > Roots > Rhizosphere >... | reverse complement strand
TTTCTATCGCCTTTCGCCCGCCGATACCGCACGCGCCAATCTTCGCGCGGCCTATCCCGATATGAGCGAAGCCCAGATCGAAGAAACCGTTCGCGCCGTGTGCGACAATCTCGGGCGCGTGGTCGGAGAATATCCCCATCTCGATAAGCTGAAACTCGGCGCGCGCATCGAACTCGTGGGCAAGGAGTACGGCGACGCCGCCGTTGCCGCCGGAAAAGGCGTGATGTTCATCTCGGGCCATTTCGCCCATTGGGAGACCATGCCGATCACGGCCGAGCAGCTCGGTTACGACGGCAGCATCGTCTATCGCCCGCCGAACAATCCCTTTGTCGCCGATTGGCTATTGCGCAAACGCGCCTCTGTCGGCCCCAAGGAACAAATCGGCAAAGGCGCTCGCGGGCTGCGACGCATCTTCACGCTGTTGCGGCGGGGAAAAGCGATCTTCATGTTGGTCGATCAGAAAACGGCGGAAGGCGTGCCGGCGCCCTTCTTCGGGCGCGACGCCATGACGACGAATGCGCCGGCCTTTCTGGCGTTGAAGTTGGGAGCGGTTTTGCTGCCCGCTTCGTCCGAACGCCTTCACGGCGCGCATTTTCGGGTGCAAATCCACCCGGCGATCGAATTTTCGCCAAGCGGCAATGACGACCAAGATGTGCTGGCGCTAACTGCCAAGATCAATCAGAAGATCGAGGCCATCGTGCGGGCGCGGCCTTCGCAATGGCTTTGGATTCACCGCCGCTGGCCCAGTCCGCGCGACAAGATCAGCCGGAAAAATCAGGCCTTGGGCGGCTCGGGCGTGACCGTCGAGCGCGAGGGATCGAGCTTGAGCTGAAACCAGTTCAGGCCCCAGTGCATGTGCGGGCCGGTGGCACGTCCCGTTTGTCCAACCAGTCCGATCACCTGCCCGCGCGCAACCTTGTCGCGGGCCGCCACCATCCGCTTGCTTTGATGCAGATAGCAGCTCGACACGCCATGGCCGTGATCGAGCAGCGTGAACCCGCCATCGAGAAAGTAATCGTCGCAGATCGAGACAACAGCATCCGCCGGTGCGTGGATGGGCGTACCTTCCGGGGCGGCGATGTCGATGCCAAGATGCGGCGCCATCGGCGTGCCATTGTCGATGCGCTGGCTGCCATAGACGCCCGAGAGAATGCCCGGGAAAGGCCAATCGAAGGGCCTGGCGAATCCGATGCTGTCGGTATCGCGCTTGCGCGCCTCGTGGATCAACGCATTTTCGCGTTTGATACGCTCCAGTTCCTCGGGCGACGGTGTGACAAATTTTTGCGGTACGCCGTTGATGTGCTGGACCGCGTATTGGCGGACCGCTGGCGCAATGATGCGGGTTTCGCTCTGGCCATCGGCGAACTGGGCAACGACACGCACCGGCTTGGTGCGGTCATAGGCAAGACCGAATGCAAATAAGCCCTCGTGGGACACGCTCACCGGTGCATCGTCGACGCTGATTTTCGCGCCGCCCTGCGCCTTTCCGATCACCAAGGCACCCTGCTCGGTGGTGCCGCTGAAAGATAAGCGCGCAGCATCATCAGCACGCGCTGCATACGGCATGGCGAGCGTTGCCGCGCCAGCCGTGAGGAACGTTCGCCGGCGCATCATCGCGGCGTTTTTCCGGTTTCCTGAAAGCGCTGCAGAGCCGCAGAAGGCGTGGCGTAAGCCTCTTGCAGATCGACGCTCCAATAGCGCAAGGCCTCGAGCGGAATTTTCACGCCGGTGACGGCGCAGACCACATAGGATCCCGCCTTCACGACGCGATATTCGCCGTCGATATACTCAAGCTCGGCCGGACCTTCCGGCCTCAGATCACGTTCCATTTTGTTCATGTCGGTTCACCGGAAACGATTTTTACGCGACCACGACGACAAGCGCCATCAAAACAAATCGCCTTGCCCGCCGCCCGTCGATTTGGAGCGGTTTTTGGGCTTTGGTGGAACCGGATGACTGGCGTCCCCGGCCACCGCAGAGGCCGTCCCGTCGTCAAAGGTTAAAGACAAAGGCTCGCCTGGAACCAGGGCCGCCGCGCGGCGGCGAAGCGAGCCGTCGGCCCCTCGCACCAGCGCGAAACCGCGCGCCAGAACGGCGCGGTGGCTGACGCCCTCCAGCACGCGCGAAAGCCCGTCCAGGCGGCCGCGGACCTCGGCCAGCCGAGCTTGCTGGCTGCGACCCAGCCTCTGCCCGAGCAAGCGGGTCCGTTCATTCCCCAGCGACAGCCGGATTTTGAGGCCTGACGGTCTGAGCAATGCGGCAGTTTCAATAAATGTGCGCCGATGCACGTCGAGATTGCGGCGCAGCGCATGGCCCAACCGCTCCGCCGCCACGTCGTACCGCTGACGCGGCTGGGCGAATAGCTGATCGGCCCGGGGCAGCACGCGGGCAAGCTGGCGAAGCGCCTGTCGGCGTTCCTCCATCCCTCTGGCGAAGACACGCAGAATGCGGCGTTCATAATCCAAGGACTGGACGAGGAGTTCGGTTCGAACCGGCACCGCCATTTCGGCAGCGGCAGAGGGTGTGGGCGCCCGTACGTCGGCCGCGAAGTCGATCAGGGTGGTGTCGGTCTCGTGGCCGACGGCGGAAATAACAGGAATGTCGGAATCGGCGACGGCGCGGACGACGGCTTCCTCATTGAACGCCATCAAATCTTCGACGGAGCCGCCGCCGCGCGCCACGATCAGCAGATCGGGACGCGGCAGGCCCGCCTGCGGAAATTTCGCGAAGCCACGGATGGCCGCGGCGATCTCGTCCGCCGCGCGCTCGCCCTGCACGGCGACGGGCCACAGCAGCACACGCCGCGGGAAGCGCGCGTTCAGCCGATGCATGATGTCGCGGATCACGGCTCCTGTCGGCGATGTGATGACGCCGATCACCTCAGGCAGGAACGGCAGTGGCTTCTTGCGATCGGCAGCGAACAGGCCTTCGGCAGCGAGCTTCTTCTTGCGCTCCTCGAGCATCGCCATCAGCGCGCCAAGGCCGGCCAGCTCCACCTGTTCCACGATGAGCTGATAGCGCGAGGAACCGGCGTAGGTGGAAACGCGGCCCGTGCAGACTACCTCCAGACCGGTCTCCGGCCGGACTTTTAGGGCCCGCGCCGTGCCCTTCCAGATCACCGCGTTGAGGACCGCCCGGTCGTCCTTGAGGTCAAAATAGACATGGCCGGAGCTATGGAATTTGAGGCCGCTGATCTCGCCGCGCACCCGCACGAAGGGGAATGCATCTTCCACGGTGCGTTTCAGCGCGGCGGACAGCTCCGTGACGCTGAATTCGGGCAAATTGGCGCGGACGGGTTCGGACATGATTCACAGATGATATACGAACTGCGCTTGAATCCACCCTCCCCTTAGGAGAGGGTCGGATACGAAAGGAGCCTTTCATTGAACGTCCTTCTCATCGGTTCCGGCGGCCGCGAGCATGCGCTGGCCTGGTCGCTGTCTGCGAGCCCGATCATCTCCAAGCTGTACTGCGCGCCGGGCAACCCCGGCATCGAGGCCGTAGCGGAGTGTGTGCCGATCGCTGCTTCGGACATGGACGGGCTGATTGCGTTCGCCAAGGAGAAAAATATCGGCTTCGTCGTGATCGGTCCGGAGGCACCGCTGGTTGCGGGTCTGGCAGACCGGCTTGAGGCCGCCAGCATCAAAGCGCTTGGTCCCAGCGCCAAGGGGGCGATCCTCGAAGGCTCCAAAGGCTTCGTAAAAGACCTGTGCGAGGACCACGGCATTCCAAGCGGCCGCTATCGCCGTTTCCGCGAGCCAGTGCCGGCCAAATCCTATGCAAAGACGCTGGGCCTGCCGATCGTCATCAAAGCGGATGGGCTGGCGGCGGGCAAAGGCGTGATCATCGCACAGACGAACGAGGAAGCGGCCCGCGCCATCGATTTCATGCTCGACGGAGGCTTCGGCGCAGCAGGGGCGGACATCGTCGTGGAGGAATATCTTGACGGCGAAGAAGCAAGCTTCTTTGCACTGACCGACGGCGAACACGTGCTGCCGCTGATCGGCGCACAAGATCACAAGCGCGCCTTCGACGGCGATCAGGGGCCGAACACCGGAGGTATGGGCGCCTACAGCCCTGCTCCCGTGTTGACCCAAGAGGTCATCGACAAGACGATGACGCGGATCATCAAGCCGACGGTTGCCGCCATGGCGCAAACCGGCAGGCGTTATGTCGGTGTCCTGTTCGCAGGCCTGATGATCAAGGACGGCGAGCCGAAGCTGATCGAATATAATTGCCGCTTTGGCGATCCCGAATGTCAGGTGCTGGTGACGCGTTTAAAGTCGGACCTGCTGACGGTGTTGCTGGCCGCACGCGATGGCGTGCTCGATGCCGTCGATTTGCGCTGGCGCGACGATGTGGCGCTAACCGTGGTGATGGCGGCGAAGGGCTACCCCGGTGAATACGGGAAAGGCTCGGAAATTCGCGGGTTATACGAAGCATCCCGGCTCGACGATGTGCAGATTTTCCACGCCGGCACGGCGCGGAAGAACGGAAAGATCGTTGCCGCAGGCGGGAGGGTGCTGAGTGTCACCGCGACAGGCAAGACGGTCGCACAAGCGCAAAAGCGGGCCTACGCCGCCGTCGACCTGATCGACTGGCCGCAAGGCTTCTGCCGCCGCGACATCGGCTGGCGGGCTATCGCACGCTGAAGGACTGCCGACTATCCGCAACTGCCTTCGGTTGGCGCAGAGACCTTCAATAGCTCGACTTCAAACACGAGCGTCTGGTTCGCGGGGATGAGCCCGTCGCCAGCGCCTGCCTTGCCGTAAGCCAAGCCCGGCGGGATGACGATCTTCCATTTGTCTCCGGCGTGCATCATCTGCAGCGCTTCTACCCAGCCTGGGATCAGTGCCCCCGCCGGGAACGTCGCGGGCTTGCCGGGCTTGGTCTCGTCGAACACTTTTCCGTCGATCAGCGAGCCTTTGTAATAGACCGTTACGCAATCGTGGCGTTCGGGTTGTGCGCCGGTCCCACGCTTGATGACGGAATATTGGATGCCAGGTACCGAAACGACTTCCGCCTTCTTCGCATTGGCGGCAAGAAAGGCGGCATTCGCCGCCGGGCTAAGATCGCCGGCGGCAAGTGCCGACGACGTCCACAGGGCGGCGGCAACAAGGGCGGTCGCGGTCAGGCGCATGAAAACTCCCCTCCGATTAGATTAGCTCGTACACCACTCAATATACCCGCCTCATACCGTTACGCTAGGGCATGGGTGCGCTTGCACGCCCTGGATTGCGTTGCCAAGAATGCGCCATGACCGAACCCTCGCGACAGGAACGCTTTTCCGGCACCAAAGACGTGGCGGCCACGCTGTCCTTCGATGTGGAAAGGCTGGCGGCTTATCTGGCCGCGCGGATCGAGGGATTCCAAAAACCGCTGACCGTGCGCCAGTTCAAGGGTGGCCAATCGAATCCGACCTATCAACTGATCACGCCGAACCATAAATACGTCTTGAGACGCAAACCGCCGGGCAAACTCCTGCCGAGCGCGCACGCCGTCGATCGTGAATTCAAGATTATCGCCGCGCTCCATCCGACGGGTTTTCCGGTTGCGCGGCCACGTCTGCTTTGCGAAGACGACAGCATCATCGGCACGACGTTCTATGTGATGGATTTCGTCGAGGGCCGCATTTACTGGGAGGGCACGCTGCCCGGCCTGGAACCGAAGGAACGCCGCGCGATCTATGACGCGATGAACCAGACGCTGGCGCGGCTGCATGGAATCGATTACGCGGCGATCGGCCTTTGCGATTACGGCAAGCCCGGCAACTATATCGCGCGCCAGATCGCCCGCTGGAGCAAGCAGTACCAAGCCTCCGAGACCGAGCCAATTTCGGAGATGATCAAACTGAGCGAATGGTTGCCCGCGCATGTGCCGCCGGACGAGCGAGCCTCCATCGTGCATGGCGATTTCCGTATCGACAACATGATCCTGCATCCGCGCGAGCCACGCGTGCTGGCCGTGCTGGACTGGGAATTGTCCACAATCGGCGATCCTCTGGCCGATTTCACCTATCACCTCATGCAATGGCAGATGCCGGCGACGGGCGGCTTGGCTTCAGGATCGCTGCTTGGTCACGACCTGCACGCGCTCGGCATCCCGACCATTGAGGAATACACCGCAACATACTGCTTGCGGACTGGGCGTCCGGCCGCGCCAAACATGGATTACTATGCCGCCTATAACTTCTTCCGGCTGGCCGCAATTCTCCAGGGAATCATCGGCCGGGTGCGGGACGGGACCGCGGCGAATGCCAATGCAGCACAAAATGCAGCCGCCGTGCGTCCGCTGGCAGAGCGAGCTTGGTATTTCGCCAGACAAGCCGGCGCAGAGAATTGAACGAAGCTTTACATGCTCAAGCGGCCATTAAGCTGCGCTTAACGCACCCGGTACAGCCCTACGTTGTTAAAGCGTTGATTAACATCATCATACTAGTCTGATGCCCACGCGAGCGCATTGGCTCAAGCGAGGGATATCATGGCGGTCGAGGACCCCCTGAATGTTGCGGATAGGGATCGCGAAAAAGCGTACCGCGCCTATCGCCTAATGGCCGAGGAAGCCTCAGACATCGTGATACTGCACGAGCCTGACGGCAGCGTGTTTTTCGCATCCTCCGCCCTCGAACGAATTCTCAAGCACACCGTCGACCAAATCGAACACAGCAAGTTCCTCGACCTAGTTCACCCAGACGATGTCGAAGAAGTGGCGAAAATACACGCCGTTCCGCTACCCGGTCAGACACTGACAGCCACGTATCGCGTGCGCCATGGCGATGGGCATTACGTTTGGCTGGAAGTAACAACCCGCGGCGTGTACGACCAGCAGACGGGCGCGCTGTGTAATCTGATCAGCGTTTCGCGCGACGTTACCCAGCGCATGAACCACGAACTGAAAACGAAAGCCGCGCAAGAACGTGCGGAAGCTGCGAATAAGGCCAAGTCGGCATTCCTCGCCAACATGAGCCACGAACTTCGTACGCCGCTGAACGCCGTCATCGGCTTCACCGATCTGATGCGCCAGCGCACGTTCGGCCCGCTGGGCAACGAGCGCTATGAAGAATACGCAACCCTGATATACGATTCCGGCCAACTTCTGCTCGACCTCATCTCCGACATGCTGGACATGGCGAAAATCGAGGCCGGCCGGCTCGAACTCAATCTCGAGCGCGTGGACGTCAACGGGACCGCCGAAGACTCCGTGCGAATGCTGCGTGACCGCGCCGAGAACAACGGCTTGGAACTCACGCTATCGCTTCCCAAAGAGCCCTTGTTCCTGGTTGCCGACAAGCGCGCCGTGAAGCAGGTACTCCTGAACCTGCTCACGAACGCGATCAAATTTACGCCGGCCGGAGGTCACGTCGGCGTCAGTGTGCGCACCGGTGATGGTCAAGCGACCATCACCGTGCGTGACACTGGAATAGGCATTCCGGAAAGCGAACTGCCGCGCCTCGGCAATCCGTTCGAACAGGTCAACAGCGATCCGATGCTCGCCAAGGGCGGCTCCGGTCTCGGCCTGGCGCTGGTGCGCGCGTTGATGGAAAAACACGGCGGCGCTCTGAAGATTCATAGCGAAGAAGGCGTCGGAACCGAGGTCACCGTCACGTATCCGATGACTGCCGAGAGACGCGCCGTCGCCTGATCGTTACCGCGCCGCGCGCCGTTCGAGATATTTCCCGTATTCCAGCCGCGCGATCGTGCGATTGTGCACCTCGTCCGGTCCGTCAGCCAGCCGCAGCGTTCGCAAGCTGGCATAGGCCCGCGCCAATCCCGAGTCCGTCGTCACGCCCGCTCCACCCCAGGCCTGGATCGCATCGTCCACGACCTTAAGCGCCATACGCGGCGCGGCGACCTTGATCATCGCGATTTCCGTGCGCGCCACTTTGTTGCCCGCCTTGTCCATCATGTCTGCCGCTTTGAGCGTAAGAAGGCGGCACATATCGATGTTGATGCGCGCCTCCGCCACGCGCTGCTCCCACACCGAATGTTCGGCGATCTTCTTGCCGAAGGCCTCGCGGGAGAGAAGGCGCCTCACCATCGCTTCCAAGGCGCGTTCGGCGGCCCCGATGGCGCGCATGCAATGATGAATGCGCCCAGGCCCGAGACGGCCCTGCGCGATCTCAAAGCCACGGCCCTCGCCCAGGATCATATTGTCCAACGGAACTTCCACGTTCTCGAACAGGATTTCTCCGTGACCGTGCGGCGCGTCGTCGAAACCGAAAACGGGCAGCATGCGCTTGACCGTGACGCCCGGGGTGCCGACGGGAACCAGTATTTGCGACTGCTGACTGTGCCTCTCGGCTTCCGGATTCGATTTGCCCATCACGATCATGATTTTGCAGCGCGGATCGCCCATGCCAGACGACCACCATTTGCGTCCGTTGATGACGTAATGATCGCCCTGGCGTTCGATGCGCATGGAAATATTCGTCGCGTCCGAAGATGCGACATCTGGTTCGGTCATGACGAAAGCCGAACGGATACTGCCTTCGAGCAGCGGCATCAGCCAAGCGCGTTGCTGGTCGGGACTGCCATAACGCTCCAACACCTCCATATTGCCGGTGTCGGGTGCCGAACAGTTGAAGACTTCCGGCGCAAACCAGACGCGCCCCATCAACTCGGCCAAAGGTGCATATTCCAGATTGGTAAGGCCGGCGCCATGTTCGCTGTCGTTCAGAAAGAGATTCCACAGACCCAGCTTTTTTGCCTTGCCCTTTAGCTCATCTACCACCGGCACGACGATCCACGGATTGCCGTTCTTGCGCGCCGCATCCATCTGCGCGGCATAGGTTTCCTCGGCCGGATAGATGTTCCGGTCCATGAAGTCGCCGATGCGCGCCAGCCATTCCTTCTGGCGCGGCGAGTAATCGAAGTCCATGGAGTGTCCCTTCCCGGAGCCGCAGCTCCTTTGTTTCCATCACCCGCCACGACTCTAGCGGCGCCATCATCCGGCCGCCAGCGACACATAAGGATTTGACAGCGGGGTTCCGTCGCGGCAAGCAGGTGCCATGTTGCTTTGGGCGGGACTGTTTCTGATTGCTGTTGGCGTCGCGTGCGTTGCCATCGACCGGCGCGCCGTTCACGTCATCTATGACCATGTGGGCGCGAAGTTTCACGCGTTCCTTTCCGCAACGACACATCTGGCAAAAGCGGCGCACTGGTTGCTGGCCGCATGTCTTGTGTATGGCACTGGCTGGGCATGGCTGCACTGGATTGGAGAGAACGCCACAATCAGGCTGGCCTCGCAGTGCGCACTGGCCTTCATCGCCAGTCTGGCGCTTGGTAGCGCCATCCTGCACGGGATCAAGCTGGTGCTCGGCCGCAAGCGCCCGCGCGACGAGCTGGAGATGAACCAGTACAGCTTCATTCCGTTCGGCTTCAATCTCGACTGGAATTCATTTCCCTCAGGTCACGCACTGACAATCATGTGCGTCGCCGTGATCGCAACTGCGCTATGGCCGCAGCTGGCGGTCCTGTGGTTCGCCGCAGCGCTGTGGCTGGGACTGACGCGGGCCCTGCTTACCGCGCATTTTCTAAGCGACGTGTTCGTCGGTGCGGGCATCGGCCTGCTCTGCACCCGCGTGGTGCTGGAGCATTTCTTTCCCCAACTTACGCAACCCTGGTTCTAGCGCTGCAAGATCGTCTGCACTTGCGCGATGCGCTTGGCGGGATCTTCGTCCACTTCCAACACGGTCCGTTTGGGGACCAAGATTCCGCGCTGCACGGCCGGGCGCTCGCCGACGACCGCCAGCCAGCGTTGCAGATGCTCGAGGCCGTCCACCGAAACGCCCGACCAGGGATGCGTACGCACCCAGCACCAGTTGGCGATGTCGGCGATGGAATAGTCGCCGGCCAGATAGTCGTGGTCCTTGAGATGACCGTTCAGCACCTCGAACAGGCGCCGCGACTCGTTCTGATAGCGATCGACCGCCGGCTGATAGGTCTCGTGCCAATAGCGGAAGAACACATTGGCCTGGCCCATCATCGGACCGATGCCGCCCATCTGGAACATCAGCCACTGGATGACGCGCGAACGACCCTTGACGTCGGCCGGCATCAATTTGCCGGTCTTTTCGGCGAGATAGATCAGGATCGCACCGGACTCGAAGACGGCAAAATCGCCTTCGTCGCGATCGACGATCGCCGGAATGCGTCCATTCGGATTGATCTTCAGAAACGACGGGGACTTCTGCTCCTGCTGGCCGAGTTTCAGATAGTTGACCTCGTACGGCAAGCCCACCTCTTCGAGCACAACGGAAGCTTTGTAGCCGTTCGGTGTGGCAGCCGTGTAGAGATCGATCATCATGCACCCTTAGTCTGGATATCAGGTAGCGCGGAAGCGCTCGACGATGGGCTTCTCCTGTTCCATCAGCACCTTGAACGTCGGGCGAGCGAGCAAGCGCTTGCCGTAAGCGTCCAGCTTGGGCCAACGCGCCGCATCCAGTTTTTCACCAGCATGGTCGAAATTGACCAAAATGGTGGCGACGGAAATGTCGGCGATCGAGAAGGTATTGCCGACCATGTAGTCGTTGGCGCCTAGTTCCTTCTCCAGATAGTCGAACAGCGGCGGCATATCTTCCTTCAAGGACTTCTGGCAAACGCTCTCGTCGGTTTTCTGACGAAGCATCTTCTTGATCACGCGCTCGAAGAACAAGCCGCGGCCGATGCATGTCGCGACGGCGGAGTCCGCATATTCCTCGAACCACAGCGCGCGGGCGCGCAGATATGGGTCGCTCGGATACAGAGCAGGCTTGGGAAACTTGTGTTCCAGGTAATCGCAGATCACCGAAGAGTCTGCGAGCGTGTTCGGCTCGGGAAGATCGGTGTCCCGGAAGGCCGGTATACGCTTCAGCGGACTTATTGCGATGTATTCCGGCGGCGGGTTGAAGAGATTGACCTGTTCCAGCGTGTAATCCAGGCCCTTCTCCCCCAACACGACGCATACCTTCCGCACGAAGGGCGATAGGGTGCTCCCGTATACGATCAGTGCCAATGCCGCCTCCAGTTCCCAATCTATCCAGTGGAGGATGTAGGACGCTGCCGCCCGAGATCAAGTCTGTGTGCGGCGGGTCTGGAAGAATGTCCTCAGCATACGCCCGGCTTCCTCTGCGTCACCGGCCCGTGCGATCTCGGGACGATGGTGGCAGGTAGGCTGCCCGAAGAAGCAGGGACCATGCAGGACCGCGCCGCCCTTGGAGTCTTCGGCGGCGAACACCAGCCGCGCCACCCGGGCCATCGCGATGGCGCCGGCGCACATGGCACAGGGCTCCAGCGAGACGTACAGCGTCGTCCCTGTCAGCCGCTCGTTGCCCAGGCGTTGGGCGGCGGCGCGCAGCACCAGCATCTCGGCATGGGCCGTGGGATCGCGCAGCTCCAGGATCCGGTTGCCGTCACGGGCCAGGACCGCGCCGTCCGCCGAGACCAGGACCGCGCCCACGGGCACCTCGCCGCGCCCGCCGGCCGCTTGGGCTTCGGCAAGGGCGAGTGCTATGGCTTCGTCGTCATTCATCGCGGGTTCCTGCATTGGCCGAAGATACCACGGAGCTGGGCGAACGCATCGCCAAGGTCATCGCGCGGGCGGGCATCTGTTCGCGCCGGGACGCCGAGAAGCTGATCGCCGAAGGCCGCGTGGCACTGAACGGCGAGAAGGTGACGACGCAGGGCGTGCGCGTGGGCCAAAACCAGGTCGTCTCGGTGGACGGCAAGCCGCTGGCCGAGCCCGACCCGGCGCGGCTATGGCGCTACCATAAGCCATCCGGCTTCGTCACCACCCATCGCGATCCGCAGGACCGGCCGACCGTGTTCGCCAACCTGCCCAAGAGCCTGCCGCGCGTGGTCTCCATCGGACGGCTAGACTTCAACTCCGAGGGCCTGCTGCTGCTCACCAACGACGGCGACATCGCGCGCCGCCTGGAACTGCCCGCAGGCGGCTGGCCGCGCAAATACCGCGTGCGGCTGTTCGGCAAGATCAACCAGCAGGACCTCGACAAGCTGGCCGAAGGCATCACCATCGACGGCGTGAAATACGGGCCGATCGTCGCCGACCTGGAGCGCTCCAAAGGCGTCCATGCCTGGGCCAGCGTGACGCTGAAGGAAGGCAAGAACCGCGAGATCAAACGCGTCATGGAAAGCCTGGGGCTGCGCGTGGCGCGGCTGATCCGCGTGCAGTTTGGACCGTTCCACCTGGGCCAGCTGGAGCCCGGAGCGGTCGAGGAAATCCCGGCGAAGCTGTGGCGCGAGCATCTTGGCATCGGGCGGAAAAAACGCGACAAAGAGCAACGATGAAACGCCTGATCCCGATTCTTCTGTGCGTCGCCGCCGCGGGTTGCGCCCGAATCTCGGACCTGACGTCCGACGCTTTCGCCCAGGGCAACGTTGGGCCGGAGCGCTTCAAGCTCGACGACCGGGCCTGCACACACGACGCCGAAGTACAGCGCTCCTTCGAGGTGCGCGGCATCAGCGCGGAGAACGCCGACAAGCACCGCATCTTCAACCGTGTCTATGCCGCCTGCATGCGGGCGAACGGCTATAAAGAGCGCGGCGGACTGGGGTATTTCCAGATTCCCTACGATCTTTAAGTTTGCGCCGGCGGTCCAAGCTGGTATGCAGCCCTCGAATCCATCACCTCGAGGCCCCCATGAAGAAATACGTCAAGCCTCAGGCCTATGTCGCCGCCACCAAGGACCACCGCCATGCCGGAACCTTCGAGGTTCTGGTGCCGGTGCCCGGCCGGGTGAAACCCGCCCGCATCGGCGGACAGTTCCCCACCGAGCACGCCGCCGAAGGCTGGCTGCACAGCGAGGAAGGCAAGGACGCCGTGGCCGAGGCCTTTGCCGCCGCCCCTAAGCCGGAGCCGGTCAAGGCGGGCAAGCGCTGAGGGCTGCTGCCCAATTGAACCTTCGAAATTCGGGGAGGGGGTACCCCCAAATTCCTCTTTGATCATTGTTTTCAGGAATCGGTCCACCCCCCCGGGGGGGAGGGGGTACCCGCTCAGGGTTTCTTGAGGCCGGGAGCGGCAGACGCGCATTTTGCGGCCTCGTAAATTCAACCCCTTGAAATAGGAAATAAAACCCGATTTTCAATGGGGTGCGACAATCCAGTCATTCGTCATGGCCGCCCTTGGTCCCGAGCGGCAGCGTAGGGACGCCATCCAGCCGCCGCGCGTCTGCGCGGCGAAGTGCATTTTTTTATGGATGGCCGGGTCAAGCCCGGCCATGACGAGTTAAGCAAAAGCGGCCAGCGTCGCCCTACTCCTTCCCCAAGATTGCACGCCGTCGGGCCAGGCTTTCGGGCGGCCAGAGCGTCTTCAGGTCGTAATACTCTTTGAACGCGGGCACGCCTTGGGGCAGCACCTCCCACGCCAGCATCGAGCGCATGTAGATGTGCGCCATCGGCGGCAGCGCGGAGGGATCGTCGAGCGTGGCGACGCGCACGAAGCGGATTGCGGGGCGGCGGCCGTAATCGCTCCACACCGCGCTCTGGCAGACAGGGCAGCGATAGATATCGTGCGGGTGGCCGCTTTCGGTGGGCACGGTGACGGCAACGGGCGCGCGCGATCCCGGCAGCAAGGTGATGCGGTCGGTCTCGATCACCGCGTTGATGGCGAACGCGCTGCTGGTTTGGCGCCGGCACTCGGTGCAGTGGCAGCAATTGACGAACATCGGCGCGCTTTCGAGCCGGTACTTCACCGCGCCGCAGTAACAGGAACCGGGATAGATGGGCATAAAACCTCCTGCCGCCGGGGCAATTTCCCGGCGCTTTATATGGTCCGCTGACCATAATGTACATGTTTCGTTCTAACAAGAACTGATAACGTCCGACACACGCAATCAACTATTCGGGGGGACCGATGACTACCGCGGAAGGCATAGCGCAACCAGCCCGCAGCGATTCCGTTTTCTTTCCGGCCATGGCGGTGGCGTTCGCGCTGACCGTATTCGTCGGATTTTCTCGGACCTGGTTTCTGGCACCTTATTTTCAGGCGCCGCCCCTGTCGGAGCTGAAGATCGTCCACGGGCTGATCTTCACAAGCTGGATCGCCCTGCTCATTACGCAGACCGGACTGGTCGCGGCGAACCGGCGCGACATCCATATGAAGCTGGGCCTCCTCGGCATCGGACTCATCCTGGCGATGATCGTGGTGGGACCGATGCTGGCCATCGACTCGCTGCGCCATGGGCACGTCGCGCGCGGCGCGCCATCGGCCATCGCGTTCTTCGCCATTCCGGTGTTCTCCATCGCGATGTTCGCGGTGCTGGTGACGATCGGCATCGTCAATCGGGGGCGGCCGAACTGGCACAAGCGCTTCATGATCCTCAGCAACGTGGCGATCTTGCCGGCGGCAGTGGCGCGCATTCCGCTCGGCCTCATCGAGCACGGCGGCCCGCCCGTGTTCTTCGCGCTTTCCGATCTCTTCATCCTGGCCGTCGTGCTATACGATCTGACGACGCTGAAGCGCGTGCATCCGGCGACGTTGTGGGCCGGCGGGCTTCTGATCGCCGCGCAGCCTTTGTGCCTGATCGTCAGCCGAACGCCCGCGTGGCACGCGTTCGCCGTGTGGGCGATGAGCTAGAGGTATCCAACTGCCCGAGATTGCCGACATCTGTTTCCTGTTCGACGTGGACAACACGTTGCTGGACAACGACCGCATCGCGCAGGACCTCAGCGACTATCTCGAAAAGGAATATGGCGCGTACGCGCACGATTGCTATTGGACGATCTTCGAGGAGCTGCGCCGCGAACTCGGCTATGCCGATTATCTGGGGGCGCTGGAGCGCTATCGCATCAAATTCATGCACGACCCGCGCATTTTGCGGATGGCGAACTGGCTGATCGATTATCCGTTCGCGGAGCGGCTTTATCCCGGCGCGTTCGAGGCCGTGAAGCATGTAGCGCAGTGGGGCACGACGGCCATCCTGTCGGACGGCGACGCGGTGTTCCAGCCGCGCAAGGTGGCGCGCTCGGGGCTTTCGGCGGCGTTCGAGCAGCGCGTGCTGATCTATATCCACAAGGAGCAGGAGCTTGCCTATGTCGAGCGGATTTTTCCGGCCAAGCATTATGTGCTGATCGACGACAAGCTGCGGATTCTGGATGTGGTGAAGCGGGCGTGGGGCGCGAAGGTGACGACGGTGTTCCCGAGACAGGGACACTATGCGACGGACCCGGAGATTCTAGCGAAGTATCCGAAGGCGGATATCAGCATCGACAGCATCGGCGAGCTGGCGCGGAGTGAACTCCGCCAGTTCGTGGGTGCAGGAGAGTAGGCAGGGTCGGCCGAACGATGTAATTGCCGGTGGTGGCGGTTAGGAGGACGCGGCGAAAAAGAATTGGCCTACTCTGGCCGCCACTTTCCCCAGGCGACTGGAATACACTTCGATTCAGAATGGAGCAGGTTCGCGCTCAAGCTCATCAATCTTTCGTTTGAGGGGGCGCCAAGCCTCATCGGCAACGTGCTGTGATTGTTTTGCCGCTGCTTGCGCTGCTTGGAGATTGTTGCGAGCCCCAGTTATGCTTACCTTGAGAGTTGAGTAATCAATCAAGAATGCTATTTTGGGCCACCAAAAAAGACAGACTAATAATGCATATACTAGCGCAAAGCCAAAGAAAGGTTCGATGTGCCCTGAGGCGAGTTCACCCAGAGCCATAACGAGCCCGAAGGCAAAAAAGGCGCCAAATCCGAACCTCCAGCGTGAAAGCTTCGACCCTGCGCTTCTCGTCGTGAAGTTTGCCTCCACTTCCCCAAGCTTGCTTGCGCATTCTGCCGATCTTGCCCATGCATCTTGCGCCGCCTTTCCGGCGGTAGAATTGGACCAACTCTGTCGACGGTCTTCAGCATAGCGCTTTTTGAAAATCCCAAACAGCGGGTCAAACTTCAGAACCCTAACCTTGACCATTTCTAGCGCCGAGTCCAAGTCGAGAACGCCACCATTGCCCGCCTCTTTGCTAACCGCATCATAATCCCTTTCCAGCGCCGCAAATTCTGCACCCAAGAGCGACAAGGCACTGGTTCCGTCAAAAGCAAAATTCCTTATCCGCGAGAGCTCGGTCCTGCATTTTTCTTCAAGGGGATCAAATTGCTCGTGAAGACGCTTCAAAGTATCTGAAATCACTACGTCAAGTACCTCGTGGCGAGCGGCAACTAAGTCCACATCCGCGTTAGCGTCGACAACCAATTCAATGTTGAGCAAAAGCGCGCTAGACAACGCCCGCACCGCGCGCGCTTGTCGAATACCCCTGGCACACAAATACTTCGCCAATTGGAACTCACCGCTGGCGCGAAGGGGATGTACTTTGAGGGGCAGTTCGTCTAGGGCTTTTTCGGTATATTCGGCAGCCTGATCGAGCTTACCTTGGACAAATGCGGCTCGGCCAGCCAAGAGCAATGCCTGCACCTTTCCACTGTCCACCATCGGATCGCCGCCACGATGGTATCTTGCCGCACTGAGAAATGCTTCCTCGGCTGACGCCGGATCGACAACCGCCGGCGACGTGTTCGGGTGCGATCCTATCCATCCGCCGATCCGAATCCTTCCCTGCAAAAAGTGAAAGCGAAATTCAGAATTCCATCCGGCATTGCTACCGTAACCATTGATGGCGCGTGTTATTGACTCAAGGGACTCAGGATAAAGGCCCCGCCGGTATTCATCTCTTGCCTTCGCAAACTGCTCGCATGCCCAGGTCCACGACGGATTCTGTATGAGATCCTTTATTTCCTTCAGGGTTTGGTTCATCTGCTGGATTCGGATTGCCAGAACCGTGAACCCCCATCGTACGGCAGATTCAATTTCCGCGGTGCCCGCCTTTAGTCGTTGTTCAACGCCTGCGATGTCACGTGACAAAATGCTGAACCCGTTCCGAAGGTCTTCATCAACGAGTTTGAAGCCGCGCTTAAGCAGCTGTTCGTTGGAACCGATGAGTTCCTTTGTCTGATTATCGATTGCAAATCGAAACGACTGTTCAAATTCCTTGCCTTGAAGGAACTGGCGATACGGCCAGCCGCCAGAAGGCGACCAATCCGCAATGAATTTTGCTTCCTTCGGAAACCCCACTGACTGCCCCTACCGAACACGCAACTCCAATCTTATATTGATTTGCGAATAGTGGGGATTGTTTCTCTAACCACTGATGTAGATCTTACGTTTATTACCTCGTTCGGTGCAAACAGCTACGGAATAACAATAAAGTTCGGCTTTCGGCCTTCGGCCTCGACCCCTCCCCGAATTGCTTCGCAATTCGACCCTCCCTCAAGGGGAGGGTTAGGGCACTCATCTCGCCCGCGATTGCGCCGCGGGGGGGCTTGTGGGACGATGGGCGTGCCGGGGGCGGCCGCAACAAAGGACAATCAAGATGCTGAACCTCCGCACCCTCGCCGCCATCGCATCGTTTTCGGCGCTTCTTCTGGCAAGCCCCGCGCTTGCGCAGAATGCGCCGGTTCCCGACGCTCCCGATTGGGCGGACGTCGTGACGGTTCCGCTGGCGATCGCAAATTATTCCTTCGCGCCGGACGCGCTGCAATTCCGCGCCAACTTCCCCTACCGCCTGCGCATCACCAACAACGCCGGCGGCGGTCACAGCTTCAATGCGCCGGAATTTTTCGCCGCCGTCAAAGTCGCGCCCGAAGATCAGGCCAAGATCGTCAAGGGCGAGATCGAGGTCGAGGCCGGCCAGACCGTGGACGTGAAGTTCGTGCCGAAAGTCACCGGCAGCTACGCATTCCATTGCTCGCACTTCCTGCATGCCAGCTTCGGCATGACGGGAACGGTGGTGGTGAAGTAGAGGCGCCCTCGGCGGCAACACTGCCCCAATTGTCATGGCCCGCGAGTTCGTAGCGACAGCGTGCGAACGGGCCACCCAGTTGATGACAGATGTAACCGTCGAAGATGTGTCAGCGTCATACAGTCGGAAACCGGAGAACGTCACCTGGGTGGCCCGCACCAGGCGGGCCATGACACCGAGTTTGTTCGGACGCCGCTCCCCTATACGTGCTGGCCGCCCGGCTTCGCCAAGGCTACGCCGGGCAAGCCGTTGATGTCAGACGTGCTGACCACCATTAATATGTAATTCCGCGCCGGTGACGTAGGAGGATTGCTCCGTGCACAGATAATAAATCGCCTTGGCGACTTCCTCGGGCAGGCCGAGGCGGCGCAGCGGGATGGTCTGCACGATCTTCTCGGTGCCTGGCGACAGGATCGCGGTGTCGATCTCGCCGGGCGCGATGGCGTTGACCCGGACGCCCAGCGGGCCGAAATCCGCCGCCATCTCGCGGGTCAGCGAGGCCAGCGCCGCCTTCGACGTGGCATAGGCCGAGCCCGCGAAGGGATGCACGCGGCCGCCCGCGATGGAGGTGACGTTGACGATGGCGCCCTTGGCGGCCGTCAACTCGTCGATCAGCCCGCGCGCCAGGCGCATCGGCGCGAAGAAATTGACCTCGAACACCTGTTGCCAGACATCCATCGGCGTGGTCAGCGTGGTTAGCCGCCCGCCGACCTTTTCCTTGGGCGAAATGCCCGCGTTGTTCACAAGCGCGTGCAGTTTGCCGTGCTGAAGACGCGAGCGCATCTCGCCGATGGCGCGCGCAGTGTCCTCGGCATTGGAGAGATCGACCTGGATGTGGTTCTCCGGGCCGGCCATCCACGGGCAATCTTCCGGAAACGGATGGCGCGAACAGGTGATGACCCGCCAGCCGGCGCTGGAAAAACGTTTCACCGTGGCGTGGCCGATGCCGCGGCTGGCGCCGGTAAGGATCAGCGTGCGGACTTCTTCAACGGGCTGCTCTGGGGCTTTCGATTTGGGCATGGGCGGAGAATAGCAGGTCGATGTGGCAGAGTCTGGATGACAATACACCCCCACCCGACATATTCGCTGCAGCTCATATGTCGACCTCCCCGCAAGGGGGAGGTGAAAAAAGGGGGACTACGATTTCGCCAAGGTATCGGGGCGTTCGAAGCCCTCGGGATCCTGGTGGATGATGATTTCGGCATTGGGGAAGTCGGCACGGATGGCCGCCTCCACCTCGTCGCTGACGTCGTGGGCACGCCGCAGACTCACCGCCGGGTCCAGCTCGATATGCAGCTGGATGAAGGAGCGCGTGCCGGCCGAACGCGTGCGCAGATCGTGCATGTTCTGCACCGTGGCGTTATGCAGGACGATGGCCTTGATGCGCTCGCGGTCGGCGTCGGGCAACTCGCGGTCCATCAACTGGTCGTAGCTCTGGCGGAAGACGTGCCAGGCGGAGTACGCGATCACCAGGGCGATCAGGATGCCCATGATCGGATCGGCGATCAGGATGGCGAAATTCGTCGCCAGCACGATGCCCACCACCACGCCCACATTGGTGAGAAGGTCGCTGATGTAGTGCATGCTGTCGGCGCCGATGGCGATCGACCCGGTGCGCCGCACAACGATTTTTTGCGCAATGACCAGCGCCAATGTCACCACGATCGACACCGCCATGATGATCAGACCGATGCCGCCGTGCTCGATCGGGCGCGGCTGGATCAGGCGCTGGATGGATTCGATAATCAGGAACACCGCCGAACCGGCGATGAAGGCGCCTTGCGCCATGCCGGCCAACGGCTCCGCCTTGCTGTGCCCGAAGCGATGTTCGTGATCGGCCGGCGTCAGTGCGTGGTACACGGCCAGAAGGTTGATGAAGGAGGTGAAGACGTCGAGCCCGGAGTCGGCCAGCGAGGCCAGCATCGCCACCGAGTCGGTGAGGATGAAGGCGACCGTCTTCAACGCCACCAGGAACAACGCCGTGACCACCGAGGCCAGCGCCGTGCGCCGCATCAGCGTGCCGTGTTGCGCGACCGTGAGGTCGAACTGGGACAGCGTTGCCGTCATGGGAACAGACGCTCCGTGCGCCAGGGCTTGTCCGCGGCGTCGCGGCGATAGACCAGCCGGTCGTGCAGGCGGAACGGCCGGTCGCGCCAGAACTCGATCTCGAGCGGCGCGACGCGATAGCCCGACCAGTACGCCGGCCGCGGCACCTTCGACAGCGCGTACTTCACCGCATATTTCGCGATTTCCTTCTCGAACACCCAGCGGCCTTCCATGGCGCGCGACTGCGCCGAGGCCCAGGCGCCGATCTGACTGTCCTTGGCGCGCGAGGCGAAATAGGCGTCGGCCTCAGCCTCGCTCACCGGCGTAACGGGCCCGCGCACCCGCACCTGGCGGCGCAGAGATTTCCAGTGGAAATCGAGCGCGGCATAGGGCTGGGCGGCAAGCTCATTGCCCTTAGCGCTCTGGGTGTTGGTGTAGAAGACGAAACCGCGCTCGTCGAAGCCCTTCAGCAGCAGCATGCGGACGTTCGGGCGGCCTTCCGCATCGGCCGTAGCCACGGCCATGGCATTGGCCTCGTTGACCTCGGCCTTCTCCGCTTCCTTCAGCCAGGCGGCAAACAGTTCGAATGGGTCCTGGGCGGGCGCAATGCCGCCGTCGTCGATTGGTCCGCCGATCTCGCTCATGCAAAACCGCATAGCATCTAGGCGCCTGTTTCGGTAGTCGTAGAAGCCGCAATGCTCTGCTAACCTTGGCCGCACCATGCGACTGCGCCCGATCGTCCTTTGCCTCTGTGCCCTGCTCCTGGCCGGCTGTGCCAGCGCTCCCGAGGATTCGGGAACGGCGATCAAGGCCACCTTCGGCGCCGGGCTGAAAGCCTATGATTCCGGCGACTTCGAGACGGCCTATAAGGACTGGTCATCGATCAAAGACGTGGATCTGGGTGCCATGCGCAACGTCGCAGTCATGCTGCGCACCGGGAAAGGCGTCCCAAAAGACCGCAAAGCGGCAGAAGATCTGATGGCGCGCGCCGCCGACGCGGGCCTGTTCACTGCGCAGGCCGATCTGGCCGACATGCTGCTCAAGGGCGAAGCCGGTCCTCCCGACCCCAAGGCCGCCCTGCCCTGGCTTCGGCGCGCGGCCGACCAGGATCATCCGATGGCGCAGTTCCAGCTCGGACAACTTTACGAGCAGGGCGTCACAGTCCCCAAAAACATCGATATGGCGCGGAAGCTCTATACGAGAGCAGCGGCCGGCGGCGTGGCGGATGCTGCCGGCCGGCTGGCAGCGCTCCCGCCCGACGGCCCCCCTAACATGCGCGAAAGCCAATAATTATATGGTAGCGCTATAGTGTACGCCGTCTGCGATTCCGGCGGCAGGAGATTGCATGCGAGACCCCTATGAAGTGCTGGGCGTTTCCCGGAACGCCAGCGACGCGGAAATCAAGAAGGCGTTCCGGTCGCTCGCCAAGAAGCATCACCCCGACACCAAAGGCGGCGATGCCGCGACGAAGAACGTTCGCTTCAAGGAAATCAGTGGCGCCTACGACATTCTCGGCGACAAGGAGAAGCGCGCGAAGTTCGACGCCGGCCAGATCGACGAAGGCGGCAATGCGCGCGGCTTCGATCCGCGCGCCCACGGTTTCGGCGGCGGACAGCCAGGCGGCGGGCCGGGCAATTTCCACTTCACCTGGACCGATCAAGACGGCCATGGCCCGGAAGGCAACACGGCAGAAGGTTTCCGCCCCGAGGATCTGTTCGCCGATCTGTTAGGCGGGCTCGGCGGTCGCGGCCGCGGCCGTTCGCAGCCGCGCGCCGGACAGGACTTCGCGGTGCAAACGATGGTGAGCTTCGAAGAAGCCGCGAACGGCGGCACGCGCCGCGTGATCCTGCCGAACGGCGAACAGATCGACGTCAAGATTCCGCCCGGCCTCAAAGACGGCCAACAGATCCGGCTGAAGGGCCGCGGCGGCGCCGGCAAGAACGGCGGCCCTCCGGGCGACGTGATGATCCACGTGTCAGTGGCGCCTCATCCCAGCTTCACGCGCGACGGCCGCGACCTGAAGGTCGATCTGCCAGTTACGCTGAAGGAAGCCGTGCTCGGCGCCAAAGTGCCGGTGGACACGCTGACGGGAAAGGTGACGCTAAGCGTGCCGGCGGACTCCAACACCGGCACCATCCTCAGGCTCAAAGGCAAAGGCTTTCCGGGTCAGGGCAAAGAGCCGGCCGGAGACCTCTATGTACGCATCGTGGTGACGCTGCCGGAGAAGCCCGACGCGGACCTGCGCAAGTTCGTGGACGGCTGGACGACGAACTACGATCCACGGGCGAAACTCCGTTAGGTTCGCAGCGCCCAGAGGGCCACCCAGGCTTCCGGCCGCTTCAGAAAATGCCATTATTCTCGTCGGCTTAGCGTCATTTGGGAAATGTCGATCAGGACGCCGTAACCAAGAAGGTAAACGGTTTGATAACGAGATGCGTCTATTGTTTTACTGAACCACCCGTCGCCGGGACCACGGAGCGATATACCGGACGGCGCAAGGACGCTCGTTGATCATGCAAGACACTTCTCACCTCGTCGGATTTTTTTGCGATACGCCGATGGTCGGTTCCGGCTATTTCGGGATGCTCCAAATGGGGCTGATGGCGCGTTGCCGCAAATCGCACTGCGAGCTGCTCATCAAGGCGTTCGACCTTAAGGACACCGATATTCCCGAGCAGGCGCAAAGGCTGATCGCGCGCTCCCCCTTGCTCGGCGTGGTCCTGACCGAACCGATGTGCGACATGCACGAGTTGGTGAAAGTTTTGATCGCTTCCGGCGCTCCGGTCGTCCGGATCGCGCCGCACTCGCAGGACGGGGCCACCTTCGACATTTGCCACGACAATCAACAAGCCGCCTATGAGATGACCACCTATCTGATCGGGCTGGGTCATAAGCGTATCGCTTTCATCAGGGGTCCGGCCGATCACGGCGACGCCAATGTGCGCTTCGCCGGCTTTCGCAAGGCGATGGAAGATGCCGGTCTGGTTGTCGACGAGAAACTGTGCGTGCAGGGTACATTCGAATACAGTTCCGGCCTCATGGCCGGCGAAGAACTGCTGTCGATCAAGCCGCTGCCTTCGGCGATCTTTGCCTGCAACGACGAGATGGCGGCAGGCGTGCTGGCTGCAGCCCATCGCCTGGGTTTGCGGATTCCGGAAGATTTCTCGCTGGCAGGGTTCGACGACGCGCCGCTCGCCCGGACGGTGTGGCCTGAGCTGACGACCTGCCGTCAGAAAATGGAACTGATGGGGTATCTGGCGGCCGATTTTCTGATCAATCCGCCTGCCTCCCCGGAAGCGCGCAAGCGGCCGCAACAACATGAACTGGTGATCCGCCAGTCGACGGCGCGGGCGAAGGCATAGAATAAGAAATGGGAGCGCGGTGGCTCCACGTTCAGCTTGCGGCAGCGAACGCCTTGGCATGTGCCATGCGCGCAGGTTCGGCCAAGTAATCCAGCTTTCCGAACGGCGTCTCCTCGAGCGCCAGTTCACAATGACATCCCCCGCGGCAGTCCGGACACAGAGGACATTGCCGGCAAACCTCGGGCAGCCGATCGAAATCGGCCATAGCCAACTCGCTGCCGACGGCGCGCAGTCCTTTGCTCATGTCGATGGGATCGCGGCGCGAGTAGCAACTGGCGACGGCTCCCTGACTGGTCACGGTGAGGCTTTGGACCGGGCCGCAGGTGCTGCCGCCCGTAAACAATTCCACGGCATCGTACGGATTTTCCAAAACGCAGTACGGAGTCGCGAGCCCCAGGGTCAGCCCCTTCCATCGCTCGCTACGTCTTGCCTCGGATATGCGCGCCGCCAGATCGCGGACGTCTTGTTTGGTTGCCGGGCGCGTGTCTCCCTCCTGCGATTCCGCCCGCAACAACAGCCAGCGAAGCTTCTCATGCGGTTCCAGCAGTTGAAGGAACTTGTCGAATTGGCGGATGTTCTCGGCCGTCATCACCGTTAGAATTTCGGTGTTGAAGCCGTGGGTCCGAAGGCGGTCGATCGCTTCCCACTTTTTCCGCCACGTCGTGCGATTTCCGGTCAACCGGGTCATCGTCTCTTCGTCCGCGGCCGGCAACGAGATCTTGAAGCAATCCACCAGCCCCTTAAGTTTTTGCAGCCGTTTCTCCGTCAAGGGCATCGCGTTGGTGTTGACGATTACCTTGAAGCCGAGATTTTTTGCCAGCCGCAGAAACTCGTCGGTCGACTTCAGCAACAACGGTTCTCCACCGGTCAGCCTCACGAGCGGGATGTGTTCGTTCTTTGCGGCGGCCAAGATGCGTTCGTAGGTTTCCCGGTCCAGATCATCCGTGCCGCCCTTGGCGCCAAAATCCTGATGACAGAATGTGCAGGCCAAGTTGCAGCGCTCGGTGACTTCGAACTTGATCTCGGTCAGAATGTTCGACGAGCCACAGGCAATCATGTTCAGGTACGGGTATGGCACACCCAGGCGATTGAACATCTTGGCCGCTGGCAACATCCAATTCATCGATCAGTTTTCCGGATTTGGTGGCTAAACGTTGACAAAACAGCGTGCACTCATCTGCGCGGCAGAGGTGGCGTCACCTGAACGTCATCGGAGTCGCTTGCATGCCGCTTCCGAACACGAAGAGGCACAATGTCGGGATTTTCGGCACAAATCCCTTAAGACGGATTAACGAAATGACCGGCGCAAGTTGGGCGCTCGATCAGCATGACGGAGGCGCATTTTGACTCCCCATTGGAAAACAACTTATGGTTGTTATTTGCCAGTCTTGGGCTTCAAAGCCCTACAATAGGGTTCCTTGATTTTCCTTGGTTTTTCGCGCATTTGAGACACTCAAATAGATGGGAGCAAAGCCATGTCGTCCGACGGCCTGATGAAAGGCAAGCGCGGCCTGATCATGGGCGTCGCGAATGAGCGCTCGATCGCCTGGGGCATCGCGCAGTCCCTCCATGAAGCAGGCGCCGAACTGGCGTTCACCTACCAAGGCGATACGTTTAAGAAACGTGTCACGCCGCTGGTAGAGCCGATGAAGCCCGCCGCCGTGGTTGACTGCGACGTCACCGATCCGGCCTCGTTGGACGCACTGTTCGAAACCATCGGCAAGGTTTGGGGCGGGCTGGACTTCGTGGTCCATGCCGTCGCCTTTTCCGACAAGGAGCAGCTCAAGGGCCGCTACGTCGAAACCACGGCCGAGAATTTCGCGATGACGATGAACATCTCCTGCTTCTCGTTCACCGCGGTGGCACAGCGCGCCGAAAAGCTGATGAAAAACGGCGGCAGCCTGGTGACACTGACCTATTACGGCGCGGAAAAGGTGATGCCGCACTACAACGTCATGGGCGTGGCCAAGGCGGCGCTCGAAGCCAGCGTGCGCTATCTGGCCGAGGATCTGGGCAAGCAAGCCATCCGCGTCAATTCCATTTCGGCGGGACCAATCAAGACGCTGGCCGCTTCGGGCATCGGCGATTTCCGCTATATCCTCAAGTGGAACGAATACAACGCACCGCTGCGCCGGACGGTAAGCCAGGCAGAGGTCGGAAGTGCGGCATTATTTCTGTTATCCGATCTCGGCAAGGCAGTCACCGGCGAGTGCCTGCACGTCGATGCGGGCTATCATATCATCGGCATGAAGGCGCCAGACGCGCCCGATATCGTCGTGGGCAAGAACGACTAATGTCTCACAATACATTCGGCCATCTGTTCCGGGTCACGACGTTCGGCGAAAGCCATGGCCCGGCGCTGGGCTGCGTGGTGGACGGCTGCCCGCCCGGTATTCCGCTCACGGAAGCCGATATCCAGGCCGATCTCGATCGTCGCCGTCCGGGCCAATCGAAATTCGTCACCCAGCGTAAGGAACCCGACCGCGTGCGCATCCTCTCCGGCGTCTTCCAGGACGAGCGGATGAAGAGCCAAATGACGACGGGAACGCCGATCGCGCTGCTGATCGAGAATGTCGACGCGCGCTCGAAGGACTATTCCGATGTCCGCGACAAGTTCCGCCCTGCCCATGCCGACTATACCTATTGGGCCAAGTACGGCGTGCGCGACTATCGCGGCGGCGGACGGCAAAGCGCGCGCGAAACCGCTTCGCGCGTCGCGGCGGGCGCGATTGCGCGCAAAGTATTGGACAGCCTCTACAAGAGTGTGCGGGTGCGCGCGGCGCTGATCCAGATGGGCGAGCAGACCATCGAGCGCAAGCGCTGGAATTGGAACGAGGTTGCGAAGAACCCCTTCTTCTGCCCGGACGCCAAGGCAGTTGCTCCGTGGACTGAGTATCTGGAAGGCGTGCGCAAGAAGGGCTCCTCCTGCGGCGCGGTGGTGGAAGTGGTGGCGGAAGGCATTCCCGCCGGGCTCGGCGCGCCGGTCTACGCCAAGCTGGACGCGGACCTCGCCGCGGCGATGATGAGCATCAACGCGGTCAAGGGTGTCGAGATCGGCGACGGCTTCGCCACGGCCGCGATGTCGGGCGAAGAGAATGCCGACGAGATGCGCAAGGGCCGCGGCGGCAAGCCAAAATTCTCATCCAACCACGCCGGTGGGATTCTCGGCGGTATTTCCAGCGGCCAGCCCCTTGTGGTGCGCTTCGCGGTGAAGCCGACTTCGTCGATCCTTTCTCCGCGCAAGACTATTGATATTCGCGGCAATGACACCGATATCGTCACCAAGGGTCGTCACGATCCTTGTGTGGGTATCCGCGCAGTGCCGATCGGCGAAGCGATGATGGCGCTGGTGCTGGCCGATCACGCACTGAGGCACAGAGGACAGATGGGCTGATTCTGGGCGGGGGCCCGTACCATGGATACGTTCGAATTCTTATCCGTGCTCTTTTCCGTCATTCTCGGACTTGCGTTGACGCAGATCCTGCAAGGATTCCGCGCCCTCATGCTGGCGCGTTCGCGCGTGCGCATCTATTGGCCGGCCCTGATCTGGGCCGCGCTGCTGGTTCTCATCGTGGCCCAGGCGTGGTGGGGAATGTTCGTCATGCGTGCATTCCGCGATTGGAACTTCGCGATGTACGCGGTCGTGGTGCTGCAAATCACGCTGATGTACCTGGCCGCCGGGATGGTGCTGCCGGATATTCCGCCGGAGGGTCCATTCGACATGCGCAAGGCGTATTTCGAGCACGCGCGATGGTTCTTCGGCTTGATGGCCCTCACCGTGGCCGTCACCCTGCTGCGGGAAATCGTCACCTCGGGAAGCATCAGCGTCTCGGCGAATACGTACTATTTGGGCGCCTTCTTCTTGCTCGCCGTCATCGCGGCCGTCACCAAATGGCGGTGGTTTCACGCGCTTCTGGCGCCGTTCTGCGTCATCGCGGTCACTGTCTACACGGCACTGCTTTCCTTCCGGCTTTAGGGCCGGGTTCATGGAGTGAATCTCATGGAAGCCTTCATCACTGTTGTCATTTGCATCGCTGTATTTCTCGTCTTGGCTACGCTGCTGGGCACTTTCTTCACCGTCAAGCAGCAGACCCGCGCCATCATCGAGCGCTTCGGCCGCTATGTGCGCACCGCCAAGCCGGGCCTGAACATCAAGATTCCCTTCATCGACCACATCGTGCAGCGCGTCTCGCTGCGGGTGCAGCAGCTGATCGTCGAGGTCGACACCAAGACCTTGGACAACGTCTTCGTGAAACTGATCGTCGCCGTGCAGTTCCGCGTGGTGGAAGGCAGCGAGGCGGATTCCTATTACAAGCTGCAGGACCATGTGGAGCAGATCAAATCTTATGTGCTCGATGTGGTACGGGCCAAGGTTCCGAGGATGAACCTCGACGAAGTGTTCGAGAAGAAGGACGACGTCGGCACCGCGGTGAAAGGCGAACTCGACGTTTCCATGAAAGTTTACGGTTTCGAGATTCCCAACGCGCTGGTGACCGACGTCAATCCGGCCGACAATGTCAAAGCGGCGATGAACGAAATCCAGACCCAGCAACGTCTGCAGGTCGCGGCCAACGCGAAGGGCGAAGCCAACAAAATCCTGGTGGTGAAGAACGCCGAAGCCGAGGCGGAATCCAAGCGGCTGCAAGGCGAAGGCATCGCCAAGCAGCGCCGCGCTATCGTCGACGGGTTGCGCGAATCCATTGCCGCGTTCACCGACAAGGTCAGTACCGTGAATGAACATGAGGTGCTGAATCTTGTGTTGCTGACGCAGTACTTCGACACGCTGAAAGAAATCGGCATCTCGGCCGGCAGCAAGGTGATCCTGACGCCGCACGCTCCGTGCGGCATGACCGACATCACCGATCAGCTGCGCACCGCCATCATCCAGGGCAGCGAAGCGGTAGTAACGAAAA